>Ga0187892_10001515_pt1 | contig 52596 bp, 36 predicted proteins | sample MA1701073metaG_FD_139345 | JGI IMG/M metagenome (GOLD analysis project Ga0187892, IMG submission 139345) | Bio-ooze microbial communities from a basaltic lava cave in the Kipuka Kanohina Cave System on the Island of Hawaii, USA - MA170107-3 metaG ...
AGTGCAAGGGTTTTTCAGGATTTTGGCAAAAAAGCTTGCACTTGCATGACTCAATATAGTCATAAAACCCGCGATTTTAAAGGCTTTTTTTAACTATTTTTGTTTTTCAGTAAGCCCTACTTAGGTGTGTATTCAAAATCCAATTTTGCAAGAAGATTGCTTGCGATAAAATTATTCCAATCTGTCTCAGATATTAAACTTTCGTCAAGCAGGGGTTTGTTATTAAAGATTTCTTGAATATTGAAGAAGGAGGTCCCTTTTGCTAAGGAATATAAATAATCACAATGAGTCTCTAACTTTTCAGTTCCCTCGATCAAACGAAATAGTGCTGGGAGTTTACTAGCATTGGCATTTTTTTCAGTTTTTGATTTCACGCTCATTTGCTTGTTTTCAAGAAGAGATAGGGCATCCGATGACAGCTTGGTGAGACCTTTTAAGGCGGCATAAATTGCTGTAAACCTGAGATAAGAAAGATCTATATCAGTAAATTCCATATTAGAACTTGATGCATACCAAAGAGCCTTCTCAAGTTCATTTGTAGCAGAGAGCTTATTGTTTTTAACTAAATAAATGAATGATTTCGCTAATAACGAACAAAATATTATGTCATAGCTAAAATTGGTTTCAAAATTATACTGATAGTTTATTTCAAATTTATTAATTATTGTGTCATTTATACCCTTCGAATATAGAAAAATAAAATTTGAAACTAAATTACTATTTTCTTCAATTAGCGTATTAGCTCCAAGACCGACTGCTGCCAGCATGTCATAATTTATTGGAACTTTAAAGTTTATAAAGAATTGAGGTTCAACAAATATCCCTCCGCCTAAATGATATTGTATCGTTCTGTCTAAATAAGTAAATGCCTCATCATACTTTTTTTGCCCAATCTTGGATGCCACTATCAAAGGATAAAAAAAGGATGCGATTTGTTCATCATCCTTAACAGTGCCAACATTTTCTTGAAATAGGCTATCAGCATGAAAATAATCATCGTTTTCAAATAAAAGTCTTCCGAGTAAAGTATGCCAAGTTAGTTTAGCTAAAGAACTGGCCTCGTAATCGGCTATTTTCATAGCATCGACAAACTCTTTAATCGCTTTTTTATGTTCATTAATGCTAAAAAGTGCAAGCGACTTTTCGAGTCTAAGAAATGCTTGAGTGGTTTTATCGTAATGCCTGTCTACAAACTCAGTTTGTCTAATGATAATTGGAATGAGATTCTTGGAAACAATTTTATTAAAGTCCTCCAGATCTATTTTTGCTAAACTTAGTCGTTTAAGATAAGATATTAGTTCTCGTAATTGCCAAAGTATTGCACTATAAAAAAGTTCTCTATTATCATTTGTGCCAAGAATTAATTTGTCTTTGTAGTTTGTTTGCCGACTTGCTGACCGTTCTATAGCTTCTAAAACTGCTAAAGATTGTTTTAGTAAGCGTTGAGCAGTCTCTTTGTCTAACTCTTCTTCTTTTATAATAGCATTAGATATTGTCCATATTTCTTTTTGGAAGATTTCTAATAATTTAAGAATTTGATAATGAATTTCGTTACCGTTATTTCGAAGATTTCCGCTTAACGTATTTAACAAGTCTCCTAGATATTGCAATATTCGATCATCTTTTTGAACCACTCCTTCGTTTATCCCTCCCATAATTATGGCATCGGCCATTAATAAATAACTTAATGTTACTATTTCATTAGTACTTTCCTTAAGATTCAAATCAGGAATCCACAATTTATTATTACCTAAACTTTTGATTAATGTCAATGCCATTTGATAAGAATTTGTTTTGCCATTTAAATAATCCAAACACGTAAAAATCCCTTCTCCTAAGAATTGGGCGATTTTTTTAATTTCTTGTAGTTTATTTTTATTCTTGATATTTTTTGCGTCTTCAATTTCTAACAATTTGGAAAATATTTCCATAGATGTATTCTGTGATGCTTCCCAATAAGCTCGATAAAGATCATGATCCGTGTCTTTATAATAATAGGCGGCTTCGATTTCCATGAAGTTTTTAAGACATAAGAAAGGGAGGGCAACAGAATCTGGGATAGTCGCCTGTTGTATGTGCTTTAAAGCATGCTGGTTCGACTCCAGAACTAAACTTCTGTTTCTTTCATATAAAGCTTTGAGATTAACAAACAATTGAAACCAAGCAGACTGCTGGTGATCTTTATTGTCTTGAATGCTTCTATTGGAATAATATCTCAAAAAGTCGATAAATTTATCCAATGTTGAATTAACGCTGCTGGGATCTCTTAAAATTGCGCCTAACAGATGAAAGAATAAGCCCATTGCATCGGAAAATCCAGGTAATTTGCCTTGTATTGAATTATTTATCCTTTTTTGAACTGTCACAGGATCAACCATTTGCTGCGATATTGACAGAACCGATGTATAAATCCCAAAAGTATAGGCTAGATTGGCATGAGGTGAATCATTGGTTAAAACATCAATTCCTTGTTCAACTGCAAATTCAAAAATTTCTTCCCAAACCTGATCTGGGTAGAGATGTTTGAATTTTTCTATAGCAAGAGGAAAAAGAGCTTGTAGTGCAGACCCTCTTAAATATACGCATCGGTTGTCTTTGAAATCCTTTAGTATAGAATCTAAAAGCTGTCTAGCCCAAATAGGATCTGATATTTTACCTAATAAGTAAACTCTTGGTAATAATGTTAAATCTGGACGTTCTAAAGCCAAATCACTCGATAAAATTTTTTTAAGATTAGCGTAGTCAATATTTTTGTCCTTAATATCAAATTTTGGCTTATTAGATTCTTCTGCAAAAGGGAAGGGTTTATCAAGAGTTATCGGAAAAGCGCTTGTTGATTTTCGGGGCAACTTTATTCTTGATAATGATTTGAAAAGATCATAACCAAATACAACCAATCGTGTTTCATACTTTTTTGAAAGCGTTTCTAAAGCTCTGATTCGTCTGTCCCAGTAATCCCATAATTGATCATTTGTTGATTCTTGAAAATTTCTAATTTGAAAAGTTACAGTACTCAGTAACTCTAAAAGAACTCTTAGATGACTTTGAACTTGTATCATGTTTGATGAGCTAAGCTTATATATATTATTATGATAGGATTCGTAATCCTGCAATAAGAGGTTACAAATAGCGAGAAGAAAAAGCTGTTGTGTAGTTGATTGATTATATGTTGTATCTGCCTGTATCGAATTTTTGAGAAGCAGGGAAGCTTGTCCTATTTGACCATTATAGAAACTTTCAAATGCTTTTTGGTGGTTTTCTTCTGAATAGATAAACTTCCTCATATCATAGAAAGCTTTTGCCGAATTGTTTAACGCTACACTAATCTGGGGGAGATGGCAACCAAGCCACCTTCTTCTATTTAGAAAAGTGGACAATACTCGAAGCTGTTCATCTGAATCTACACCAATGACGAAGTTAGCATGTGTAATCTGAGCAAAAATATCAGCAAAGAATTCAGCATATTTCCCTTTAGGAAATAACAATGGATAAATAAATACTTTATTCTTGATATTAAAACTATAATCAATTTCTATTTTCTCAAATTCTAGATATCTTATAATATCCGCTAAATACTCACGTTTTTTTGCTAACACAATAATTGCACTATCACCTTTCGATACGCTTGACTTCACATCAGACCAACTATCTTTAAATATCTTATATATTTTGTCATCTTTTAGGCGATTGGGAATGTCAAGGTTACTATGTAAGGTTTTTGCAATTAACATTGAATTTACAGCGTTAGACTCATCAGAGGGATTTAATAAATATTCCCAAAATGCCAATCTTAAAAGTCCATTTGCCGCTTTTTGTTTATTACCTGCTATCGTCGCAATCCAAATTTCTTCAGCAAGTTTATCCATGGCATTTAGAAGTTCGTAATCGGTCTTGTTCTTTAGTATTCTTTCTACATTTGCATCTAATTCACTAAAGTCAGATTTGTTCAATAAAGTGAGCATTGCTAAGATTGAAATAGGTATAATAAATATCCCAATCACAGCAATTTTTAAATTTGTTGGAATGAGGGCAATTTTTTGTGAGAAATCAATTAGGTAGGATTTTGTATATAAGTAAATTGATTCTCTTTTTATATAGCATCCTATCAATATATAACATGAAATTATTATAACTGCAATTTTAGGAAAAGAAAAAATAAAAGTCAGGGTTTCAGCTATAGCTGCAACTAGCGTTATTAGTTTAAAATTTTTATTAAGGAGTTCATCCATTGTATTCCCTCTTATTCGGAAGAACCAAGCATAAAACTAATTATTAACGGAATGTCCCTAAATGATTATTTACCTTATAAGATAATATTTACATTTATAAACGCAAGCGGAAAATTACAACATTATGGGAAACAACATTATAATAAGAAGTAGTTTTAAGAATAAAGCACAACCCTAAAATAAAAAGCCCCCGGCTTGCGCCAGGGGCCCGGAGGGAGGAAAAAATGAGGTATTAGAGGAAACGATAACCTGTGCCGTGAATCGTTTCGATATATTGTGACGGATATTTATTTTCGCCAAGCTTCTCTCTCAGTCGCTTGATGTGCACGTCCACGGTCCGGTTGGTGACATAAACCTTCTTGCCCCAAACCTTTTCGAGGATTTCCTTACGGCTAAACACATTGTTCCGGCGCGAAGCCAACAGATAGAGAAGCTTGAACTGGATATATGTTAAATCGATGGACTTGCCCGCTTTGCGAACGCGGTGCTCGTCCAGATCGATTTCGATATCCTTGACGCGAATCTTCTTGGCGTCGCCCGACGTGATGCGGCGGCCAATCGCCTTCAAGCGCGCCAGCAGCTCGCGCGGGCTGTACGGCTTGGCGATAAAATCATCCGCGCCGCTTTCCAACCCTTTGATCTGCAAATTTTCGTCGTCATTCGACGACAACAAAATCAGCGCCGCTTTGCGCGTGGCCAGATCATCTTTCAGTTCCTGGCAAACCGACCACGTGCGGTCGCCGAATTCGTCCAAATCAATCACCACCGCCGAAGGCCGGTCGCGCAACACGATCTCTTGCAGGCTGTCGAGATTCAACGTCTGCTGCATGACATAGCCTTCACTCTCCAGAAGGTGTTCTAATTGTGTGGAGGTGCTGGTGCCGTTGCCAAAAAATTGTATGATGCCCTTTTCCATCGACTCCTCCGGGAGGTTTGACGTCCTGTAATCCACGGTTGCTTATCCTAAGGTTAGGTGAAAGGGCCTCGTTCTGAGGCCCGAAGATCCAAAGTCCTTTTGACAAAACAGTCTTTTTATATGCAATCAATATGCCACCACCCACAAAATATGGTGTATTTGTTGAAGAAAATACAAGGATGTGTGTCCATCGTAAATCTTATTTATTTTTCTAAACTTAAATCGTCCCAAAGAGTTTTTAAACACCAGAAGATGGAAAGAGTTTAATTCAATTTTTACTACACTTTCAGTTAAACGGCGCTCACAGTGTCCAAAAATCAATCACGTGGCTGAAAATCAGCCAAATGCTACGAAATTTTTAAAAATTGCCGATTTCGTCTCAGCATCGTACATTTTCTCGTTCATTTTTGTTAGAGATTTGTCTTGACATTGCCAGGCTTGTCAAATAGATTATGGCTTGGCAACGACTTGCTGATTTCAACATGCCGCGAATGAACATGAAAAACTTTTCCAAACCGTTACGTGAGCGCGCTTTTAGTGTTGAAACTTTGGTTGAAAAACGGCGACGGTTTTTTGAGCGCTGCACGGCTTTTCGGCTATGCCATCACGAGCTTGATGTTCGTCTCACGATTGATTATTACGCCGGCTACTTGCTGTGCAATTATTATCAAAACTTCCCGCCGGCGCGATTGCCGGAGGTCGTGAGCGAGTTCGCCCGCGCGCTTGAACGGAACGGGCTGCCCTTTCACGGCGCCGTCCAAAAATTCCGCCCGGAAAATCTTTCGCACGTGAGCGACGACAAAAGCTCGGAAGTCTACCAGCCGGTTTTGATTTCAGGAGACATGCCGGCGCCGCGTTTTACGATCAAAGAAAATGATTGGCGTTTTGCCGTTTCATTTCATGAAGGCCACAGCACGGGTTTGTTTTTGGATATCAAGCATGCCCGAGAACTCGTCCGGCGCATCACGAAACCGGGGCACGAGGTGTTGAATCTGTTTTCCTATACCGGCGGTTTTTCAATTGCAGCGGCGGCCGGCGGCGCCAGCCGCGTGATCGAAGTCGATACCGGCGCCAAGTGGCTGCGATGGGCGCGGGAAAATCAGGAACTCAATGGTATCACCGTCGTGCGGCAGCGCCGGGAAGATGCCGTATCTTTTTTGCGCAAACAAAAAGATGGGGCATTTGATTTGATCATTTGCGACCCGCCGACGTATTCCACCGCCAATTCCGGCGGCCGGTTTACCGTTGAAAAAAGCTATCGCCTGATGATCGAAGACTTTCATCGGGTTTTGCGCCCGAACGGCCACTTGCTTGCCTGCACGAATTATCGCGCCATGCCGAGAAAGAAGTTTTTCAGCCTGTTTGCCAAACGCTTCGAGTTGGTGCAGGGCGTTCCGATCAGCGAAGATTTTGTCGAGGATGATTATTTGAAAGTTGGGTTGTTCAAAAAACTGTAGGTTTCATTCAGCCCGCCAAACACCCGAAAGGAAGATTTAGTGTTACATCAAGCGATCATTCTTAAAGAGAGTAGCATTCAAGGCAAAGGCTTATTTGCGACCGAAGATATTCAAGCCGGTGAAATAACCTGGCGGCAAGATCCGAATCAACCGCGTTATCATCTTGACACCATCCGCAGTTGGCCAAAAGAAAAACAGGAGAAATTTTTCCGGCTGGCGTATCAAGTCGGCGAAGAGTGGTATCACGGCCCGGTAGACGGCTCTGATTTTGATCCGGCCGATTTCATGAACCACAGTTGCGATCCGAACACGTGGTTTATCGACGATGCGACGATGGTAGCCCGGCGCGACATTAAAAAGGGCGAGGAAATCACCTACGATTATTCAACGAGCGAAACCGCCGAGAACTTTGTTTTGCATTGCCATTGCGGCGCGCCGGATTGCCGCCAAGTCGTGCGGGGGTCGGATTATCGGATGAACAAATCTTTGCGGGAAAAATATGGGAGGCATGTAATGGGGCATGTGCTGGCCGGCGCGTTGAAATGAAATTTAATAGTGAGGCTTTCGATTCGAAGGAGATAAGAACTGGCGACCAGACCCCTTAATAATTCAGGTCGGTCGCCAGTTTGCAGACTTCGGAAAATTTTCTTATTTCACCACCAGAAGCCGCTTCGTTTCGACAAACTCTCCGGCGCGAAGCTGGTACAAATAAACTCCGCTTTCGACGCCGTTCGCCTCCCACCGCGTTTCATGCCGCCCGGCGGCAAGCTCATCGTCGACCAACGTGGCGATTTCTCTGCCCACAAGATCAAATATCCTGAGTGTCACGTGGGCGGAATGAGGCAGTGCAAATCTAATGGTTGTGGCTGGATTGAATGGGTTCGGATGATTCTGCTCAAGGCGATACTCTGTTGGAATAAATAGCGCCTCATGGGAAACGATGGCGGTTGTCATGACGGTCGTGCTCGCCGATTGCAAAGCCAATTGGATGGGGGCGCCATTTGCATCATTGGCAACGGCATTTTGCAGCGAAAACCGAATGATTGTTTTATCTGGAATATTACTGGAAATGATCGCTTTTACTCGAACAGTTGAGCCGGTTCCGGTGACGCCTGTTTGGCCGGCTTTGCGGCTGATGCCGACCGCGATCTTGCCGGCCGAGGCTTCCACATTCGAGTAAAACACCACATCACTGCCCAGCAAACTATCCGGCTCAACGGCGAGAATCTGCACAAAATTGCTTTGATCGTACAGAAGCTCAAAAGATAAACCGAACAAATTATTCACCTCACTCGCCTTGATTCGCACAAAAAATTCCTGATTCGGCGCTTGTACGGGCTTAACGTCTGGCGCAAGTGAGGCGCTCGCCACAGAACCAGTTTTCTCCAACAGCACGCCAGAAGCCAAAGGAAGATTCGTCGTATGCGTTTTGTTCCAATTGAGGCCAAGGCAGAGCACGTCCACTTGATTGACGACGCCGTCGCCATTGGCATCGGCATACGTTGCGGCGAGGGTTGTCCAAGGCGTACAGCAGCGCGCGTTCCAAGCACATGACTGAGATGATGCGCATGCCGAACCCGTGCGTCCCCAATAAAGTCCGAGCGGCAACACATCAACTTGATCGACCTTGCCATCATTATTTGTATCGCCGGGCCACACTGTCAAACATTGATTGATCGTGACTGTCGCGCAACTCGGCGTTAACGAAATAGAATTGCCGTTGGGATCGTTGGCAACCACCTCAGTCACACAAAATTGGGTTTGGGTTTTATCGGGAATATTTGGGCGCGCGATAAACTTGATACGCACCAGCGTACCGCTGCCATTTACTCCACTTTGACCAGCTTTACGACTGATGCCAATACAAACCTTTCCGGCGGCTTCATCGACATTTGATTGAAAAACGACGTCATTGCCCAAGAAATCGCCAGAGGTCACCGTGCTTGCGTAAGGTGTCACCACATCAATAAAATTGGTGTTTGTGAACGTTAGGCAAAAGCTCACACCGAACAGATTTGCGGTCGGGCTGGTCACGTCACCGACTTTGACATCCACCCAAAACTCTTGTGTGGCGAACTGTGGGCTGGTGGCTGTGGGGAAAATGGGAATGCCGGGGAGTTTCTCGGCTTGGGTTACAGTAAATTTCTGGCCAGCAATGGTTAGCGTTCCACTGCGAGAACGCGAGGAAGAATTCGGCTTGACGGAATAAGTCACTGTGCCATTTCCACTGCCACTGTTGCCTGCAGTAATCATAATCCAACTGCTATCTCTCGTTGCCGTCCAAGCACAACCAGATTCCGCCGTGACGTTAACGCTGCCCGCGCCTCCATTGGCATCAAAAGATTGACTCGGCGGAGAGATCGTAATGACACAGGCCGCCTGCGTGATTGTGACCGGTTGTCCTGCAATAGTCATCGTGCCAGTCCGAGTGCTCGTACCAGTATTGGGATCAACGGAATAATTCACCGTTCCATTTCCGTTGCCATTGCTGCCGGAGATGATTTTGATCCAATTCACATTGCTCACAGCCGTCCATTGACATCCTGTTATCGCCATCACATTTACACTGCCCGTACCTCCGCCTGCTGGAAAAGATTGGCTGGTGGGAGAAATGATGTAAGTACAGGTTTGAACAGGATCAATCTGGACATTATCAATATACCAACCTCTACTCACATCGGAGGCGCAGCAACTAACTTGATGAGAATGAAAATAAAAACCGATTCGAACGGTTGAATCTACATAGGCCGTTAGAGGGACAAAAAATGGCGTCCATACGTTGCTGCTTGTATTAACAAATGGATTTGTATTCGGAATCCGTTGCCATTGACCATCACCGACTTTAATTTGCACTTCTCCATAATCGCCAGAGGAGAAACTATACCAATGGCGAAAACGTAACGCAGGATTATTGCTTGCTTTCGATACTACAAAGGGCGGACTGATTAGACGGCTATCAACCGGCTCACTATAATTTCCTCCAAGCACGGTTCCGGCACAATTGGGTGGAGAATATGCCGTATCGGGGCCGGCTGTTGGTTTGCCAACTTCCCAAGTTCCTCTTTCTGCGGCCCAATCGCCGATACCGAATTCAAAATTTTCTGGATTTCTGAATACTATCGGCCCCTGTACTAAAGCGATTTCATCAATATACCACCCAGAACTAATGTCAGAGCTACAACAACTCACTTGATGGGAATGGAAATAAAAGGCAATTCGCACGGTCAAACCGGAATAAGCGCTGAGGTCAATCAATGGATATGTCCATACGTTACTGCTCGTACTAGTATAAGACGTTGAAATTGTTTTCCAAACACCGTCACCAATTCTGATCTGCACTTCCCCGTAATCACCGCTTGAAAAACTATACCAATGCCAGAAACGTAAACGCGGATTTTGATTTTTATTTGGAACAACAAACGGTGGGCTAATCAACCGGCTATCGACCGGCTCGCTATAATTGCCATTTATAACCGTCGCCGCGTAATTTTGACCGGCAAAAGCTTTGCCCGTCGCCGGTTTGCCAACTTCCCATGTCCCTCGTTCCGAAGCCCAATCCCCAATCCCGGCTTCAAAGCCTTCTACCGTGTTAAAGGTGATCGGTCCCGTTATCAACGCCACTTCATCTATATACCACCCGGAACTAATGTCAGAGCTACAACAACTCACTTGATGAGAATGAAAATAAAAAGCGATTTGTACTGTTGAGTCGGAATAAGCGCTGAGATCGATCAAAGGATAAGTCCATACGTTGCTTCCTGTGTTCGTATAGCTCGTCGAAATAGCTTTCCAAGCGCCTTTTCCAACTTTGATCTGCACTTCCCCGTAATCGCCGCTTGAAAAACTATACCAATGCCAAAATCGTAAACGCGGATTTTGATTTTTGTTAGGAACAACGAATAACGGGCTAATCAACCGACTATCAACCGGCTCGCTATAATTCCCATTTATAACCGTTGCCGCATAATTTTGTCCAGTAAAAGCTTTGCCCGTCGCTGGTTTACCAACTTCCCATGTTCCTCGTTCCGAAGCCCAATCCCCAATCCCGGCTTCAAAACCTTCTACCGTGTTAAAGGTGATCGGTCCCGTTATCAACGCCACTTCATCTATGTACCACCCGGAACTAATGTCAGAGCTACAGCAACTCACTTGATGGGCATGAAACCTAAACGCGATTTGCACGTTCAGACCGGCATAGGCAGATAAGTCGATCAACGGATATGTCCAAACTCCGCTGCTGGTACTTGTATAGCTTGTTGAAATGGTTGTCCATTTGGTGCCTCCATCCGTGCTGATTTGCACTTCGCCAAAATCTCCTGACGAAAAACTGTACCAATGCCAAAAACGCAAACGGGGATTTTGCGTCTTACTTGGAACAACGAAAGAAGTATGCCGAATGAGTTTAGTTTCTGCAGGCTCACTATAATTGCCAGTCAACACAGTAGCGGCGCATTTCTGTCCCCGATACGCTTTGCCTGGCCCACTTGTTGGGATGCCGGCATCCCAAGACCCGGCATCGACATGCCAATTCTGTGTCCAATCTCCCTCCCATTTTTCAGTCCACGATGTATCAGGAGTTTGTGGCCACGCCATTGTTGTCAAACATGTGATAAAAAGTATCACGACAATACGAAAGGAGAAATACGAAGCATTGCCCTTTCTTCTTGTTTCACTGTTGTAGCCTTTCATAGAAATTCCTCCTTGGTGATGATTTCATTTCCATTTCTTTCGTGAAGTTCTAATACACATTGCGACCATGACCATTTCAGTACAAAAAAACCGCCAGCCCCACGACGACATTAAACTTGTTCCCGCTCGCCGAATCGCCTTCGCCGCTAATGCGGTCGAGTTCATACGCGCCTTCGACGAAAAGGCTGGCGTTGCTGGTTAACATGTGATTGATCCCGCCGCCAAAGCTGAAAGCCGTTCCGGTTGCACTGGATTTATCCGTTTGGCCGCGGAAAGTGGATTTGGCGGAGTTTCTGAGAAAAGCGAAAGCCGCGCCAAGATATGGAGAGGTCGTTCCCTTGACGGAAGCTTGCGCGGAATGACCGCCGATGAAATAAAGGATTTGCGGGCCGAGTCCCCACGAGGTAAAGCTGTCGCCGCTTTGGGCCGATCGCTGGAAAAAAAGTTTTCCGCCAATTGCCAGGCCCGGCGCGACGAAATAGCTCAGCGAAGGCGTGAGCTGAAGCGAGGTCAAACGGTCTTCATCGTCGTCGATAAACAACTCTCCGCCGATGCTGGAAAAGGCCGCGCTGCCGGCAATGATTGTGCTGCCGTGATCATAAGCAGAGTTTTGGGCGGAAACGGAACTGAAGCCAAAAACAAACAAGCTGGTGAGTGTGAGCGAAGACGAAATACGGTTTTTCATTACATCTCCTTAAGTTGGAAAATAAAATTATTTGCAAAGCATGCCGGCGCGCGCCTGCAGCATTATTTTCCCTTTTTCAAAAACATGGCGATTTTTCTGGCAACATCTTCGGACATGGTTTTCTGATTGGTTCCGCCGCCAAACAGGCCGCCTTTGATTTCCGCTTTAAACGTGCCTTCGGCAATAACTTTTTGCGTGTTTTTATTGATGAATTTGCAGAACACTTCGTAGCGCGCCTTTCCGGCGCCAAAGCCGATAAAATATCTCGCGGTCCGGCTGCCCTTATCGAAGATGGCAATCGTCGGCTGAATTTGGAGGATCGAATCCTCCGCCTCCAGCACGATGGCGACGTTTTCGTATATTTTCTTTTCCTGCACCTGTTCGATGATCGCCGTTCTTAATTCGAGCGCCGTTTCCGGCTCCAATTCGCTTTCCGTAACGCCGACCTCCACTTTGGTGACCTCGACATTTTTAAAACTTTTGGTGTCTGTGGTCGGCGGCGCTTTTAACACATAAGAAGGCGCGCATCCCATGGCTAAAAACGCCGCCGCAAATGCCAGAATTAAAACTCGTGAACCTACATAAAAAACTCTGCACATATGAACCTCCCGGTCAATTTAAAGGTTAAATGCATCTGCAAACCAGCCAATTAATTTTATAGAAGACTTGCATAAAATTGCTTTAACGCTTTCGCAGATTTACTCTTTTTCATTGACGTAAAGCGTTTTCCATTTCTCTTGCGTCGCCCCGACAATGGCGCCAATCAACAATCCTCCCGCCGTCCAGCCCGCGATCCATGGCCCCGCCGGCGGCCCGCTCGAATAGACGTCGGAATCAAACGAAACTAAGCTAATTGCTGCTGATGCGCCTAATGATGCGCCTCCGATCAGAGCATATTCACCAGCTTTGTTGCCTTCACTAACTTTGATGATATAAACTTCATCCAAATTGTATTCTCCTTTTTGGGAAGTGGCCTTATTAACAAATGTTAAATGATCATCCTTTATCAGGAAATTTGATACTTCTATGCGATTGTTGTTCCGAAAAAAAATTTTTGCTTTTGCAAATTTATTTTCGCCCGGAAATCGGTATGAAGCCGTTTGTCCAGAAGCGTTAATCGCAAAACCAATAAACCCGATAATGAAGCATATTTTCTTCATGGCATCCTCCTTAAAATTGAGGTGAGAAGTAAATTTGAGATTAAATATGAACTGTCGAAGCATCTTGTTATTAGTGATCTTCAATACAGGCGGTTATCCCGTTATCTGTGAACTTGATGCAACTCATAAGCGTTTTCTGGAGCGACTAAATTATTTTTTTCATGATTTCAAACCCTTCCTCGGCCTACATAAATAGAGTCTCACGAACGGCGATTTTGTGACAGATATTTTTAAATTTTTTACGAAAGACACTCACTGCGTCTAAACACCCTCCGAGCCCTGATCCTACACTTGTTTGTGTAAGATCAGGGAAGTCTTTGCGAATTGTCAGAAATCGCCAAATCTCAAGCCCTCCGTTTAAGTGATACGATTTTTTTAAATCTCTATTTATACGCCCGCAACGAATCCAACAAAATCACGCCTTGCGCGTGTTTGCCGGCATCGGAAATCAAGCTGATTTCGTAGGCGACAATTTTTTTGAGGTTTTTCTTGCCGTCATTGAACCTGGTGCCGATCCCATACGCCGGAGAAAAATCGGCAAAGGGAATGCGGAGTTGAATCCATTGCGATGTTTGGCGCTTTAACAGACTTTTGTCGCAATCAAACCACCACAGCTCATCCCGATCTCCCATGCCGTCAGCAAGGTCTGCAAGGGTGATTCGCAAAAGGGCGTCGGGCGTTGGCACCTCAACGCGCAGATTGAGCAGCAAGCCTTTAAAATTTGCCAAATTCTTTGGCGGCTGAAACCCTCGGCGGATGCTCAACCAATTTCCCCAATACAACGCCGGCGGCAGATCGAACGCCATCCGCAGGGCTTTGTGGCTCGAATCACGCGCGCTGGTTTTGACGAATGACAATTGCACGCCGGCTTTTTCGTAATAAAGATCATAGCCGCTTTGCGTGCCGGCGAAGTGTGAGTACTTTTTCCCAACGTTCGTTGGTGCTTTGTCAAAATTGTCAAGCACTACGGTTTGGGGTTGGAAAGTATTCAATTGCCAAAAGCACAGCCCTAAAAATGTTATATTAAGCAATTTTTTCATGGCCGCCTGCTTTCATTAAGTTTTCACTCGGCACTAACGAAAGTCGTTACTGGTAAACATGTTGGTAATTCTTGTTCATTTTTTCGTAGCTTGATCTGCATAGGCAAAACTTGGGAAGATTCGCCAATATCGACTCGTTGAGCCGAGATTCTTTGCGCTTCATTCTCTTGCCTATTCCCATCGCCATGATGCTCAACGATTTTTTTGATTATAGTTGCGACCACGGCAATACCAAGGATGACGATAGCAACTTTAAGCTGTGTATAAAATGCTTCATCTGATTCATGATGCTTTCGGTGCCAACTATTACCCTCCGTTTTGGATTTGGACGACTTTTCATCGGCTTGGGCGGCCGTTGGCAATTCAAGCGTTGTCAGCAAATAAGCCGCGATGACGTAGATGCGCAACGGCGCAACGAGGATAATTTTAACATGTCATGCTCCTTTCAGTTTATGACAACCATGCTTCTACCCTGGGGCTCAACCAAAAAAGATAAAAAGGTATTAGAAAGCCCAGGAACAATCCGGCGGCCAATAAGCCGATGTAATAAGGCTTGGCGCCTTCCGGAACTGCATCTGAGGCCTTGGGCAGGTTCTTCGCTCGGAAATGGCCGGCTAATGTTCCAGCAAACATGCCGAATGGGCCGCCAAAGATAAAGCCGGTTATCATCGTACCGAAAAAAGCTCCCAACAAGCTCATGACGGGTATTCCAAATCTTGAAGCAAAGATCATGATAGGGAGCGGCAGCCAACGTATTTTTGAAAAAAGTGAGCCTACAATCAATAGCCAAGCGAGACCCAAACCCGGATTGATTCTAAAAAAAAGAATCGTGGTATCCAAAGCTTTGAGGGTGATTCCGGCAAGGACGCCGTATTCCAGGCCTTTCATAGTATGCGCCCAAACCGGCCGAAAGAGAGTTTTGAGATTAAAATCCGTGTCGCAAATTTTTTCAACGGTTGACCATGCCGGCTCTTTGTTCTCAGTATTGTTCGAGAAAACGGTGGAACGGGCTTTGAAATCCTTTTTCACGCGGCCATGAATAATGTCTTCGCGAAACTCGTCCAAATTTACATAGTTCTTCTTCTGCTCATCTGGAAAGCATATTTCTATTCCAGGAGTTTGGAGCCCGACCGCTCCGCGCGCCGCCAATAAATCGACGATTTCCTGATAGCCTCTTTCTTGCGCCATTTTCAAGGCGGTTCTTCCCAACTCGTTGACTACGTTGACTTCGGCTCCTGCCTCGAGCAAAATTCGGACACATTCAATATAATTATTTCTTGCGGCGTGCATCAAAGCCGTCATGCCGGCGTTGCCTTTGGCGTTGACGTCAACGCCGGCCTCCAATAATTCTTTCAAGACGTGAACGTGGCCTTCCACGGCAGCCGAGATCAAGCGTTCCTCTTTTTCTCCAATGGGGCAGTTCATATTTTCCTTCCTTTCCAAACTTGTCGGTTCCAAAAGCATATCTCGCGTCGTTTCAGCGCCCCCGAAGCGCGGGCGCTTCAAGATCGAAGAGATCGCCCGCGCCGCTCATTATATAGGTGTCGAACGCCGCCATTTTTGTTAGCATTTTTTTGAATTTTTTTCTGTTTTTAGGCCGGAAAAATGTGGCACTTTTCGTATAGCGAGTTTGGCAGGTTGATGGGGGAGGCAAAGGCGGTGGGAAGAGAATCACAATAGGCGGGCAACAACACAAGTATATGGTTTCATGGCGAGGCCACGATCTCAAAGGGAAAAGAAAATTCTTGAATCACGGCGGCATTTTCAGGATTGATCTTTTGTATCTTCAACAAAAAACGTCCTGGCGAGAAAAAAGTGCTGGGACAAGAAATCGAAAACAATTCAACTTCTCCCGCGCTGCGGAGGTTGTTTCCTTCCCAGATGGTTTTGCCGCGGGTTTCTTCGATAATAGCGCCTTTGTAGCGCAAACCGGCGTCAACTTTTTCAGGGAGAGTAAATTGCAAAATAATCGGCGCGGCGGCAAAATCCTGCAAAGTTTTGATGGCCTGTCCCTGCTCTCCGCTGCGTTTTTGTTCGAGCATGTAGATTTGCGCATTGGCTTGCGGCTGCTGCAAAAGCGTCAGCTCGCGCTCAAGGCCGGACTGTTTCAGGCCGCGCCAGGCGGGATAAAGCAGCAGCAGAATCACAGCCAAAGCAAAGGCCGGCGAAAGAACTATCGCTTTGAATCGCGCCATAAATTCTTGCAGCCGTTCCGTTGGAAAAAGTTTTTCAAGTGCGGGCGACGGAACATTTTCCTGCTTCGCGTGTCGCAAGCCGGTGATGACATATTCCGCTTGCTGCACGGCTTCAAAGCATTCCTGGCAGGCAAAGTAATGCTTTTCCAAAAATTCCTTTTCGCCAGGCGACAATTTATTCAGCGCGTGACGGTCGAACATCTCGCGCTCGTCGAGAGCTTGGTGGATGGCTTGGGCGCAAATTTCACAGTCGGGATAATGCGCTTCGAATTGATCCTTCTCTGCTTCGGCCAATGTGCCGGCAAAATACCGCACGAGAATGCTATCGAGATTTTCATGTTTCATGGCTAATTCCATCATTTCTTCCTTTTCCCTCCCAATTTAGCAGTGTTAAAATAGTCCAAATTGTGACCCATTTTTTTGAAAGCGCTCAACGCCTGTTCGCGGAGCATTTTTTTAACGCGCAAGGCGAGTTGCCGGACGGACATGTCGCTCATGCCGTACTTCTTGCCAACTTCTTTGCTCGTGATGCCGTTGAACCAATAATCGGTCAGCACTTCCTGTTCGGCTGGTTCAAGTTGCCGGAACAGTTTCATCACAACGTTCTTTGCGTCGGGAAGTTCATTTTCTGCAAAAGGAGATGAGGGCTCATCAGCCGGCAATTCGAGCGGCCTGTTGCCGTCGGGAGCAGGCGCATCGATATGATCGAGCACTCGCCGGTCGCCAATGATTTCACGCAAAAATTTGCAGCGTTGATTCCAGCAAAAGCCGTAGAGAAAGCTGCTGAAGGATGATTGGATCTTGATTTTGCCGGCGCGCGCCCTCTCCAGCAGTTCACTCACAACCCACTGGCGCACTTCGTCGGCTTGAGCGCTGTGATCCAGTTTCTTGCGGAGATAAAACCAGATGCGGTCGTAGTATTTCTCGATTAAATTCTTTTCGGCGAGCGCACCCGCTGCGATGCGCTCCAACAGAACGAGATCTTCCTGGTTCGAGCTCATCAGCCCCTCCCCATTAAAATGAACGCCGCCCAATAATACGGATGGCGATGCGACGGCACTTCGTCTTTAATCATATCAACCTTCGCGTGCTGCAAAGCGGTGCCGGCTTTTTGGCCTGCGTGCAGGTAGCGATAAAATCTCGCCATCAATTTCGCGGTGGCTTGATCGTTGACCGACCACAAGCTGCCAAGTACCGCGGGCGCGCCGGCATACATGAAGGCGCGCGTCATGCCGAGCAAGCCTTCGCCCGGCAAGCGTTTGCCGCCGGCGCTTTCACAAGCCGAGAGCACGACCAAATCGGCGGCGAGCCGCAGGTTAAAAATCTCGCTGATTTGCACAAAACCATCTTCTGCCGGATCGCTGTCCAAAGTCAATACGAGGCTGGAACGGCTAGGGTGCTGTTGATCCAGCAGGCCATGCGTGGCAAAATGCACGAACGCATAGCGTGGCAGATTTTCCCGCTTGAAATTTTCTTCGGTCGCTTCTTGCCGGCGGTAAATCGTTTTCAAATTGGCCGGAAAAAATTGCGCGATGCTGTCGGCTTCCATCGCGGTGTAAGGCAATCTTTGCAGTGCCTTGCCACGTTCTGCATACCAGCCGCGTAACGAAAAATCTTCGGCAAGAGAATCAGCATCGCCCCGCTTGGAGAGGGGCGCCGCGTTGGCGCCTTCTTTTCCGAAAACCGGATCGGCAAAGGCAAGCAAGGCCGCTTTTGCGCGGGGAACGGGAGCGCGCACATTGGCCTGTAGAAGTGCCAGCACGGTGGCCGAAGGCGCGTACACTATTTCGGCCTGTTGAATCAAATATTTCGATTCGCCTTTTGGCTCCGGCAGCATCAGCGCTTCGAAGGGCAAATTTTGCAGCGCGCCGTCCGCAATCACAATGATTTTGCGCGCCTTCTGCACCAGGCTGGCAGCGGGCTTCATGACGAGGTCAAACAATTGCTGGCCGCGCTCGCGATGTGAAATACCGATATTTTTGGAATCTTTCAACAAGGCGACATAGCCTTCGACGGCCGGCGTGATCTCCGCAGCCGGAGGCAACGGCGCAAAAGAGTTTTGCTGCTTGGTGATGGCCCAAAGATACGAGCCTTCTTCTCCCAGCGCATACGCCAGCATCAACTCGCCCTCGGCCAAATTATTTCGCCGGACCGCGGATAACGTCACGGCTTCGGGATAGTTGAGCTGCGCGTAGGCAGGATTGCTCCGCCGAATTTCGACAATCAAATCTTGCTGCGCTTTTTCGGCCTCGTCTAATTCTGCATGCAAAGCTTGGCGCGTATTCTCCGCCAGCGCGGCGTCTTGCAGCCTCGTTTGCAGCGCGGCGACTTTTTGCTCGTAAGCTTCCTGCCGTTGCTGAAATCGTGCCGGAAGCTTGGAACGAAGTTGCACGTTGGCCTCGGCAAGCAAATCGAGCAAGGCGCGGGCTTTGGCTTTCTCGGTATACAAAAAAGCTTCGGCCGCAAAACCGGCTTGCGGTTGCTGCCGATGCTTTTGGCCCAACAAATGAATCAGGCTTTTGTAAATTTGATCGCGGCCGGCGAGGAAATACGCCTTGTGCTCGGCCAACGGCAATCGCGCGCGTGTGGCTTCGATGCCGGTGATGGCTTGCTCATACCATGTTTTTGCTTCGGCGAATTTACCCTCGTGCGCCGCGACTTGCGCGAGGCCGTATCGTGCTTCCCAAATAACTTTGGCCGCGTGCAGCGAGTTGCCGATGGTCAGCGCCGTTTGGTGCGCTTGTTTCGCTCGCGCATAATCACGGGTTTGTAAATATAACTCGCCGAGATAATTGGTGGTCTCGCCTTCGCCAAGTTTGTTGCCGATTTCTTGATTCAACTTGAGCGCGCGGTCGAAATAGGGGAAAGCTTGTTTATAGTTTTTCGCCAGTGTATGCATAACACCGATGTCAGCGGAATAGGTGGCCTGGCCGCGCTTGTCATCCAAAGTATCGCAGATCGCCAGCGCTTGTTGAAAGCTTTGCATCGCTGAGTCGTTCTTTCCCCATGCCCGTTGCACCGCGCCCAGATCGCCGATGCGGATGGCTTCGCTGGACACGTCACCGATTTCATGCGCCAGATGCTGTGAGCGCCGCAGCGCTTCCGCGGCGCGATCATAATCGCCCAGAAAATAATAGGCATTGCCAATCGCACCGAGCTGAATTTGCTGCTTGTATTTTTCCTTCAGCGCGGTCGAGATTGCCAGCGCTTCCGTGAGATATTTCAAGCCTTCCCAGTAATTGCCGCGTTCGAGATGATTCTCGCCGATATTTCCGAGCACATTCGACTCGCCACCGCGGTCCCCGGTTTCACGGTAAATCTGCAACGCCATTTGGTTCAGCTTGAAAGATTCGTCGTACAAACCTTGATTTCCCTTGGTCGCGGCCATCGCATCAATTGTCGCGGCTTCGTTGCGGCGGTCGTGGGATTCGCGCAGCAACGGCAGCGCCTGCTCATAGAAAGACATGGCGCGATCATATTCTCCCATGAGCTGATACGTGTCGCCCAAATTGGCGAGCACGATGCCGTGCCCGTCTTTATCACCAAGGCTGCGATACAGCTCCGCCAGGTGATTGAAAGCGGCAATGGCTTTTTGATAATCGCCGGTGAATTGATACACCAACGCCATGCCGTTCTCCGCGTCGGCTTCTATCGTGCGTTCACCGCTTTTTTGCGCTGTTTCCAGGCTTTGTTGATATGCGGCAAGTGCCTCGTCATAATTGCCGAGGCGAAAGGAAGCGTTGCCGCGCAGCTTGAAGAGCCAACTGCGGTTTTTGAAATCATCCGGCCGAATGGAATTTTCGAGCGCGGTTTGAATGAGGCGCTGCGTTTCTTCGTATTGGCCGGCGCCGTTCACAGCAACAATTTTTTTTTGATAGGCCTCTGCTCGTTTTTGATACGCCTGCTTATGCGTGGGTTGGAATTTAAGTGCGGAAGTAAATGCGGCAATGGCGTCATCATATTGCCTGGCTTGCAAAAACACGAGCCCTTGCTGGAATTGCTGCTCGGCAGAATGGGTTTGGGCACACAGCGGCATGTTCATCATGAGGCTTAGATCAATCAAGCTCAATATGAACACAACGCGTGCTTCGCGCTGCATTTGCAGAAGCGACTGAAAAAACTTTTGACCATTCATTTGTTCCGCCCTCACAGTCGGAGTGAATTTGGGTTTTTACGCACAAATCTGTTTGGGAACATTCCAAAAAATAATAACAGAAATGTAACCATTTTCCTGTCCAAATGCAATCAAGAAATTTGCGCAAAGCAGTTGCACTTTTCCCGGCTTTTGATTATACTCGTTAAGGTTAAAATCTTAGCGCAACATTTATTTTGCACACCGAATTTTTTCTCAACATAAATGTCGAGCTACAAATGCCTGAGCTACAAATGTCCAAAAAATTAGACAAAATCCTCGTCATCGATGTCGAAGCCACCTGCTGGGAAGGCTCGCCGCCGCCCGGCCAGGAGAGTGAGATTATCGAGCTCGGCCTGTGCCTGCTCGAAGTGGCGTCGGGCCAACGCTCGGACAAGCAAAGCATTCTCATTCGGCCCGAACGCTCGCAGGTAAGCCCGTTTTGCACCCGGCTCACAACATTGACGCAGGAACAGGTCGATCGCGGCATCACGTTTAAAGCGGCCGGTTTGCTGCTGCAGCAACAATACGCCTCGAAGAACCGCGTGTGGGCGAGTTACGGCGATTACGACCGGCGGCAATTTCAAAAACAGTGCGAAGCGTTTGCGGTGAGCTATCCTTTCGGCCCGACGCACATCAACGTGAAAAATTTTTTTGCGCTCGCGCATGGCTTGGCCGATGAAGTCGGCATGGCGAAAGCGTTGGAGCTGTGGAATATCGCCGGCATCCTGGCGACGCTCCTGCGGCAATTGCGCCGGCGAGATGAATGATTGTTAATGCGCTGAAACTCAGAAAAAAATTCTGAAAGTTTTTGGCGGCCCAACGGAAAAAGCTTTTACAGTTGGGTTCATCTATTCGTTGGGAAATTTTTAAAAAAGTCTTGCACCCACCATTCATGATCACCTTACTCCGCCGCGAGTTCGTCGTCGAGGCACCGCTGGCCGCGGCGTGGCAACATCTCACGCAGGTGGAAAAATGGCCGAACTGGGCGCGCCACCCCAGGCAAAAACCAGAAACATAAAAACACCGGCCGCAACCAGCATTCGGTGATAAAACAACGTGTGTTTCATGAGCCACCCACAGTCAAAATTTAAAACGTTGAAAAACGGAATGAATTGTTATTTTCCGCGCGCCAATCAGGCTGGTCATGCAAAGAATGAGTCAAGCTAAACATTTTTTTCTGGAATTGCAACCAAGAAATCGCTTGAATCTTTTTTCTTGCCTTTGCGTAAAAATATGCCGACATTCAATAAGATTAAAATTTATTAACCGCCATTAACCGCGAGAGTGGAGGATTATGAACAAGAAAAAACTTTGGATCGGCATCGGCCTGGTGCTGGTGATTGCGGTCTTCGTGGTCGCCAATCTGACGATGAGCCGCAAAAGCGCCACGGCCGTGGAGTCGCAAAAAGTCGAGGAACGCGAGCTGCGGGCGTTGGTGTCGGCTTCGGGCAAGCTGCGCGCGAAAACCTCGGTGGACATCAGCGCCAGCACCAGCGGCAAGGTCGTCAAGCTTGCTGTGGATGAAGGCGATAAAGTTGACAAGGGCAACTTTCTGATGCAAATCGATCCGACGCCGGCCGAGGCCAGCGTTCGGCAAAGCGAAGCGAGCTTGGCTGCAGCCAAGGCGAATCGCGATTTGGCGAAAGCCAATTTGCAGCAGGCGCAAAACGAGTATGAACGCCAGAAAGCGCTGTTCGAGAAAAAATTAACTTCGGAAGAATTACTACAAAAGGCGCGCACCGGCTACGACGTTCAGAGGATGCAGGCGCAGGCTGCGGAGCAGGATGTGCAGCGCTGGCAGGCCATGCTCACCAACGCGCGTCACGAGCTGCAAAAAGTGAATGTGCATTCCGACATCGCCGGTCTCGTCACCAAGCGCAACATCGAAGAGGGCGAAAATGTTTTCGTCGGCGCGTTCAACAATCCGGCAACCGTGCTGCTGACTGTCGCCGATCTTTCGGTGATCGAAGCTGAAGTCGAGGTCGATGAAACTGATATTGTCAATGTCAAGCTCGGGCAGGAGGCCGGCGTTAAAGTCGATGCCTATCCGGACAGCTCGTTCAAGGGAAAAGTGACAAAAGTCGGCCACAGCCCGATTCTCAGCACGACGGGACAGCAGCAAGCGACAAGCTTCGAGGTGATTGTGCAATTGATCGAAGACATTCCGAACGTCAGGCCCGGGCTTTCTTGCAAAGCCGAAATTACCACCGGTTACCGCGAAAAAGCCATCGCCGTGCCGATTCAGGCTTTGACGCTGCGCAAACCCTCTCAGCTCAAGCCGCTTGATCCCAAAGAGCGCAAAGGCAAACTCACCAACGGCGAGGCGGCGAGCGATACCACCAAAGAAAAAGAAGTGCAGGGCGCTTTTATCATTAAAGACGGTAAAGTCGAATTTAACGAAGTTAAGATCGGCATCGCCGGCGATCGGTTCTTCGAAGTGCTTTCCGGCTTGCAGCCCAACGATGAAGTGGTGATCGGCCCGTTTAGCGCGTTGCGCCGTTTGCGAAATGAAGATCTCGTGAAGATTGAGAAAAAAGCGGTTAAAAAGTAATGCGCAAAACGTGATGCGTAATTTAAGTATTACGTTTCACGCTTTGGCGTTTCATCTCTTACGTTCACACTAAACCCAAACGCTACCCATGCAACAAATCTGGGAAAGTTTTGCCATCGCCTTGCGCGCGTTGTGGGCGAACAAGCTGCGCTCGGCGCTGACGATTTTGTGCGTCGTGATTTCCATCACCTCGATCATCGCGGTGGTGTCGATTGTCGACGGCATGGATTTTTACGTGAAAGACAAGATCGCCTCGCAGGGCAGCAACGTTTTCACGATCAGCCGCGTCAACGAGTGGGAGATTCTGACGGATTTCGACAAATTTCTCAAGTCGCTCAAGAATCCCCGGCTCACGCTGGATGATCTCGAAACGCTGCGCCAGGAAATGACGCTGGCCGAATTTACCGACGCCGTCATCAGCCGTAGCGAGCGCGTCAACAACGGCCGCCGCTTCGTCGAGGAAGTCGATATTCGCGGGCGTACCGAAGAGTATTCGGCCATCGGCGAATTTCCCCTCGCCAGCGGCCGGCATCTCACCCGCCTCGACGTGCAACAGCGGCGCGAAGTTTGTGTGCTCGGTTGGGAGATTGCCAACAGTCTCTTTCCCAACGCCGACCCGTTGCAGCAAACCGTGAAGATCGCCGGGCGGCATTACACCGTCGTCGGCGTTTGCGAAAAAAAGGCGTCGATTCTCGGGTCCAATCAAAACATCTTCGCGTTCATTCCCATCTCGACGCACTTGAAACATTTTGGCTCGCGCTGGCGCTCGCTGGCCATTCCGGTTCGCGCCGCCAGCATGGAAACGTTTCAGGCGGCGCAGGAAGAAGCCCGCCAAATCCTGCGCATTCGTCACAAGTTGAAGCCTGCCGAGGAAGATGATTTTTACATTACGGCGTCGGAGCAGCTCCTGTCGCTGTGGGAAACGGTCAGCCGCGCGATTTTCGGTTCGCTGCTCGGGGTGGTGAGCATCACGTTGGTTGTCGGCGGCATCATCATCATGAATGTCATGCTGGTGGCCGTCACCGAGCGCACGCGCGAGATCGGCGTTCGCAAGGCTTTGGGCGCCAAACGCCGCCATATTACCATGCAGTTCATCATCGAGTCGATCACGTTGACGCTCGTCGGCGGCATCATCGGCATTGCGCTGGGTTTCATGGCCGCCTATCTCGTCGCCGCCTTCTCGCCGCTGCCCTATCGCATCGCGCTGTGGTCGATCATCGTGGCGATGATGATCTCCTTGGTGGTCGGCTTGTTTTTCGGCGTTTATCCGGCGCGGAAAGCGGCCAAATTGGATCCGGTTGAAGCATTGAGATACGAATAAAGCTCGAAGGATAAAAGAAAATGAAAAAATATCAACCCGAATCCTGGGAAAAAATCCGCGCTCAAATCTACGAGGCCATGCGCGAGGCGTTGATCACGCTGCGCAACAATCGTCTACGCTCCGGCTTGGTGATTCTCGGCGTGATGATCGGCGTCGCCAGCTTGATGGGAATGGTCGCGACGTTGTCGGGTTTGGAAAAATTCATTGCCGCCTCCATCACCGGTGAGGGAACGCCGATTTTATCCTTGCAAAAGGTGAATTTTCTCGCCGGCGAGGGCCATAAAGAATGGGAAAAGCGAAAGAATTTTACCACCGATGACGCTTTCGCGCTGACCGAGCTGCCAAACGTGCGCGGCGTCATGATCGAATATGGGCGCGGCACCGTCGTCAAATATAAAGACCGCAAATCGCAGCTCATTCACGTGGCGGGAACGAATCAGCCGTTTTTGCACGTGCAAAACATCAATGTCGGTGAAGGCAGATTCTTCACGCAATTCGAGGAAGAACATCGCCGTAACGTCGCCGTGCTTGGCGACAAGGCGGCGCAATCGCTTTTTCCCTTTGAAGACCCCATCGGCAAGCTGATTCGCATCGATGGCAAGGAATATGAAGTGGTCGGCGTTTTTGCCAAGCGCAAAACGATTTTCGGCGGCTTCGCCGATAATTTTATGGCCATACCCTACACGGCTTTTGAGCGCGATTATCTCTGGCGCCGGCAAGGCCCGGAGCTTCACGCCATCGTGGAGTCGGAGTCGCATCTCGATGGCGTCCGTGAGGACATGCGCTCGCTCATGCGTATGCGCCGCAAAGTTCCGATTGGCCAGCCCGACGATTTCGCGATCATCACTTCGGAAGCGGTGATTGAGTTTACTGAAAGCATCACCGACAAAATCGCGCTGGCGCTGGTCGTGCTGTCGTCGATTGCGCTCATGGTCGGCGGCATCGGCGTCATGGTGATCATGCTCGTCTCCGTCACCGAGCGCACCGCCGAGATCGGCGTCCGCAAGGCCCTGGGCGCCACGCGCAGCCAAATCACCTGGCAATTTCTCATTGAAGCCGCCACCCTGTCGGGAATCGGCGGCCTGTTGGGTCTGTTTGTCGGCGCCAGTTTCGCGTTCCTTGTTTCCAAGCTATTGGGCTTTCCTTATGTTTTGCCCATCGGCTGGGTTTTGATTTCCGTCATCATTTCCGCCGCTGTCGGCCTTTTCTTCGGCATTTTCCCGGCGCGTAAAGCCGCCAAGCTGCACCCGATCGAGGCGCTTAGACACGAATAAATTTCGCCGCTTACAAACGCGTTGTCACGTAAAATAATTTCCCCAACGGGTTGTTGTTGTCCGTTGGGGATTTTTTTTCACGATCTATTTTGCAATTTCAAGTTGTTGCTTGTATTTGATAACAGGAAGGATTATGACAATCTTTTCGTTGCAGTTAGCTTTTCGTTGCAAGTTTAAACTTTCTGTTGCACTCTTTAAGGAAGAAGAGGATGAAAGCCATGAAGAAAATTTTTACGTGCCTCGTTTTGGGATGGTTGACCCTAACTCCCAGCCAAGCGCAGTTTGATCCCGCCCGGCTGATCCCGGAGACGCTGCGTTATCGCTTGCAATCCGGTTCGGCGGAAGTCGGCAGCTCGATTGTTACGATCAGCCACGACAACGCCAACGGAACCATCCACATCGTCGAATCAATTTCCGGCCTCTTCGAGCAAACCGCGATCGTAACGATCCGCAACGACACCAGCTTGCAACCGTTGACCAGCCAGGCGGTCTTTTCACGCGACAATCAATATCACGACGTGCAATTGCATTACAGCAGCGACGGGCAACGCGTCACCGGCGAAGTTCGGCGGCCACCGGGTTGCGGCGGCGGCTGCGCGATCAATGCAATATTCCCCAGCGCCGCTGCCGATGTTTACGCCGCGCCTCATCTGCTGCGCGCCTCACCGTTGCTGATCGGCAAAACCATTCAGTTTCCGCTCTTCAACGTCTTGCAGAATGAAAAGAGTTTGGCGCGGGCCTGGGTCGCAAAAATTGAAACCGTTGCCGTCGCCGCCGGACGCTTTGAGTGTTTTCGCCTCGAATCCTTCCTCGGCAATTCCCGCCTGATTTTGAACATTGACACGCAATTTCCCCATCGCATTATCCGGCAAATCCTGCCGGAATTGCAGGTCAAGTTTGAGTTGGCAAAGGTTGAGTAGATGCCCCGATTTTGCTTTATATGTTGAAAACCGCTACCAAAAGAATCCGATCTTCTTCTTAACATTTTCAATAAGGAATCGGAGCGGGGTTTGACTTTTGTACGAGCTAAATTAAGGATAAAAATTCACGCTCGCGCAAAAATTTCTTGCACCTTCACAGATAATTCGGTAAATTGATCGTCGGTTGAAATTATAAATTTGTTCCGGCGCTCGACGAAAGTCCAACTGCTCGGCCAACAGCGCGCAAAAATGAACTATACCGATTATGCTTTCGGCCGTTTTGCCAGCGATATTGCGGCCGTCGCGCAACAATATCACCTCGATCTCAAGGGGCTCGAAGTGGAGCTTTTCACGCCAGGCCGCCAGGCCATCGTGGTGGAAGCCGTTGGGAATCAGCGTTTTCGCGTTCATATCAATTTGGAAGAAAACCGCATCATCGCCGTCAAACAAATCGCGCCGCCTCTTGTTAAAAACACCGGTGAAGATCCGTTTGCCAAATACAGAAGCTTTATGAAATAAAATGAGCGCTGGTTGTGATGTCGTCTATGCTGCACTTGACTGTGATGCGTTTCATAATTCCCGCCGTGATCGGCTGCCTCTCCAGCCCGCTTCCAGCGATTGTCGCTCCTTTGACTGCACAAACGCTTCAAATACGCCTGTTTGAAATTTTCCATCCACAAAATCTGGAGATTACCTCGGCAACAAATCGGCTTGCTAATAGTTCGGCTAAAAAGTCAAACCACGCGACCAACAAGCTGTTGTTGATTTCGCCGTCGCGCGATACGTTGAGCTGGGCGCGAATTTCTCTCACGCCGCCCGTTTTGCAAATTCAAAGCGCTGGCTTCAGCCGCTCACTGTCATTAACCGACACCATCAACATCGCTGCTACCGATGGCTATTTTTTTGCGATGGTCCGTCAACACCCCACAGCGATGAATGCCGCAGATGAGGCAAGGCTCGAGGCTCGGCGCTATGCCGGTTCAATAAAAATTTTCGTCACCGGCAATGAACTGTGTGCCGTCAATATCGCGCCAGTTGGCGACTATCTCGCCGGCGTACTCGCGGCGGAGATGCCGCAGGCTGATTCGGCGGCGCTACAAGCGCACGCCGTGGTTTCGCGAACTTATTTGATGAAAAATGATCGTCACCAACAAACCGGCTATCAGTTTTGCGATCTCACTCATTGCCAGACATATAAAGGAAGCGATGGCGTGACGGCTAAAATCAAACGCGCCGTTGCTGAAACAAAAGACGAAATTTTGACGTTCGCTCATCAACCGATCGCGGCCTACTACAGCTCGACCTGCGGCGGCTTCACCGGCGACGACGCCGGTGTTTGGGCGAAAACCGCAGATCAACCTTATTTGCAAAGCCTTGCCGACGCCGCGAATCAACTTGATTTTTGCAAAAATTCGCCGCATTATCGCTGGCGCGCGCGTTTAAAAGCCGACAGCCTGCATCAAATTTGGCGGCAGCGACTCGGCGAGCCGATCACCTCAATCACCATCGCCAAAAAAGGCGCAGATAACCGCGTGCGCGAGCTGGCGCTGATGGGCCATTCACTTCATCTCATCAGCGGCGAAGATTTTCGCGCCGTCACCTGCCGCGTTGTGGGTTGGAACACGTTGAAGAGCACCGCATTTGATTTGCGATTTGAAAAAAATGTTTATATTTTTGAAGGGCGTGGCTTGGGACACGGGCTCGGACTTTGCCAATTCGGTGCGATGAGCATGGCGCGGCAAGGGTATTCGTATCGGGAAATTTTGCGGCACTATTTTCCGGGAACTGAGCTTGAGAAACGTCTTAAAAACAGGGATAATTGAATGCATCTTATTTATATCGATGACTCACACGATGAAGAACTCTATGTGTTTTCTGCATTAGCCTTGCCGGTAGATCAATGGCGGCAAGCCTATCAACAAGTTCGCGATTGGAGGCAGTCGTTGCAGAAAACGAATGGTATCGATGTCCACAAAGAATTGCACGCTTGGAAATTTATATCAGGCCGCGGACGCCCTTCCGACCGAATCATTACTAAAAAAGAAAGAGCAGCCATTTTTCGAGAGGGAATTTTGCTCGTTTCAAAATTGCCGGGAGCAAGATTGTTCAACATCGTATTTCCCAAAAAAGAGGATGAACGCGCTTTCGAAGAACTTTTAAATCGGATCAATCTTGCCCTCCGGGGATGGGGAAGCTATGGAATGTTGATTTGTGACCAGGGCAAGGAGAAAATATACACCATGCTGGCAAGAAGAATGCCCAGTTATAATCCCCTCCCTCTTCGATTCGACGCTAAAACGGATATGGAATTGAATTACCGAAATACCCCGATTGAAAGGATTGTTGAGGATCCTTTTTTCAAAGACTCAGAGCAATCCTATTTTATTCAGTTGGTTGATTTTATTGCTTATGCGTTGCTCAGACGGGAACGGCCAATTCCGAGCAAGAGTAAATATGATGCGCATCTTTTCTTTGATCAACTGACAGACATATTAGTTCGTGAGGCCAGTCGGAACGATCCCGAAGGCATTATACGCCATAAATAAAAACGCCCTCTTTGACAGAGGGCGTTTAAGCAGAGCCTACATCCGCCGCCTAGGACGGGTTCGTCCCTGCGTTTTTAATATATTAAAACAATATTTTTTTGTCAAGCATTTTCTTGTCTTGAACCATTTTTTCAACTAAGTAGATGTCCCTCGATCCTCCGAAAATTTTCATCTGCCATTTCAGGGACAACAATCCATTGGCACTTGGAGGCAGAGCTAAAAACTGCCGGCGCCGAGGATCATGCCGGCGTGCATGGATGATATGGATTTCTGCAAATTGTAAAAATTTTTCCGGAATACGCTTATGAAAAAACAGTACTATTATTGGATTGCTGCAGCGCTTGTTATCATCGGTGTCGCAGTAGGTTTGTTTCTATGGAAAAGCAAAAACCTCGCCGGCAAACAAGCGGGGGGATCCTTCGTCGAGGAAGTTACCGAGCGCAAGATCGTCCTGCGCGAGCTGCAGCCGCAAAAAGCCGATGAAGAAAAGTTTTTTGAAGCGGTGCGGCAATTGAGTGGCGCCAGTTTGGATTCGCTTTCGAATGAGCAAAAGCTCAATACACTTCTCCAACTCGCCGATGATGCCGAAGCAACAAATCGCTTGCTCGCCGTGCAAAAACTCGGCGAAATCGAAACGACCGAGAGTAGACGCATCGAAAAGCTCATCGCCAAGCTGCAAGACGAAAATCTCTGGATCGTCGAAGCGGCGGTCCTCACTTTGATGAACCTGCGTGCGCCGGAAGCCATCGCGCCGCTGCGCCAATTGTTCGCCGAGCTGCAAAAGCAGCCCCAAGTCGATTACGTGCCGTTTGCCAACACTGCCAAGATGGCCGTGCATGGCCGCGTGCAAACGAACGGCGAAAAAAACGATTTCAATTTTCAGCTCACGGCTTTTGCGAAATCAGAAAACAGCCGGCCGGTTGAATTTAATGATCGGGAAAAAATGGCGCTTTTTATTCTGCCGGAATTTGAATGGTGTCTGGCTTTGCCCAATTTCAAAAACAATTGGGAGAAATTGCAAAATTCCGAATTTGCGAAACAACTCTTGCAATTGCAAGCCTGGCAGGATTTCAAGGCCGCCGCGCCTTTCAATCGTTTTTTCACGCTGCAAGAAAAACTCAATTCGGAGCTTGGCGCGCTGGGCGGCGACATGAATTATCTGGTTGATCCGTTGGGTGAGGAAGTCTATCTCGCCGCTTATCCTGCCGAAGCGGGAGACCGCCTTCTCCTCGCCACGCCGGCGAATCTCAAAGCCCGCACCGTGAACGCCACGCTGAAGGCGCTGGGGAAAGTTCGCAGCGGCGACGTTACGATTGAAAAACAAACCTATCGCGGCGAAAGCCTGTTTCATGTTTATCTCAACAACAAACGCGCCTCGCTGTTTCGTTATGCCGTCGTCGACGGTTTTCTTGTTATCGCCGATGACGAACAGATGCTCGTGCGCGCCATTGCTTCGTACAAAGACAAAAACGAAAGCAGCCTGTCTTATCAGCCCGCTTTCCGCCAGTCTCTGCAACAAGCCGGCGACGCCTCGTTTTTGCTCGCCTACGTCGATCCGCAGAAATTTTTCAATCTTGAAAAGGGCCAACAAATTTCCGAAACGCTTGCCGCCACGGTTGAAAAGGCGCTGCGCGAAATCGCTGGCGAGCCAACGGCTCGTCCAACCGGCGCGTTGCTATCAACGCCGGCCGTTGCTGCCGAGGTGGTCGACGGCCAAGCCTTGCGCTTCATTCCCGCCAACGCGATTTTTTGTTATGCCACCACGGCGATCCAGCCGCAGCCGTTTTGGCATTACGTGACCACACGACGCGCGGAGAAAGAATCGATTAGGGGATTCGAGACGCGCAGCAACTTGAATCTCGAGCGCGATCTCATCAGCAAAATGGACAACCGGCTGTTTTATTTTTTTGCCGGCATCGACACCACCGGCCCGCGTTTTTTCTGGCGGCAGTTGCTCGGCGTTCGCCTGCGCGAGCCGCGGGGCATGGAGAAATATTGCGCGAAACTGCTGAAATATCTCTATTCGCCCAAGGATGACATACAAGTCGAAACGTATGCCGGTTTCAAAATTCATTACGTGCAAAGCCCGACGACATTTGAGCCGAACTTTGCGATCGTCGATGATTATTTGCTGGCGGCCTTCGATCGCGCTACCCTCAAAGCCGCGATTGACGCCGGTCAAAAACGCGCCGAGTCGATTGAAAACAACGCCGCATTTATCGCGGCGCGCCATCGTATCAATGCTTCCGAAAATTCGCTCGCTTATTTCAATCCGGAAGTTTTTCTGGATAATTATCAGAGTTATTTGGGGGCGTATGATCGCGTCACCAATCTCTTCGACCGGCGCGACGTGGAAATGCGAATCGAGCCGCTGTTTGCGCTGGTCAAATCCACCGTTCAAGTCGGCGCCGGGAAGTTGAGCGCGGAGGGAAATGGGGAGATGGTTTTGGGGATGAAATGAGTTTTTCGTTATGAATAGAAAATATTTCGTTTTCACTCACGTCTTCGTCTTCGCCATTTGGCTGCTTCAGGCCTGCTCAAGTGCACCAGAGCCAACGCCGCAAGCCAACGCCGCGAAAACAGTGACGACAAACAACACGCACATGCTTTCAGCCAGCGATCTCGACGCCGATGGTTTTCCCGATGCTTGCGAATTGGGTGACGAAGCCGACCGCCGCAATTTTCGCCGATGGTTTGTCTCGATTGCGGCGTCACAACTTTACAAAGAAGATCCGGCTTGGCGCCAAGATGATCGCGATTGCGCCGGACTCATTCGCTTTGCCTATCGCGAAGCGTTGAAGCGGCACGATACCGATTGGCTCCGCCGCAAGCCGTTTCTCGTTGACGCGGCCATTGCCGACGTGCGCAAGTACAATTATCCCGGAGTGCCGTTTTTGCAAACAAAAATTTTCCGGACGCGCGAGGGCACTTTTAACGAAACGGACTTAAACGATACGACATTTGCCGTGACCGCGCTCGCCGCGAAGCTACGCAGTTACAACACGGTTTTTCTCGGAAAATCGTTAGAAAGCGTGCAGCCCGGTGATTTGCTGTTCTATTTAAATACCGGCGATGTGAAGATGCCCCAGCATTCGATGATTTTTGTTGGTGATCCGAAAAGGCCGCCGGGTTTCGACGACTATGTTATCTATCACACCGGCCCGCGCGATGATGATTTCGGTGTTTTAAAAAAAGTTCGCCTAACGGATTTGCTCAAACATCCCGACGCGCGCTGGCATCCGGCGCCGGAGAATCGGTATTTTTTGGGATATTATCGCTGGAAAATTCTGGATTAGTTGCCGGTAGAATGTCGATCTGCGGAGAAATTGAATACCAATGAGGTCCCATTATGAAAGCTAAGCTTTTTTATTTTGGCTGGGTAATCGGTTTGATGCTTGGACTTGCGTCGTCGACACAAGCGCAATACTTCAGCCTCGAAACGCCAAAAATTTATTCGCGCGGGGAAAAAGTAATCGTCAACTTATCGTCGCAGGAGGTCGCCGGGTCGATTTTTTTTCGGGCATACAAAATCGAAAACCCGCTGAGATTTTTTCAGCGCCAATCCGATCCGCATAGCCCGCAGCAATTGTTGAGCGTGCGCGAGGCCAACGCCATCGATATTCTGCGCTCATCGCGCCAGCGTTTGCAGCGCGATCAGCGCCAGGTTTTTCGCGACAACATGTCGGCCCAGACGCGCTCGACGGTGAAAAACACCCTCGGCATTGAAACCTTCTCGGTGGGCGCGCGCGCCGGCCGTTTGCTTTCCGCGCTCAAGGATTATCCTTTGCTGTTGACGTGGGAAGTCACGGAATTTAAAAATCCGCAGGAGTATTCTTACCGCGACGTTGAAATCGATTTGAAAGAGCCGGGCGCGTATTTGATCGAAGCGTTCAACGAAAAGCTGATGGCGCATACCGTCGTGGTGATTTCCGATTTCGGCATGATCACCAAAAGCTCGCCGGATGGCATCTTGGTTTTTGTTTCCAACAAACAAACAGGCGAGCCGGCGGCGGGAGTGAATTTGAGTTTGATTCGAAATCGCCAGGAGCAAGTCACGGCGATCACCGACAAGAATGGCACCGCGCGTTTTACGGTGACAAAAGATTCAGGCGAGGAGGACAGTTCTCTGCTCATTCTCTGCCAAAAAGAAAATCACCTTGCGCTGTCCGACCCTTATTATTGGGGTTTTGGCGAAACGCGGCAATTCGTCGTTCACGCTTACACTGAACGCCCGATTTATCGCCCTTCGCAGATTGTTTATTTCAAGGGCATGGTTCGCGTCGCGACGGAAAAAGGTTATGAAGTGTACGGCAATCAAAATGTCGAGGTGAAAATTAACGATGCGCGCGGCAATGAAATTTATCGCCAGACGCTGAAAACCAACGCGAACGGCACTTACAACGGCGAGGTGACGCTTGGCGATGAGCCGCCGCTGGGAAGTTATGAGCTCACGACTTCAATCCCCGACGGCATCACGCATTACGCTTCGTTCAAAGTTGAAGAATACAAAAAGCCGGAATTTAAAGTCGAGGTGACGCCGGACAAGGAACAGTACGCCAACGGCGATTTGATTACCGCCACGATCAAGGCCGATTATTATTTTGGCAGCCCGGTGGCGAATGCGCAGGTCGATTATTACATTTTTCGCGGCCGATATTGGCGGCCGTGGTGGCAGGGCACCGAGTATGCGTGGTATTATGAAGATGAAGCCGGCGATAACGAGAGCAATTCGTACCGCGCCGAGCTGTTGGAGAGCAACACCGGTTATCTCGATGAAAACGGCCGCTTCACGCTGGCGTATCAAACGCAAAAGGGAGGGGAGGAGGCCGATTATTATTATCGCCTCGAAGCCCGCGTTGTGGATGCGAGCCGGCGGCAGATCATCGGCTCGAAGCAGGTGGTGGTGACGCGCGGCTTGTACATGGTTTCGAGTTACACCAACAAATATGTTTATTCCCCCGGCGAAGAGGCGACGATCACCATCAAAACCGAGGATTTCAAAAACAATCCGGTTGCGGCCAAAATTTTGTTGGAAGTTTACAGCCGCGACTGGAAGTCGGGCTTCGGGTGGGAGAACAAAAAGAAAATTCATTCGCAAACGGTTGACACCGATGCCAACGGCAACGCCGCGGTCAAATTCAAGACGAATGAAAGCGGTTATTATTTTATCTCGGCCAGCAGCGTTGACAGCCGCGGCAATAAAATTTCGACGGAAGATTATTGCTGGGTAAGCTCCGGAGCGGGCTACTATAGTTATGATTCAAAGGGCATCGAGATCATTCCCGACAAGCCGAGTTATCAAGCCGGCGAGGTGGCGCACGTGCTGGTGATTTCGCCGGTGAAAAATGTTTGGGCGTTGATTACCGCCGAAGGCCCGTCGATACTCGATCAACAGGTGGTGAATATCAAAGGCACGTCGCAAGTCGTCGACATTAAAATCGAAGCAAAGCATCAACCCAATTTTACTTTCGCGGCGGTGCTGCTGGCGAACGATGAATTTTATTCCGCCAGCAAGAACGTGCTGGTGATTCCGGCGGAGAAGTTTCTCAACGTCGAAATCAGCGCGAATAAAGAAATCTACCGCCCGCAGGACGACGGCGAGCTGACGATCAAAGTCACCAACAAAGACGGCAAGGGCGTTGCCGCCGAGTTGTCGGTGGGTATCGTCGACGAGAGCATTTACGCGCTGGCGCCGGACATGACGCGCGACATCAAAAAAGTTTTTTACAGCAAACGTTACAACCGCGTCAGCACTTATTCGTCGATTTATTTTCGTTTCTACGGCTATTCGCGCGGGCTGGGGGCATACGCTGCGGCAAAACCGGCGGAGGGGTTTTCCCGCCGCGGCTTTGCCGATGTGAAAGCGGACAAATTCAAAGAAGCGAGGGTGCGCAAGGATTTTCGCGATACGATGTTTTGGCAGGCGCAGGTTCGCACCGGCAATGACGGGGTCGCCAAAATAAAAATTCATTTTCCGGATAATCTTACGACGTGGCGAACGACGGCGCGCGCGATTTCCGAAAAAACCGAAGTCGGCGAAAAAATTCACAAAACGATTGCGCGGCAGGATTTGATCGTGCGCATGGAAACGCCGCGTTTTTTTATGCAGGGTGATCTGATCACGATTTCTACGATTGCCCACAATTATCTCGCGCAAGACAAACAAGTGAAAGTGAGTCTGATAGGCGAAGGCGTTCAGATCGAGCCGGCCGACGAAAAAATCATCTCGGTGCCGCAGAACGGCGAGAAGCGCCTCGATTGGACGGTGCGCACGAACGACATCGGCACGGCGACATTGACAGCGAAAGCGCTGACAAATGAGGTTTCGGATGCGATGCAGCTCAAGATTCCGGTTTTGCCGCATGGCCTTAAAATGTCGGAAGCCGTTGTGGTCGATATCGAAGAAGAGCAAGCGAAAAGAGATAAAACCATCGTGATTCCGGCCGGCGCCAATCCGGCAACGGCGGAGTTGTACGTTTCGGTTTCGCCTTCTCTGGCTTCGTCGATGTTGTCCGCGCTCGAAGATTTGGCCGGCTATCCGTATGGCTGCGTCGAACAAACGATGAGCCGCTTTCTGCCCACCGCTGTTGTCGCCTACACGGCAAAAAAACTCAATCTCAATCTTCGTTTGCAATTGATGAACGAATTGCCAAAGATGATCGACAAGGGTCTCAAAGCGCTTTACAATTATCAGCACGCCGACGGCGGTTGGGGCTGGTGGGAAAATGACGCGTCGCATCCGTACATGACGGCGTATGTCGTTTATGGTCTGGCTTTGGCGAGACAAGCCGGACACCAAGTGAATGACGGCGTTCTTACGCGCAGCGCGAATAATTTGGCGCGCCAGCTCACGAACGCGAAATTATCACAAAAAGAAATTTCCGGACTCGGAAATGGCGAAGGCGTTTACGATTTTATCGACGCGACGACGCAGGCGTACATGCTGTATGCGTTGCAAACCGCGAGCAAGGCCGGCGTGAAAATTGATGCGGCGCTCGATACGCAACTTGCCAAATTGCAAAAAGTCGACATGAACGATTATACACGCGCATTGCTGGCGATGGTTTCGCATAGCCAAAATAAAAACGACTTGGCGAGTCAACTGGCGTCGCAGATCGAGGCGAATTGCATCGAGACCGGGGCGGCGTGTTCGTGGGGCGGCAAATCGTGGCACTACAACTGGCAGGACGATTATATTGAAACCACGGCGTTTGCGGTGAAATCGTTGGTGCAGGTGAAATACGGCAGCCCGCGAATCAACAGCGGCATTCGCTATTTGCTCACGCAGAAACGCGGCAATGCTTGGCGCTCGACCAAAGATACGGCAATGATCATTTTCGCGTTGGCTGATTATCTCGAAAAGAGCAAGGAGCTTGAACCGAATTACAAGGTGAAAATTTATCTCAACGACAAACCCGTCTTCGAGAAGCACATGACGAAGAACGAGGCGCTGATGCCGGAGCAGTCGATCCGTGTCAACGGCGGCAATTTGCGCCTCGGCGACAATCGCATTCGTATCGAGAAGGATGGTACCGGCAAATTCTACAGCACGTTTCGCAGTGTTTATTATGCCGCCGGAGAAAATCTGAAAGCGAGTTCCACCGGCTTCGGCGTGAAACGTGAGTATTTCAAGCTCACGCGCCAACAAACTTCGAAGGGAATCCAATATGCCAAAGCGCCCTTCACCGGTACGCTGCGTTCCGGCGATGAAGTGCTGGTGAAAGTCACGGTGATTTCAAATACTGAGTATGAATATTTCATGCTCGAGGATCCGCTGCCTGGCGGCGTCGTGGTGATCAAAGATGAAAGCGGCTATAACATTATTGCCGAATCGGCGTATCGCGGCCCGCGCGAAGATGAGTATGAAAGTGAGGGCGATGATCGCCCGTGGTACGCGGCCAAAGAAATCCGCGACGAGAAAGTGGCTTTCTTTGCCACGCGCTTGCCGGCTGGCCGCCACGAATTTACTTATCTGTTCCGCGCACAAATCCCCGGCGATTATCACGTGATGCCGACGATTGCGAATTTGATGTACTATCCGGAGTATCAGGGCAATGGCAATGAGGTAAGGGTGAGGATTGTGGAGTGACCCAGCCAATTAAACTGAAAAATTTGGCTGAAAAATGTCGCTTGGCTTTTTAGGAAAAACTAACTATGGTTAAGCAATCGTTACTAGCGAAAACAGACCTAAATCCGCAAGGCCGCTGTCACCGTACGTTTGCCGGTGGCGAGGATGGCGCCGATGAATAACATCCCAAATGGATAAAGTCGAGCTAATTCATTTACCCCTTTAACCCCGTCGTCGAGAGACTCTTCACAATTTGCTTTTGCAAAATAAAAAAGATGATGAGAACGGGAATAATCGCCAACGCGGCGCCGGCCATTTGGATATTTTCATTGAAAACAAAACGGCCTTGCAACAAAGATATACCGAGCGGCAAGGTGTAAAGCTTTTCGTCAAAAATGTAAATCAGCGCGTCGAGAAAACGATTCCACGACCAGAGAAAGGTCAAAATGCCGAGGGTGGCCAAAAGCGGCTTTGACAGCGGCAGAATAATGTTCCAATAAATCCGAAAATCCGAGCAGCCGTCGATGCGCGCCGCGTCGAGCAAATCGTCCGGAATCGCATCGATGAATTGTTTGGAAAGAAAAATGCCGAACGCGCCGGCGAGGCTGGGCACGATCAACGGCAGATAGGTGTTCAGCCAGCCGAAATCGCGCATGAGCAAAAAGCTCGGCACCAACAAAACGCTGCCCGGAATCATCATCGTCGCCAGGATGGCCGCGAAGATCTTTTCGCGCCCGGGGAAACGGTGCTTCGAAAAGGCATAGCCGGCGAGCGTGCAGAAAAACATCGTCCCGGCGGTGGTCGAGATCGCAATGATCAGGCTGTTGCCCATGAATTGCAAATATGGCAGGCCTTGCAGCAAATCGCGATAAGCTTGCAGCGTCGGCTCTTTGACGAGCAGGCTGATCGACAGCGAGGTGGCCTCTGATAGTTTCTTCAACGAGGTGACGATCATGAAATAAAACGGCGCGATCATCACGAGACCGGCGATGGTCATGATGATGTAAAGAAGAATACGATTGGGTAGCACTCGTTTCATGCTAATTGTCGCGAGCCATGAATTTCCAATTGAAAAAAGAAAGCGCCGAAATTACCGCGAAGAGAATATAAGCCACCGCCGAAGCTTCGCCCATGCGAAAATCTTCAAAGCCTTTGCGAAAAATCAGCGGCACCATCGTCATGCCGCTGTCGGCCGGGCCGAACTTGGGGCCTCCCTCCTGCGCGGTGCCGCCGAATAAATAAATTTGCTCGAAGACCTGAAGCGCGCCGATGGTGCCGACGATCACCAGAAAAAGAATCTGCGGTTTTAGCGCCGGCAGCGTGATTTTAAAAAACTGCTGCACGGCGTTGGCGCCGTCGATTTTAGCCGCCTCGTAAATTTGCTGCGGAATATTTTGCAGCCCGGCGAGATTGATGAGAATCACGAACGCCAGGCCGTGCCAGATGCTCAAGGCAATCACGCAATTCAGAAACGTGTTTTGATCTTGCAGAAAAGAAATCGGATCGCGGATCAGCCCCAGCTTGAGCAGCAACGCGTTGATCCAGCCGTAAACCGTGCCGAGATAAAGCGCCGTCCAAATCAGCGCGACCGAAACCAGCGACGTCACCAACGGCGAGAAAAAGGCAAACTTGAACAAACGATCCGGCTTCAGGGATTGATCCAGCCCGACGGCGAGAATGACGCCGATGACGAGCTGAATGGGAATGAGCAAAACCGCGTAATACAACGACCGGCCGAGACTCTGCCACAAATCGGCGCTGCGCAAAATGTTGAAGTAATTTTTAAATCCCACCCAATCCGCGCTAGCCAGCGGCATGATCGGATTGTAATTCGTGAAGCTAAGATAAATTGAAACGATGGTGGGGATGAAAAGAAAAACGACGAGCAAAACGACGGTGGGCGCGAGATAGAGATAAGATCGCCACGCCTGACGCGCCGCTCGATTGCGAGCAACGGCGAAAACGAAGAATAGACTCAGCAACAACGCGCTCGCTTTGGCCCAATACATAATGCCGAAAGGGCGTTCGCGCTGCTCGATGTTGCCGAGCAAGGGGCGGTAGTATTTTTCAAACTCTTCCCGGCCGCGAGCCAGCTCGGTATCCGCCTCCGGTTTGGCCGCCGTCAATTTCGCGGCGGTGACGCTGTCGGCAAAGGCGTGGAGCAAACGTTTTTCCTGCGGATAACGTCCGGCGGCGAGAGCGCGCTTGTAGTCCCATTGGCTAAGGTTGACGATGGCGGCGCGTTGGTGTATAAAAGGAATGAGTTCACCGCGAATCTGTTTCAGCGTTTTGTCGAGCTGGCGATCTGCCTGCAGCTCTCCGGCAACCTTCGGCGTCGTGCCGATGCGGTTCAAGGTTTCGATGACGGCCTGCGTGGTGCCGGAATCGAGCGGCAAATCGTACAGCTCGAACATTCGCCGACTGGGCGAGGTATAAAGCTCGCTGCGGTCGCCGCGATTGAATATATGATCGCGCAGTGATTCCAATTGCATTTCGGGCGACATGATGAAGCGCGCCCATTTCATCGCCGCGGCTTTGTGCTGCGACAGGCGGAAAATCACCAGCGCGGTGCCGCCGGCGACCAAGCGCGTCTTGCCGTTATCAGCCGCCGGCGGCGGCGCAATGCCCCACTGCTCGCGCAAGTGCGGCGCTTTCGTCATGATCTCCATGTATCGCCACGCGCCGTCGATAAACATCGGCTGCAGCAAGCCCTTTTCCTTCTCACCGAGAACGAAAAGCTCGACCGGTTTGGCGGATTTGTCCAGCGGCATGTTGTGGAGATTCCAAAGCCGCATGGCGAATTGCGCGCCTTGAATGAACGCCGGCGTGTTCCACATCGTTTGCAATCCATCGGCGGTGTAACGCGTAGCGCCGAAAGGAAAACTCCAGGTGTCCATCGCCCAGGCGTCATCGCGCGTCCAGTAATAACCGAATTGATAATTTTCTCGCTCCAGCGCTTCGATGACGGATACCATTTCCGACCAAGTGGCCGGCGGCTTGAGGCCGAGTTTCGAAAAAATATCTTTGCGATAAAAAAGGAAAAGCGTCGTGATTTGATGCGGAATGCCGAAGGTTTTGCCCTCAAAAGTATATTGCGGCCACAACGCCGGAAAAATTTCCGACTGCAGCGCGGCAAAGTCTTCGGGAAATTCTTTGGCGAGATCGACGACGCCGGCGACACGGCCATATTCGTAAGGGCCGGCGGTGTTGGTGGAGCCGATATCCGGCGGCAATTGCGCGGCCAGCGCGGTCAAATATTTTTGTTCGAAATTGTTCCATCCCAGCGGCGTGACGACGACACGGATGCCGGTCTCCTGCTCAAAGCGCACGGCCATGCGGCGATACATCAAAATATCGTCGTTGGTGCCGACGTGCCAGAAGTTGATTGTCTCCGGCTCGTTGGCGAACAAATTGGCCATCAACAGAAAAAAAATGAACGGAAACACTCGCGGGCGGACTGGCATGTTGTTCTTTTTATTGCTGCATGAATCTTGCAAAATCGCCGTTGGGTTGTGGAAAGAGATGATAGTTTTGCAAGTGAAACGGCTCGCCGTACAACTCTCGTGCGCGGCGTTGACGGCGAGCGTATGGCTCCGGCAAACTTCCGGCAGACAAATCAAGCGCGTTTCGCCGCGAATCGCCTGCACGAAATTACGGAAGCCGACGAACATCCAAAATTCATCGGCGCTAAGGTTTTATAGCCAGTTTCAATCCACCCCCAACCCCTTTCGCACCATCGCATCTCTCCTTACGCGCCAGATTTTGGCGTCGAGATAATAATGCTGCATCGCCCAGCCGGAGATCATTCCGGCGAAGATTTTTTCGCCGAGATTCAGCTTGGAGGGTTCAACGACGCCGGCCATCATCGCGATGCTGTTGAGCAGTGATTGATCGAGTTGCAAGCCGAACGTGTGGCGCAAAAAATTGATCCACGGGCCTTGATAAAGCGCGAACGTGAAAAGGAGTCCGGTGAGAATATAAATCGGCAGCCGGCTGAAAATTTTTTTCGCCATGTCGAATCCCGCGCGTTGCTCTTTGCCGTATTTATTCTGCCCGTACGTCCAGACGATGCGATGATATTGCAGATTGTGTCCGACCGTCACCAACGGCACGACAAAAACGACGAGAATCGGATGCGCGAACGCCGCGAAATGCAGCGGAATAATGGAAAGCATCAGCAGGAGTTTGGCGCCGTTGATGGGCGCGCCGACTTGCCAACGCCGCCATTGCCAAACGCCGTAACCGACAATGGTGAAAAGAAAAAGTGTCCAGGTGAGTGGATATAGCAAGCCGCCAATGCTTATCGCACCAAATAAATTCTGACGCAAGCCCAAGCTCGGAAAGCCTGGTGTCGTATCATAAAACGCGCTGGTCATAAACATTGCCAGCGGCAAATAAAGACTAAGATTAAAAAACCATTTGTCGATTTGATTTTCGCGGGCGTCGTCGAGATCATTGTTGCGGCGTTTGTAGAGCATGAAAAATCCCCAATGCTGGCGCACGACGTGATAATACGCCCATAAACGAAAGAAAACGAAGTAAATCAGCGCGCCGAATCCCAGCCAGAACGGCGAAAATTTTATTCCCAGCGGCGCGAGGCCGGCGCCGAGCACATACGGCAACAAAATCGCCGCCGGCCCGAGCAAAAACCATCCCCATGAGATCATCAATTCGCGGCGGCGCACCTGCCATTCATCGGGATCGAAATACGTGCGCGCCAAAGTCGCCCACACGTGCGGCGCGTCGATGAGAAAAGCCCAGCTCCACACCACCAACAATTTCAGCGTCAGCGGAATCTCAACCCCGCCGAACCGCAACGTTCCGAGCGGGTCGGTCAACGGATTGGCCGTTGCGCGGATGGCGAAAAGAATAATTCCAACATAAAACCAACCCGCTAGCGCCGAGCCGATGTACCAGATCAGATCGTTCTTGCGATCGATAATCCAAGTCCAACGAACTCGAGCGAGGGTTATGGAAAGACTGGGGGAGACCATAATAGAAGCCAAATTAAAATTTTAAAATTGAAAGAGCGTCAAGCTGAGATATTTTTCGCTACAATATAATTTTCCCCGGCAACATTTACAAGATAAATTTTCTTGCAAAGATTCAATAAATGTTTATTATATAACTGGCAACTTGGTGCAACGAACGGCTTCGCGATGGTGTCTATATGAACAGTTAACGGTTTTTAGTTTTAGAGAACAAGAACAGCGAGGGAGCAAACATGCGACGTTTAAATTTTTCATTTCTATTTTTTGCTTTCATATCGCTTCTCGCAACGATTGATGCGAGCAAGATTTTGGCGCGAGATTGGCCAAGCTGGCGCGGCCCCAATCAAAACGGAGCCTCCACCGAGACCGGTTTGATTTCAACCTGGTCGGTTGATGGCGAAAACTTGATCTGGAAGGCGGACATTGTTGGCCGTTCTACACCGATCGTCATGAATGGCCGGGTCTATGTCATCGGCCGCGTCGGCGAAGGCTTGACGCGACAGGAGCAGGTCGCCTGCTTCGACGCGCAAACCGGCAAGATGCTGTGGGAGCATCGGATCAATGTTTTTCAAACCACGGTGCCCTTCACTCGCGTCGGCTGGACGAGTCTCGAAGGCGATCCGGAAACCGGCAACGTTTATGCGAGCGGCGTCGGCGGCATGTTCATTTGCTATAATCGCGACGGCAAAATTCTCTGGCAGCGTTCGCTAAGCGAAGAATTCGGCCGTTTCTCCGGCTATGGCGGCCGCACGCACACGCCGCTGGTCGATGAGAATCTCGTCATCATGAGCATGAACTACACCGGTTGGGGCGAGCACGCAGCAATGGGATTTCGCATGTTGGCGTTCGACAAGCGCACCGGCGAACTTGTTTGGATTGCGCCAATTCCGAATCGGCCGCTCGACACGAATTACGCCTCACCCACGATCACGACGATCAACGGCCAACGCTTGCTCATCGTCGGAGGCGCCGACGGCTCGATTCACGCCTTTAAAGTTCGCACCGGCGAGCATGTGTGGGAATTCAAGCTCTCCAAAGGCGCGATCAATGTTTCGCTGGTCGCTGAGGGCGATCGCATCTATGCCTGCCACAGCGAGGAGAATTTCGACAACAGCAGCATGGGTCGCGTTGTGTGCATCAACGGCGCTGGCGCGGGTGACATTACCAAAACGCACGAGCTTTGGCGCGCCGATAATGTCGAGGTTGGTTACGCTTCACCAGCCTTGCACGGCGGCATGTTGTACGTGGTCGACAACTCAGCGAATTTGATCTGCCTCGAAGCAGCGACGGGAAAACGGCTTTGGCTGCACAGCCTCGGCACCGTCGGCAAAGGCTCGCCGGTTTGGGCCGATGGCAAATTGTTCGCGACCGAAGTGAATGGCCGCTTTCATATTCTTAAGCCCAGCGCCACTGAATGCCAATCGCTCGATGTGGAAAATCTCTCGACCAAAGAAGGTCGCTACGCCGAAATTTATGGCTCGCCTGCTATCGCTTATGGCCGCATTTATTTCACCACCGAAGCCGGCCTTTATTGCATCGGCGACAAAAACGCCAAATTCACTGTTACGGCCACTGCTGCTGCCGCTGCCATTGCTAATTCCACCGCGGGCGCGCCGGCGCATCTCCAAGTTGTTCCCGCCGAAGTTTTAGTCAAGCCCGGCGAGAAAATAAAATTTCGCGTGCGCGCGTTTGACAGCAAAGGCAATTTCGTGCGAGAAGTCAAAGCCGGCTGGTCATTAACGAATTTGTCGGGCCGATTCAGCCTTGCTGGCGAGTTTACCGTTGATAAAAATAGCCGCGCCGATGCTGGTATCATCATCGCAAAAGTTGAAAACTTGGAAGCTAAGGCCAGAGTGCGCGTCATTCCGGAGCTGCCGTTGAGCGAAGATTTTGAATCATCGGAAGTGGGCAAATACCCGGCTTACTTCGTTGGCGCCAGCAACAAATTTGAAGTGCAGGTACGAGACGGCAACAAAGTGCTCGTCAAGCCGCCGGCTGCGGTGGGATTGAATCGCTCCGATATTTCTCTCGGCCCGCCGACGATGAAGAATTACACCATTCAAGCCGATGTTTTGGGCAAAAAGGAAAGACGCCAAATGCCGGACGTGGGCTTGATCGCGAACCGCTACACGCTGGATTTGATGGGCCTGCAGCGCCTGCAAATTCGCGTCTGGTCCGCCGAATTGCTCAATTCCAAAACCATCGACTTCAAGTTCGAGCCGGACGTTTGGTACACGATGAAAATGCGCGTCGATCAAATTGGCGGCAAATCCATCGTCAAAGGTAAAGTCTGGCCGCGCGCGGAAAAAGAGCCGGAAGCCTGGACGATTACAATGGAAGACGCGCTGCCGAATCCCGAGGGCAGTCCAGGGTTGTATGGCTACTCGCCGGTGGAGATTTTGTATGACAATGTTAAGATTACGAAGAGCAATTGAAAGAATAACAAACCCCACGGGCGCAGCCAAACAGTAAAAAATTTATCCGCCGAACTGCTCCGAAACCGCCGAGTGTCGCCGATGATTCTTTTCGGTGAATCTCGGTGTCTTCGGCGGTTCTCGGCGGAAAAATTTTTACTTTTTTTACAACGATTTGACTTATATGAAGAAATCGTCAAAACGATCATCACCTCGGCCTTATCCAACGGCCGAGCAAAAAGATGAAGCGTTGCCCCGCGTCGCTGAATCGGTGGCTGCTTATTCTGTGGCAACGCCAATTTTACCTCGAAAACCGCGGCGAGTTGAAGAAAAGCGGATTGCCGGCTATGCGGTGTCGGATGAAGTTTGGCAGTTCGCCGGCGCCAATGATTTGATCCCGCATTTGGAAACGGCAACACGGCTGGTGCACGAATGTTTTCCAAGCGTGAGCGACGTTCAGCTTTTGTACGAAATCGATTGGGTGATTGAAAACAGAAGCTATATTGTAATTGAAATCAAAATTACCGGATCAATCCCAACGATACTCGAACAGTATAATCGTTTTACGCTGCAAATAATCAAACAGGTACCACCGGACAAAAGAGATAAGATTATTTTAAGTATCTGAAGGAGCGAATACGATGGAACCTGTATTATTTTTGGACGTTGCGAAGAAGTTTTTGAATACACCATCGGAAGCGGCATATAGATCGGCGGTTAGTCGTGCTTATTACGCTGTGTTTCACGCTGCCGCGAATTTTTTTGAAAAACTTGGATTCAAAAGACTGAAAGGACCTCAGGCGCACGGAGAAATACCGGCCCGCTTTAATAATTGTGGCGTCGTAGATGGTGAAGATATCGCCACCAGCCTTAACAGCCTTCATCGTCAGCGCATTCTGGCAGATTACGATCTCAAATCAGACCAGTTTGCGGCACAATTCAAAGTCGCATTTTGGATTGCAAAAGCTGAACAAGCCATTCTCACATTAAACACACTGGCTGCGTCGCAAAATATCTGTATTCAAATTCGCAACGGCATTCACGCCTACGAAAAAAAGTTAAAAGCATATCAGGGAGCTTTGAAATGAACTTCAAAAATCTTTTGCCCAAAAATAAATTCACCCGCGCTCATTTGCTGATCGGCGCCGTCACCGTTTTCACCATCGGTTTTTATTCGATGGAGCAAGCGATGTGGGGCGGCTCGCCGGCGCGCAACATGGTTTCCAGCGAAACCAACCTGCCGGCGAAGTTCGATCCGAATTCCGGCTTGAACGTCAAATGGAGGGCCGAGCTGGGCTCGCAAACCTACGGCAATCCGGTGATCATCGGCGGCAAAATTTTTGTCGGCACCAACAACCAAAGCTTGCGCAATCCCAAGCACGGCGGCGACCGCGGCGTGATGATGGCCTTTCAAGAAGCCGACGGCAAATTCCTCTGGCAGCATGCCAACCCCAAGCTGGCTTCGGGCCGCGTCAACGATTGGCCGCAACAAGGCGTTTGCTCCAGCCCATTTGTCGAGAATAATCGGCTGTATTACGTTTCGAATCGCTGCGAGCTGGTCTGTCTCGATACCGAAGGTTTCCTCGATGGCGAGAACGACGGCCCTTTCACTGCGGAAACCGACAAGAGTGAAATCGACGCTGATATTATTTGGAAGCTCGACATGATGAGCGAGTTGGACGTGTTTCCGCACAACCTCGCGACCTGTTCGCCGTTGGTCGTCGGCGATCTGGTTTTCACCGTGACCGGCAACGGCGTGGATGAAAGCCATATTCACATCCCTACACCGCTGGCGCCGAGTTTCATCGCGGTGAACAAGCACACGGGAAAATTGGTTTGGGAAGATGCCTCGCCGAGCGACAAGATTCTGCACGGCCAATGGTCGAATCCGGCTTACGGCGTGATCAACGGCGTGCCGCAAATTATTTTCCCCGGCGGCGACGGCTGGCTGCGCGCCTTCGAGCCGGAAACCGGAAAACTGATTTGGCAATTTGACTGCAATCCCAAAGACGCGGTGTGGATTTTGGGCGGCGCCGGCACGCGCAACAATCTCATCGCGACGCCGGTGATTCACGATAATAAAGTCTACATCGCCGTGGGCCAAGACCCCGAGCATGGTGAAGGCATCGGCCATCTTTGGGCGATAGACGCGACTAAAAAAGGCGACATCACTGAGTCCGGCCTGGTTTGGCATCGCGGCAATAAAGATTTCAATCGCAGCATTTCGACGGTGGCGATTCATGATGGCTTGCTTTACGCGGCGGATTTGAGCGGGTTTCTTTATTGTTTGAATGCTCAGACCGGCGAACACTATTGGACATACGATACCTACGCGGCGATTTGGGGATCGCCGTATGTGGCCGACGGCAAAGTTTACATTGGCGACGAAGACGGCGATGTTGCCGTTTTAAAAACCGGCAAGCAAAAAGAGCTGCTTTACGAAGTCAACATGGAAAGCGCGGTTTACACCACGCCAGTGGCGAAGAACGGTGTGCTGTACGTCACCAATCGGGCGACGTTGTTTGCGTTGCAGGTGAAATGAAAGTAAATGAAAAAATTTGAAGAGAAATGAGCAGCAGAGGAGACCAGCGATGAGCGAAGTCATTTTGATTAAATCAAAACAAAATGGCGCCGAGGTGTTGAGTTTGGTCAAATCAGCCATTGACGCTGAAGTTACCAGGCTCGAGTTGGCGTTGGAAATGGCAAAGAAACGCCTGCTTTATTTTGAAAAAAAATATAAGGTCACTTCCGACCATTTTATGTCACATTTCGCGGCGGAAGATTTGGAGGGTGGTGATGAAGAATATGTGATGTGGTCAGGTGAATATCAGCTCAAACAAAGACTCGCGCAAAAGCTGACGCAACTACGAGAGATTGAGTATGCTCCTTCAGACGTATTTCAACCGAATTAAGGCAGAGGTTCATCGCTACGCGGCAACTCGCTTCGTGTTAGATTCAAAAATCAACTTCGACCTGCGCGCGGGCGAGCAAGGCTATTTGAGCGGGACGATTCAATTTAGCAATGGCTCAGAACTGCATTTTAAAGAATATGTGGACGTTCTCAACCAAAAGGTGGATAAGTTGACTTACAGTTATCATTTTCAAGATGTAGGAAATCGATTGATTTTTAGATACGACAATGCTGCTCACAAACCTCGTTTGCCATTCGTCGATCACAAACATTTGCACAACCAAATTATCGCTTCTCCAGCGCCACAACTCGACGAAGTGTTGGCTGAAATCTTTGTCCTAAATGGATGGACGCAATAATATGTCTTGCTGAAGAGACAGTAATTTGCCAACGGCTGCAAACAAATTTTAAAGGAGGACACATGCTTAACAAACTGTGGATGTCTTTCGTTGTTGTCGCAATACTTCTATTAATGTTGACAAATGCGCCGGCGCAAAACGTGCAGCCGCGCGTTCACGTTCTCGACAACGGCATGAAGCTTATTCTCGTCAAGCGCACCGGCGATCCCAGCGTCGCCTGCGGCTTGGCGTTCAAAGTCGGCTCGGTGAACGAGCGGCCCGGCATCACCGGCATCTCGCATTTGTTCGAGCACATGCTGTTCAAGGGCACGACGACGATCGGCACGAAAGATTATAATGCCGACAAAAAAATCATGGCGCAGCAGGATAGCATGAAAGCGCTTCTGCGCCAGGAAGAGAGCAAAATGCGCGTGATGGAGCGGCTCGGGCAAATTGACGACATGTCGAAGCGCGAGAATCTCACGCCGCGCTACCTCGAGTTGGAGAAAGTGTTTGACGATCTCATCAAGCAGCAGCGCGAGATCATCATCAAAGATGAATTGGATCGCATCTACTCGAAAAACGGCGGCGCCGGTTTGAACGCTTTTACCGGCGAGGATGTGACCTTCTATATCATCAACGTGCCGGCTAATAAGCTCGAGTTGTACATGTGGCTGGAGTCGGATCGCCTGCTCAATCCGGTGTTTCGCGAATTTTACTCCGAGCGCGACGTGGTTTATGAAGAACGGCGTTTGCGCGTCGAGAGCACACCCACCGGCAAATACGACGAACAATTCGAGTCGCTGTTCTGGCAATCGTCACCGTACAAATGGCCGGTGATCGGCTGGCCCTCCGACTTGCGTGCGATTACGAAAGAACAAGCCGACGAATATTTTGCCACCTACTACGCGCCGAACAACTGCACCGTCGTCATGGTCGGCGATCTCGATTACGACGCGGTCATCAAAATGGCGACGCGCTATTTTGGCCGCGTTCCGCGCGGCAAAACCGAGCCGCCCGAAGTCATCACCACCGAAGTGCCGCAGCTTGCCGAGAAGCGCATGTACGCCGAAGCCGAAACCAATCCCGAGGTGCGCATTTGGTATCACGGCGTCGCGCACAATCACGCCGACGAGCCGGCGCTCGACTTGCTCACCACTATTCTCTCCGGCAAAACCGGCCGCTTGTACAAAAAGCTTGTGCTCGAAAAACAGATCGCCAACAACGTTTCCGCCGGTGTGGAGCCGCGCAAATACGCCGGCATCATACAGTTGAGCGGCGTGGTGAAAGACGAGCACAAACCCGAGGAAGTGGAACAAGCGATCTACGACGAGATTGCCAAATTGCAGGAAACGCCGGTCGGCGCTTACGAATTGCAAAAAGTCAAAAACCAGGAAGCCGCCGGCAGCTTTCGCCGCTTGCAAAGCAATTTTTTCCTGATGATACAACTCGGCATTTATGAAGTTAACGGCGACTGGAATTACCTCAACACCTATCCGCCCAAAGTGCAAGCCGTGACCGCCGCGGACGTGCAGCGCGTCGCGAAAAAATATTTCTCGCGCGAAAACCGCAGTGTCATCATCTACACCCGCAAAAAAGGCGCGACACAGGAAGACCCGGAGCTTGCCGATTTGTCCGAGCAAGGCAAGCAAATGGTCAACATGATGGTCGGACGCTTGAAGCAGGCCAACGACGCGGCGCAACTGCAACAAATGATCAGCATGATGGAATCCCGCATCTCCGAAGCGCCGGAAGACCAGCGCAAGGCCGTTGAGATCATCGTCAAAAAGGCGAAAGAACGGTTGGCGGAGTTGGAAAGCAAGAAGTAAGGCGTGAAACGTAAAACGTAAAGTACCACCATGTCATGCTGGAAGCATCTTGTTTGTAATCCAGGACAGTACTTGATTGAAACAAGATTCCTCCGGAATGACATTTTCGTTGCAAGCCATCTTAAGCATTTCGTTGCAAGTTATCCTCAGGAGAATACAATGAAGAAAATATACACCGTTGTTTTGTTGCTCGCCTGTTGCTTGCTGCAAGCCGCGCCGTTGGCTGCGCAGCCCATCGTTGACCATCCCGACAAGCTCGCCTTTAAGCCGCTTACTTATCAGCCGCCGAAAGCCAAAGAGTTGCGCAGCGTGCTGAAAAGCGGGCCGGTGGTTTTCATTGCGGAAGACCGCGAGTTGCCGCTCATCAACGTGTCGATCTTGGTGCGCACCGGCGATTATCTCGAATCAAAGGCCGGACTCGCGGCGATGGTGGGCGCGCTGCTGCGCGACGGCGGCACCACGACGTTGACGCCGGACTCGCTCGATGAGAGACTCGATTTTTTGGCGGCCAATTCCGGCGCCTCGATTGCCAGCACCCAAGGCAACGTGAGTCTCAACATCTTGAGCAAAGATTTCGACGCGGGCATGGCGCTCGTGGTGGATATGATGAAGAACCCGCGTTTCGACGAGAACAGAATGAAGCTTTACAAAGAGCGGACGTTGCAGCAAATGCAGCGGCGCAACGACCAAACCTCTTCCATTGAAAGCCGCGAATGGGGCCGCTTGATGTACGGCGAGGATTTTTTCACCAATCATCTTTCCACGAAACAAAGTCTCGAAAGCATCACTCGGCAGGATTTAGTTGATTTCCACAAGAAGTATTATTTCCCCGCCAATTTTATTTTGGCGGTTTCCGGCGATTTCAATAAAACCGATTTGCTGAAGCGCCTCGACAAGCATTTTGCCGGTTGGAAAAGCGCTGGCGGGGCGATTCCCAAAGTTCCCCGGCCGGCGCAAGCGCCGAAGCCCGGCATTTACATGGTCAACAAAGACGTCAATCAAGGCCGCATCAGCATCGGCCACTGGGGCGTCGAGCGCGGCAATCCGGATGAGTTCGCGCTGCTGGTGATGAACGATATTTTGGGCGGCGGCGGCTTCACTTCGCGCATCATGTCCAAAGTGCGCTCCGACGAAGGCCTCGCGTATAGCGCCGGCAGCGGCTTCGGCGTCGGCGTGTATTACCCCGGCGTTTTTCGCGCCTCGTTTCAGAGCAAAAGCCCGACCTGCGCGCACGCGACGAAAATCGTGCTCGACGAGATCGCCCGCATGCGCACTGAAAAAGTCACCGATGATGAGCTGAAAACTTCGATCAACTCTTTCATTGAAACGTTCCCGTTGACTTTTGCAACCAAAGCGCAAGTTGTGGGCACTTTTGCGGCGGACGAATACACCGGCCGCGATCCGCAATACTGGGAAACCTATCGCGACAACATTCGCAAAGTGACGGCGGACGAGGTGCAGCGCGTGGCGCAAAAATATTTGCATCCCGACAAACTTGTGATTCTGGGCGTCGGCAACACTAAAGATATTCTGGCCGGTTACGATAAAGTGCCGGTGAAATTCACGGATTTCGGCCTGGGCGAAGCGCAACAAATTCCCCTGCGCGATCCGATGACGCTGGCGCCGCTGGCGGAAGGTGGGAAGTGATTGCAAGCAAAAGCTGCGCTGCCGGCGCTCTTTTTTAAAATAAATGACGCGTCGTTTCATGCAGCCGCTAAAAACCCTCATCGTCGACGACGAATGGCTGGTGCGGGCGGAATTGAAAACCATGCTGGCCGGCCATCCGGAGATTGTGGTGGTCGGCGAGGCCGCCAACGTCGCACAAGCCATTCCCTTGATTCAAGACACCTGCCCCGAGGTGATTTTTCTGGACATCCAAATGCCTGGGGCCTCGGGATTCGATTTGCTCGACCAAATCGATATCTCGGCCAGGATTATTTTCATCACGGCTTACGACAAATACGCCCTGCGCGCTTTCGAGGTCAACGCGCTCGATTATTTGCTGAAGCCGATCGGCAAAGAGCGACTGGCGAAAGCCATTCAACGATTGGCCACGAACGAGCCGGCGCGCCCGGCGGAGAAGAAAAAAGCCGGCTACGATGACGCCATCTACGTCATCATCAACGGCGCGCTCAAGTTTGTCAAGCTCGCTTTACTGAAATGCATCACCGCGGAGGGCAATTATTCCTACATCGTCTACGCCGACAAGGCCCGCGCGCTCGTCTCCAAAACTTTGCAGGAATGGGAATATCTGTTGCCGGAAAAATACTTCGTCCGCATTCACCGCTCGACCATCGTCAATTTTGCGCACGTGGAAAAGGTGAAAAAGCGCCAGAACTATTCGCAGGAGGTTTTCGTCAAGGGCATCGAAAAGCCGTTCATCATGAGCCGGCGCTATGCCGCCAAATTGAAACACCTGCTGGTTTCGTAGCAAAGAGTGGGTCGCCCGGTGGCCTTGCCACCGGGCTCCCGTTATCGCGATAGGGTTAATTCCCTACATTTACCGGCGAGCGAATTTCTCGCACCGGGCGATCCCGCATCCAATCCCCATTGCAGGCTACGCCCGTAGGGGAACGTTGCGTTCTTTGACAAAGCCAACTCGTGCATGGAGACCAAGCCTTTCCTGTCAAACCATCGCAGCGAGGTCTGCCGTCTTTGTGTGACGCCGAGTCTCGTTCGCTTGTACTTCCAATAGCGGAGGCGATGGCGTATCCATTTGTCCCAGACAAAGAGGGTTCCTAATACGTTTGTATAAGGCTTGGCAAAGTAGTTCACCGTGCCGCGCAGAAGGGCGTTGAGTTCCTCGATGGTTTCCTGTAAGCTCCGCCCGTTGTTTCGCCGCGTGATGTTCCGGATTTTCTCCTTGAATTTCTCCACTGCCTTTTGGCGCATCGCCACGGCATTGGTTTTGAAGGTGAAGCCGAGGA
>Ga0187892_10001516_pt1 | contig 52588 bp, 45 predicted proteins | sample MA1701073metaG_FD_139345 | JGI IMG/M metagenome (GOLD analysis project Ga0187892, IMG submission 139345) | Bio-ooze microbial communities from a basaltic lava cave in the Kipuka Kanohina Cave System on the Island of Hawaii, USA - MA170107-3 metaG ...
CCCAGCGGGAGAGGACTGAGGTGAGGGAGAAGCTGCGAGGTTACGGCCCCTCACCCCCGGACCAAGTCCGGGGCAGGCTCTGACCCTCTCCCTCAAGAGGAGAGGGAATGAAAACCAGAGGATGTCAACAAAGCCAACTTGTTTCAGGTTCTCCGAGATTATCGGATACACACATTTTCTGCAGCGACCTAAGATGCCAGATGAAGACGTACGGCGCTTGGCTGCGCCGCCCGATTCTAACGGAGATTGCATATCCGGCGCCCATGAACACTTGCCCAGGCTGAGGTTCAGCCCGCTGGCCTCACAGTTCGCTACAATCACAAGGTTGACCTGTTGCAGGCCATCAAAGCAGGCGCCTGGCCATGATCACAATTGGGCTGACCGGCAGGATCGGCTCTGGCAAGAGCGAGGTGGCGCGCGTGCTCAGGGAGCTCGGCGCCACGGTAATAGACACCGCACGGGCCGGCCACGAGGTGTATCGGAGCGGCTCACCGCCGTTCAATAGCATCATCCGTGAGTTCGGCAAGGAAATGACAGGTCCAACGGGAGAGATAGACCGCCGCAAACTCGGAGCGGCAGTATTCGCAGACCCTGAAAAGCGCCAACGGCTCGAAGCTCTTGTCTGGCCCGCGATAACGGACGCCATAAGGGAAGGTCTCGGTCAGGCTCGCAACAGGGGAGACGGCGTGGCGGTCCTGGATTCAGCAATGCTCCTTGAGGCCGGGTGGGACAAATTTACCGATGAGGTCTGGCTGGTTGAAGCCCCGGAGCAGCAAGCTACAGATCGAGTGAGGCAGCGCAGCGGACTCGACGGCGAGCAGGTGCGTAGGAGGCTGGCAGCACAAGTCCCCAACACGGAGCGCCGCGCGCGTGCGAGAATTTTAGTTTGGAACGACGCAGACATTGATGCCCTCGAGCGCCGTGTCAGGTCCGCCTGCGAAAGCCTTAGGGCCAGGGCATCACTTGAGAAGGGTTAAGCGAAACATGGCAGCAGAAACCGGTTACCAGGAATTCAGGGTCGAAGAATACATCGTGCGGAAAGAGCCTTTTTACATACCGCTGACAGACGAGGTCGACATCTTCCATGCGGCGTACAGGCAAAAGGTCCCTGTCCTGCTCAAAGGCCCAACCGGGACTGGCAAGACCCGGTTTGTCGAATACATGGCCTGGAAGCTCGGCCAGCCGATCACAGTCGTAAGGAGCCGCGCCAAGGCCGATGCCGACGGCCACCACAACGGTGCAGTGCCGTTGGTCACCGTGGCCTGTCACGAGGACATGACCGCAAGCGACCTCATAGGCAGGTTCCTGCTCGATGTGAACGGCACTCGCTGGATTGACGGACCGCTCACGCGCGCGGTCAAGGCAGGCGGCATCTGCTACCTGGACGAGGTCGTCGAGGCCCGCAAGGACACGACGGTCATCATCCACCCTCTTACAGACCACCGCCGCATATTGACCGTGGATAAGCTGGGCCAGGTAGTCGAAGCGGCGCCCGGCTTCTTGCTCGTCGTCTCATACAACCCGGGCTATCAGAACGCGCTAAAAGACCTCAAGCACTCCACCCGGCAGCGCTTCGTCGCCCTGGAATTTGACTTCCCGACAGGTGAACGCGAGGCCAAGATCATCGCCCACGAGGCGGGAGTAGACAGTGAAACGGCCATGCTCCTGGCCAAGCTTGGCGAGAAGATTAGGAACCTGCGCGAGCACGGCCTGGACGAAGGTGCAAGTACTCGTGTCTTGATATACGCAGGTCGCCTGATTAAGGAAGGCATCCCACCCAGGCGCGCCTGCCAGGTGGCCGTTACGTGGGGCATTACAGATGACCCGCAGGTACAGCGCAGCGTTGACGAAGTGGTGACCTCGATATTCCCGTAAGGCACAATGACCATTTCGAACACCCTCTGAATGTGGGGCAGTGGACTGGCGGCTACAACCGAGACCAGTTTCTGGGCGGGTTGCAAAGGCTATGGCGCAGCGGACGGACAACTTCAGCATGAGCGCAATCGAGCAGGCGCTGCGGAGCCGGGTGAGTGCCTCCGCCCGTCCGGCGCGCCCTGCGGCCAAAACGGCGGCGGTCTATGTGCTGTTTTCAGGTCAGCAAGACGGCCCGGTCATGACCCTCATCCGCAGGTCAGAGTCGGTAGGGCAGCACAGGGGCGAGTACGCCTTCCCTGGCGGGGGCGTAGAGCCGTACGACCACACCCTGCACGACACCGCGCTGCGGGAAGCGCAGGAAGAGTTGGGCGTGAGTGCCAGCGACATCGAGCCCTGGGGCCGGCTCGACCCGGAGGCCACTGTGACTTCGGGTTACCTTGTCGTGCCCTTTACGGGCAGGCTGGGGCTGGACGCACGTCTGTCGCCTGCCCCGGCTGAGGTGTCAGAGGTCGTCTGGGTGCCACTTTCATGCCTTGTGGACCCTGCGAGCGAGCGGGTGATCTCCAGGCTAAGCGCGGCCCAGAGCGGGCCGCAGTTGTCGAACTACCCGGCGTATGTAATTGACGGACGAGTTATCTGGGGCGCAACAGCGCGGATCATTGCCCAGGTGGTGACCATACTTCGTGCGGCATAACCGCCGGGCGCGGACAGTGCGATATGTGACCGGGGCAATGCCCGCGGCTGGAGCGCGCGTGACAGACCAGAAGCAAGATATGCCGAACACCAGGCCTGCGACATTGAAGCAGGTCGAAAGGGAACTTGAAAAGTTCCCAGGCCCTGTAATCGAGCGCTACAGAAACGCGCTCGCCCAGCTTTCCGGGCGGCTGGCCGAAGAGACGCTCCTGGAGTGGGCCGCGGAAGGCCTCGACATCGCTCGCAAGACCGTGCGCTCGTGGGAGGCCGCCGCCGAGTTTTTCGACGCCTCTCCCGCAGTCCAGAAGCAGCTGCCTTCCGGTCAATTCCTCCGCTGGGCCCGCACCGGCGCCGTCCTGTGCAACGACTCCCCCAGCCTGGCCGTTGCCTACTTCAAAGCCAGCACGCCAGTCATGACGCGCCTGCGCCCAAGGCACATAGACGATTGGGCGACTGTTTGCAGGGCCCTGTACCGCGGGACCTGGAAGTCCAGCGCACTGGCATGCAGGCTCTACGAGGCAACACCGTTTCTCCTTGAGACTGTTTCGTTCGAAGAGTTCTGCCGCTTCGGGGCCTTCCTGGAATCTCTTTCGCGGCGTTCTTACGACATGGCGGGAGAGTGTCTTACCGGGTCCCTGGAACTTTTCCCGAAGATAGCGCCCGACGTTGACTCGTTCGTTGCCCTGGCAGACCAGGTCACCGAGTCTTCCTGGCGCGATGTAAAAGGCCTTTTTGACTTCGGCGGACCGGCGCTTGCCAATGTCGCCGGCCCCCACCGCGGGTCGCTCATTGCGCTGGCCCGCAGGCTAGCCTCATCAGGACAGTCCGATGTTGGCGCTCTGGTCCGTGACGGCATGCAGGCCATGGTCCGTGTCCCCGCCGATTACCGCGACCACCTCGTCCAGATGGCAGATGCACTGGCACGAGTAGCGCCCACGTGCGCGCCGGAGTTCCTCAGGGCAGCGCCAGCCGTCCTTGAAAGGGTGACGTTCCCGCAACTGCGGGAGTGGCACGCGATGGGCGCCGAAGTCGCCAGAGAAAACCCCGAGGCCGGAGCCTCTTACTTCCGGATGGAGTCAGGCCGCTCCGGAGAAGTGCTGGACGCCCTTTCGTCCAGTGTCGAACTGACGCGTGTCCGGGACATCTTGCGCATGTACTGCCGAGCTCTTGCTGGCAGGGACGTGGAAGTGCAAGCAGCTCAGCAGCTCGTTGACAAGAACATTGGCTGGGCTGAAGGAGACACGCCGACCACCGAAGGCACCACCATCTTCCTCCCGGGCGTTGTAAACCGCTTCACGACAAAGGACGGCAACTTCTCCTGGTTCAAGGTGATCTCGACTCACCAGGTCGGCCATATCGAATTCGGCAGCTTCGACTTTGACTTCGACCGCCCGTCGACGCTCTACCGGGACCTCCGGCCGAGGCTGCCGCAGGGCCGCAAAGGCAGCTCCGCCGAGGCCCTGGAGGAAAAGCGCAAGGGGACCGAGGGCGCGCCCGAGAAGCGGGGCCTGGAGACAGCGTTCCTCACCGACATGTCCCGTTTCTTCGATCTCTTCCCGGAGCACAAGCTGGCGCTCGACGTTTTTACCGTCCTCGAAGACGCGCGCCTGGACGCCTGCATCCTCAGTGGCTACCGCGGCATTGCGCCGTCGTACCTCAATACGCAAGGCCGTTCTCTCGGTGAACGCCCGCGCCTGGAAGAACTGCCTGCACGCGAGGCACTGCTGGAGTTCATGGTCCGTTTAAGCCTCGGCCAGAGAAAAGACCTCGTCGCGCCCAGGGGCCACATGGAGGCCGCGCGCAAACTGCGCCGGCTCATGCGCCGTGTCGCCAGCCCTGACGCAAAGGTCGAAGACGCCGCGGAGGCGACCATTCGCGCATATGCGCTGCTGGCAGAAATCAAGAACGAAGAGCTTGACGAAGATGAATTCGAAAGCGTTGACAAGGGTGAAGAGTCCGAGCAGCCGGAAGAAGGCCCCGAGGAGGAAGACGAAGAGCAGGTCGTCAAACAGTTCATGAGCGGGCAGCAGGAAGGAGAACAGGGCGAGGACGAGCAGGGGGAAGAAGAACAGGGTGGCGAAGAATATGAGTCGCCTCAAGACGTGGACTACCGCGGCGAGTTCAAGCCTGAGCTAGGCCAGCTACTTTCACAATTGCAGATGGGCGAAGGCGAGGGTGACGGCGAAGGTTTCCAGCAGATCACGCCTGAACAGCTCAAAGAGATGATGAAAAACGCAGCCGAGCTAGATGTTGAGCAGACCGGGCAGCAGACTCAGCAGCAGATGCAGGAGATGCTGGAAAACCTGATGAAAGAGCTCGCCAAGCGCGAGCCACAGAACCAGCAGTATTCGCAGGGCCCGCTTGTCCACGTTGACGAGGAGGGTGGCCCCCTCGATGCCACAGACGCAACGTCTTTTGTCTATGACGAGTGGGACTTCCGCGCCAACGAATACAAGACGCGCTGGTGCCTCATCCACGAAAAGGCGATGGCCGACGGCGAAGTCACCTTTTACAGGGAGACGCTCTCCAACTACGCCTCCCTCGTGCGCCAGATCCGCCGCCAGTTCGAACTTGTTGTCCCAGAGATGTACCGCAAGGTCAAGCGCCTTGAAGACGGCGAGGAGTTCGACCTCGATGCTGCCATTGAGGCCATGGTGGACCTGCGCTCAGGTTCAACGCCGTCTGAAAAACTGTTCTGGCGCCGCAACAAGACGGAGCGGTCTGTCGCCGTCGCCTTCCTCCTCGACATGAGCGCTTCGACCGCCGAGGCAATTGACGAAGCCAAGCGCGGGTCCGACGACTGGGGTGCGCCGGACGACCCCGTTGAATACATGCACTGGTTGCGCTCACGGCGCGCAGAGGGCCTGCGGCGGGCGTACAAACGCATCATCGACGTTGAAAAAGAAGGCATTGTCCTCCTGGTCAACGCCCTTGAAACACTCGGCGATGCCTACGGCATATACGGCTTCTCAGGCTACGGGCGCGAAAACGTCGAGTTCTACGTCATCAAGGACCTCAAAGAGAAGTTCACTCCAGATGTACCGCGCCGCATTGACCGCATCGCACCCCTGCACGCCACCCGCATGGGGCCGGCAATCCGTCACGCCTCGTTCAAGCTGATCGAGCAGGACTCCCGGTCCAAGTTCCTGTTCCTGATCTCTGACGGGCGGCCGCAGGACCGCGGCTACTCACGTGAAGGTGTCGAAAAGGAGTACGCCGTCCACGATACCCGCATGGCGCTCGTGGAGGCCAAGCAGCAGGGCATCATCCCCTTCTGCCTGACTGTGGACAAGGCGGGGCACGACTACCTGAAGACAATGATGGAGGACTTCTCCTATGAGGTCCTGCCAGACATAACCCTCCTGCCGCAGCGCCTGCCCCAGCTCTACAAGAGGCTGACGACTTAACCCCGTCCGCCTCCCCAAGGCGACTTCCTGTTCGCTGGACCGTCCCTTCATTACGCGCCAGTCCAAGGTGTGGCAGGCCGTCAATAGGACTTGCGGGCAAGCCCCCACCAAATCACACGGGTGGTGATGGTAGTTTGTTCTCATGGCCTACGCGGAGCCACTTGGGACGACGCGACATGCACCGTGGGAGAGGACGACACGCAGGGGCGCGCTTTTCCGCAATGCCCGGGCCGGTTGCTCAGAAGGCCAGGCGGCGCAGCGAGCCTTTAAGGCGCACTGCCCCTGACGTGAAAGGTGACGCAAAGAGGCTGGACGCCGAAATATGAGTGCGCCGCGCTAAAGCATTACAACATGTAGCTGGCGCAAGTCCCGCACCTCATTTGGACACGCGGTTGGCTCGGTGTGAATTATCCAGGGGGCCTGTAATTGCCGAAGTCAAAACCAAAGGCCGAACAGACGCTCGGGAGCGAAAAGGACCGGCTTGAGTTGGTGGGCTGCATTTCGTCCGGGCTGGCCCACGAGCTCAACGGCCCCGTCGGCATCGCCATCGGCTTCGCGCAACTTGCCAGGGAGACCATCGAGGCAGCCGGCGAAAAGGGGATCGAGCCCCAGTCCACCGCCAGACTGAAGGAATACATCACGCTTGTCGAAAACGCCAGCATCAGGGCGCGGACGCTCGCCCGCCGCATCTCCGCATTTTCCAAGATGAAAGCGGGAGAGGTCTCAACGTTTGACCTGGCTGAGGCGCTTGAAGAGGCCGCCGCCCTCGCCGCGCCGGCCGTCAAATTCGCGCAGATAGAAATCGGCCGCCGCTCTGGTCCGGCCGCTCCTGTTTCATCCACAGCAGACCGCGCCGTCTGCGTCAACGCGCTGGTCAGGCTCATGCTCCTGTCACCCGAGGCGTTGCCCGGGGGTGGCTCAGTGGCGTGGGAGGTCTCGACAGTCGGGCATGGCAGCGCAGCACGTGCAAGGTTTGTCCTGACCGCTGAGCCGTGGGGTGAGGCACGGTCAATGACCTGGCCTGTGCCTGAGGATATACGCGCCGCTTTTGAGCAGGCCGGCGGCTCGCTCGGCCCTGCCGTGAGCAGAGGCATAGGCCCGCGCAACGGCGCAGCGTCGTCAGTGACACACGTCTGGGAGCTTTCAGGCAACCTCCCTGGCGTAGCGGCTGACACAGCCCCGGAACATGCTGCCACAGCGGCAGCCCGCAACTAGGTGACTGGGCACTGCCGCGACTCGCAAGGGCTCCGGAGTGCAGTAAGAAACAAGGGGGAGGCATTAGTTGACTACCATGACCAAAATCAAGTCCATACGCGTGCTGATGGTCGACGACCATGAACTCATGCGGCAGGCCTACGGCACGCTGTTGGACCTGGAACCGGACATAGAAATCATCGGGTTCGCCGGCGATGGTCAAGAGGCGCTCGCCATGGTGGACCGCTTGAAGCCCACCGTGGTCATCATGGACGGCCGTATGCCGCGGCTGAACGGCGTGGACGCCGCCCGCATCATCCGTGAAAAGTACCCGGAAATGGCGGTAGTCCTTCTTTCAGCCTTTGACGACGACGAGTTTGTGCGTGAGTTCCTCAAGGGCGATGTCCGCGGCAAGGCGTACCTCCTCAAACAGTCCCTGCAGCACCTTGGCGACCTGGTCCAGGCAATCAAGGACGTCTCCGAGGGCAAGACCTACCTGGCGAGCGAGATCGTTTCGAAGCTCGCTGGCACCCAGAACAAGCGCGAAAGCGCGTTCCTGTCTGAACTGACCGACAGGGAGCGGGAAGTCCTGGAGTGCATGGCCCGCGGGCTGTCCAACTCAGCCATCGCCGAAGAACTCTTTATCCAGCCGAGGACGGTCGAGCGGCACATAGGCTCCATCTTCAGCAAGATGCGCCTCCAGCCACAGCCGCGGGCCCACGCCCGGGTGCAGGCTGTCCTGGCCTACTTGCAGGACAGCGGTAGGCTGAAGGAAGGCGCGGCATTCAAGTCGGCTGCCACCCTGGCCGCCGCCCAGCACACTGCGATGACTCCCCACGCCATGGCCGCAATGCCCGCGGCGCCGCCTTCACTCAGGTCCGTCGGGCGCAACTAAAGTCATCTGCATCAGTCCTCTCCCATCACGTACATCAGCCCTCTCCCGCTGGGAGAGGGTCAGGGTGAGGGACCGGGGTGAAGGACCAGAAACAACGGGAGGGGCGCTCAGGTGAGCGCCCCTCCTGTCTTATACGATGTCCAGCGCGCTAACGAGCGGTCATACCCCCGTCAACAACCAGCTCCGCGCCCGTCACAAACGAAGATTCATCAGACGCCAGGTAAAGGTTGCACCAGGCGATATCTTCGGGCGTCCCGATCCGGCCCAAGGGCGTCAGGGACTCCCGCTCCTCTCGCACGCCGGGGCGCGAGTGGAGCTCCGCGGTCATTGGAGAATCCACAAATCCGGGGTGGACTGAGTTGACCCTGATCTTGTCCTCTGCGTACTGGACCGCGCCCAGCTTACTGAGCGTCCGCACAGCCCCCTTCGATGCGTGGTACACGGCGCCCCCGGCCTTGCTTCCCACAATGCCGTAGATCGACGAGACGTTGATAATCGAGCCGCCGCCTGTTTTGCGCATGTTCGGGATGGCGTGTTTCATCCCGAGCATCACGCCGGTGGCATTCACACCCATGACGATGTCCCAATTCTCTCGCGTCACGTTTTCCACGTGCTCTCGCCCTCGTGGCCCGGACATCCCGGCATTGTTCACAAGCACGTCCAGCTTGCCGTAGCGGACGACCGTGTCCGAAACTACTCGCTTCCAGCTCGCTTCGTCTGCCACGTCCAGCCGCATGAAAGACGCTTCGCTGCCCGCCTTCTTTATGGAGTCCGCCACCGTCCGGCCCCGTTCGTCTTGTATGTCGGCGACCACTACTTTGGCGCCGTGCTCGGCAAATAGTCGTGACGTGGCTTCACCAATGCCCGAAGCGCCCCCGGTCACAATAGCCACCTTGCCTGCCAGGCGCTTGCGCGCTGCCTGACCTATCGTCATCTGACACCCCCGTCAAAAAGGCGGCACGCCGCCCGGCCTGATTAACTATCGCAAAACCCCTCTCCTAGCGGGAGACGGGTGCTCACAGCAGGTGGGCGCGGGTGAGGGAGAAGTCTGAGCCTGATTGTTCGCATCTGGAACTTCACTCCACCCGTTTCGGGACAGTCACGAAGATGGTCCCCAGCCAGTACAGCCGCAGAATATTACACGGCGCCGTCACAATAACCCGCCGGGCAATGGATACCCGCAGTAAACTCGGTCTCTGTCTCCTTACTGGGGACCAAGTCGCGGCCACACCGGCCGCGCGTCAGGTGGAAATCCGGTGCCACGGAAGACATCGCGAAGCCCTGCAAAATTCGAGGTCCCGCCAGAAAAACTCCGGTGGCGCTGTGACCCCGCCAGCCTCGGCTTCTCTTGCACTCATGAGATCAAGCCTCCGCAGACCTTCATCGGCCAGGAGCGTGCCGTCTCCGCTCTTGAGTTTGGGCTTGAAGTGGACAGCCCCGGTTACAACATCTTTGTCACCGGGCTACCGGGTACCGGCAAGAGCACCGTCGTGCAATCTCATATCCGGCAGGCCGTCAGACAACGGATGGAACGCAACGGTACGCCGGAGGTCTACGACTGGTGTTACGTATACAACTTCGATAGGCCGGACGCTCCGGTAGCGGTCCGCCTGCCAAGAGGTGGAGGCGCCGGGCTAGTGAAGGACCTCGAAGGCTTGCTGGACCAGGTGAGGAGGGACGTACCAGCGGCCTACAACGATGAGGCATATAAGTCAGAAGTCCACCGCCTCACTGAGAAGTCTGTCGCCACAAGGCGCGACCTGATGATCAAGACTGAGCGCGAGTCAGAGCGCAGAGGCTTTGCCATTCAGGCCGGGCCAACGGGCATAGCAGTCATACCGCTGCGTGACGGCAAGCCTATTGACCAGGCACAGTTCATGGCCTTGTCAGACCCCGAGAAAGAGCGCGTGGATGCCGATAGGCGCGAAGTGGCAAAGATGGTCGAGGAAGCGGTGCGCCAGATACAGCAGCTCGAACAAGAGCATGCCCACGCCGTCGCTGAACTCGACCGCCGGGTGGCGGAACTCACAATTGACGGGACGTTTGGCAGGCTGTTCAGCCAATATCAGAGCAACAGCGATGTCCAGAGGTTCCTGAAAGGCCTGCGTCAGTACACGCTGGCCTCAATAGGCGCACTCAGGAGGGGCGAGGAGGACGATGACGCCCGCCAGCACCCGGCGCCTGCTGGCGCTGGGCAGCAAAGGCCGCAAGACCCGCTGCTCCCCTTCCGGGTCAACCTCTTTGTAGACAACTCGAAGACAGACGGGCCCCCGATCATTGTCGAAGACAACCCGACATACCCGCGCCTGTTCGGCCAGATTGAGCGCCGTGCCATGATGGGGACGTATGTCACCGACCACACGATGCTCAAGGCCGGCTCACTCGTACAGGCTAGCGGCGGATACCTTGTGCTGGAAGCCAAAGAGGCCCTGTCCCACCCCGCGGTCTGGCCGGCTCTAAAACGCATCCTGCGCGGCGGGTCCGTGCGCCCTGAGGACCCTGCCGACGCCGTCTTTGCCGGCATATTCCCGCAGGGCCTGCGCCCCGAATCCATCCCCATCAAGGTCAAGGTCATCATGTCCGGCGAGCCGCAACTCTATGACCTGCTGGCAGCCTATGACACAGACTTCTGGGAGGTCTTCAAAGTCCACTCCGACCTCGATTTCCAGATGCCCAGGGACGGCGCCCGGGTCCAGGACTATGCCAACTTCATTTGCGGGACGTGCAACGCTCGTAAGTTGCGGCACTTTTCAAGCGGAGGGGTCGCTTCAGTAGTCGAGCACGGCGCACGTCTCGTCAGCGACCAGCACCGTCTCAGCGTGCGGTTCGGCTTGCTTGTGGACCTGCTTGTCGAAGCGTCGCACTGGGCTGTAAAAGACGGCTCCTCCATGGTGGAAAAGGTGCATGTCGAAAGGGCGCTCTACCAGAAGGTCTACCGTTCAGCCCGCGTGGCAGACGCGATACAGGACATGATGCTCGAAGGCACGCTCATGGTGGACCTGGAGGGCTCAAAGGCAGGCCAGGTGAACGGCCTCGCCGTCTACACGACGGGCGACCTTGTCTTCGGCAAGCCAGGCCGCATCACAGCCAGCGCTTCCCTGGGGCGCGAGGGCGTTGTCAACATCGAACGGGAGGCGGAACTTTCAGGCCAGACCCATAACAAAGGCGTCCTCATCATGGCCGGCTACCTGAAATCGAAGTTCGCACAGGACTTCCCGCTCGCCGTCAATATCAGCATCGCCTTCGAGCAGTCGTACGGCATGGTCGACGGCGACAGTGCGTCGTCGACGGAGCTTTACACCATCCTTTCCAGCCTGGCAGACCTGCCCCTAAGACAGGACATCGCCGTTACCGGCTCGGTCAACCAGAAGGGCGAAATCCAGCCAATTGGCGGTGTGAACGAGAAAGTGGAAGGCTTCTTCGACCTTTGCAAGGCTGCCGGCAAACTTGGCACGACAGGAGTGCTGGTCCCCGCCCGCAACCTGAACAACCTCATGCTCCGCCCTGATGTCGTAGAGGCCGCTGAACAGGGCAAATTCCATGTCTACGCCGTCAACACGGTCGACGAAGGGGTCTCGCTGTTGACCGGCGTGCGGGCAGGAGAACGCGGTGCGGACGGCAAGTACCCCAAAGACTCTGTCAATGGGCGTGTCGAGTGCCGTCTCGGCGCCTACGCAGAGACGCTCCGCCGTTTCGCCCCGTTTGAGTCGCGCGGCTGACCGTCACACCGATTGTGCCGCCAGCAGCGCACTTTTCAAGTCGTCCGGCAGCTCAGAAGACACGTCGACAGGCCCCCCTGTCACCGGGTGGCGGAACGACAACCTTGCAGCGTGCAAGAACTGCCGTGCCAACCCGGACAGGGCAGCGGTACCCCGGCCATAAACACGGTCGCCCAGCACAGGGTGCCCCAGGGCCGACATATGCACCCTGATCTGGTGCATCCTCCCCGTCTCGGGCGAGACCTCTAACAACGTCGCGGCCTTGAACTCCATGATGGAGGCGTACCGAGTGCGGGCAGGCTTTCCGGATTCCACTACCGCCTGCATCGTGCGTTTCACCGGGTGCCGGCCCACCGGCGCTTCTATCACCCCCTCCGAGAGGCTTGGACGGCCTTCCACCAGTGCCAGATAAGTACGTTTCACCTCGTGCGCCCTTATCATCCGGGACAGGCCCTCATAGGCCTCCGGAGTCTTGGCAAAGATGATGAGGCCTGAGGTATCAAGGTCCAGCCTGTGTACAACTCCAGGCCGGTCAGGTTGGCCGATCGCGGCTATGCCTGGCCTCAATGTCAACACAACGTCAACCAGTGTGCCATTCGCTCTCCCGGACCCCGGGTGCGTCGCAACGCCCGCCGGTTTGTCCACGATCAGGATATGGTCGTCCTCAAAAACTATCGTCAGCTGAATAGACGGAGCAACCGGGGACCGCTTTGAGGTTGGGCCGGGAAGCCGGACACTCACTCTGTCGCCCTCTGCGAGGGACCGTGCGGATCGCCGGGTTACCATGCCATTGACCGACACTATGCCCTCGCGGACCAACCTTTGTGAAGCGGCGCGGCTGAGGCCCGGCACGTGCGCCGCCAGCGCGGCGTCAAGCCTCATGCCCGCTTCAGCAAGAGTGACGGGCCATTCATGCACGCCGGACACAACCAGTCACCGGCCGCTGGGGCGTTCTGAGGCGCCCTGCGCGCTCGCGCCTGCCGGGGAAACGCCCTCGGCAACACTGGTCGCATCAGCCTGGCCCGCCGCCGGACCCCGGCCGGTCGTCTCTCTCTCGCCCGTGCCACGCCAGAAGTAGTAGGCCATGAACGAGATGCCCACGACAATCGAAGAATCTGCGATGTTGAAGACAGGCCACGGCCCGACGTCAATGAAGTCAGTCACATAGCCCATGCGCAGCCTGTCGAGCAGGTTCCCAAACGCACCGCCAAGTTGCATGCCGAATGCCAGCCTCAGCAGCAACGAAGGGCTGCCTGCGGACCTGTAGAAAATGAAGAGGATGGCCACGGCGAAAAGTGAAACGAACGTCAACACATTGCCGTAGTCCTGGAACAGGCCGAAAGCAGTGCCGGTGTTCCATGTGTGCGTGATACGGAAGAAGCCCGTGTCCGGCCACGATTCCAGGGGCCGTAGGTTTGACCTGACGGCCGCCTTGCTGACCTGGTCTGCCGCAAACACTGCGGCCAGAGCGAGCCAGGGGACGGGGTCGGTCAGCAGCGCGCGCCAGGTCCGCCGCCTGGGTATCACGCCTGAGGGGATGGTTTGCGGGGCGGCAATAAGGCCTGGCTCGGGGACTTGCGTTTGGACCTGTCCAGTTTCAGTCATCTGACCTGACATTACTCAACACGTGGCTCTGAAAAAGCCGACTCCGTTGCAGTATACGTTCGATCTACTGGCCGGGACGCCCTCATTTCCTCAGCCATTCGCCAAGGAACAGCGAGGTTAGCTCGGCGACTTTGACCTCGTGACCTCGCATGGTGTGGTCTGCGCCCTCGACTCGTACCAGTCGGGCCGGGCGCTTCATGCTGCGGACCGCCGCTTCCAGGTCTTGTGCGTCAGCGATCTTGTCTCTGGCGCCAGCGATAATCAGTCTTGGCCTTGCATCGTCCCCAAAGCGCGAAGGCGGCATCACAGATGAGAGCGGTGGCGCCACGAGTACAAACGCCCTGGCGCCCTTCAGCTCCCCGGCCCCTCGTGCTACTGCCGCGGCGCCGGCCGAATAGCCCGCAACACCGCAACGCCTCGGACGCACATCCTGCCACGCGGTCAGCGTTTTTAGGGCGGCGGCAGCATCTATGCAGGCCGATCCGCCCACCTCCGTAGCTCCTTCTGCGAGCGGCCTGAAGTTGAACCTGAGTGTGGCGACTCCGTGCTTGGCGAGGGCCTGGCAGGTTGCGACTGTGAGCGGCGAGTCCATGTGTCCTCCGAACAAAGGGTGCTCGTGGCAGACGACGGCGCCTGGGAAAGGCGGCCGCCCGTCAGCGGGCGAGGCCAGCACGCCCTGGACGGGCTGTCCCGCCGATTCAAACTCGATTGCAGTTTGCCTGATGGGTTGCCTTCCTTCAGCCCGACGCCATTCACTGGCCCCGCACCCGGCTGATGCTTCAACGCCCATAAGCAGGTGGCGTGGGATGGCGTTGCAGCGCTGCTAGAATCTCACAGTTGTCTCGCTCACGGGAGCGCCGTGGGCCACATAACCGCTCCTCTTCCGTTGCATTCACACCTTGCAGCCAAACTCAGGAGACAGACCGTGCCAAAGATAAGAGTTGACATGCGTTCCGACACTGTCTCGCACCCCACTCCCGAGATGCGGAAGGCGATGTATGAGGCGGAAGTCGGCGACGATGTCTATGGCGATGACCCCACGACCAACCGGCTACAGGAAAAGTCCGCCGAGATGCTCGGCAAAGAGGCCGCCCTCTTCGTCTCTTCAGGCACCCAGAGCAACCTCACTGCCATCCTGGCCCAGGCGACGCGGGGCGACGAAATTATCGTCGGGGACAAGTCGCACATCTTCAACTCCGAGGCAGGCGGCGCGTCTGTGCTTGGCGGCGTCGTCATGTACCCGGTTAAGACCCAGCCTGACGGCACGCTCGCAGTTGATGACATTGAGGCAGCGGTCAAGCCGCGTGACTACCACAAACCCACTACTGTCCTGCTCTGCCTTGAGAACACCCACAACCTGACAGGCGGCCGCACCGTGACGCCCGAAGCCACCCAACGCATGGCAGACGCAGGCCGCAAGAAGGGCCTGCGCGTCCACCTTGACGGCGCCAGGCTGTTCAACGCCTCAGTGGCGCTCGAATGCCCTGTCAACGAGCTGACAAAACCCGTCGACACCGTTGGCTTCTGCCTCTCGAAGAGCCTCTGCTGCCCAATCGGGAGCGTGCTCTGCGGTGACGAGGCATTTATCCACGAAGCGAAGCGTTGGCGAAAGGTCCTCGGCGGCGGCATGAGGCAGGTCGGCATTGTCGCTGCTGCAGGTATCGTTGCCCTCGACACCATGGTGGACCGCCTGGCCGACGACCACGCAAATGCGAGCAAGCTCGCCAAGGGACTGGCCGAAATCAAAGGCATCAAGATTGACGCGGAAGCGGTGCAGACGAACATCGTCCGCTTTGGCGTGCCAAAAGGCTCAGGCGCAAAAATCGCCGCGCTGTTAAAGGACGAAGGCGTCTACATCAACCCGGGCGACTCGGACCTGCGCATGGTCACCCATTACTGGGTCTCCCGCTCAGACATAGACTTCACATTGAAGGCCATGCGCAAGGCCATGGCGCAGGTGAAGTAACTGCCCTTCGCGTCATCCCTTATCCTGGACACAGGAGATTGGGGCCTGTCAGGGCGAATGCGTAGGTGTGGGATAGCAGGCTGCACATTGAGGGCCTACTTCAAGCCGCATACCCAAATGATCGGATAACGTAGGCTTGGGCGCTGTTCGGCATGTCCCAAGCTAGTTGTTGCGCGAGAGCCAATGCCCGCCGCACTTGAAGCCAATAACCTCACCAAACGCTACGGCGCCCGGACAGTCGTCAATGGCGTGACGTTTGCGGTCGAGCAGGGAGAAGTCTTCGGCCTGCTGGGCCCGAACGGGTCAGGGAAGACCACGACCATCCGCATGGCGCTAGACATCGTGAGGCCGGACGGCGGCTCAGTGTCACTGCTTGGCGGGCTGCCGCCCAAGGATGCGCTCCCGAAAGTGGGTTACCTGCCTGAAGAGCGCGGGCTGCTGCGCAAGGAAAGGGTCGCAGACATCCTGCGCTACTTGGGCATGATCAAGGGGATGCCGAGGGCCGCGGCCGAAGACCGGGCGCAAGAGATGCTCCACCGCGTTGGCCTATTTGAGCACAGGTATAAGCGCGTGGAAGCGCTGTCGCGCGGCATGACCCAGCTAATCCAGTTCGCCGGCGCCATTATGCACGGCCCCGAGCTCATCATCCTGGACGAGCCTTTCTCCGGACTTGACCCGATCAATGTGCAACTCATGAAGGCGCTCATCCGCGAGCAACACGCGCGCGGGGCCACGGTCATATTCAGCACACACATCATGTCGGACGTCGAGGAGCTGTGCCAGCGCGTCGCGCTTATATCGGACGGCGCCCTGCTCTTGTACGGCCGCCTGAGCGAAATCAAGAAGGCCCGAGGTATCAATGGCGTACGCGTCATCGCTGACCGTCAGCCGCCACCGCCCCCAGGCCTCGAAACGGCAATACAGGACGGGTCAGCCGAATATCGCTTTGTGAATGGCGGCGCGCCGGATTCTGTCCTCAGGGCCTATCTGGACGCCGGGATCGCCGTCGAAAAATTCGAGCTCATGGTCCCTACCTTGAACGACATCTTTATCCAGGAAGTCTCAAAGGCGCGTAGCTCCCGACCGAGCGCCGCAGAGACCAGCGCCGGAGTGGGCCTACGCAGGCTGAAGTGATGGACACATGTTGAGCCGCAAAGAAGAAGTCCTGATCATCGCGCGTGAAGAGTTCAGGCGGCAGACGGGCCGCCTGGGGTATCGCGCCTTCACTCTGCTCGTGCCGGTCGTCCTGCTGCTCGCCCTCGTCATCGCGCCCATTGTCCGGAGCTTCACAGACAAAGAGACGGCGCCCGACAGGGCAGGTTACGTCGACCAGGCTGGCGTGTTGCGCGGAGCTGAAGGCGTGCCCTGGTTGGCGGACTATTCAAGCGTCAATGCCGGGTTACAGGCTTTGCGAAGAAACGAAATACAGGCCTTCTTCGTAGTTGACCCGTCGTACGTCCAGACCGGACGCGTCAGTTGGTACCGCAAGGGGAGCGCTATTTTCGCAAGCGAGGGGCTGGGTGACCAGTTCCGCGCCGTGCTCGCGTCCTCATTGGTTGCCGGGCAAGTGGGGCCCGAGGTGGTGATACGTGTGAACCAGCCAGCCGTTTATGAAGAGTTCCGGTTGGGCGATGACGGCGTACCTGTGCTTGACACCAGGTCTGGCGCGGAAGAAGTAGCTGAGTTCTTCGTCCCATACATATTCGCCATCCTGCTAATGATCTCGATCTTTACTGGTAGCGGGTACCTCCTGCAGAGTGTTGCAGAAGAGAAGGAGAACCGCATGATCGAGATGCTGGTCACCTCAGTTTCCCCGTTCTCGATTATGGCCGGAAAGGTGCTCGCGCTCGGCGCGGCCGGACTCCTGCAGGTGGCAGTGTGGTTCGTTTCGGCCCTGATCGTCGGGCCGCGTGTGATGAGCCAGGTCCCTGATGCAGGCGACCTGCCGCTCACTGCGGCCCTGCTCGTGCCGGTGCTCGCCTTCTTCCTTGCCGGCTACTTCCTGTTCGCGGTGGTCATGGCGGGGGTTGGCGCAGCGACAAGCTCGGTCCGGGAGGCAACGCAGTTTTCGGCGGTCATCGCTCTGCCCAACATCATCCCGATTTACGGCTCGCCGCTGATAATCGACAACCCGGACGGGCTGTTTGCCCGCGCGATGACGTTCATACCACTGACCGCGCCGACCACTGTGATGCTGCGTCTGGGCGCAGGCGGTGTGCCGGCGTGGGAGCTTGCCGCCAGCCTCGCGCTGACCATCGCTTCGGGCATCGCGTTGCTGTGGTTTTCGGCCCGCGTCTTCCGCGCCGGGCTGCTCCTTTACGGCCAACGCATGTCGGTCGTCGCCCTGTGGCGCGCCATCAGGCAGGCGGGGTGAAAGCTGGCGCCCCGTCCTGCTGGCGGCCTGCCAGTTTTCTGTGGGCCGGCGACAGCCACCAACGACAGCCCGCGTCACAACCGGCCAAACGAACTTCAGTTTTGTCCTGGCTAGGAGGTCACACTTCGCCGCGCACAAGCGCTCCGGCGAAGCCGATGAGCGCCATCACAGCGGCACGCTGCATGGCGATGTCTTGAGGCCATCGGCGGGACTCGCCCCCTGTATGAATGCCACGGTCTGAGACCGCCGCGAAATAAACGCCGCCCGCTACAGGTCCGCCTGGGGCGGGTGCAGGAGCACGCGAGGCAGGGGAGGTGACAGTCGTAATCCCGGCGTGCCCACGCGCCTGAGGCGCCTCCAAAGTGCGTACGGCCGCCAACCCAATGTCCGCCCCCAGTTTCTTCCTGGCCTGTGTGGACGCCTCAACTGCGTAGGCCTGGCCGTCGCTGGCCTTGAGGTGTGCGCCCATTACAGTGTCCAGTGACCCGCTCTCCGGCCCTGAAACGAGCGCACCTCGCAGCACACCGCCGTGCCCCTGTGCCGATGCCAGCATCATTGCGATGTGCCCGCCCGTAGCGCAGTCAGCAAGCGCCAGGGTCCGCCGCTGGCTGGCGAGCAAAGCAATGGCCCGCGACGCTGGCGTCTCACCATCCGTCCCCCAGATGGCCGAGCCGAGCCGCCTGGCGATCTCTTTCTCCACAGGCTCCGCCAGCCTGGCGGCATCGGCCCTGGTCTTGGACTTCGAGATGATGCGCAGGTGTATCCCGTCGGGACGGGCGTAGATGCCGAGGTACGGGTTCTCCTTGCCGAAGAGGTCCGTGAGCGTCTCGTCTATCCCGCCCTCGCTGATGCCGTAGGTCTTCAGCGTGCGAGTGAACACCACTCCCGCGCCAGTGAGTTGGGCCAGCCTGGGACCGATGGTCTCCTGCCACATGCGCTCTATCTCCCTGGGAGGCCCAGGCGTGAGCACGATGTGGCGCCCTTTGTGAGTGACCCACCAGCCAGGTGCGGTGCCTGTAGGGTTTGGCACAGTTGTCGCGGAAGGTATGAGCGTGGCCTGCTTGACGTTCGTCTTCGGCATCCCCATGCCGCGCGTCCTAAACACGCCCTCAAGCCACAGGAGCAGGCTAGGGTCTACCTTCATCTCCTCGCCCAGGACGCGGGCCACCGCTTCGCGCGTCAGGTCGTCGGACGTTGGCCCAAGGCCCCCGGAGGTGATGGTCACATCAGACCTCGTCAGAGCGCGCTGCATGGCTTCGCAGATCTCGTCAAGGTTGTCGCCCACTGAGCTGAACCACTTGACCGTCACGCCGGCTTCGGCCAGGCGCTGTGCAAAGAAGGACGAGTTCGTGTCCACGATCTCGCCCATCAGCAGTTCGTGGCCTATTGAGATGACCTCGCCATTCATCCCCGGACCCTTCCGTCTGGCGGCTATCTGCGCGCCCTTAAACCGTTGCCGCAAACGGAATATGCGCCAGGACATCACGGGACGCGGACAGATCAGCTCTTTGCAACGAACGGCTCCCCGTCAAATAGTTCGAGGAGCTTATTGGCCCACGCGGCGTCAGCCCGGACGATGTCCTGCGTCTCGTTGGCCACCATATAGCGCTCGCTGCCGTCCTGCGTTAGCCCGCCGATAATCAGAGACGTGCGCGTAACTTCAGTGATGTTCGTCTGCTTGACCGTTTCAATACGGATGGAGATGTAAGGCGCGTTCACGGTCGCCTCATAAGGAGCGTAGTCTTCCTGCTCTGTCACGTTCAGCCTCTCGGCACCATGGATTTTGCGGTCGGCAATGAGCTGCAACGCCTGCACAACGGCCTCCTTGTCCGCAAGCTGCGTGCCAACGCAGGGGTCACCGTTCACTGGGAGGTCACAGACGTACCAGTTGCCGTCGTTGTCACTCAGCCCATAGCCGCGTACCACCTTGTTCTCTTTGAAAAAAAGGATTTCAGCCGCCTTCGCAGGGTCCATCGTGTACCACCAGTCCGGATAGGGCGGTTCAGTGACCAGACGCTCGAGCACATTGCCCCAGCTGGCGTCTACGAGCACGAGCTGAGGGTAACCCACCACACGCGCATAATGTGCGCCCTCGTCCGGTGTAGTGCCGCCGAAATCGAGTTTCACTTCAGAACCGTCACGCAACTGAGCGGCGATGGTGAGGGTTGGACTTGTCAGGCCGTACTTGGCCGCGTCATCAATCTCTTTCGCCAGTACGCGCTGGGTCTTGGGCCCGCCCAGGAGCGTGGTGATGCCACCCCACCGGTTGAGGTTGGCAGGCACACCATCTGGGTCCTCGAAGAACCACCGCCTGATGTCTTCCTTGTAGACCCACGAGATGCTGTTACCGCCAGACGAGATCGTGATCTTGCGGAGGTCATCCGATGAAAGGGTGTAAAAGAAGGGCGGGTCCGGGTCCTTGCTACCGCCAGGCGGGTTCTTGTAAACGAAGACCGCGCCTAAGGACACCCAGGAAAGGACAATTACCAGTACGAGTGCGAACCGCAAGCTCATGGTCTGCCTGTCGTCCTAATGTGCTTCAACGCAATTGTTAGCGTAATGAGCGGCCGGTATCACAGCCCTCACTCCACTCCCCACGCTATCTCCTGACCCACCACGCCCATACGCCGGCCACTCCCACAAGCGCGGGGATGAGGAGCCAGCCGGTCCAGCGTACAAAGTCGCGCTCTGTGCGAGTCAGCACAAGTTCCCTGAACGCGCTCGGCTTCGGTCGCGAGGTGATTAGCTCAAAGTCGCGCGCCAGCCAGTTGATCGAGTTCACCAGCATGTCGCCGTTCTTCGCCGAAGCGAAGTAGGCGTTGCTCGCAAAGTCCGCGTCGCCAACCACCACTATGTTGGTAGTTACATACTCGCCGTCTACTATCTGCGGACGACCGGACAACTCGGCAATAGCTTCCACAGCAATGGCAGGCGGGAGCGGCCCTGGGGTGTCTGTCTCCTGCGCGAACTCGATGTTTTCCGGGTCGGTTTCTGCCCAGCTACTGATAGTAGTCAGCGCAAGGATGTCGTAAGAAACGAAGGGCCGCCGGTTCTCATCAAGTGGCACCGTCTCCGGAGTGACGGTCGTCGCAAAGTAACCTGAACCAGGCAAATAGAGGACGTCGAACCCGCCGGTGATAAGGTTCGGCGGTATCTGGGAATTGGACTTCTTGATTTGCAAGAAGTAAGGGTTGGGCGCGACGTAGCTCGCCGTGTCCACCAGGTTGCCCACTCCAATGGCAAGGCCGTAACGCGAAAGGAAGCCCGCAATGGATGCAGGCGCCTTGCCCGGCTCAATGAGGACCAGGACGCTGCCGCCGCGTCGGGCGTATTCGACAAGGGCCGCGTCGTCTATGTCTGACAGCTCTTGGCGGGGGTCCGCGATTATGACCGCAGCTGGCTGGTCTTCAGGCGCCCCATTTACCACAGTCGAGATGAGCTCCTGTAGCGTGACGTTCTGGATAAGGTAGTTTTCACGCACAAGGGCTTGTGCCGCCAACGCGTATCCCTCAGGCCCCACTGCGTCGAGGATGTCACGCTCAGAATGGCCCGAAACGAATAGCACCTGCTTCTGCCTGATCTGGTTCACCACCAGCAAGCCTGTGATCAGCTCCTGCTCCGTGAACACCGCAGGGGTCTCGTTCGGGTCTCTGCCAACGATGACCTCAGTGCGGCGCGACGTAAGGCCCTCGACAGCCAGCGCCGGGAACGTCGTCACGCCGTACTCAGCCGCCACGTTCGGGTCCAGTTCGGGGTCAATCAGCTTGAACTCGAGCGGCTGCACCGTTGAACGCCGCCTGAACTCCGCCAACATGTCTTCAGTGTTGCGCCACGCCGCCCGGCGGGCGGCAGTGTTCGTGGTGAAGAAGGCGTTTATCCGCATGGGTTCTTTCAGGTTCTTTACAGTGTTCTGCGCTTGGTCAGACAGGGACGACTGTTTGGTCGCTGTGGTGTCTGCCCGCAACCACCCCTGCGGGTCCGGCCGGTTTACCAGGTAATAAAGGACGAAGTTAGCGAGGGCGGCGATGGCGACGAAGCCGATCAAGATGATGACTGTGTTAATGCCGTACCGGCCACGCCGGCCGAAGACCGCCTTGACAACGGTCTTCCACGAAATCACCAGGTCAACGAGCAGTAGCGCCCCCGCAATGATGAAGACGATGAACGAGAAACCTTGCAGGTCGCGGAAAAACAGATAGGTGATGGCGCCCAGCAAAACTGCGCCAACGCCCGCCAGCGCCAGGGTCTGCCGGACGGAGCCCGCGGCTGTCTGCAGCCGCTCTACCATCGAGGCTTGTGGCTGGTCATCGCTCCGGTCCGGGCGAGAGGCAGGTGTCCGTCCAGATGTCATGCAGGGCCTATCGCCACCTTCTAACTTCTAATACGACGACAGTCAGGAACAGGAACACAGTAGTGATGGACAGGTAGTAAACGACGTCCGGGACTGAAAGGATGCCCCGGGCGAAGTCCGCGAAGTGGCCGGACTCTGCGACACCAAAGCCGCCAAGGTCGAACACCGAGAACGAAGCGCCCATCTGGAAGCCATTGAGCACTTGCGCAGCCGCGCCGCCAACCCGGTCCGAGATGAAGTCTACGATCGTGAACGACGTTAGCACCCCAGCGCCGACTATCAACCCGACCAGCTGGTTTGGGCTGAGGGCAGAGGCGAAAAGCCCAATCGCAAGCGCTGCAGATGCGTACAGCAGGAGCCCCAGGTAGCCAGTGAACAATGGGCCAACATCGGGCACGCCGTAGATAAAGAGCACGAGCACGAAATAAAGGCTCAGTACCGCCATGACAAGGAATGCGGCATAAGCTGCCAGGAACTTGCCAATGACCACCTCCACTTCGCGCACAGGGGAGGTGAGCAACAGCTCGAGCGTGCCTAGTTTCTGCTCCTCGGCGATCAGGCGCATGGTCAGGGCAGGCGCCATGAACACAAGCATGAACACAGCGCCTGCTAGGAAGCCGCGGATGGTCGCCTCAGAGAACGCGTCGGAGACTGACGCCACAAAGAAGAACCCGGTAATCGCCATGAATGCAGAGGCCACTACGTAGGCCATCGGAGAGGCGAAGTAGGTCCTGATCTCCTTCCAGGCGATAGTGCGGATGGTCGTCAAGGCCGGACAGCGTCCTCGTCTGTAGTGAGTTCGAGGAATATCTCCTCAAGCGTCATCGGCAGCGGGTGCAAAGTCGTCAGCCCCCAGCCCTTTGAGATTACTTCTTGGGCGATTTTTTCAGGAACGCCTGCATTGGGCTTCGCGTCAATCAGCAAGGCAGTGCGTCCCTGCATCTCAGGTTTCTGCAATTCCGCCCGCACGTCAGAGCGAGCGTCAACAATGTTCGGCATCCCGCGTAGCAAGCTGATCACGTCCTTGGCCTGGGCGCCCCGGACTACAAGCTCAATGCGCTCCGTGTGCTGCAAACGTTCTGAAAGGTGCGCCGGCGTGTCGTCCGCCACTATGCGGCCGTCATGTATGACCAGCACCCGGCGGCAGATCATGCTGACTTCAGGCAGGATGTGTGATGACAAGAGCAGAGTGTGCTCCTGGCCCAGCTCCTTAATAAGCTCACGCGTCTCTACAACCTGCACCGGGTCTATGCCGATCGTCGGCTCATCAAGTATGAGGACGTCCGGCTCGTGCAGGATTGCCTGCGCAATGCCAGTACGCTGACGGTAGCCCTTGGAAAGTTTGCCTACAAGCGTCTCGCGGTAGTCGCCCAGCTTCACCATATCAATCACCTTGGGCAGGCGTTCCTTCACCCACGCGGAGTTCATCCCGCGCAGCATACCCATGTAAGCAAGGTAGTCAGTCACCGTCATGTCCAGGTACAAGGGCACGGTCTCAGGCAGGTAACCAATATGGCGGCGTACGTCCAGGGAGTGCGTTACCACGTCGAACCCGGCGACGGTGGCCGTGCCAGAGGTGGGTGGAGTGAACCCGGTAAGGACGCGCATAGTCGTCGTCTTGCCTGCGCCGTTGGGCCCCAGGAACCCGACGATCTCGCCCTTCAACACCTCGAAAGAAACGTCTATCACGGCAGGGTAACTACCGTAATACTTGGTCATCTTGTCGAGCTTGATCATGTATCCCCGAAAGACAAACTAAACCAACCGCCGCACAAAAACGGCTGCGACCGCTACCAGTCCCTGTCGTGCCCCAGGCCCCCTGACAAGTTGAACGGAGGGCAACATCTCACGGATTCAAACCTCGATATCTTACTGTGGACTGCCCCGGCAATCAACGACGCGACCCGGCTCGGCCCCGCTGGGTATGAGTCCCCGTCCGTTGTAGAATCACGTTGTTGGCCGTTGAGGGGCACTCACCATTCACTGATGTCCCGGCGCCAAGGGTGACATGCAGAAGACCGATCCATTCATCTACATGGACCACGCCGCCACAACTCCGGTCCGCTCGGAGGTCATGGAGGCCATGCGGCCCTACTTCTCTGAGAAGTTCGGCAACCCGTCCAGCCTGTACGCCCTCGCACAAGAATCACGGAACGCCGTTGACGAGGCCCGGGAGAAGGTGGCACGCGTCCTAGGCTGCCGTGACAGCGAGGTTGTCTTCACAAGTGGCGGCACCGAGTCCAACAACGCCGCAATAAAGGGCGTAGCCGCTGCAGTCCACGGCTCTGGCAGGCATGTCGTCACGACTGCCATAGAGCACCACGCAGTAATCCACCCTTGCGAGCAGCTTGAGCGGGAGGGCTGTGCGGTCACCTATCTGCCAGTCGACCGCTACGGACTCGTTGACCCTGCTGTGGTCGCGGCCGCCGTCACCGCCGATACGTTCCTGGTCAGCGTGATGATGGCCAACAACGAAGTGGGCACGGTCCAGGACATTGCCGCGATCTCAAAGCTCGTACGCAAGCGCGCTCAGGAGCTTGAGCGGACCGTGGTTTTCCACACCGATGCGGTGCAAGGGGCGGGGAAACTGCCGCTCAATGTCGGCGCTCTCGGCGTGGACCTGATGAGCCTGTCAGCGCACAAGGTCTATGGCCCCAAAGGTGTGGGCGTCCTCTATGTCAGGAAAGGAACGCCAATCGAACCATTGATTGCGGGTGGTGGTCAGGAGCGCCAGCGCCGCTCCGGCACTGAGAACGTCCCGGGCATCGTTGGCGCGGGCGTCGCCTTCGAGCTGGCCGAAGCCGAGCGCGACGAGTTCAATGAGAAGTGCGTCCGCCTTCGGGACATGACCATCGCAGGCATCGTCGAGCGTTTGCCGGACGCCAGGCTAAACGGGCACCCCTCGAAGCGCCTGTCCAACAATGTCAACTTCTCTTTCCCCGGAGTTGAGGGCGAGCCGGTCCTTGTCGCCCTTGACCTGGACGGCATCTGCGCTTCGAGCGGCAGCGCGTGCAGCTCCGCGTCGGTCGAACCGTCTCATGTCTTGATCGCGCTTGGCCTGGACGCGGACCTGGCAGTAGGCAGCGTCAGGCTCACATTCGGCAAAGACTCAACAGAACAAGAGGTCGAGAAGGTGCTAGAGGCGTTGCCGGACGCCGTCCACCGGCTGCGCTCAATGCCATCACTCTCAGCGACAAGGTAGCGGCCATCCGGAAATCCCCTCCCCTCTATGGGGGAGGGTCAGGGAGAGGGTGGTTTCTAAGCACTTGCTCCGATTTCCTGGATAATCTCTAGGTGCGGGTTAAGGCAGCGATAGGTCTCATACCCGCACCAACATGGCCCATGCAGCCGGAGCGGCCGCGCCTTCGTACTGATTTGTGGAGAGGACTATGACTCAAGCCCAGGCAATTGGTCAGGCAGCAACTCCGTCCCGGCCCTCACCGGGCGACGAAGCACGCTCCGCCTTCCCAGCCCAGGTGCAGCAGGCCATGGCCTATGCGCAAGCCAACAGGTACGCCTATGGGCCCAAGTTCAGCAAACTTGACCTTACCCTTGACGTAACGGGCGCCGAACGCAGGCCGGACGGCGCGGTAAGGGTCATGCTGTCGTTCCGCCCTGCAAAGCAGTTTCGAGGCAGGGCCGGTTCTGAGTCCGTAGACATACGCAACGACGGCACAGTAACCGCACGCAGCGTCACGCATGTGCCTCGCGAAGACCTGCCCTGGGTCCTGATCGCGCTTGCTGTGATATCGGTCATGGCTGCCGGGGCGCTTGTGCCCTGGGTCTTGTTCTATGAAGGCGGCGACTCGCTCTACGTCGCTGGCCGCATCATGTACATCAGGTCAAATGAGCCGCAGTTAGCGCCGTACATCCTGTTCACCGGCCCTGACGTGAACAACGTGATAAAGGACTGGGCGATTAAGGCAGAGGGCACCGGTACAGAGCTCGCGTTCTTCAAAGTCACGCTTGTCAACGCCCAGTCAGGTTCCGTCAAAGTGATCATTGATGAAGGCGCCGCCGAAATCAGGACCTCAGACGACCAGACCTATAAACCCCTGGACACTGTCAAACGCACATACCAGACCGATACCAAGGACCCGAGGCGTACGGTGACCGGCTTCCTGCCCCTTTGGTCTCCGGCCAAAGCGGGCGGTACCGACCCTGAGGCGTTGACCCTCAAAGAGAACGAGCAAGTCGAGGGTTACCTGGTCTTCGAGGTGCCAAAGGGCAGCAAAATCGAGGAGCTGCGGTGGAACGCCACAGACTCCGCAGTAATCAGGTTCTAGAGGCCGTCCAGAAAGGCCATGCTGAACTTGTCTTGCTCTTTTGACATCTTCGGCGCTTGACCATGTCATTCTGGGCCGGAGCGAGTAGAGGGCCCAGAATCTAGCTCAAAAGACGGCGCCTGGCCCTTCCAGCCAGGTTCTGCAGGCCGGAAGCCCGCCGAATGACAAAGGCAGGCGAGACATCATGTCAACAGAGCAAACCTGTTCCAGCATCTCCTGCTCAATTGGATGCCCTGGTCCCTGGATGACCTTTAGTCGCCTCCAGGCCGTGGCAGGTTGCCCTCGCAAGTCGCAGTTGTCGGCAGGACTTACGACACGTCGCCCAGTGCCATCCGCGACCCGCCGCTAAAATGGCGGCGATATGACAAAGTCGGCGGTTGGCACGGAATTGAAGAAGATCCCCGGTCCTGTCACGCGGGAGAGCCGGGTCTCGCCCGGGCGCAAGCAGTACTTAGAGCTCAAGCGCAAGTACCCGGACGCGCTGCTCCTGTTCCGCATGGGCGATTTCTACGAGACGTTTGACGACGATGCTCGCATAATGGCCCGCGTCCTCGATATCACCCTTACCGCGCGTGACGTCGGGGGTGGTGTGAAGGCGCCGCTGGCCGGCGTGCCGCACCACGCGCTTGATTCATACCTGGGCAGGCTCATCAAGGCTGGCTACAAGGTTGCCATCTGCGAGCAGACCAGCGATCCTTCGACCGCAAAAGGCATCGTGGACCGCGCAGTAGTCCGCGTCATCACGCCGGGCACGGTAGTTGAGCCCGGCCTGCTCGACCAACGGCGCAATAACTACCTGGCCGCAGCCGTCTCAGATGGCGAACGCGTGGGCCTGGCCTATCTCGACGTGACCACTAGCGAGTTCGTCACCGAAGAGGTGCCGGCTAGCGACCTGGTGAATGAAGTTGGCCGGCTCCAACCAGCAGAACTGCTTGCCGACCAGACGTCCGGCGCGCTCCTCGGAGGGGCCAGGCTCGATGGCGCCACCGTCAGGGCCATTGAAGCCGCTAACCCGGTCCTCGCCGGAGGCCAGGCGGAACAGTCCCTGCTTGAGCACTTTAAGACGGCCACCCTTGAAGTATTTGGCTGTGAGGGCAAACCTCTTGCCACAACAGCCGCAGCCGTTGTGCTCGATTTCCTGAAGCAAACACAGCTTGGCGCCGCCCCTCAGGTCACGTCCCTTCGCACCGCCTACCCTGGCGCATTCATGAGGCTCGACAGTCGCGTACTCAGAGACCTCGAGGTGTTCACGCCTCTCGGAGGGCGTGAAGACGCACCAACGCTGCTTTCAACGATTGACCGTACAAAAACCGCAATGGGCGGCAGGCTGCTCCGTTCGTGGCTCGCCAGGCCTCTCATGGACCTGAGCGCGCTCCACTCCAGGCAGGACACAGTGGCGCGTTTCACCGGTGACCCGGTAGCGCGTGGGGCAGTGCGCGAGACAATGGCCAAGGCGCCCGACATCGAACGCCTCATCAACCGCGCCTGCATGTTCGCGGCATCGCCGCGGGAGGTAGCCTCACTCGGCCGTGGCCTCGCCGCCGTCCCACTGCTCCTGGACGCTCTCGGGGCCCGCTCTAACGGCCACAGGCTGGACGGTGTTGAAAAAGACCCATCCGGTACCGCCGTCCCTCACCCCGGCGGCTGGCCTGGCCTAAAACCTTGCGACGAAGCAGCCGCGCTCATTGCCGCCGCAATTTCAGACGACCCGCCCCTCGCCCCGGGGGACGGCACAGCCATCCGCCACGGGTTCGACGCCCAGCTCGACGAGGTTCGGGGTCTCTCCGGCGAAGCCCTCTCTCAGGTCGCAGCAATAGAGGCGGAGGCGCGTGAGCGGACGGGAGTGAAATCGCTGAAAATCGGCTACAACAAGATATTCGGTTATTACATCGAGGTCTCGAAGACCAACCTCGCTCGCGTGCCGCCGGAATGGGAGCGCAGGCAGACCCTTGTCAACGGTGAGCGCTTCGTCACGCCCGCCCTCAAAGAGTACGAGTCCCATATCCTTACGGCACGGGAGCGCATAGCTGACCTTGAGCGCGCAATCTTCCGCCGCGTCTGTGCTGAGGTGGCCCAGTACTCAGAGCGGGTCCTGAGGACGGCCCGTGCCATTGCCGAACTGGACGCAGTTACAAGCCTCGCTGAAGTCGCAGCGCAAAACGGGTGGGTCCGGCCAGACCTTGATGGTGGCGATGCCATTCGCATCAAGGCTGGGCGCCACCCGGTCGTGGAGGCGGCGCTGGGACCAGGCCAGTTCGTCCCCAACGATGTTGACCTGTCTACCACGGGCCAACAGGTCCTCATCATCACCGGCCCAAACATGGCCGGGAAATCGACATACATCCGGCAGGTCGCAGTCCTAGTGCTCCTGGCCCAGACTGGCAGCTTCGTCCCCGCCGAAAGCGCGCAGGTCGGCCTGGTGGACCGCATCTTCACGCGCACAGGGCTGACCGATGACATCGCGGGCGGCCGGTCCACGTTTATGACCGAGATGGTGGAAACTGCGGCGGTCCTCAACCAGGCCACTCCCCGGTCGCTTGCAGTCCTTGACGAGATTGGCCGCGGCACCAGCACTTACGACGGTCTTGCGATCGCAAAAGCGGTCGTCGAGTTCCTCCACAACAGCCCGCGCGCAGGCTGTAAAACACTCTTCGCCACGCACTATCACGAAATGACTGCGCTCGCGGGTTCGATGCCCAGGGCCGCGAACTACCGCGTCGCAGTGTCTGAAGAGGGCGGGAGCGTGGTCTTCCTGCACCGCATCGTGCCTGGCAGCGCGGACCGCAGCTACGGCGTACACGTTGCGCGCCTGGCAGGGATGCCCCAGCCTGTCGTGAACCGCGCCTGGCAAGTCCTCGAGGAGCTGGAAAAAGGAACGGGCCGCGGCGTCTTACCTGCGCGGACGCGCCGCAGCGGCTTGCCGGAGCAACTGCCCCTCTTCAGCAGGGCATCGCCTGCCCTGGACGACCTCGTAACCCTTGACGTTAATTCCATGACCCCTCTTGATGCCATGAACGCCTTGTTCCGGCTCCAGGAGCAGGCCAGGGCGGAGCGGAACGGCCCGGATGCAAAGGTGGCCCAGCCTGTGCCCGGCAACTTGCCCCCGCCACGTTAGGCAGGCCATTCGCCGCGCCTGCGCTCCCCTGAATGTGGGGACAGCCCCCTTCGAGTTTCGCGTCGCGTGGGCGATCATCGAGGCGTGGGACTGCGACTCACTAAGCCACAGGTCGCGGGCGGTCCAATGTAATGACTGAACTTATTTTCGCCTCTCTCGGCCTCCTCACCGGCGGCGTCCTCAACGTCATCGCCGACCGCGTACCACCTCTCGACCCCGAAGCCGACGGGCCGTTTTTGACCAGCCACCCCAGACGCCTGGCCTGGTGGGAGTGGCTGCCCGTGCTCTCGTCTCTTGGCGCCTTGCGGGCAAGGCGGATGGTCATCGCCAACAACCGCCTGCGCTACCCGTTGCTCGAGGCCGCGACAGCCGCCGCATTCGTGCTGGCTGGCGCGGGTCCTATCGCAGCTGCAACGCCGGCGTCTCCCCCCGGAGTGTGGCAGGCTGCGGTAGTCTGCGCCTTTTCGGCGGCCCTGTTGACTCTCGCTGCTGTGGACATGGAAACCAAGTACCTGCCATACCGGCTCAGCATACCGGCGTTGGTCCTGGGACTCGCTGTGGCGCCCCTTTGGCCCAGGTTTGACTGGTGGGAGGGATACGTCGCAGCAGCGGTAGGGTTCTCATTTTTCTACGGCATCTACTGGCTTGGCAGACGCCTCGACCGGCCGCTCATGGGTGATGGCGATGCCTTCCTGGCGGCAGCGGTTGGCGCGGTGCTTGGCATCAGCCTTTCGCTGCTCGGTTTCTACATCACCGCACTGCTGGGAGGGGTCGCTGCATTTGGAGTCGTAATCGCACGGGCATTTGGGTACAAGGCAAGGGTCATCCCGTACGGGCCGTACTTGGTCGCTGGGGGCCTCATCTCCCTTTTCTATGGCCGCACGATCCTCGATGCGCTCATGCCGGGATAGGCCTGGCCTCGTCCTGTGTGTGCGATGCCCTGTAGAGTTGCGGTATGCGGCTTATCACTATCGTCGTCGGTGCGCTTTCCACAAACTGCTACGTGCTCGCATCGGACCGGGGGAGCGAATGCTTCGTCGTTGACCCAGGCGGGCAGGGCGGACTGGTGGTTGACGAACTGGCCAAACGAGGCCTCAGACCGAAGTACGTCCTCAGCACCCATGGTCACGCCGACCATACCGGCGGTGTGACTGAACTGACGGGGCGCCTCGGTGGCGAGTACGCAGTGGGTGAGGCCGACCAGGAACTGGCACTCAACCCGCCGGTATGGCTAACGGCCATGTTGCCTGGGTTCGCCACCCCACCAGTGCCAGCGTTGTTGCTCAAGGGAGGCGAGGCTCTTTCAGCAGGTGGCGTTGAAATCAAAGTCGTCGCCACTCCGGGCCACACTCCGGGCAGCATATGCTTCCTCGCCGCCGACATTGTGTTCACAGGCGATGTATTGTTCAAAGGAAGCATCGGCCGCTACGACCTGCCGGGAGGCGACGGCAGGCAGGAACTAGCCAGCATCCGCGACCGCTTGCTCACGTTGCCTGATCCTGTGCATGTGTACCCCGGCCACGGGCCTGCCACGACAATCGGCCAGGAACGCAAGTCGAACCCCTATTTACAGTCACGCCCACGGTGAAGCGTAACTGATGGCGCGCAGGACACATTGAAGGCCAGGAATGAAGCTCAGCGATACAGACGCCCTCATCATTGTCGACGTGCAGAACGACTTTTGCCCGGGCGGCTCGCTCCCTGTGCAAGGCGGCGACATCGTCGCTGCCACCCTGTCAGGCATAGCTGCGCAGTTCAGCAGGGCAGGTGCGCGTGTCTATGCCACGCAAGACTGGCACCCGGTGGGGCATTCCTCCTTCAAAGACCAAGGCGGCCCATGGCCCGAGCACTGCGTACAAGCCACTCACGGCGCCCGGCTGCACCCTGCGCTCCGCCTGCCCGTGGGTACCGCCATCGTGCGAAAGGGGTCGGACCCGACGGTCGATGCCTATTCCGGGTTCCTCGACTCCAACCTCGGACCGTCCCTCAAGCGCGCGGGCGTGAATAGGGTATTCGTTGGCGGCCTTGCCACCGACTACTGTGTGCTGAACACCGTCCTTGACGCCCTGAAACTTGGCTTTGAGACGCACCTGCTTTCTGACGCGGTAGCTGCCGTGAACCTGAGCCCGTCAGATGGAGATTCAGCGATTAAGCGAATGCAGGCCGCAGGCGCGGAAATCACCGACAGCCAAGATGTACTCGCGGCGACCGGGTAGCAACCAGCTGGCGGGACCTCTGTGCCTCTCGCCAGGCTATTCTCCCAGCTCTTTGTCCCGTAGCTCCCGTACGACTTCCTGCTGCAGTTTTTTGAGGTGCGGGCTGATCTCTACCGGGTACCTTGGCGCGCCGCGGAGCGCTTTGTAGCGAGAGGGCAACCGCTCAAGCTCGCCCGCCAGTTGCTCTCGCAACTGGTCAAGTGGTGGTGGGTCCACAGTCCTCGCACCCTCTGACATCACGTCTTCAAGGAGAGGAGCGGCCCGTTTGGCGGGCGCGTCTTCTCCCAGTAGCGCTATGACATCTTTCTCATACAGGCTGCCGGGGCCCGGCACACGGAACACCTGCTTGCAGCCTGCGAGCGACTGCTTCTTCGAACTCAGCTTCAGGACAGGTCTGCTGGCGTACTCCACCAACTTGTAGGCAGAGTCGAGGTAGGGCGCGTCAGCAGACACCGCAGCCTTCGTACCCACACCGTAGCCTTCAATAGGCGTCTCCTCCCGCACCAGCCGTTCGACCTCATACTCGTCGAGCCCGCCCGATGCGAAGACGCCGACATCTCTAAAACCCGCCTCGTCCAGCAAACGGCGGGACTCCCTCCCCAGCAGGGCCAGGTCGCCGGAGTCGATCCGCACCCCCCGCAAGACGTGGCCTTCCTGTTCAAGCTCCTTGCCGACTTCGATGGCATTCTTGACGCCGTGCAGGGTGTCATAAGTGTCCACAAGCAATGTGGCGTAGTCCGGGAAGGCATGCGTGAAGGCGCGGAAGGCCTCGATTTCGGTGTCGAACGCCATGATGAAAGAGTGGGCCATGGTGCCAACGACCGGGATCCCGTACATGGCGCCGGCTTTGACGTTGCTGGTGGCGTTGTACCCTGCAATGTAGCCGCACCGCGCCACCTTGAGCGCGGCGTCAGCACCGTGCGTGCGGCGGGCGCCGAAGTCCGCTACTGAGCGACCATGTGCTGCGCTGACGACGCGCGACGCCTTGGTGGCAATTGTCGTCTGGAAAGTGGCCTGATTAAGGAGGTAAGTCTCGATAACCTGGGCCTCGATTATCGGCGCGCGCACCTCCAGGACCGGCTCATCAGCGAAACAGACCGTGCCCTCTCGCATTGCCCGCACGTCGCCCGTGAACCGCACGTCAGCCAGGTACTGAAGGAACTCTTCGTCAAACCGTCCCAGGCTGCGCAGGTACTCGATATCGTCATCCGAGAACTGAAACCGCTCCAGGTAGTCGAGGATGTCTTCGAGCCCTGCGAATACGTAGTACGAGCGGTCCTTCGGGTACCCGCGGAAGAAGAGGCTGAACGTTGCCTGGCCCATTACGCCCGAGCGCCAGTAGGCCTGGGCCATTGTCAGTTCGTACAAGTCTGTCAGCAGGGCATCGGAGTAGCTGGTCATCGCTGGGCCTTCATTAGTCTCGGGCAAGCGCGAAAGGCAAGTGTACCGCCGGAGTAGCGCCGGGCTGCTGGCAGAGGGATTTCAGCCTCGCGGCCGCTTCCGGCCGGCTGTTTGCCCTGTTCAGCGGCAAATTCCGAAGATACACTCTTGCGCTGGCTCTGCACGACCGGCAGGTCCGCGCGGAAATCGAGCGTGCCGGCGGCGGCCTACCTGAGTTTTCCTACATCCGCACATCACGGGAGGATGACAAGTGGAACTGATTTGGCTGGTCCCCATCACAGGCATCGGCGCGGTGCTGTTCGCCTCCTGGCTTGCCTGGGACGTCATCAAGCGAGGCAAGGGCACCCAGGGGATGCAAGACATCGCTGCCTACATATATGTAGGCGCCGTTGCATTCCTCAGACGTCAGTACGGGACCATCGCCGTCTTGGCCCTGGTGGCTGCTGTGGCGATTGGCATTGTCCTCTGGGTGTTGTCCAAGGAAACGACCGCCGTGGTGGACGAGTACGGCAAAGCGGGTGTCGGCTGGCGGACCGCACTGGCGTTCCTGGTGGGCGCATTCTGCTCAGGCCTGGCCGGTTTTATCGGCATGATCGTGGCCGTAAAGGCCAACCTGCGCACGGCTGCCGGGGCGGCCAAGGGCGGTCTGTCCGAGGCGGTCACGATAGCGATGCGCGGTGGCGCCGTGTCAGGGTTCCTGATCGTGGCGCTATCCATGATCGGCGTCACCATCATCTACTACGCATATGGCGGGAACGACAACCCTAACCTTGCGCCGTTCCTCATCGTCGGTTTCGGTTTCGGAGCGAGCTTTGTAGCCCTCTTCGCCCAGTTAGGCGGCGGCATATACACCAAGGCCGCAGACGTTGGCGCTGACCTGGTTGGTAAGGTAGAGGCTGGCATCCCCGAGGACGACCCCCGCAACGCGGCTGTGATCGCCGACCTGGTGGGTGACAACGTAGGCGACTGCGCAGGCCGCGGGGCGGACCTTTTCGAGTCAACCGCGGCTGAGAACATCGGCGCTATGGTGCTCGGCGTTGCGGCATACCTCGCTGCCAAGGGCGCGGGCCTGCCCAACCCTGAGGTGTTCGTCCTCTTCCCGCTCGTGCTCAGGTCGTTTGGCCTTATCGCTTGCGCGCTGGGCCTGCTATCCGTCAGGGCTAAAGAGGGCTCTGACCCCATGCAAGCCCTGAACAGAGGCTACTTTGTGGCCGTGGGCTTTTCCATTGTTGGCCTGGCAATAACGACATGGGTGATGCTGGGCGATGTCGTCAGCAACCCGGTATTCATCTTCCTGTCAGGCCTGGTGGGCATAGGCGTCGGGCTGGGCGTGGTCTATATCACGCAGTACTACACCGAGCACAAATACAGGCCAGTGAAAGACATCGCCAACGCATCCATCACCGGCTCTGCGACGAACTTCCTGGCCGGGTTCTCAGTGGGCCTGACCACCACCGTCTCAACCGCCATCTTGATCGGTGCAGGCATCCTGCTTGCCAACTACCTCGGCAACCAGCTCGAGTACCCTGCGCCACTGGGCGGCTTTGTGAACAATGGCGGTCTGCTCGGCACTGCCGTCGCGACCATGGCGATGCTGATGACCGCAGCGTACGTGTTGGCGATGGACACCTTTGGCCCCATAACGGACAACGCCAACGGCATCGTGGAGATGTCCGGCACAGGTGGCAGGATTCGCGATGTGACCGACTCCATGGACGCGGTGGGCAACACGACCAAGGCGTTGACCAAGGGTTACGCCATGGGGTCTGCCGGCCTGGCGGCCTTCCTCTTGTTCGGCGCATACCTTGATGAAGTTGTCGGTATCACGGGCGACGCCTCATACCACATCGTGAACCTGGCCAAGCCGGCCGTCTTTGTCGGCGCGCTATTTGGCGCCGCGCTTGTGTTCATCTTCTCGGCGCTGGCTATCGGCGCAGTGCGGAGGGCGGCGGGAAGCATAATCGAGGAGGTGCGCCGCCAGTTCCGCGAGATCCCGGGCATCATGGAAGGGACAACCAAGCCGGACTACGCCCGTTGCGTGGACATCACAACGCGCGCAGGCCTGAAAGAAATGGTTCTGCCCGGACTCCTCGTCATCATCGTGCCCATTGTGGTAGGAGTGTGGCTCAAGGCTGAGGCTGTCGCCGCCTTCCTGATGGTCGGCACCATCGCGGGCATCCTGATGGCGACGGTCCTGAACAACGCCGGCGGCGCGTGGGACAACGCCAAGAAGTTCATTGAGTCGGGCGGACTGAAGGACGAGAAGGGCAACAAGCTCGGCAAGGGCACACCGGCCCACGCCGCGGCGGTCACAGGCGACACCGTTGGCGACCCGTTCAAGGACACCGCCGGCCCCGCGCTGCACGTGCTCGTGAAGCTGCTCTCGACGATTACCCTCGTGCTCGCGCCGCTGTTCATCTAGGGGGAGGCACAGAAACGTCAGCAATGAAGATCGAGAAGGAAGGGGACAGGCGTAACGCCTGCCCCCTTTGCCAACGCAGGGCCCAGCGACTATCAGTCGACGTCAATTAGCATCACAAGGACTGGCACAGCAGGGAAGTGACACTTCAGACGCTCGATGTCATAGACCAACTGCTCTCCATACGACACGCCTGAGGACATTTGCTTCTGGAGGCCGTGGGCTGGAACTATCTCCACTCCCACATCTGCCTTGTTGTCATTGAAGAAGTACTGGAACTTCGCCATGTCGTAGAACATGAAGGCGTACTTGCCGAACTGTACTTCAACTAGCACACGCCCGTTCACATAGTCGATCTGCTTGAATGCCCCTTCAATCTTTGTGGAACTGCCAGGAAGAGTGATGGTGTAGCGGTCTCTGACCTCAGAGTAACCGCGCTGTGTAAATTCCTGAGTGAACTGGCGGTTCATTTCTATCGGTGAAAACAGGCGTAGTCCAAGCTTCGTTTTCTCCTTACTGACTTTCGTGCGAGCTGCCCTGACGGAACTCACCACGTGCTCGATTTCTGCATGCATCGCCGGGTAGCGGACCTGCAGTATCTCGGACCCACCCAGGTGGGAGTATTCATACACTATCTTCACTGGATACCCATGCGCATGACCTGTGCGTCAAGAGAGTGTAAGTTGCGCCGGTTGAGGTCTCAGGGAAATCGCTCGAGGAGGGACAGAGACCTTGGGGTTGGCCGGATCGTAGATAGGGCGTTCCATAGGGCGGACCCTTAGCTGGCCACGCTCGGCCTGAGCGATTCGGTCATGGGCAATCGCTACGTATTCATGCACGATCTCGGCGCCAATGGACCGTCTCCCGTGAGTTAGCGCCGCAATTACGGTTGTGCCTACGCCCATGAAGGGGTCTAGCACAAAATCTCCTGGGTCGGTCAGTGACAGCACCAGCCGCTCGATAAGCTCAACTGGGAACTGGCAGGGGTGTTCTGTTTTCTCTATGTGGTTCGACTTGACGTTGGGGATGTCCCAGACATCTGAAGGATTCTTGCCAAGAGGATGTCCAGAAAGCTGTCCAGCATTTGGTCCTTTGAAGTGCTTCTTTTCTGGATACTTTTGCGGTATGCGGACAGCATCTAAGTTGAAAGTGTAAGTGTCCGATTTTGTGAACCAGAGGATAACTTCGTAACGCCCAGAAAACCTTTTGGATGCGTGCAGACCGTGCCCGAACTGCCAGACGATCCGGTTTCGAAGCTTCAGTCCCATGTCAGCGAAGATTGGGTACAGAACCGCGTCCAGTGGGACGATCGCGCCCTCTTCGATGTAGTTGCCAACCTGCCAGCACACGCTGCCTTTGTCATCAAGGACACGAACCGCCTGCTCGATTACTTGCTTCTGCTGTTCTATGTAGCTATGCAGCGTGAGGCGCGATTCGTACGACTTGCCGAGGTTATATGGAGGGGAGGTGACGACGAGCTTGATTGACCTAGCCGGGATACTGGGAAGCAGATCCATGCAGTCGCCCTCGTAGAGCACGAGGTCAGCAAGGGGGTCGAAATTGTCTGTGACTCTAATGAACATAGCCGGTCAAGGACACCATCGAACCTTTGGCGACTAAGGGACAGTTTACTGGTAGCCCGGTAACAAAGCTGCGCATGTGTCAGTAACTTCAGCCTCGATTCACGTATCGCTCTTCGGCCAGCCTCTTCTCGACCCGCCCAGGCGTTCTTCCAGGGCCTGTTGCCGGAGGGCGCTTGTCACATCACCCCGTGTCCTCTCCACGACGCCACGCAGCGCGTCCGTGGTGCGGCGCAGGCCTGCGGTGACCGCTTCGGGGAAGTCGATCGTCTCCACAACGCCCATCGCCTCATCCATCAGCTGGAGCAGCCCGTCAGCGCGCGCTGGGTCGCCCTTGCGGATGGCGTCCAATGCAGACCGGCGGAGTTCGCTTGCGGCCTCGGCCAGCCCGTTCAGGTACGCCGGGCAGCTAATGCCAAGCCCGTCCGGCGTCGGCAGCTTCCCGCCTGATACAAACGCCAATGTCAGACAGGCCTCCGCGTATTCCTTTTCGCCATCGTGCATGAAGCCCGAGAAGCGCATCAGCGGCTCCTGCGCAGTGTCCGAGCCTGCGCCAACGAGCGCATCCCCGGCCTGGCGGCAGAGGCCACGGGCGGCGTCAAACTCGCCCCTGTGCGCAGCGCGAATGGCCTGTGAGGAAAGCTGGATGGTCTTCCTTGCCCCCTGCAAGCCCAGCTCGCGGGCGCGGTGCATGCGCTCCAGCGCGGCGATGGACGTATCGCGTATTTGTCCAAACTCCGCCGTCCTGGCCGCGCCAGCCTTCTTAGCGGGGCTCATTGTTGCTTTGCCTGATCGAACAGCTCCCGCAACTGGCGGCAGGCAGACTGCGGGTCGCTGGCTTTCGTAACTGCTGTGGCCACGCACACAGCGTCTGCGCCCGCGTGCGCAACCTGTGCAACATTCGACGGGTTTATCCCGCCGATGGCGACCACAGGAACAGCTACCGCCTTTTTGACCTGCCGCAACGTTTCGATGCCGGCTGGACGGGTGTCCGCCTTCGTGTTCGTCTCGAACATTGCCCCCACGGCGACGTAGTCCGCGCCTTCCGCCTCGGCATCGAGGGCCTCCCTGAGCAGCGCATTCGACTTGCCGGTGATCTGGCGCGGCTCCAGCACTCGCCGGGCCTCATTAACGGGTAAGTCTTTCTGGCCCACGTGCAGGCCGTCCGCGCCACAAAGGCGGGCGATGTCGGCATAGTCGTTGACAATGAAGACCGCTCCTGCCTGCTTGCACAGCCTGGCGACTTCGGTCGCTGTCTTGAGCAGAGCGCCCTTCTCCGACCGTTTGTCCCGCAACTGGATGGCCGAAGCTCCTCCTGCAAGCGCCGCCGCGACAACCTGCGCTATAGGGCGCCTCTCAGTGTGCTCAGGGTCAACTATGACGTAGACGCCGGCCATTGCCTGCGCAGTGTCACGCCGCAGGTCTGCGCCGAGGCGGTCCAAGACCCTGTCGAGCACCTTCTGAGCCCGGCTGCGCCATTCGGCTGGCAGCGCGTCCTCGCCCGCGGGTGAAGCCGCGGCGATAGCGCCCAGCGCCAGTGTCACCAGGTCATGTGCCCGCAGGCCGGCCTCGCGAGGACCCCTGCTGCTCAAGGATAGGTCCTGGAAAGCTGTCCGGTCCCGCTCTTCTGCGGCCGCGGGCAGCGGCATGGCTTCACGCAGGGATTTGAGGTCAGTCGTGAGGCCGATAGGTCCTGTGACCGCGTGCTCCAGTAGCCGCAAATTCCGGTGGATAGCCTCGGCCTGTGCCGCGATGTATGCGGCGCGCTGAGTTGTGGCTGACAAGGTGAGGCTCCGGCCGGCCAGACGTGTGAGGCGGACGAGACAAGAGGATTTGGGCTGAGTTCACACTTCGAGGCCGTGGGATTGTAACATCGCGGGCCTCAGCACTTGCCTGATGCCGAGGTTGACATGTCGCCTGCCAGTCCGCACTCGTACTAAACATAGGAGCCGCCAATGGCCATACAGGTTGTCAAATCGATGTCCCGAAGCAAGCCCACGCAGGACCAGCTCCTCCAGTGGATGACGAAGACCCTGTCGAACTGGGGCAAATGGGGCAAGGACGACCAGAAGGGGACGCTCAACTACCTGACGCCCGAGGCTACCAAGCGAGCTGTTGCCCTCGTGCAGGAAGGCGTCACGGTCAGCTGCGCCCGGCAGGTTGAGTTCAAGCCGGCGCCTGACGTGCTGCGGCCGCCACAGCACTTCATGGTCGGCGCCGGTGAGGCCTACCGCCCGGGCGAGCAGCACGTCCGGCAGGTGGCGATGGACTACTTCGGCCTCGTCTTCCACGGCCACACCGTCACGCACGTGGATTCACTGTGTCACTTCTTCTGGGACGGCAAAACGTACAACGGCTACCCGTCATCGGTCGTCACTGTGGCAGAAGGGGCGACCAAGCTGGACGTCGAGCCAGCTCACAAGGGCATCATCACACGCGGCGTACTGGTGGACGCGCCGATGCTCCGTAACGTGGAGTACATCAAGCGTGGCGATGGCGTGGGCATGGCCGACATTGAGGCCGCGGAGGAAAAGTGTGGCTTCAAGGTGGGCCACGGAGACGTATTGCTGCTTCGCACAGGCCAGCTCGGCATGAGGGAGAAACTGGGCCCGGTTGACGTAACAAAAGCCGGCTCCGCCGGCCCGCTGCCTGAAATCCTGCCGTTCATGCACGAGCGCGGCGTGGCCGTGATGGGTTCAGACACCGGCAACGACGTGACGCCGTCTGGCTATGACAAGTTCACGAACCCTGTCCACCAGATCGGCATCGTAGCGATGGGCCTCTGGATACTTGACAACGCCTGGCTGGACACCATCGCCCAGGAGTGCGCCCGCCGCAAGCGCTGGCAGTTCCTCATCACCATCAACCCGCTGAGGCTGCCTACTGTCACTGGCTCGCCCGTCAACCCGGTGGCGGTGTTTTAAACGGTCAGTCGCCAATGGCGTTCGGCAGCAGTTTGACGCTCAACAAACGTCCCGTGGGACTTAGCTCGACTGTTAGAAGGTCTATCCGCCATTCCGCACTTTCGAGCCCTTTTTCGGCCATGTAGGACTGCGCCGAAGCTATGAGCCGCGCCTTCTTGGCCTCAGTCAGCGATTCCTCCGGCGTGCCGTAGGTCGTGTTGCCAGCGCGCCGCGTTTTGACCTCCACAAACACGTACGTGTCGCCGTCGAGGGCAACAATGTCTACCTCCCCCTCTCGCACGCGGTAGTTGCGGGCGATGACCCGCCAGCCTAGCGACCGCAGGTGTGCCTCGGCCGCGGCTTCGCCGGCCCGGCCCGCGCCGGGGGGCAGGTTCAAGCGGCCCGCCTTAGCGTTTTTCCGGGCGGACATAACTGCTCGGCTCGCCATTGACTGGCACAACGGCGCTGAGAGGCGGAGGTGCAGCGGGCCGCTTTGCCGCTTGCCTCGCCCCCAGCGCGTCTCTCACCGGGGCAAACGACAACCTGTGGGCGTCGGATGGCCCAAGGCGATACAGCGCGGCCAGGTGTCCCGCCGTGCCATAACCCTTGTGCTCTGCGAAGCCGTAGCCGGGGAACCGCTCTTCGAACACGGTCGTCATTAGCCTGTCACGAGTGACCTTGGCGATGATCGAGGCCGCGGCAATGCTCAGCGAAATGGCGTCGCCTTTGATTACCGCAAGCTGTGGCAGGCTCACCGATGGCAGGTCGAGCGCATCTATCAGTAGGCAGTCGGGCGCAGGGTCGAGCATTTCAAGGGCCCTGGCCATTGCGAGCCGTGTCGCCGCCACGATTCCGATCTGGTCAATGTCCGCAGCGTCGCACGCGCCTGTGCCGTACGTAAGGCACAACTCGGTCAAGAATCCGTACACTTCCGCCCGTTGGGTTGGAGAAAGCTGCTTGCTGTCATTTATGAGACGCGCCCAGTCACCGGGCTGGCCTGCTGGTAGGACCGCCGCAGCCGCCACGACAGGCCCCGCGAGCGTGCCGCGGCCGACTTCATCCAGCCCTGCGATGGCTACGAAGCCGCGGGCGGCAAATGTCGCTTCGTTCTCGTAGTGGGGCCTGCGGGGCAGGCGCTGACGTGTGGCCAAGTAGTCCAGCCGCAAGCAACAGAGGACGGGCGGCAAACAGCTCGACGGCGCGCGTGCAACTGTGGCGATGCGAAGAATAGCGTCCCCCTGCGTGCTGGGGCAGGGCGTCGGACCACCTCGGGGCGGGCAATCGGGTGGAAAACCTCAGGGCTAACCGGCTGTTGCCTGGACGCCAACGCCAGACACCTGGGCGGTTACCGCTGGAGCGCAAGGCTCTATGTACCCGCCGCCCAGCACCTCGGGGCCCTGGTAGAACACGACGGCCTGGCCAGGAGTGACAGCTCGCTGGGGCTTTTCGAATTCAACTTTCGCCCAGTGCCCACTTTCAGGACCGGCGAGCGGGGTCACTGTTGCATGCTCCTCCACACCCCGGTAGCGGACCCGGGCCGTGACCTTGACAGGACCGGACGGCATATCGCCAGAAACCCAGTTCACCGCAGATGCATAGAGTTCAGCCTTCAGGAGCTCTTCCGGCGGCCCGACTGTGACGGTGCCGGCCTGCGGGTTTACCGCGGTAACGAATAGCGGCACAGGCGACCCGCCCGTGAGTGGCAAGCCCTTGCGCTGCCCGATGGTGAACATGTGGACGCCACCGTGCTCTCCCAGCACCCGTCCGGAGGAGTCAACAATGGCGCCCGGCTTGCGCGTCGCAAGGTGCGGGCCGATGAACTCGCGGTAGTCACCGTTGGGGATAAAGCAGATGTCCTGGCTGTCGGGCTTGTCTGCGACCGGGAGGCCCAACTCACGGGCGATGTCGCGGACCTGCGGCTTCATGTATTCGCCTATTGGAAGCAGCAGCCTGCCAAGGTGGGCCTGCGTTAGTGAATAGAGCACATACGACTGGTCCTTGCCAGGGTCAGCCGCCCTGAGCAGGCAAAACCGTGCGCCCTCACGAGCTACGCGCGCGTAGTGACCGGTCGCCACGTAACCGGCATCCATCAACGATGCCCGCTGCATCAAGAAATGGAATTTCAGACGGTCATTGCACGCAAGGCAGGGGTAGGGCGTCCGGCCGCGCTCGTACTCGGACACGAAATAGTCAATCACGTGCTGCCTGAACTCCTTTTCGAAGTTCAGGTAGTAGTGCTGAGCGCCTATGGCGCGACACACGGCTCGCGCGTCCTGCACATCGTCCAGCGAGCAGCATGACTTATTCAGCCGACCTGCCCGCTCGGTGGGCTCGGAGAAGAGGCGCATGGTAACGCCGATAACCTCATGTCCTTCCCGCGCGAGCAGTGCGGCCGTGACTGCCGAGTCCACACCGCCGCTCATTGCTACGACAACGCGCTTTGCTGATCTGTTGACCATGACTATCAGCCTAACACTGGTGTGAACGTGAATGCCCGCGGGATGCTTATGCCACTCAGTTATAATTCAGGCAATGACCGTTCTAAAGGCCCGAAGGAAGATACCTACCGTCCAGGACTATGCGCGGATTGCCGTTGACGAAATCTCAGACAGGCTGGGGTCCGATGTTGTGCTGCTGGACCTGCGCGGCAATACGGACATAACCGACTATTTCATTGTGGCCAGTGGTGAAACAGACCGTCACCTTGAATCTATGGCCGACGACGTGCAGGAAAGGCTGCGTCAAGAAGGGCTGCGCTCCACACACCGCGAAGGCAAAGGCAAGGGTGGTTGGGTGCTCGTTGATTTTCCGGGCTTTGTTGTGCACCTGTTCCTTCGTCCGGTCAGGGAGCGTTACGCGCTGGAACGCCTGTGGGCCCGCGCTGCAGAGGTCGTGCGCATCCAGTAGGGACGCGGCTGGCGCGGTTCAGCATGGGCACGCCGCGGCAGCAGGGTTATCCACCCGACGCTATCCATGGCTCTAAGGCCCGCTTGTAGCTGACCAGCTCCGAGTCCTTGAAAAAAAGAGCGACCTCGCGTGCCGCGTCTTCAGGCGTGGCCGACCCGTGGACTAGGTTGCGCTCGATGTCCAGCCCAAAGTCGCCGCGAATGGTGCCCGGCGCCGCATCGAGCGGCTTCGTGCCGCCCATAAGTTTGCGGACGAGCTTGATGGCGTCAGGCCCCTCCAACGCCATTGCCACGACCGGCGACGATGTGATGAACCCCACAAGGCTCGGAAAAAACTGCTTTGCCCTGTGCTCCGCATAGTGGCGGGCGGCCAGGTCATCCGACACCTGCATGAGCTTCATGCCGATGACCTTCAGGCCGGTGCGCTCAAGTCGTGAGATGATTTCGCCGGCCAGGGCGCGCTGGACTCCGTCTGGTTTCACTAATACCAGTGTGCGCTCAACTGCCATGTCTTGGGCCTCCGTCTTGGATGTCTGAAGCCCCGCAAGAGGGGGCTAGTTCACCCGGTAATGTTTCAGACGAACGGTCTGGGCAGAGTGATGCTGGGTTGTCTGGCATAGACGGGCTGCAGCGTGGCGTGTGTTTCGGCGCCGGCCTGGAACCGCGCTAGCGCAAGGCGTGCAAGTGTAACTGGCGCGCGTGTGGGCGGAACGCCCGATAGCACACGAGAGGGGTCCGTGGGGCCTCTGAGATCAGACGCGCCTTCACCGCAAAAACGCGCCGTGGGCGGCGCGTCGGCAAGCAACGACTGTGGTGTCGAAAGCCCGGTTGCGACGGGCGCTCCGTGACCTTCGTACTTCGCCCATGCGACTTCGTTTCGCCCCGCCGGGATTAGAGCGTACAGAGGGGACGAAACTGACGCACGCCCAGCGAACGGCGCCGATTCGATGTCGTAGGTGGTGACGCCCAGGGTGGGTAAGCTGCGAGGCAACGCCAGGCCTATAGCCGCGCTTATGCCAACCCTTACCGCGCTGAAGCCGCCGGGCCCGAGGGCCACTGCGATGTGTGTTACGTCCTTCGGGGCCAAATGCATCCTGGCAAGGACTTCAAGGACCGCTGGCATCAGCTCTACACCGTGGTTCTGCTCGGACCGCCAGGAGCGCTCTGCGGTTATGCCCCCGTCTACGAGCATGGCTACGCCCGCGTAACGCGTTGACGTGTCAATGGCGAGCAGGATCACGGGCGCACCTCAACGCTAAAGGCTGCTTCCAGTGCGCTCCAAGCCGCTGCAACTCGCCCCAGGAGCCGGTACGCCCGTCCGCCTCGGGGAGTCATGATGATGGTCCGCTCATCACTTACAGGGTTGACCTCAATCTGCACGAGCAAGGCGTCCTGCGGTAACGCCTCTCCGCCGCGCTCGGGCCACTCGACGGCCAGCGCACCGTCATGCAGGCGTTCCTCCAGCGCGAGTTCCTCCACCTCCTCAAGCCGGCTGATACGGTAGAGGTCGCAATGACTGAGCCTGATGCGTCCGCTGTATTCGTTTACTAGTACGAAGGTAGGGCTGCGAGCTGTTACGGGTGCCCCAATGCCTGCGGCCATGCCCTGAACCATACGGGTCTTGCCTGCGCCAAGCTCGCCTGCAAGGAGCACTACGTCGCCAGCGCGGAGCGCCATGCCAATGGCGCGCCCGAGCAATATGGTCCACGCTTCTGAACCACTCACTACCACCATCGCAGGCCCTACCGTATCGGGCTGGTCATGCCGGTCACTCACGGAGGTGGTCCCAGCCAGCGTGCGGCACTTCAATGTGCTTTCCGCCAGAAATGACCTCGACGACAGGAGCGCCCGCAGACGGACGGGTGATCACTTCGCCAATGACGGCAGCGCGCGGCCCAAGCGCGGCGATGGCCTCTGTCATGACCGGGCCCGGCGCCGTGAACAGCAGTTCGTAGTCCTCGCCCCCGCCAAGCGCGGTCTCCATCCAGTCGTTTGGAAAGAGCGACGTTAGCGCCGGGTCAACGGGCAGCTTGCCGGCATCAATCTGCGCGCCGACGCCGCTCATCTGCGCTATCTTGCCCATATCGGCAACCAGTCCGTCGCTCACGTCCATGGCGCAGAGGACTCCATGCTCGGCAAGGGCCACTCCTTCTGGCACACGGGGCTCAGGGTGGAAATGAGCGCGCACCAGCCTCTCAACCTCAGGGGAGCGCAGGCCCAGAGCTAACGCCCTGAGTCCACCACCGGAAGACCCCAGTGGCCCCGTCACCGCTACGAGGTCGCCCGGCCTCGCGGCGTCACGCCTGAGCAAGGCGGCCCCGGTGTTCCCGCCTCGACTTTGTGGTGCGGCGCCATTCGCACGTGCACGCGCATCCGCGGCAGTTGAAGCAAGCACCGCTGCTTCGCCTGTCAGCGCCACAGTCACAAACAGCACGGGCGAACGTACGATATCGCCCCCGACAACGCGCCCGCCGTAACGGTTGCACGCATCGGCGATGCCGCGGTACATCTCCTCGATGTCCTGCGGGCGGGAATCAACCGGCAGACCAAGCGTGATTAGGGCGTAAAGCGGGCGTCCTCCCATAGCGGCGATGTCGCTCTGGTTGACGGCCATGGACTTCCAGCCGAGGTCCCGCCACGAGATTTCACCTGAACGGAAGTGGGTTCCGTCAACAAGTGTGTCGGTGGTGTACAGGTCAGTGAGGCTGCCCCGGCGCACTGCGGCGGCGTCATCTCCAATGCCTATGATGGCCTGTGGAACGCCTGGACCACCATCCTGGCTGGCGTCCAGTACCGCCTTGAGTCGGACGATGAGCTCGAACTCGCCCACGCTCGGTTTGCGGTCATCTTGCCGGGCGCGATTGCGGGTGCCTGGGGTAGTCTTGGGGGCCATAAGCCCGATTATACGTTCGGACCATTCCTGCTCCAGCCTGCATCCGCCCTTCCATCCATGCGCATCCTCGTACTGGCTGACATCCATGCAAACCTGGCCGCGCTCGATGCCGTCTTCGCGGACGCTAAGGTGCGTGGTGAGGTAGGCCGCATATGGGTGCTTGGCGACACCATTGGGTACGGGCCTCAGCCAGATGAGTGCTTGGACCGCGTGAGACAGGCGGGCGCGCTGGTGGTCGCCGGAAACCATGAAAAGGCGGCTATGGACGAGCTAGACGTTAGTACGTTCAACCCCCTCGCGGCCGAAGCGTTGGTGTGGACCGCCGACCACCTCTCGGCGCAATCTGCAGCATACATACGCGGCCTACCCGTGAGGCTCGAAGACCACGGCGTGACGCTCGTGCACGCGTCGCCACGGGACCCACTGTGGGAATACATCATGGACCGCGAGCAGGCGTTCGATAACCTGCGCGCCTTCTCCACCAACGGGTGGGCATCCGGCCATACGCACGTGCCTGTGTGGCTGACGCTAGACAGGAGACGCCAGCTTGGCGGGGTCGCGGCGCCCGGTACGACCTCGCAGCTTGGCGCAGGCCGCTTTTACTTCAACCTGGGTAGCGTGGGCCAGCCGAGAGACGGCGACCCACGGGCGGCGTATGCGGTCTTTGACACGGAGGCGCACTCCGTCTCTTTCCATCGAGTGGAGTACCCCGTCGAAGAGACCCAGATGCTCATGCGCGAAGCCAGGTTGCCAGAGCCGCTGATCTGGAGGCTGTCTGTTGGTAGATGACCTCGCCGGTTAGAATCCTGCGGTTCAGGGACGAACGAGTAGCGGCGGTCCAGAAGCGACACCCGCATTAGCCGCTTGTCAGACAGGAGGCCAACAATGCCAGTCATAACGGTCGAGATGTACGAAGGCCGCACAGACGACCAGAAGCGGCAACTCGCAAAGGCGATAACTGAGGCGGTTGCCCGTATCGCCAAGACGACACCTGAGGCGACGCACATCGTTTTCAGGGATGTGAAGAAGTCAGACTGGGCCATTGCCGGCAAGCTCGCGTCTGACAGCTAAGTAACTATCCCAAAACCCCTCTCCCAGCGAGAGACTGGTGCCCACAGCAGGTGGGCGCGGGTGAGGGAGAAGCTTGGACTGAGATGTCGGCCCTTCGACGTTTCTCCAGGCACATTTGAGATAGTTAGTAAATGCGGGGCTTGCACTGGCCAGGCCCCGTACTGCTGCCTGATGTTGAGCTTGCAGTGTTGACACCTTGCAGGTGGTAGTTTTGAATTGAAAGGTTCAGCCCCAACGCCGGGGCTGCTTTGGCCCGCTAGCTCAATTGGCAGAGCAGCTGACTCTTAATCAGCTGGTTCTCGGTTCGAGTCCGAGGCGGGTCACCAGTCGAAATCGCAAGCGCCGCCCGGTGATGGGCGGCGCTTTGCTTTGGAGCTTGTTCGGCGGTCTGAGCTTTTGATCGGGCTCATGGCGTCCCAAGTCACCTCAAGGTGCAATGCCCCGTGCGGGGCGACTGTCGAATTCGCAGGCGCCGCCTTACGGTGAGAGGCCATGAAGCCAAGTCTTCGATGTATGCGTAGAACATCTTGTAGAGCATAGCCCGGCCCGAGTCCTGCGAAGGCTGGCCCCGGACATGGACGAACCCTCCCTGCGGGCTGGTAGCTGTGCCTCCCTCGGCCCGCCTGTCCCGCGCTGGCGGGCCGAGTCGCGCCTGCCGCGCCCCCGGTCTTCAACGCATCGTGTAGACACGGAGCCTTTCTACGGGCTTGCCCTCTCCTTTTGCGAGTGCGGCCTCTGCTAGCTTCGAAGCGTGGGCAGGCGTGGGTTTGCTCTTGCTTCTTCCCTGACGTGAGGTTGCCTGTGCTCCAACACGGCACAACGCCAATCGCGTTCCTGTTCGTCACTCTGGTCATTGTGGTTGTCGCGGGCTGCACAGGCCCATCAGCCAGCCGGCCGGCCATAGAGCATGTCGAGCATCCTTCTGCACTGGCGACGGCTACCCCACGTCCAACCGAGGTATTGGGAACGCCGCAGCCGTCCGCCACCAGGAGCACAGCAAAACCGGTGGCCAGCGAAACGCCCGCTGCAACCGCGCCACCCCCAACGAAGGCGCCGGAGTATCTGCAGCCATCCGCTACCACAGCCGCCGCGCAACCTGCGGACGGCGAACTGCCCCAGACAGTGACCATAACGTTCAGGCTCCTTTCCGGGGAAAGCGAAGTTCAGCTCCGCTTCCCCGTGTTCTGGGGGCCCTACAGCCGCGAGCCTGTCACCATGAAGCGCATGGGCGAATACTTCGAAGCCACTGTCCACCTCCCCAAAGGCTCGCTCGTGCGATACCAGTACAGTGTGCCCGGCTATGACTACGAGCACCGTGAGCAGTTCGCGAAAAACTACGAGGTGAACCGCGCAGTCCTGGCCGACAGCGACAAGACGGTTAACGACGCCCCATATTCTTTTGGCTATGCCGGTGTCCCCAGGCCTGCTGTCCTGGAAGGCAGGGTCACCGATTCCGGCGGTCAGCCGGTTCTCGACGCCGTCGTACTCGCAGATGGCATCGTGACGATGACGTTGGACGGCTATTACCGTGTCGGAGTCCGGGACCGGGACCTCGAGGTCCTGACTTTCACGCTAGATGGCCGCTACCGGGCTCATTCCATCACGACGCGTCCGGGCAAGCTGGATGTTGAGCTTGAGAGCGCCCCTACCGCCAGGGTAACCATCAACACGACGGCAGACATGCCAGCCCACCATAAACTACGCGTCTACGGCACAGCAGAGCAGTTCGGCGCAAAGCTGCTGATGGTCAACCGGTTCCTAGATGAGAACTACCTCACTGTCGAAGGACCAATGCATCTGGAACTGCACGAAGGACAGTGGGTTGAGTACATGTACACCGTCGGCAACCCTGTGATCAGCTACGAGAATAAGGACGGACACTGGGCGGTGCGCGGCTTTGTTGCCAGAGACGGCCTGACCCTAAATGACACTATAGGATCATTCACGTCTACTGATTCCGTAACACTCAACGTCCGCGTTCCTGACTATACGGAAGGCCCAGTGGGCGTAGAAGGCATTCACCCGACTCCGCTCCACATGCACGACCGCGGCAATGGAGAGTGGACACTCGTTATCAGCAACTACCAGGGCGCGGGGCGTGAATACGAGTACTACAAGGCGTTCGCAGGCGCCGGCCGCGAAGGCGTAATCCGCCGCGTGCACTCACCAGTGATGAACGACGTGGTGACTATTTGGTTCAATGAAGACGCCGAAGTGGCGTCCCAACAGTTCGACGTCCAGCCGGTATCGAACCGTTTCCGGATATTCGGCTATCCGGCCGACTTCTACAGCAATATCCACGCCGCGTTCCTAGACCGCCAGGTCCGCCGGTTTGCGGAGCTTGGCTACCACGGCTTGAACCTGACGCAGGTCTGGGGTTACGAGTCGCTTGACCCCCCAACGATTTCGCGCAGCGAGCCGATGACGCTCTATATGCCTGAATATGAGCTGACGAAGTGGACCAGGCTGGCACATAGCCTTGGGCTGGAAGTCATGATCGAGCCGCAAATGGGAGGGGCCGAACACCTCCTTGCCAAAGGCCAGGAGTTCGACAAGTCCTGGTGGCGTGCCTGGCTGGAGGAGATAGAGCGCTTCAACATCCACATGGCGCGGGCAGCCGAAGCCGCAGGCGTGGACTATCTTCAATTAAAGGCCAAGGAGCCGGGTTTCCTGTTGCCTGCAGAGTTTGTGGACGATTACAACGCCGGGCTGCGTGCGATTGTTGACAAGATGCGCCTGCACTTCAGCGGCAAGATAATTGCCGCCTATGAGGAGTGGGTACAGGGCGTTGACTACCACGGCCACGGCGACCAGATCGTTCAGGTCAGTTACAACCTTGGCCTCGAAACAAGAGATCCGACTCAGGCGCAGGTTGATGCCGCGGTGGAGCGGTTGTTTGAAGACCGATATCGGGTGCAGTACGAAAAGTCTGGCAATCCCCTCTGGATCAAGATCGCGTACCAGTCAGTAGACGGCGCGGCCTCTGGCGCATTCGCTCCGGAGTCTGAAGGCCCTCACACGCTGGAGAACCACAACTACCCGCTCGACCTTGACGAGCAGCGGATGATCTACGAAGCGTTCTACAAAGCCGCAAGTACGCGGCCCTGGGTGGCGGGGTTCGCCCTGTTCGGCTATGGCTTCACAGACGTGCCGCTGTCACGGGACGTGACTCTCAACGGCAAGCCGGCCGAGCACCTGAGCAGCGCCTGGGCGAAGGCCCTTTCTGGGCGCTAGAAGCAGACCGCAAGCCATCTTCGCGTTGACAGCATGGTCGACTATCACGCCTAAGCGCGCGGGTCCACAGGCTCACCTTCGCCTGTCATTGCGAAGTCTAAATACGGCGAAGAGAGGCCAGCCACGAACCATCGCACCGCCTCCGCAGCCGCACTCGAGCACGAACCGAACGGCCAGTCGCCACAGTCCTCGGGCTCGATCAACCTGCTGCTGGGGATGGCCTCACGCAGCCTGACGGCACTGGCATGATCCATTATCGAGCCCTGTCGTCCGCGCAAGAGCATTATCGGCAACCTGACCCGCGTGTGGTCCGCCGGTCCGGGGCCCGGGACGTAATCAGCGACCACGAGCGCGTTCACAGCCTGTGGGTCAACGACTGCCAGTCGAAACGCCTCGTTCGCTGCGGCGCCGTGTGCGATGAGCACTGGACGGCCACCCAGGGCCTTCATAGCTCCGCGCAAGTTGTGAGTGGCATCTGACGGCAGGGCAATGACGCGGTGTTGCGCCGCCAACAGGCCCGCAAAGTCATCCCACGCATCGGGGCTTCTATCGCCGGACACGAGCGCAAGCGTCGCGCCACCTCGTGTTGGCCCGGGCCATTCGCGACAGTCCAGGCGCTTCTTAGCGCGAATTGCCAGCGTGATATTGTGGCCTTCCACCAGCCAGGCTCCAACTTTGTTAACCGCAGCGTCTGCCTGCTCGCATTATGAAGGAGCGCGGTGGCAGGGGCTTCGTTACCTGCCCGTGCGTGGAGCAACGAGCGCTCTGTTACATCGTTATCATGCTTGGGGTATGCGGGCCGTGCACGCCGGGCGTATCATTGCGGCCCGGAAACGCTAACTTGCCGCTAAAGGTGCGTTTGTGCGCGGTCGGCTGTATTGCAGTCTGTAATTTCAGGAGGATGTCCGGTGCCAACACAGGTCTGGGGCGATATTTACAGGGAGTTGGGCGCCAAGCCCATTATCAATGCCATTGGCTCGGTGACCCTGCTCGGCGGCTCTACGCCTGTGCCAGAGGTCAAGGAGGCGATGGAGCGCGCCGACAGCGCCTACATTCCCCTGTGGGAGCTTGAAGAGAAGGCCGGCGACTTCATCGCCCGCATGGTTGGCGTACCGGCTGCCTATGTCACTTCGGGAGCAGGTTCGGCGCTAACGCTGGCCACCGCCGCATTCATGGCTGGCGAAGACGACAAGAAGATTGAGCAGCTGCCGGACACTACAGGCATGAAGAATGAAATCTTGATTCAGAAGCGGCAACGCTACTGGTATGACCGCTGCCTGCAGCTGGCAGGGGCGAAGCTGGTTGACTTTGGCAGCTCTGAAAAGACGACGGAGCAGGACCTGGAGAGGGCCATCGGTCCAAAGACGGTAGCCGTCCACTATTTCATGGTCTCGCAAAACCCTGACCCCAACGCGCTGTCGCTGGAAAGCACAGTCAAGATCGCGAAGAAGCACAATGTCAAAGTGCTCGTAGACCAGGCAGGCCAGATCTACCCGCTTGACCTGTTGAATGAGGCGGTCAAGAAGGGGGCCGATATCGCCTGCGTGGCCGCCAAGTACATGTACGCGCCGCAGTCCACAGGGTTTGCATTTGGCACCAAGGAATCGATCAAGGCGCTGGCGAAGCAGACGTTCATCGGCTACGAGACGCGCCGTGTGCGGGGCATTGGCAGGCCCATGAAGGTTGACCGCCAGGAGATCATGGGCGCAGTTGCCGCAGTAAAGCGCTGGATGACGATGGACCACGAGGACCGTCTGGCGTCCATCGAAAGCCGGAGCCGGGTCATCGCCAGGCCGCTACAGGGCATCAAAGGCGCAAAGGCCGAGATCATTGACAACATCGTCGGCCAGCAACCCTACGGAGTGAGACTAACCCTGGACACGAAGGCGGCAGGCATGACCATTCAGCAGCTCGTGGACGAGCTGAAGGCGGGCGACCCTCCCATCTGGACGCGTATGGCCGGTGACACGGGCGATTCGATGTTCCTCCACATCTTTGGCCTGAACCAGGGCGAAGAGAAGGTCGTTGGAGAGCGCATCGCGTCCATCCTGAAAAGCCGGGCGAAGAAGTAGTCGTCCGCTGACGCGGTTGCCGGACTAAAGGGCGAGCGATAGTGTGATGGGCGTCTCATTGCCCGGGACGTCCTTTGCATTTGGGCCCTTTTCGCCGGGCGACACGGCTTACTTAAAGGTGAAAGGTAACTGCCATGCCGCGCCTTTTGATAGTCGCCGTCCTTGCTCTCCTTGCCGTCGCCTGTGGTTCAGGAGACGCAGGACAACAGCAGTCCCAGGCATCACCATCCCCTGTTGCCGGCGGCGCGGTTGTGACCACTGGAGGCGTCGAGGGCTACATCTTCTTCAGCGCGGCCCTCAGATCGGGGGAAACGCCGCAGGGCACTTCGCCCGACACATTGAAAAGTGGAGTCCTGCTGGCGCGCGAAGACAAGGCGCCGGCCGGCTTCCAACCAATTGCCAATGCGACAGTC
>Ga0187892_10001517_pt1 | contig 52533 bp, 72 predicted proteins | sample MA1701073metaG_FD_139345 | JGI IMG/M metagenome (GOLD analysis project Ga0187892, IMG submission 139345) | Bio-ooze microbial communities from a basaltic lava cave in the Kipuka Kanohina Cave System on the Island of Hawaii, USA - MA170107-3 metaG ...
AACGCGCCGAAGGCGCGCGCCGCCTCCTCCGCCCGGGCCGGGCTGTCGGGCACGTCGAACGAGCGCGCGCCCTCGATGAACGGGAAGGCGCGCCACACCGCGCCGCTCTCGTCGGTGTGGAAGGGCGCGCCGCTCCGCGCCGGGATCGCGCGCAGACAGCGGCGCTCGAGATCGCGCGCGCCCTCGCGGGCGAGCGCCGCGCGCACGTGCTCGGTGACGCGCAGCCAGGTCTGCATCAACAGGGCCGGGTCGCGGAACACGTTCGTGTTCACGCGCTGGTGCACGACGCGCCGCGTCCCGGCCGGCGTGCGCCAGGTGCCGACGAGCGTGTCGTGGATGTGGCCGCGCTTCAGCGGCGCGACCCTCTCGCATTCGCCGTCCACCGCGAACCAGCGCGTGAAGCGTGCGGGGTCGCTCATCGCACCGCGCGAAAGAAGGCCCGCAGGTCGGCCGCCAGCTCGACGGGCCGCTCCATGGCGGCGAAGTGACCGCCGGCCGGGAACACCGACCAGTGCGTGACGTTGTACACGCGCTCGGCCCAGGCGCGCGGCGCGTTGTAGAGCTCCTTCGGGAACACGGCCACGCCCGTCGGCACCTCGATCTTCCCCTCCGCGATCGGGAGCTTCGCGCTCTTGCGCATCTCGTAGTAGAGGCGCGTCGAGGAGTTGATCGTGCCCGTCACCCAGTAGACGGTGAGGTTCGTGAGCAGCTCGTCGCGCGTGAACACGCTCTCGACGTCGCCGTGGCAGTCGCCCCAGGCCCGGAACTTCTCGACGATCCAGCCCGCGAGGCCCGCCGGCGAGTCGTTGAGCCCGTAGGCCAGCGTCTGCGGCTTGGTGCCCTGGATCGCCTGGTAGCCCGTGCCTTCGCTCTGGAACGTCGCCGAGTGCGCGAGCCGCTGCTGCTCGTCGGGCGCGAGCGCCGCGGGCTTCGCATCGGGCGGCGGCGGCGCGATCAGCATGTTGAGGTGGATGCCTGCGCAGTGCGCGGGGTCGAGACGACCGATCCACGACGTCACGATCGAGCCCCAGTCGCCGCCCTGCGCGCCGTAGCGCGCGTAGCCGAGCCTGCGCATGAGCTCGACCTCGGCGCGGGCGATGCGCTCGGTGTCCCAGCCCCGCTCGTGCGTCGGTCCGCTGAAGCCGTAGCCCGGGAGCGACGGGCACACGACGTGGAAGTCGTCGACCAGCAGGGGCAGGAGCTTCTGGAATTCGACGATCGAGCCCGGCCAGCCGTGCGTGATGACGAGCGGAAACGCGTCCCGATGCTTCGACTTCGCGTGCACGAAGTGGAGCCGTTGGCCGTCGATGCTCGTCTCGAACTGGGGCCAGCGGTTCAGCGCCGCCTCGTGCTTGCGCCAGTCGTAGCTCGTGCGCCAGCTCTCGCAGAGCTGCTTCAGGTAGGCGAGCTCGGTGCCGTACTCCCAGCCCGTGCCCGGGATCTGGTCGGGCCAGCGCGTGCGAGCGAGCCGCTCGCGCAGGTCCGCGAGCACCGCGTCGGGCACCTCGATCTTGAACGGACGGATCGATTCGCTGGGGACGTTCTTTGACTTGTTGACTTGTTTGCTCATGCCGTCGGTTTCACCTCTTGCGCCAGACAAGTCAACAAGTCAAAGAACGTCCCCGCTAGGGGCGGACCTAGAACTCGAGCGACTCTGCCTCGACCTTCGTGCGTTCGACGGGCAGGAGCGCCGTGTCGGGGTGGAAGGCCTGCCAGGCGAACCAGTATGCGAGCGTGCCGGCGATGCGCGGCAGGCGCTCGCCGCTCGGTCCCACGAGCGCATCCTCCTCGATCGACCAGACGCCGCCGGCGGCGTCGCGCAGGCTCGTCTCGTCGGCGCCGCGCGCGAACTCCCGCTCGCCGCGCGCGTAGGCACGCACTGCGCCGCCCGCCTCGTAGCGCATGAACGGCGCGCCCTCGCCGCGCGCGGACACTCGCACGCGGCCCTCTCCGGCCACGAGCACAACCGGCTCCTCGCCGAGCTTGTCGTTGGTGACGCGCTCCGCGACGAGCTCCGCGAGCGGCCACGCCTTGGCGACGCCGCGCCGCGCGAGGCCGTACACGCGCTCCTTGCTCGGCAGCTCCTTCCGCCGCTCGAGCGCAGGGAAGATCTTCTGGGGCGACTCGAAGTAGCGGCCGTACGGCGTGCCGGGCACGTAGGGCCGCTCGTGCCCGGTGTCGAGCGAGAGCACGCTCGTCTCGGGATGGCGCGCGCGCCACGCCGCCCAGCTCGTCACCACCGCCGGCAGCAGCGTCAGGACGCGCTCCTCGGCGGCGAGCGCCCCGAGCACGGCGCGCCCCGTGAGCTGGCTCCAGAGCGTGCGGGTCTCGCGGTCCAACATCAGCTTGTTGCTCTTGTGGAGCAGGCCGGAGGTCGAGAACAGCAGCGGCTCGGCGCCGTCGCGGCGCGCGTCGTAGGCGATGGCCGAGCCGCAGAGCGTGCAATAGACCAGCGCGAACGGGACGTCGCCGAGCCGGTCGTTGACCAGCTCGTGCCAGTCGAGGATGCGGAGCGGATACGCGCGCGCCTCGCCTGCGAGCGCGACGCCGACCACGGGCTCCTTTGCCCCGAGCCAGGGCGCGGCGTCGGCGGCCACGTGCGGCGGCGAGTCGAGCGCGGGGATGCCCTCCATGCGCACACCGCCCCAGTCGATCTCCTCGACACGGATCCGTGTCGGGTGCTCGTCCTTGAGCAGCTCGCCGAAGCCCGGATCGATGCGCGTCCAGAGCTGACCCTTCCAGCTCGCGAAGCCGGGAGGCGGCACGAGGTCGGTGCCCTCGTACCACTCCGCCCAGCGGAACCAGTCGCCGCCGAGCGCCTGACCGGTGAGCCGCTCGAGCGCGACCATGCGCTGGTTGTAGCCGGAGCGTCCGGCGATCCCGAGCTGGCCGGCGCGCACCAGCTCGAGCAGCACCGGCACGAAGCGGCGGTCGCGCGCAGCTTCGATCCGCGCGATGGCGGTCTCCTCGGCCGCGGTGTCGCCGTCGGTGAGCGCGGCGTAGAGCCCCGCCAGCTCCGCGTCGGGGATCGGCAGCGGCGCGGGCGGCTCCGCGGGCTGCTCGTTGCAGGCGAACGCGAGAGCCACGCCGAGCGCGAGGGCCGAGGGCCACCGCCTCACGCCGCACCAGCCACCTTGCGGAATGCCTCGATCACCTCGGGCGGCGCCTGCACCAGCTCGATCAGCACGCCCTCGCCACCGATCGGTGTCGCCTCGTTGCCCTTCGGGTGGATGAAGCACACGTCGAAGCCGGAGGCGCCCTTGCGGATCCCGCCCGGCGTGAAGCGCACGCCGCGGCCCTCGAGCCACGTCACCGCGGCCGCGAGGTCGTCGATCCAGAGCCCGACGTGGTTGAGCGCCGGCTCGTGCACCTTCGGGCTCTTCGCCGGGTCGACCGGCTGCATCAGGTCCACTTCCACCCGGAGCGGGCCCGAGCCTGCCACCGCGATGTCCTCGTCCACGTTCTCGCGCTCGCTGCGGAAGGTTCCGGTCGCGGTGAGGCCGAGCGTGTCGACCCAGAGCTTCCGGAGCCGCGCCTTGTCGAGGCCGCCGACGGCGATCTGCTGCAGGCCGAGGACACGGAACGGGCGATCGGACACGAAGCACCTCTTCGGGAGGGGGAAGGCGGCCGAGCATAGCGCCCGGGGCACGGTCGTTATCCTCCCGCGCTCATGCCCGACCCCAAGGCCACCGTCCACTTCCACTCGCTCGGCTGTCCGAAGAACCTGCTCGACACCGAGGTGATGCTGGGCACCCTCGCGAGCGCCGGCTACGCGCTCGCCGAGGAGCTCGAGGACGCCGACGTCGCGGTGGTGAACACCTGCGCCTTCATCGAGAGCGCGCGCGAGGAGTCGGTGCAGGCGATCCTCGACGTGGCCGACCTGCGCGAGTCGGGGCGGCTGCGCGCGCTCGTGGTGACGGGCTGCCTGCCGCAGCGCTACGGCGCGGAGCTCGCGAAGGAGCTGCCCGAGGTGGACGCCTTCCTCGGCACCAGCGCGTTCCCGCAGATCGCGCGTGTGCTCGACGACGCGCTGGCGGGGCGCGGCCGCGGCGTGTACGTCGAGGCCGGCCGCACCCATCTCTACGACGACGCCTCGCCGCGCCTGCTGACGGGCCCCGGCCACTCGGCGTACGTGAAGATCGCCGAGGGCTGCGACCGCGTGTGCACGTTCTGCGCGATCCCCGGCATCCGCGGCCGCTTCCAGAGCCGCCGGCTCGACTCGCTCGTGGCCGAAGCGCGCAGCCTAGCCGCCGCCGGCGTGCGCGAGATCAACCTCGTGGCGCAGGACTCGACCTCGTGGGGCAAGGACCTGCCCGCCGTGCCCGGCGCCGGACGTCCCAAGCTTCACGATCTCGTCCGCGCGCTCGACGCCGTGGACGGGCTCGACTGGATCCGCCTCCTCTACGTCTATCCCTCCGCGGTGACCGACGAGCTGGTCGACGCGCTGGCTGGCGCCAAGCGCGTGCTGCCCTACGTGGACGTGCCGCTCCAGCACGCGAGCGACCGCGTGCTCGGACGCATGAAGCGCGGCAGCACGGCGGAGCGCCAGCGGCGCCTGGTGGCGAAGCTGCGCGAGCGCATCCCCGGCGTCACGCTGCGCACCACCTTCATCGTGGGCTTCCCGGGCGAGACCGAGGCCGACTTCCAGGAGCTGCTCGACTTCGTGGCCGAGTCGCGCTTCGAGCGCGTCGGCATCTTCCGCTACTCGGACGAAGAGGGCACGGCCGCCTGCGAGCTCGACGCGAAGGTGCCGCGGGCCGTCGCGCGCGAGCGCTACCGGCGGCTCGCGAAGCTCCAGGCGGGGATCCAGGCCGAGCTGCTCGGCCAGCGGGTCGGCGGCGAGGCGCAGGTGCTGGTGGACGCGGCGATCGGCGCCGGCCGCGCGCGCGGCCGCCTCGCGAGCCAGGCGCCCGAGATCGACGGCGTCGTGTTCCTGCGCGGCCCCGGCCTCGCGCCCGGCCAGCTCGTCCCCGCCCGCATCACGGGTGTCCGGGGCGGCGTGGACCTGGACGCGGAAGCGCTCGACCCCCGCTGATCGGCACGCCGCCCGCATCCGGGCGCGGTCTACCTCGTCGGCAGTCGCGGCGTCAAAGGCGTGGCTTGTTGAGGATGCGCTGGGCGAGCTGCTCGGCGGCCGGCCCGACCCGGATCTCCGCGGCCGCCGCGGTCACCACGTAGATGCGCAGGTTGTTGCAAGTGGTGTCGGCGGGGAACACGAAGAAGCCCTTGCGGTCGGGCGAGAAGCTCAGCGTGTAGCCGCACAGCAGCTCGTCGTCCCGGAAGCGCACCGCCACCTTCTTGCCCTGCGTCGTCTCTGCGGGCGCCTCCACGAAGCCGTGCAGCTTCGGGCGCGACGGCGTGCCCTCGAGGTCGCGCACGAAGAACACGGCCTTGAGGTCGTCCATGCGCACCTCGATCGGCGCGCCGCCCGCGGCCGGGATCAGGTGGAAGCGAGAGCTGGCGGGCTTGAAGTCCTGGGTCGTGCCCTTGAGCTTCTCGCCGTTGCTGAAGCGCACCACGACGCGCAACGTCTCGGACATGGGATCCTCCGCCCCCTCCCGTATCGGAGCAACGCCTGCTCTCCTGGATACGCCGCCACGTAGACGAGGTCGCCGCGGATCCGGCCCTCCGGGCCTATGGCGCCGCCCTCGCGCTGCTCCAGGTGCTCGCCGCGTACTGGATCCGGCAGGACGGGAAGCTCGCCTTCCTGGTCCCGGGCGCCGAGGCGATCTGCTGGCCGCTGCTGCCCGAGTGCGAAGGGCTGCGGGTGCTCTCCCTCCCACAGCTCGAGCTCGCGACCGCGCTCTGGGCGGCGGGCGGCCTGGCCGTGGCGGCCGCCTTCGCCCGGCGGCGCTGGTGCGGACCCGCGCTGCTGGGCCTCCTGCTGCTCGTGGCCTTCGAGCTGGCGGTCCTCTCGCTCGACTTCCGCCTGCGGCGCAACCAGCACAGCATGGCCCTCTGGGTGACGGGGGCGTTCCTGCTCGTGCCGGGCCGGCGCCGCGCGCTGCCCCTCCTCATCTGCCTGCTCTACTTCTTCGCGGGCACGCTCAAGCTGAACCGGGAGTGGCTCTCGGGCGCCGCGCTCTACCGCCCGGTCTGGCTCTTCACCGGGCCCTGGCTCGTCGCGGCGTGCGCCTACGTGATCGCCCTCGAGCTCGGGATCGTGTGGGGGCTGCTCGCGCGCCGGGCCTGGGTGTTCTGGGGCGCCTTCGCGCAGTTCGCCTTGTTCCACGTGTTCTCGTGGCCGGTGGTGGGCTTCTTCTACCCGCTCCTCATGTTCGGGATCCTCGCGATCTTCCCGCTCTGCAGGGCTTTTGACGCCGCGACCGACGACCGGGTAGGCCGTCAGCGGATGCGTACGGCGTGGATACCATCGAGCTCGCGCGGCGCCCTCGCGCTCGCGGCCGTGTTCTCCGCGTTCCAGCTCACGACCCACCTCTTTCCGGGCGACCGCGCGCTGACCGGCGAGGGCCGCCTGTTCGCGCTCCACATGTTCGACGCGAAGGTGACCTGCCGGGCCTGGGCGGACGTCCGCCTCGCGAGCGGAGAGGTGCGGCGGGAGGACCTCCGCAAGCACTGGGAGGCGCGCACGCGCTGCGATCCGATCCTGATCCACGGCTTCGCGCGAAACCTGTGCCGCGCTCGCGACGCCGGCCGGATGGAGTTCGTGGACCTCGACGTCCACCTGCGCTCGCGGCGCACGAGTGCGCGCGAGCTGCACACGGTGATCGAGCAGCCGGACTTCTGCGCGCAGCTGCCGCGCTACGACCCGTTCCGTCACAACGCATGGATCCGAGCGGACTGAGGCTCCGCGTCGCAGAGCAGGGTCGCGACGGCGTGGCCGGGGCCGAGCTCGCGCCCGATGCGCAGCGCCGCGGCCACGTGGAGCGCGCTCACGGGGCCGAGCGCGAGGCCCTCCCCGTGGAGCAGCTCGCGCCGAGCCGCGTCCAGCTCCTCCGGCGACACCGAGCAGCTTCCGTCGCGGTGCGCGCCCGCGAGGTTGCCCGTGACGCGCGCCGCCGCGCCCAGCGGCTCCGCCACGACGATCCGCACCCTCCGGCTCCGCTCGCGCAGGTAGGCGCCCACCCCGGCCAGCGTGCCGCCCGTCTCGACCGAGCAGACGAAGGCGTCGAGGCGGCCGCCGCTCTGGCGCCACAGCTCGGGCCCCGTCGTCTCGTAGTGGCTCTGCCGATTCGCGCGGTCGTCCCACGGATTCGCGAGGAGCACGCCGTTCGGCTCCGAGGCAGCGAGCCGCTCCGCGAGCTTCGCCGCCTCCGCCGGCGCCACGAGGCGCACGCGGTAGCCGCGCGCCTGGGCGACGAGCGCGAGGCTGCCTCCCATCGGGCCGGATGCGCCGCTGACGACGAGCCCGCCCGGCCGCAGCAGCCCCCGGCGCTCCGCATCGCGCACGATGTAGAGGGCGGCCCGGTCCGTGCCCGAGCCGCCCGGGTTCATGAACTCGGCCTTGCCGAGAATCGTCGCGCCCGCCCGCTCCGACGCCCGGGCGAGCCGCAGCAGCGGCGTGTTGCCGATCGTGGCGGAGAGATCGCCGCAGATCTCGGGCGCTTGCCTGCGCCAGCGCATGGCCGCGTCACCTCTGGATCACGTCGATCAGGAGGTCTCCCCCCGTCTTCGGGCCGCAGCCCTTGTCGCCGCCGCTCGCGGCGCGCGGGCAGACGTCGTTCGCGGGCTCGTCGTCAGCCCCGCCCAGCGCGGCGTGGTCCACCTCGAGCGTCAGCCGGAAGTCGGAGTGGTCCGTGTCCTTGGTGGTGGCCGCAGGGTCGTTCGCGCAGGCCAGGCTCAGCTCGAGCGCGAGCGTGAGCTTGCCGTTCGGTCGAATCACCGCCGGGAAGCCCTGCTTCGGCGGCAGCAGCGCGCTCGCGATCGGGCACCCGCCGAGCGACTCGATGCTGTAGTGGACCAGGTCTTCGAGCGTGCCCTGGTCGGAGATGGTCTCGTCGTGCGTGCCGCGGTTCTGGATCGAGAGCTTCACCTGGCTCACGGTCGGAATCGTCTTGAGCGAGACCTTCTTCGGCTTCGCGCCCGTGAACGCGAGATCGTGCACCGATGGCGTGCCGCCGCCCGAGCAGGTGCCGGCCGCCTGCGCGTAGTCGAAGCCGGAGGTCGAGGTGACGCTGTAGCTGGCGACGGGGGCCATGCCCGAGTCGAGCACCTGCGCGATGCCGAGCCAGCGCAGCGACGGTGCCGCAACGGCCTCGCCCCGGTCGCTCTGCGCCGCCTCGCCGCGCGCGTCGAGCCGGATGTCGAGCGTGATCGGCTCGCCGAACGTGAACTGCACCCGCAGCGGGTCGTCGCCCGGCAGCGGGTAGTTGCCGAACGGGTCGCCGATCACGTCGTCTCCCGTGCAGACGTTCGGACCGGAGAGCCCGGTGCACTCGCCGAACCACTCCATGAAGAGCAGGTCTTCCCCGAGCAGCGACAGCTCGACGCCATAGCTCGCGCGCGACTGGTCGCCGTCGGCGCTGAGCTGTCCGCCGAAGCCGAGCTCGACGTCGAGCCAGCCGAGGCCCGACTTGCCGGGCGCCGTGACGACGAGCTCGTCGTCCCAGGCCACGTTGACGCCCGTCGCGCCGAACTCGTTGCCGCCCGCGTTGCCCCAGAGCGTTTCCGCGCTGGCGCAGCCGAGCCCGTAGTCGAGCAGCCAGCTCCCGTCGTGGGAGGCGTCGAAGGCGATCACGGGAGGCGGTGCGGGGAGCGGGATCGTTCCCGAGAACGGCCCGGTCGTGACGTTGGCAGCGTCGAGGCGCTGCTGGGCCCCCTCGATCTCCGTGGTTTCGACGAAGAGCTTGGCCTGGGCCTCCGCCCGGCCGGCGAGCAGGACGAGGATCGCGAGCGAGAGACGCGCGAACGTGCCGAGGGACATGGGGGTCTCCTTCTCCTGGGCGCGCGCAGCATCCTCCGCGCCGGCGCCCGAAGTCCTTGGGAGATCCCTGGGAAAGTCCTAGGAAGTCCGCGCGGCTACGGAAGGCCCGCCGCGCGGAAGGCGGCGAGGGCCTTGGCCCTGACGTCCAGCTCGGGCGAGGCGTACGGGAACACGCGCAGCGCCGCCTCCGCCGTCAGCTTCGGATTGACCCGCAGGATCTCGCGCCCGAGCCCGGGCAGGCGCTCGGGCTGGTTCCAGACGTTCTGGTACTGGAAGGCCAGCGCGAGCTGCGCCGGGATCAGGTCCGGGTTGGCCTCGTGCACGCGCTCCATCAGCTCGAGCGCGAGGTCGTCGCGCTTGACCGCCGTCTGGATCAGCCCCGCCATCAGCCAGTACGGCGCCGGGTGGCGCGGGTTCAGGCGCAACGCCCGGTCGAGCGCGCGCAGCGCCTCGAGCGGACGCCCGGCCGAGAGCAGCGCCTGGGCCTGGACCGCGTGGCAGATGTCGAAGCTCGGCCCGAGCGCCACGGCCTGGTCCGCCTCCGCGACCGCGTCCTCGAAGCGGCGTTCCGAGGTGTGCGCCTGCGCGAGCGTGAGGTGCGGGGCGGGCGAGCGGGGATCGAGCGCAACGGCGCGCTTCGCGAGCTCCTGCGCCCGCGCGATCCGCCCCGGATCGAGGTCCCAGCCGAGCTGATACGGCGTGAGCTCGAGCGCGGCCGCGAGGCTCACGGCGAGCGGATAGTCCGGGTCGATGGCGAGCGCGCGCGCCACGAGCTCACGGGCGCGCGCGTGGCTCTCGAGCCGATACGAATAGAAGGCGGCGCGCGCGGCGACGTAGAGCTCGTAGGCGTCGAGGTCCTCGGTCGGGCGCTGTCGCAGGCGATCGAGCTCGGCCTGGTTGATCGAGACGCCGAGCGCCGACACGATCTGCTCGGCGAGGCGGCCCTGCACGTCGAACAGGTCGTCGAGCTTCGTATCGAAGCGATCGCTCCACACCTGCAGGCCGGTGCGCGCCTCGACGAGATGGCTCGTCACCACGAGCCGGCCACCATCGCTGCGCACGCTGCCCTCGACGGCGTAGCGCACGCCGAGCTCGCGGCCGATCGTCTCGATCGGCTCGTTGCGGCCCTGGTACGAGTAGGCCGAGCTGCGCGAGATCACGAAGAGCGTCGGAGAGCGCGCGAGCGCCGTCGTCAGATCCTCGGTGATGCCGTCGGCGAGGTGGGTGATGCCATCGCCCGCGCTCAGATCGAGGAAGGGCAGCACGACCACCGAGGGCTGGGCCGTCGGCGACGGCGCCGCGGGCGGGCTCGCCGAGCCCGTGAGCGCGAAGAGCCAGCCGAGCGGGCGCGGCCAGGCGAGGACGAGCGCGGCGACGAGGGCGAGCGGGGTCACGACGAGCCAGGGCAGGAGCCGCCGGCGCGGGGGCGGCAGGCCGCGGGCGGCGGGTGCCGGGGGCGCCTCCGGGTCCAGCACCTCGACCGGCGCCTTCCAGCGATAGCCGCGGCCGCTCACGGTCTCGATCACGCCCTGCGCCTGCGCCGAGTCGCCCACGGCGGCGCGCGCCAGGCTGACCGCGCGAGTGAGCGTGCTCTCGGTGACGTGGACGCCGGGCCAGACCGCGGCGAGCAGCTCGTCCTTGCTGACCAGCCGGCTGCGCTCTCGCACCAGGAGGAGCAGCAGATCGAGCGCCTTCGGCTCGAGCGGCACGGCCTCTCCGGCCCGCCGGAGCTCGTAGCGGCCGGAGTCGATCTCGTAGTCGGAGAAGCGGAAGATCAAGGCGGCTCCCCGACCCCGGGATCCGGGATGCTACTGCGCGGCGCCACCCCCATTTTGGTGGCCCTTCGCCAGCAGATAGCGCTCGCTCGAGCCCTTGCGGCTGGCCGCGGGGCGGAGCTCGCGAGCGTAGTCGAAGCGCGCGCGCACGCGCTTCACGAAGCCGGCCGCCTCGGGGCAGTCGAGCAGCTTCACGAGCAGCGCGCCGCCGGGCGCGAGCAGGCGCGGCAGGGCCGCCTCGAGCGCGGCGAGCAGCGCCTCCTCGCGCGCGCGGTCGGTGGCGCGGACGCCGGTGAGCTTCGGCGCGGCGTCCGAGAGCAGCACCTCGGCCGGGCCGCCGAGCTGCGCCAAAACCCGTTCGAGCACGGGGGCTTCCGAGAAGTCACCCTGGATCGAGAACACGTTCGCAAAGTCGAGCGGCGGCTCGAGCGCGGCGAGATCGACGCCCACCACGCGGCCCTCCGCGCCGACCGCCTCGGCCGCCACCTGGAGCCAGCCGCCGGGCCAGCAGCCGAGGTCGGCGACCCGGGCGCCGCGCCGCAGCAGGCCGTGCGCGCGCTCGATCTCCATCAGCTTGTAGGCCGCGCGCGAGCGATAGCCCTCGCGCTTCGCGCGCCGGTGGAAGGCGTCCTTGCGCTCGTAGGCCGTCGGCGGCCCTACTTGCCGGCCTTCGGAGCGCGCTTCGCGGCGACGGCCGGGCGGATGCGCACGAGCGCCTGGTTGTGACCCGGCACCGCGCCCCGGACGAGCAGCAGGTTCTTCTTGGCGTCCACGCGCACGACCTCGATGTTCCGGGTGGTGACGCGCTCGTTGCCCATGCGGCCGTACATCTTCTTGCCCTTCCAGACGTGGCCCGGGAAGGTGTTCGCGCCGTTCGAGCCGGGACGCCGGTTGCCCTCGTGGGTGCCGTGCGTCCACTTCTGCATGTGGAAGTGGTAGCGGCGCACGACGCCCGAGGTGCCGCGGCCCTTCGAGGTGCCGATCACGTCCACGCGCTGGCCGGCGGCGAACAGGTCGGCCCCGAGCTCGCTGCCCACCGCGTGCTTCTCGAGCTCCTCGGGCCCGACGCGGCACTCGGCCACGAAGCGGCGCGGGGCGGACTTGGACTTCGCGAAGTGGCCCAGCATGGCCTTCGAGAGCGTCTTCGGACGCCGCTCGCCGAAGCCGAGCTGGAGCGCGCTGTAGCCGTCCTTGGCCGGCGTCTTGTGCTGGAGCACCGCGTTCGGGCCGGCCTCGAGCACCGTCACCGGCACCGCGTCGCCCGACTCGTCGAAGATCCGCGTCATGCCGAGCTTGCGGCAGAGAAGCTCGATGGCCACAGTCGATCCTCCGAGGGGCGGCGGCGGGAATCAGGTGGTTGGAACCGGCCGCCGAAAGAGGCGCGGAGAATAGGAGGTGACCCCGGGCATGTCGAGGCGAGTCACGCTGATCCCGGGAGACGGCATCGGGCCCGAGGTGACGGGGGCCGCGCTGCTCGTGCTGGAGGCCGCGGGGGTCGAGATCGCCTGGGAGCCGGTCGAGGCCGGCGCCGAGGTGGCGACCAAGTACGGGACGCCCGTGCCGGAGTCGGCCCTCCACTCGATCCGCTCGAACGGGGTCGCGCTGAAGGGCCCGATCGGCACCCCCATCGGCGAGGGCTTCCGCAGCGCGAACGTGACGCTGCGCCAGTCGCTCGACCTCTACGCCTCGGTGCGGCCCGTGAAGAACATCCCGGGCGTGCCGTCGCGCTACGACGGCGTGGACCTGATCGTGGTGCGCGAGAACACCGAGGGGCTCTACTCGGGCCTCGAGCACCGCGTGGCGCCCGGCATCGTCGAGAGCCTCAAGATCGTGACCGAGGCGGCGTCGCTGCGCATCGCGCGCCACGCCTTCGCGCTGGCCGAGCGCGAGGGGCGGCGCGAGGTGTGCGCCGTGCACAAGGCGAACATCCTGAAGCTCTCGGACGGGCTCTTCCTCGAGTGCGCGCGGCGCGTGGCGCGCGATCACCCGAGCATCCGCTACCGCGAGATCATCATCGACAACTGCTGCATGCAGCTCGTGAAGGACCCCGGGCAGTTCGACGTGCTGCTGCTCGAGAACCTGTACGGTGACATCCTCTCGGACCTGTGCGCGGGCCTCGTCGGCGGCCTCGGCGTGGTGCCGGGCGCAAACCTCGGCGAGCGCTGCGCGGTGTTCGAGGCGGTGCACGGGAGCGCGCCCGACATCGCCGGCAAGCGCGTCGCGAACCCGACCGCCGTGATCCTGTCGGGCGCGATGCTGGCGCGGCACCTCGGTGAGGACGCGAAGGCGGCGGCGATCGAGCGCGCCGTGGCGGCCGCGCTGGCCGACCCGAAGAACCACTCGCGCGACCTCGGCGGCGATGCCGACCTCGACCGCGTGACGCGCGCCATCGTCGCCGCGCTCGGGGACGTTCTTTGAGTAGTTGACTCGTCTACGGACGAGCGAAGCGGATCGGAGATCGAAACGAGTCAACTAGTCAAAGAACGTCCCCACTTCCCGGCGTTGCGGCCCGTTCTCCTGCTCGGCCTCGACGGGGCGACCTTCGACGTGATCCGGCCGCTCGTCGCGGCCGGGCGGCTGCCGAACCTGGCCGCGTGGATCGGGGAGGGCGCGGCCGCGGTGCTGCACAGCACCGTGCCCCCGGTGAGCTTCCCGGCGTGGAGCAGCTTCGCGACCGGCCTCGAGCCCGGAGAGCACGGGCTGTTCGACTTCACGCAGAAGCTGCCGGGCCGCTACGCGCTCCGCTTCACCAACGCGGGCGACCGCAGCGGCGCGACGCTGTTCGGCCGCGTATCCGCCGCGGGCGGACGCGTGCTCGCGCTCGGCATGCCCGCGACGTTTCCGCCCGAGCCGGTGAACGGCCTGCTCGTGGCCGGCTTCGACGCCCCCGTCTCGACCGGCAGCAGCGCCCGCGCCGCGAGCAACCCGGCCTTCTACGAGGCGATCGCCGCGCGCGTGGGGCCGTGGATGCGCGCGGAGCCGGACGAGGGCGCCGCCGCCGAGGGCTGGCACGAGGCCGCGGCGGAGCGGCTCGTCGCGCGCGTGGCGCAGAAGACCCGGTTCGCGCAGGAGGCGCTCGCCCAGCTCTACGTCGCCCACATGGCGCCCGATCTGGTGTGTGTCGTGTTCTCGGAGAGCGACACCGTCGCGCACCACTTCTGGCGCGATCACGACCCCGTCTCGCCGCGCCACGATCCGCGCGCCTCGACGGTGCGGCGTTTCGCGGTCGCCGCGGTGTACGAGGCGCTCGACGCCGCCTGCGGCGAGCTGCGCGCCGCGCTCGGCGCGGACGCGGCGTGCTTCGTGGTCTCCGACCACGGCGCCGGCGGAGCCGCGCGCCGCGTCGTCCACCTGAACCGACATCTCGAGGAGGCCGGGCTGCTCGCCTTCCGCCGCCGCGGGGGTGGCGACGGGCTCGCGCGCTCCGCACGCGACGCCGCGCTGCGCCTTCTCCCGCCGCGCGCCCGCGAGGCCGCCTTCCGTCGCCTGCGGCCCGCTGCCGCCGCCCTCGAGAGCGCGGCGCGCTTCGGCGGCATCGACTGGGCACGCACCTCCGCGTTCTCCGAGGAGGCGAACACGCAGCCAGGCGTGTGGATCAACCTCGCCGGTCGCGAGGCCGCCGGCCGCGTGGCGCCCGCCGACTACGAGCGTGCGCGCGCCGACGTGATCGCGGCGCTGCTCGACTGGAAGCTCCCGGATGGAGCCAAGGTGGTGGCGCGCGCGCGCCGGCGCGAGGAGGTCTACGCCGGGCCGCACGTCGAGCGCGCGCCCGACGTGGTGGTGGAGCTCGGCCTCGACGCCGGCTACGGCCTCTCGCTGGTGCCGACACCGCGCGGCGTCGCGGCGCCGGCGCTCCGCACCCTCGAGGACCACGAGCTCGCCGGCGGCCGTGGCCGCGGCATGAACGGCACGCACCGTCCCGAAGGCATCTGGATCGAGCACGACACGCGCGACGCCGCGTTTCCGAGCGGCCACGCGGGGCTCGCGGATGCGGCGGCCCCGATCCTGGAGGCGATGGGAGTCTCCCCCGCCGCCGCCGCGACCAGCCCCCCCGCGCCGCGCACGTACTCCGCCGCGGAAGAGGCGATCGTCGCCGAGCGCCTGCGCAAGCTCGGCTACCTCGACTAGTCTCGCCGCGATGTCCGCGCCCGAGCTCTCGCTCGTCTTCCCGGTCTTCGACGAGGAGGACAACGTCGGGCCGCTGCTCGCGAGCGCGGTCGCGCTCGGACGCCGGCTCGGCCGGAGCTTCGAGATCGTGGTGGTGGACGACGGCTCGCAGGACGCGAGCGCGGCGCGCATCGCGGCCTTCCTTTCGGAGCACCCCGAGATCCGCGCCGTGCACCACCCTTCGAACCGCGGCTACGGCGCGGCGCTGCGCTCCGGGCTGCGCGAGGCGCACGGCGCGCTCGTCTTCTTCAGCGACGCCGACCTCCAGTTCGATCTCGACGAGATCGAGGAGCTGCTCGCACACACGGGCTCCTTCGACGTCGTCGCCGGCTACCGCGCGCCGCGCCGCGACCCCTTGATCCGCCACGTGCTCGCCTGGGGCTGGGGCACGCTCGTGAACCTGCTCTTCGACCTGGGCGTGCGCGACATCGACTGCGCCTTCAAGCTGTTCCGGCGCGAGGTGCTCGACGCGATCCCGATCGCGTCGCTCGGCGCCTTCGTGAACACCGAGATGCTGGTGCGCGCGCGCGCCGCGGGCTTCCGCATCCGGCAGGTGCCGGTGACGCATCGGCCGCGCCGCGCGGGACGCCCGAGCGGCGCGCATCCGCGCGTGATCGCGCGCGCGCTGCTCGAGCTCGCGACGCTCTACCGCGAGCTGCGCACCGCGCGGGCGCAGCAGACCGGGCCGGCCACGCGCGCGTCCGCGCGACCGGGCTCGTGATCGGGAAGGCCCTGCTCGCGGTCGCAGGGCTCGCCGCCGCGGCGCTGCTCGCGGCCTTCCTGTGGCTCGGCTCCCTGTTCTCCGAGCCCGGCGCCGAGCCGGTGTCCTCGCTCGCCGGCGCTCTCGGCGCGCAGCGCGTGCTCGGCGTGTTCGCGCACCCCGACGACGAGCAGCTCGTCACCGGCCTGCTCGTGCGCGCCGATCGCGCCGGCGTCTTCACGGCGCTCGTCACCGCCACGCGCGGCGAGGCGGGCGAGCAGTCGCCGGTGGTCGCGCGCCAGCGCGACCTCGGCGCGGTGCGCATGGCCGAGCTGCTGAAGAACGGCTTCGCGCTCGGCGTGGACGAGCAGGAGGTCTGGGACTACCCGGACGGCGGCGTGCCCGACGTGCCGCTCGACGAGCTGACCTCGCGCGTCGAGCGCGCGATCCGTCGCTACGAGCCCGATCTCGTCGTCACCTTCTGGCCCGCCAGCGGCGCCACCGGGCACAAGGATCACATGCGCGTCGGCCTGGCGGCCGAGACGGCGGTAGAGCAGCTCCGCGCGGTGGGCCGGGGCCCGCGTTGGCTCGCCTACGCCCTCACGCCGCCGCGCGCGCTCGCGCGCATGGGCGGCGCAGCCGGGCTTCGCGTCGCCGAGAACACGCCCGCACCGACCCACCGCATGCCCGGCGAGATCGACGCCAAGCTGCGCGGCTGGGAGATCCACGCCTCGCAACACGACTTCGTGCGCAAGGTCTATCGCGTGCCGCCGCGCGTGCTCTACTGGCTCTGGGACGAGGAGCTCTACAAGGTCGTCGAGCTCGGCGGATGAGGCTCGCGTCGCTCGGCGCCTTCCGCTTTCCCGCGCCGCTCGGCTCGCAGCGCTTCGCGGCGGAGCAGGCGGACGCGCTGCGCGCTGCGGGCGCGGAGGTGGAGCTGCTGTCGTACGGCGCGGGCGGAGCGCCGCGGCGCGGCCTCGACCTGCGCAAGCTCGCGGCCGACCTCGCGCTCGGGCGTGCGCTCGTCGCCGCGCACCGCGGGCGCCCCTTCGACGCGATCCTCGCTCACAACGCGGAGGCGGCGCTCGTAGCGCTCGCGCAGCGACCTCGGCTCGGCGTGCCCGTCGTCTACGTCGCGCACACGCTCTGGCGCGAGGAGCTCGAGACGTGGGCGCCGGCGCCCGGGAGCGCCGCGCTCGGCGCCGTGCTCGACGGCGCGCTCGCGCGCGCGGCCGACGGCGTGCTCGCGCTCACCGAGACGGCGCGGCGCGCCCTCGCGCCGGCGGCGCGCGGCCCGGTCGCATGCATCCCGCCCGGCCACACGCCGGAGCCGGAGCCGCCGGCGGCGGACGTCGCCGCCGCGTGCGCGCGTCACGGGCTCGCGCCCGAGGGCTTCGCGCTCTACGCGGGCAACCTCGATCGCTACCAGGATCTCGCCGCCCTCGATGACGCGGCCGGCCGCGAGCCCGGGCTGCCCGTCGTCGCCGTGACGCACGCCGCGGGAGGGGGTCGCTTGCGCCGCCTCCGCGTCATCGAGGTCGGCGACGTCTCGGAGGCGCGCCTCCTCGTGCACGGCGCGGCGGTCGCGCTGCTGCCGCGCCGCCGCGCCGGCGGCTTCCCGATCAAGCTGCTCCACTACCTGGCCGCGGGCCGCGCGATCGTGCTGCGCGAGCGGCTCGCCGGCGCGCTCGCCCACGGCGAGTCCGCCTGGCTGCTGAGCGACGACGCCCGTCCGTACGTGTTCGCCGCGGCGATCCGCCGCCTGGCCGGCGACCGCGCGCTGCGCGAGCGACTCGGCGCCGGAGCGCGGCGCGTGCTCGCGGCGCACCACGCCTGGCCTGCGCGAGCGGCCGAGACGCTGGCGCTCGTCTCGCGCGCGCGCCGCTAAGCTCCCCGGACCGTCGAGACCACCCTGCCCCCGCCCGCGCGGAGGCGGGGCGTTCTGCGTTCGCGCACAGGAGCCCGCGCTGCCCGCCCCCGCCACCCGCCTCGCCGATCTCGCGCGCCGCCTCGAGGGGCGCAGCGGGCCGGTGCGCATCCAGGGCCTGCGCGGCGGCGCGCGCGCCGTCGTGATCGCGCGCCTCGCCGAGGCGCACGCGGCCGCGCCCACGCTCGTGCTCACGGCGGGCGCGAAGGAGACCGACCGCCTCGAGGCCGACCTGCGTGCCGCCCTCGGCGAGAGCGACGGCGGCCGCGTGCGGCCGTTCCCCCATCCCGACGCCGGCCCGTACGACCGCTTCTCGCCTCAGGGCCCCGTCGTCGCGCAGCGCATGGAGGTGCTGCATCGCCTGGCGAGTGCGAGCGGTGCGCCTCCGATCGTAGTGGCGCCGTGGAGCGCGCTCGCCTGGCGCGTGCCGTCGCGCGAGGCCGTGATCGCGGCCACGGTGCGCATCGCGCGCGGCGAGCGCATCGACCGCGACGCGCTCGTGGCGCGGCTGGTCGGCGCGGGCTACGCGCGGCAGGCGGTGGTCGAGGAGCGCGGCGAGGTGGCGGTGCGCGGCGGCATCGTGGACGTGTTCCCGCCGCAGCGCGCGCATCCGGTGCGGATCGAGCTGCTCGGCGACGAGGTCGAATCGCTGCGCGACTTCGACCCGGCGAGCCAGCGCTCGCAGGCGGAGCTCGCGGAGTTCGTGGCGCCGCCGCCGCGCGAGATCCTCGCGACGCGCGAGCTCGTGGTCGAGCGCTCCGCCGAGATCCGGGCACGCGGCCTCGCGCAGGGCGTGCCGTCGCGCGCGCTCGACGCGCTGCTCGACGCGCTGCTGCGCGGCGCGCTGCCGCCCGGCTCGGAGGCGCTCGCTCCGCTGCTCCAACCCGCGCTCGAGACGTTCCTCGACTTCCTGCCCGAGCAGACGCTCGTGGTGCTGGACGAGCCCGACACGGGGCGCGAGCGCCTCACGCGCTTCCACGTCGATGCGCTCGAGGGCTTCGCGGGCGCGAAGACGGGCGAGCGCGTCGTGTGCGAGCCCGACGAGCTGCTGATCGGCGCCGACGCGCTCACCGCCGCGATCGAGCAGCGCCGGCCGCTCGCGCTCGAGCGGCTCGAAGCGGGCGGTCCCGGCCGCAGCGAGGCGGTGCACGCCACCGCGCACGACGACCTCGCGCATCGCCTGCGCGAGGCGCGCGGCGGCGATGCGCCGTTGCGGCCGCTGCTCGCGGCGCTCGCGGGCTGGCGGAAGGAAGGCCTCGCGATCGCGCTCGCGGCGCCGAGCCTGTCGGGCGCCGAGCGGCTCCGCACCCTGCTCGGCGAGTACGCGATCGAGGCCGAGCTGGCCCGCGCGCCCGCGCCCGCGTGGGAGTGGTCGCCGCCGGGCGGCGTCACCGTGCGCGTGATGGACCTCTCCGCCGGCTTCGTGCTGCGCGACGAGGGCCTCGTCGCGCTCACCGAGGAGGAGCTGTTCGGACCACGCGAGCCGCGCCGCCGCGCCACCAGCTTCCGCGACGCCGCCGCGCTCGAAGCGCTCGGCGAGATCGCGCCCGGGGACCTGCTCGTGCACGCCGAGCACGGCATCGGCATCTACCGCGGGCTCGTGATCCTCGAGGTCGGCCGCATCCGCGAGGAGATGCTGCGCCTCGAGTACGCCGACGGCGACCGGCTCTTCGTGCCCGCGCACCGGCTCAACCTGGTGCAGCGCTACGTGGGCGGCGACGGCCCGCAGCCCGAGCTCGACAAGCTCGGGGGCGTCACGTGGGAGCGAACCAAATCCGGCGTGCGCCGCCGCGTGCGCGACATGGCGAAGGAGCTGCTCGCGGTGCATGCGGCACGCGAGCTCCAGCCCGGCTTCGTCTTCCCGCCGCGCGACCGCGCGCTCGAGGAGTTCGAGGCCGCCTTCCCCTACGAGGAGACGCCGGACCAGCTGGCCGCGATCGAGGACGTGCTCGCGGATCTCTCGCGCGCGCGGCCGATGGACCGGCTCGTGTGCGGCGACGTGGGCTACGGCAAGACCGAGGTCGCCGCACGCGCCGCGCACCAGGTGGTGATGGCCGGCAAGCAGGTGGCCGTGCTCGTGCCCACCACCGTGCTCTGCCAGCAGCACCTCGAGACCTTCCGCCGTCGCTTCGAGGGCCTCGCGATCACGATCGAGTCGCTCTCGCGCTTCTCGACGCCGAAGCAGGCGCGCGCCGTCCGCGACGGTCTCGCGAGCGGCAAGGTCGATCTCGTGGTGGGGACGCACGCGCTCCTCCAGCCCGACCTCGTCTTCAAGGACCTCGGGCTCCTCGTCGTGGACGAGGAGCACCGCTTCGGCGTCGCGCACAAGGAGCGCATCAAGAAGCTGAAGGGGTCGGTGGACGTGGTGACGCTCACCGCGACGCCGATTCCGCGCACGCTCCAGATGGCGTTCGCGGGGCTGCGCGACCTGTCGGTGATCCAGACGCCGCCGCCCGACCGCATCGCCGTGCGCACGCAGGTGTGTCGCTTCGACGAGAGCCTGATCCGGGAGGCGATCCTGCGCGAGGTGCGGCGCGGCGGGCAGGTCTACTTCGTGCACAACCGCGTGCGCACCATCGGCAGCATCGCGGAGCTGCTCCAGAAGAGTGTGCCCGAGGTGCGCGTGGTGGTGGCGCACGGCCAGATGCGCGAGCGCGAGCTCGAGGACAGGATGCTCGCCTTCGTGCGCGGCGACTTCGACCTGCTGCTCTGCACAACCATCATCGAGAGCGGCCTCGACCTGCCGCGCGTGAACACCATCCTGATCGACCGCTCCGACGCGCTCGGCCTCGCGCAGCTCTACCAGCTCCGCGGCCGTGTCGGGCGCAGCCGCCACCGCGCCTACGCCTATCTGCTGATCCCCGACCACGCGCTGACAGACGACGCGAAGCGGCGGCTCGAGGCCATCCAGGACCTGTCGGCGCTCGGCTCGGGCTTCCGGCTCGCGAGCATGGACCTCGAGATCCGCGGCGCCGGCAACCTGCTCGGCGCCGAGCAGCACGGCAATCTCGCCGCGGTCGGCTTCGACACGTACCTCGAGCTGCTCGAGCAGGCGATCGAGACGCTGCGCGGGCACGAGCCGGCGCCCGAGGTGGACCCCGAGATCCGCCTGCCGATCCCCGGGCGGCTGCCCGAGGAGTACGTGGCGGACGTGCGCCAGCGCCTCGTGCTCTACAAGCGGCTCGCGGGCGCGCCCGACGCCGAGAGCGTCGACCGCCTGCGCGACGAGCTGCTCGATCGCTTCGGTCCGCTGCCGCCCGAGGCCGTGAACCTGCTCGGCGTGATCCGCCTCAAGGTGGCGGCGCGCGCGCTCGGCATCGCGAGCATCGCGCTCGACGGCGCCGACCTCGTGCTCGCCGCGTCGGCCTCGAGCCGCGTGGACCCCGCCCGGCTCGTCGCGCTCGTGCGCGCGCGCGGCGAGGTGCAGGTGCTGCCCGACCACCGCGTGAAGGCGCCCGCCCCGGATCGCAGCGTCGAAGGGCTGCTGACGCGAGCGCATTGGCTGCTCGAGCAGCTCGCCGGCTCCCGCTAGGCCGGCCTCCGGCCGACGAACACCTCGTAGCCGGCGTACTCCTCCTGCGGATACTCGGCGCGGCTCGGCGCGAAGCCGGCCTCGGCGAGCAGGCGCAGCCAGGTCTCGCGGGAGAAGAGGCCGAACAGGTGACGGTCGTGCTCCACGGAGACGGAGCCGTCGCGCTCGCGCAGCAGGAACGCGTACTCCGTGATGCAGACCGAGTCGTGCGGATCCGGGTCCCAGGTCCACTCGAGGTAGCGCAGGCCGCGCCCGTCGCTGGCGTCGTGTCCGCCGTGGTTCGTCTCTGGCACGAAGCCCTCGCGCACGTGGTCGGGCGCCACCAGCAGCGCGCCGCCCGGCCGGCAGTGCGCGTAGGCGGTGTCGAACGCGGCGCGCAGGTCCGCCTCGCTCGTCATGTAGTCGATCGCGTCGTGGATCAGCACGCAGTCGAACGTGCGTCCGAGCCGCACGCTGCGCATGTCGCCCACCGCGTGCTCGCACTCGGGATTCAGCGCGCGACTCACCGCGAGCATCGCCGGCGAGAGATCCACCAGCGTGAGCGCGAAGTGCGGCTTCAGGTGCAGGGCGTGGTTGCCGCCGCCCGAGCCCAGCTCGAGCAGCGTGCGCGGCGGCGCGGCGGAGGCCATCGCGAGCAGCTCGCGGTAGAAGGTGGCCGTCTCCGCGTAGTCCTCGGGCGCAGAGAGGAGCGGCCACCACGACGCGAGCTCGCGGTAGAACCGGGGCTCGTCGCTCACCCCGCGATGAACTCCTCGACCTCCGCGCAGGCCTGCTCGTCGGTCACCTGGCGCGGCGGGTGCTTCATGAAGAACGAGGACGGGCCGTGCAGCACGCCGCCGATGCCGCGCTCGAGCGCGAGCTTCGCGCAGCGCACGGCGTCGATCGAGACGCCGGCCGAGTTCGGCGAGTCCTCGACGGAGAGGCGCAGCTCGAGGTGCATGGGCACGTCGCCGAACAGGCGGCCCTCCATGCGCAGGAAGCAGACCTTGTTGTCGTTCTGCCACGGCACGTAGTCGGAGGGGCCGACGTGGATGTTCTCGTCGGCGAGCCGCTCGGCCGCCACCGACTGCACCGCCTCGGTCTTCGACTCCTTCTTCGACGCGAGGCGCGCGCGGTTCAGCATGTTCAGGAAGTCGGTGTTGCCGCCGGTGTTGAGCTGGTAGGTCCGATCGAGCGTGACGCCGCGGCGGCGGAACAGGTCGGTTAGCGTGCGGTGCGTGATCGTGGCGCCGAGCTGCGCCTTGATGTCGTCGCCCACGATCGGGAGGCCCTTCTCCTCGAAGCGCCGCGCCCAGGCCGGATCGCTCGCGATGAAGACGGGGATGCAGTTCACCACCGCGCAGCCCGCCTCGAGCGCGCACTCCATGTAGAAGCGCGTGGCGCGCTCCGAGCCCACGGGCAGGTAGTTGAGCAGCACCTCCGCGCCGGCCTCGCGCAGCACGCGCACGACCTCGGCCGAGTCGGCCTCGAGGGCGTCGGCCAGCACGAAGCTGCGCGCCTCGCCGTACTCGGCCATGTGCGGCGAGACGCCGTCGAGCACCCGGCCCATGCGCACCGGCACGCCGGCCTTGGGGACGTCCGCCTGGAACACCTTGGTGCAGTTCGGCGGCGCGAAGATCGCCTCCGACACGTCGAGGCCGACCTTGCGGGCGTCCACGTCGAAGGCAGCCACCACCTCGATGTCGCCGGGGCGGAAGCCCCCGACCTCGAAGTGCATCAGCCCGCTCGACTCGCCGGCCTCGCGCCCGGTGTAGTAGGCGATGCCCTGCACGAGCGAGCTCGCGCAGTTGCCGACGCCCACGATCGCGATCCGGATCCGCTCCCGTCCCACGCGCTCCCTCCACCGAAAGCCGGAGTGTGGACGCCTGGGTGGCGTTTTCAAGGCGAGCTGCGGGCGGCGAGGGGCCGCCCCTACACGGGCGCGAGCCGTTGGCTCGCTAGGCCGCCGGCGCCGCGGGCTGCTGCGGCCCGGCGAGAAGCTGGAGCAGGAGCTGCACCAGCTCGGCCGGCGGCTTCACCTCGGGCTCTTCGACGGAGTCCTTCTCGTTCTCGAACCGCAGCAGGTCCATCTTGGCGTAGGCGTCGCGGACGCGCGGCGTCAGCAGCCCGAGCCGCTTCAGGTTCGGGACGATCTTCGAGAAGGTCATCTGGCGGAAGCCGACCATGAAGGGCGTGCGCTGCGCCCACTCGAGCCAGACGGGCACCTCCCAGCCGAGCCGCTCGAACACGGGCTGCATCATCAGGCGCTCGCGCAGCAGGTGGCTCGCTTCGATCACGAAGTCCTCGCGCTCGCGCAGCTCGTGCGCCTCCATCTGCTTCGTGTAGACGTCCTCGAGCGCGAGCACGCCGAACGCCACGTGGCGCGACTCGTCGGCCATGATGCGGCTCGTGATGTCCTGGATCAGCGGCTCGCCCGACATCTGGAGCCGCAGCAGGCCGAAGGCCGCGAGCGCGAGGCCCTCGACCAGGATCTGCATGCCGAGGAAGGTGAGATCCCAGCGCGGGTCGCGCAGGATGTCGTCGAGGAGCTGCTGCAGGCTCGGGTGCACGCCGTACGAAAGGCCGACCTTCTCGGTGAGGTAGCGGTGGTACACCTCGACGTGTCGCGCCTCGTCGAGCACCTGGCTCGCGGCGTAGAACTTCGCCTCGACCCACGGCACCGTCTCGACGATCTTCGCCGTCGCGAGCAGCGCCCCCTGCTCCCCGTGCAGGAACTGCGAGAGCATGAAGCTGTTCATGTGGATCTGGAGCGTCGCCGTCTCCTTGGGCTCGAGCGGGCGCGGCGGATTCAGGAGCTGGTTCATCAGCCCGCCCGCATTGCCCACGCGCTCGGCGATCACGCGCTCGAGATCCACGTCCACGGACCAGTCGAGCTCGTTCGCGTTCCAGTTGAGCGCCTTCCCCTTCTCGAACAGGCCGAGCAGGTTCTGGCGCTTCAGCGCGTACTCCCAGTCGAACACGGCGTCGAGCGTGGTGCGCACCTGTTCGAAGGCTCCACTCTGCGGGATGGGCACGGGGTTCTTCTGCACGTACTTCACGTTGGAACTCCTGGGTGGGGGGGCGCGCCGATGTAGGCGAGGAAGTTTCGTTCGATCTCGGTCTGGAGCTCGCGGTCGCTGAGCACGCGGCCGGCGGCGCGCACGTCGCCGACCACGACGAGCTGCAGCATCAAGGCGAACGCGAACTGGACACCGAGGTCGATGCCGAGGCGCGGGTCGGGGTGGCGCAGCTCGCGGCGCCGGGGCAGCAGCAGGGCGGCGATGCGTTCGGCGGTCTGCGCGCGGAAACGGAGCGCGTCGGCCAGCAGCTTCGGGTCGGCCGTGGCCCGGTGCAGGAAGGCGGCGATCAGGTTGCGCCGCTCGCGGAACACGTGCACCAGCTCGTCCGCGCACGCGCGCGCGATCACCGCGATCGGCGCGTCGCCCCAGCGCCCGGCGTCGGCGAGCTTCGCGACGCGCAGGAGCATCTCGTCGAAGAAGCGCTCCTCGAGCGCGCGCAGCAGCGCGTCCTTGTCGGGGAACCGCGCGTAGAAGCCGCCCACCGAGGAGCCGGCCCGCCGTGCGATCTCGGGCACCGAAGCGTCGGCGAGGCCCTTCTCGAGGATCAGCTTCTCGGCGGCGCGGAGCAGTCGCTCCTGCGTGCGCTCGCTGCGGGGCTGCTTGGGCTCGCTCATGCCGGCCGTCCTGAATCCGAATCAGATTCTGATTCGGACGGCGAGCCTATCGCCGCTCCAGCAGCTCGGCAAGGGCCCGCACCACGCGGTCCGGCCGCGGCGCGTGCTGCGGCGGCCCGGCCCCCGCATGGTCCACCCAGATCGCGGCGAGCCCGGCGCGCCGGGCGCCGGCCACGTCCGCGTCGAGGTCGTCGCCGATCATGGCGGCCGGCTCGCCCGTGGCGCCGAGCGCGGCCAGCGCCCCCGCGAAGGCCGCGGGCTCGGGCTTGCCGACGCCCACCTCGCCCTCGATCCGCACCGCGTCGAAGCAGCGCGCCAGGTCGTAGCGCTCGAGCTTCGCCCGCTGCAGGAGCGCGCCACCGTTCGTGAGCAGGCCGAGCCGGTGGCCGCGGCGGCGCAGCTCGGCGAGCGCCTCGAGCGCGCCGGGCAGGGGCGCGACCCGCGCCTCGCGCTCGCTCGAGTAGGCGTCCGCGACTTCGCGAACGAGTTCGCCTTCCACCGAAAGCCCAAGCCGCTCGAAGGTTTGCACGAGGATGGCCCGGCGCGCGGCGAACATGTCCTGGCGCGCGGCGCGGCTGCGCTCCGGGTCCGCCCAGAAGGGCTCGCGCACCGCGTCGAGCGCCGCGAGGAAGCGCTCGGGCGCGACGGGCAGGCGCGCCGCGAAGCGCTCGACCACCTCCGCCCAGAGCCCCTCGCCGCCGGCGCCGTAGCGCAGCACCGTGTCGTCGAGATCGATCAGCAGGACGCGCGGTAGGGCCTTCACGAGCTGTCGTGGAGGTTCGCTCACGCCGCCCGCATCCGCCGTCGGCCTTCCCGGTGGCCGGTCGCGGCGTCACAAGTACGCTGCGGCGCGATGCCCGACCTCGCCGGCCGCACCGCCGTGATCACCGGGGCGAGCCGCGGGCTCGGGGCGGGGCTCGCCGCGGCGTTCCGCGAGCGCGGGCTCCGGCTCGGCCTCTGCGCGCGCAGCGAGCCCGCGCTCCCGGATGGCCCGGACGTCGTGGCCCGCCGGCTCGACGTGCGCGATCCGGCGGCGCTCGCGGCGTTCACGGCCGACGTCGAGGCCCGCTTCGGCGCCATCGAGCTGTGGATCAACAACGCCGGCGTGCTGGAGCCGATCGCGCCGCTGCGCGACGTCGCGCCCGACGCGGCGCGCGCGCACCTGGAGGTGAACGTGCTGGGCGTGCTGCTCGGGACGCAGGCCTTCGTGCGGCACCTGCGCCGGCGCGGCGGCGAGGGCGTGCTCGTGAACGTCTCCTCGGGCGCAGCGCAGAAGGCCTACGCGGGCTGGTCCGTCTACTGCGCGGCGAAGGCCGCGGTGGACCGACTGACGGAGTGCGTCGCGCTCGAGGAGGCGGCCTCCGGCCTCCGCGCGTACTCCGTCGCGCCGGGCGTGATCGACACCGACATGCAGGCCCTGATCCGCGCCATGCCGCCCGAGCGCTTCCCCGACGCCCCGCGCTTCGTCGAGCGGAAGCGCACCGGGAGCTTCAACACACCGGGCTTCGTAGCGGAGCATGTCCTCGCGCTCGCCTTCGACCCCGCGGCGCGCCCGGCCGAGGTGTGCGTGCGCCTGCCGGACGAGCGCTAGCGCTGCGCCTCCGCGAAGCGCGCGACCTCCGCCGCCAGCGTCTCGATCACCTGGGCGTCGCTCTGCCCCGAGCGCTTCAGCACGTGGAAGCCGTGGTCTGCGCCGTCGACGACTCGGAGCTGCGCGCGCGCACCGAGCTTCTCGCAGACCGGCGCGAGCCGCTTGAGGTCGGCGAGCGTGTCGCGGCTGCCCTGGAGGAACAGCATCGGCAGACGCACCTCCGCCAGGTGGGCCGCGCGCTCGATGCTGGGCCGGCCGGCCGGGTGGAGCGGGAAGCCGAGGAACACGATCCCGCGCACGCCTTCGAGGCGGCCCTCCGCCGCGGCGAGCGAGGTCATCCGGCCGCCCATCGACTTGCCACCCGCGATGAGCGGCAGAGCGCCGGCGAGCCTGCGCGCCTCGGCGGCCGCGGCAGCGACGGTCTCGACCAGCACCGGCCGCGGGTCGGGCCGGCGCCCGCCGGCAGCGGCGTACGGGAACTCGAAGCGCAGCGTCCCGACGCGCCGCGCGGCCAACGCCGCAGCCACGGCCTCCATGAACGCGTGCCGCATCCCGGCGCCCGCGCCGTGCGCGAACGAGAGCAGGCTCGTGGCGCCGTCCGGGAGGTGGAGGAGACCCGCGTGCGCGCCGAAGCGGTGCTCACTCGGGCCGGGCACTGCTCAGCGTGTGCGGACGAGCGCCGCGCGCCAGCGCCGCCACGCGAACGCCAGCGCGAGCGCGCCGAGCGCGAGCGGTGCCACGTGCAGCGGGTCGCTCGCGTAGTGGAGCCAGTGCGAGGAGCCGCCGTCGAGGCCGTGACCCGGGTGCGCCGCCGCGGCGTTCGCGATCGAGAGCGCCGCGCCCGCCACGGAGGCCGCCCGCATCGTCCTGCTGCTTCGCATCGTCACTTCCCTCCTGCCCGCGCCAGCGTAGCGACGAACCCGGCCACTGCACTCGCGACCTCGTCGTACACCTGATCCTCCGTCCGCACGCTCCCTTCGGGCAGTGCGAAGGAGTGATCGGCGTCCCTCACCACCGCGAGGCGAGCGTTCTCGCCGAGCTTCTCGACGAGCCCGTCGAGCAGGGTGATTTCGCCGAGCGGATCGAGCGAGCCCTGCACGAAGAGCAGGGGCTGCGAGATGCCCTCCACGAACTGCGCGTTCATGGCGCTCGGACGGCCCGGCGCGTGCAGCGGATAGGTGAGGAGCACGATGCCGCGGTACGCCGGGAGCTCTCCGTTCTTCGCCGCGTACGCCGTCATCATCCCGCCGGCGGACTTGCCGCCGACGAACAGCGGCAGCGCGCCGCGGCGCTTCTCACCCTCGCGCGCGGCCGCGATGACGGTGTCGACCAGCAGGCGCGGCGGATCGGGCTGCTGCCGCTTCGCCTCCGCGTAGGGGAAGTTGAAGCGCAGCGTCGCGACGCCGTGGCGCGCGAGCGCGACGCTGATCGACTCCATGAACGGCGAGTGGATGTTCATCACCTGACCGTGCGCGAGGACGAGCAGCGCGCGGGAATCGGCCGGGCGCAGCAGCAGCGCAGAGCAGGTCGTGTCGCGCACCTGGATCGTGAGCCGCGTGGCCTCCGGCTCGGCGGCGCGCGCCGCGGTCGCGAGCAGGCAGAGCAGCGGCAGCAGCAGGTGGAAACGAGGCGGACGCACGGGACCTCCGGCGCCGGAGGCTAGCGAGCCGCCCGGCGGACCCGCGCAACCTTCCGCCCGGGCCGGGGTTCGAGCAGGCGACCGGGACGAACGACCCGGGACAAGAGGAGAAGAGGTCATGCGCAAGCTCACGCTCAGTCTCGCGATCCTCGCCACCGGCCTCGCGCTCGCGGCGCCGGCCGCGCAGGCGAACCCGCCGACGGGCAACCACGCCGACCAGCGGCTCGACCGGCGCGGCGATCGCATCGACGGCCGGCTCGACCGCAAAGGCGACCGCATCGACGACCGGCTCGACCGCCGCTCCGAGCGTCAGGAAGACCTCGGGCACGAGGCGCGGGCGAACCGGCTCGACCGCCGCGGCGACCGCATCGAGAACCGCCTCGACCGCAAGGGCGATCGCATCGAGAACCGGCTCGATCGTCGCGGCGACCGCATCGACCGCCGGCGCGGCGGCAGCGCCGACTAGGGCGGCGCCGCGTCGAAGACCTCGCGGGCGAGCGTGTAGGAGACGAGGCGCAGGCCTCCCTCCTCGCGCTCGCCCTCGAACGTCATGCCGAGCCGCTCCATCACGGCCACCGACGCGCGGTTCGACGCGTCCGTGCGGGCGCGGACGCGCGCATGCCCGAGCCGGGTGAAGGCGTCCTCGAGCACGCACCTCGCCGCTTCCGTGACGAGGCCGCGCCCCCACGCGCTCGGCGCGAGCGAGTAGAGCAGCTCGGGCTCGGCGTCCGGCGTCATGCGCCAGAGCCCGCACGCGCCGAGCAGCGCGCCCGGCCCGGACTCGCGGAGCGCGAAGAGGCCGAAGCCGTCCGCGGCGAAGCTCGCCGTGTTGCGCCCGATCACGCCGTCCACGGTGGCGAGATCGATCACGCGGCCGTCCCAGAGGAAGCGGCGCACGTCGGGGTCGGTCCAGTGCCGGTGGAGCGCCGCGCGGTCGTCCGGCTCGAGCGGACGCAAGCGAAGACGCTCCGTGCGCAGCTCGATCGACATGGGCCGCGCAGCGTAGCTGTCGTGACTCCGTTCGCCTTCGCCGGCTCCCTGGCCGATCCCGTGGCATCCTGCGGCGCATGGAGACCCTGATCGTCGACCGCTCCTCCGACGGCATCGTGACGGTGACCCTCCACCGTCCCGAGAAGAAGAACGCCATCAACGGGCCGATGTGGGACGAGCTGATGGCGGTGTTCCGCGAGGTGGCGGAGAGCGCGAACGACCGCGTGCTCGTGCTGACGGGCTCGGCCGGGGCGTTCTGCGCGGGCGCCGACCTCACGCCCGTCCCCGGCCAGTCGCGCCACCAGCTCGACCTCATGCACCACTTCGGCTGGGTCGGGCTCGCGCTGCACGAGATCCCGAAGCCGACCCTCGCGAAGGTGAACGGCGTGGCCGTGGGCGCGGGGCTGAACCTCGCGCTCGGCTGCGACCTGATCGTGGCCGGCGAGAGCGCGCGCTTCTCGGAGATCTTCGTGAAGCGTGGGCTCGCGATCGATCTCGGCGGCTCGTGGCTGCTGCCGCGCCTCGTCGGCTTGCACAAGGCGAAGGAGCTGGCGCTGCTCGGCGAGATGCTCGACGCGAAGGAGGCCGAGCGCATCGGCATCGTGAACCGCGTGGTGCCGGACGCTCAGCTCGACGCCTTCGTGGCCGACTGGGCCGCGCGGCTCGCCGCGGGCCCGCCGCTCGCGCTCCAGATGACGAAGCGCATGCTCACCATGGGCCTCGGGCTGAGCCTGTCCGAGGCGCTGCACCAGGAGGCGATGGCGCAGAGCGTGACGGGCGCTAGCGAGGACACCGCCGAGGCGATGAAGGCCTTCTTCGCGCGGCGCGAGCCGAGCTTCAAGGGCCGCTAGGAGGAGCCTCGTGTTCGATCTGTCGGGTCGCGTGGCGCTCGTGACGGGCGGCGGGCAGAACCAGGGCGCGGGCATCGCTCGGGCGCTCGCGGGGCAGGGCGCGGCGGTGGCGGTGAACGACCTCGTCGGCGAGCGCGCGGAGGCGGTCGCCAAGGAGATCGCGGCGCGCGGGGGCCGCGCGCTCGCGGCGCCCTTCGACGTGACGGACCTCGCGGCGGTGCGGGCCGGCGTGGCGCGGGTGGAGCGCGAGCTCGGGCCGATCGACGTGCTCGTCAACAACGCCGGCGTGCCGGAGGGCATGGGCATCGCGCCCTTCCGCGAGATGGACCCGGCGCTCTGGCGCCGCTACGTGGACCTCAACCTCTACGGCGTCACGAACTGCTGCAAGGCGGTGATCGACGGGATGTGCACGCGCGGCTTCGGGCGCGTGGTCACGATCTCGTCGGGCGCGGGCCAGACGGGGCTCGCGCTGGGCGTCTCGCTGTACGCCGCAGGGAAGGGCGGCGCGATCGCGTTCATGCGCCACCTCGCGCTCGAGACCGCGCGCTTCGGCGTCACCGCGAACACGCTCGCGCTCGGCCTGATGTCGAACGCCGGCGGCGCGGACGCGACGGCCGCGCTCGCGAAGACCATCCCCGTCGGCCGCCTCGGCACGCCGGAGGACGTCGGCGCCGCGTGCGTCTACCTCGCCTCGACCGAAGCCGCCTGGCTGACCGGCCAGACCCTCGGCCTCAACGGCGGCAATCTCACCAGTTGACGGGGACGTTCGTCAAAACGTCAAAACGCGAGTCGGGTGCCGATCGTTTTGACGTCTTGACGAACGTCCCCGCTTCCGGACCAGCTAGCCGCCGAGCGAAGCTCAGGCTTTGGCGCTGGGGCGGGCCTTCAGCTTCTCGAACCAGGCCGAGAGGTTCTGGAGCGCCGGGTCGGGGCCCTGGCCGACGCTGGCGCCGAACTCGACGAACGCGAACAGCACGAGGTCGGCGAGCGTGAGGCGCTTCGGCACGATCGTGTCGCGTCCCGCCATCTGACCGTCGAGCCAGGCGAGGCCGTCGCGTGCGGTGGCCTTGAGCCCGTCCGCCGCCTCCGGGATCGTGCGGATCCGCGACTTGAACAGCGGCAGCCCCTCCGCGAAGCGGAAGCCGTCGGCGAGCGGCTGCACGATCTTCCACTCCACGCGCCGCGTCCACATGCGCGCCTCCGCGCGATCCGCCGCGTTCTCGCCGATCAGCGCCGGCTTCGGCTTCTGCTCCTCGATGTACTCGCAGATCGCGACCGTCTCCGCGATCACGCGCCCGTCGTCGAGCTCGAGCGACGGCATCTGCCCCGCCGGGTTCTTCTGGAGATAGGGCCCCTGGCGGTTCGCGCCCGCCATGATGTCCACCTTCTCGATCTGCGGGAAGCTGAAGCCCTTCTCGGCGGCGAACATGCGCACCAGCTTGGGATTGGGACCGAGCGAGTCGTAGAACTTCACGAGAACCTCCGTCGAAAGGTGATGGGTAGGGAATCGAAGCCCCAGAGCAGGACGTTCGGCCTGTGCCGCGGCGCCTCTGCCTCGGGGTCGGGCGCGAAGCCGTCGAGCCGTGCGAGCAGCGTGCGGAACGCGACGAGGAGCTCCTTGCGCGCGAGCGCCGCGCCGAGGCAATGGTGGATGCCCAGCCCGAAGGCGAGATGCTCCCCCGCGTTCGTGCGTCCGACGTCGAAGCGCTCGGGCTCCGGGAACTTCTCGGGGTCGCGATTGGCCGCCGCGAAGCGCACCATGCACATCGCGCCGGCCGGGATCTTCTCGCCCTCGATCTCGCTGTCCTGCGTGCAGACGCGCCACATGTTCGCGGTGGGCGCGGCCAGGCGCAGCACCTCCTCGACGAGCCCCGGCACGAGCGCCGGCTCGCGCCGCACGCGCTCGAGCTGATCGGGGTGCTGGATCAGCAGCCAGACGCCCTCCACGATCGCCGAGGCCGTCGTCTCGTTCCCCGCCACGAGGAGCTGCTGGAGGATCGAGAGCATCTCGGTCACGTCGAGCGAGCGCTCGCCCTCGACCTGCGCGTGCACGATGTCCGAGAGGATGTCGTCGTGCGGCTCCTTGCGGCGCTCCTCCAGCTTGGCCGCGAAGTAGTGCTGGAACTCCACGATGAGCCGCGCGGCCTCGACCTGGCCGGCCAGGCTCGCCACGCCCGAGAGCTGCGCCACGAAGCCGTCCGTCCAGCGGCGGAAGAGCGCGAGGTCCTCGCGCGGCGCCCCGAGCTGCTCGGCGATCACGGTGAGCGGCAGCGGCTGCGCGAAGTCACCGAGCAGCTCCGCGCGCCCGCGGCCTTCGATGCGGTCGAGCAGCTCGTTCGCGATCGCCAGGGCGCGCGGCTCGAGCGCCTCGGCCCGCTTCGCGCTGAACGCCTTGCTCACGAGCTTGCGGAAGCGCTTCTGCTCGGGCGGATCCGCGGTCAGCATGGTGTCCACCGGCGGATAGCCCTGCTTCGCGACCTCCATCACCTCGGGCGGCGGCCCGCCCGCTCCGCCGAGCGCCCGCCCGAAGCGATTCGAGAAGCGCTCCCAGTCGCGCAGCACCGCGCTCGCCGCGGCGAAGCTCGAGATCAGGAAGATGCCGGTGTTCGGCTCGCGGTAGACGGGCGCGTGCTCGCGCACGCGGCGGTAGTAGTCCCACGGATCCGACAGCACGCTCGGGGCGAAGGGGTTCTGCGCCGCGAGCGCCGGGGGGGCCGACATCGGGCGCAGTCTATCACGCGTCCTCGCGCGCGAAGGCGCGGCACGCCGCGAGGTAGTCGCGCAGGTGGCGCGCGCGGAAGTCGGCCTCCTCCCACGGCGCGTCGCTCGCGAGCGCGTGCTGCTCGGGCCGCAGCACGTACACGAAGGCGTCGCAGCGTTCGCCCGCAGCGAGCGTCACGGGAAGCACCAGCCGCTCGTAGCATGCGTCCTCGAAGCGATCGAGCACCGCGAGCGCTTCGGCATCGAGTCCGCTCCAGAGCACGCCGCGGACGCTCTCGCCCGCGGCCGGCACCACCACCGGGTAGACGGCCCCACGCAGCAGCAGGCGCCGGAAGCCCGTGAGCGTGGCCGCTTGCGACGCGAAGCGCCGGCCCGCGACGATCTCCATCACCTCGCCGAGCATCAGCGTGCCGTAGGTGAAGAGGCGGAGCTCGGCGGGCGCCGTCGCGCTACTCCACCAGCCGGAACACGCGCGTTTCGCCGAAGCGGAACAGCTCCATGACCAGGTCCGTGGTGCCGTACTTCTCGCGGAATGCCGCCACCACCTGCTCGACCTCGGCCGCGCTCAGCACCCGCTCGGCGCGCAGCGGGCGATCGCCGCCCGCCTCGCGCAGCCGCAGCCCGCCCTCGCGCTCGACGTTGTCGCCCCAGGTGGTGCCCGCGGTGCGGATGTACGCCTGGCGGTCGAGCACCACGATCCAGATCGTGGTCAGGCGCTGGCCGCCGTCCTCGTCCGTGCTCACCACCTCGATGGTCTGGACGTCCGTGAACTGCGTCCAGTCGATGGGCGGGGCTGCGTGCGCAGCGCTCCCGAGCAGGAGCGCCGCAGCGAGAACCAGAGCCTTCATCGGCTTCCCTCCTCGAACGCGCGCGAGCATGACAACCGCCCCCGCGGCTGGAAAGCTCACGCCCCGCCTTCGGAGTGACCGAGGGATTTTCCCGGCGCGACGCGGTCGCGCACGCGCCGCTTCAGCTCGGCCAGCTCGGGGAAGCCGCCGTCGCGCGTGCGGCACCAGACCGGCTCCGCACCCACGCGCACCTGGAACACGCCGCCCTCGCCCGGCACCAGCGCCACCTCGCCGAGCTCCTCCGCGAAGGTGGTGAGCAACTCCTGGGCCAGCCAGCTCGCCCGCGGCAGGAAGCGGCAGCGCGTGCAGTAGACGATCTCGACGCGCGGCCCGCTCACAATTTGGCGATCACGCGGTCCGCGTAGCCCTTGAGCGCGTCCACCTTCTGCTGGAGCGGCATGCTGTCCTTCTCGTAGGCGTTGCGGAAGCCGACGATCACGTCCGTGATGCCCTGGTCTTCGAGCCGGCGGATGCCGTCCACCGTGTACGCGTCCATCGAGATCACGTGGACCTCGAACGGCTCTCGCTCGCGGCCGTACTCGCGGCGCAGCGCCGCGAGCCTCGCGAGCTGCGCGCCGAGGTCGGCCGCCTTGCCGCCCCCCGCGTGCATCCAGCCGTCGCCGACCCGCGCCGCGCGGCGCAGGGCCGCCTCCGCGTGGCCGCCGATCAGGATCGGGATCGGCTTCGTGGGCGCCGGGCAGATCTTCACGGGCTCGAGGTCGAAGTGCTCGCCGTGGAACTCGAAGAACTCGCCCGTCGCGAGCCCGCGCAGGATCTCGATCATCTCGTCCATGCGCTTGCCGCGCCCCTCCCAGGGCACGTTCATCACCCGGAAGTCGTCGGGCCAGGGCGACAGGCCGACGCCGAGCGCGAGGCGGTTGTTCGTGAGCGCCGCCACCGAGGTGGCCTGCTTCGCGACCAGCACCGGATGCCGCATCGGCAGCTTGATCACGAACGTGGTGAAGCGCAGGCGCTCTGTCACCGCGCCCAGCGCCGCCATCAGCACGAAGGGCTCGATGAAGGGCTTGTCCTCGAGGAAGTGCCGGTCGCCGTCGCCCGTGTACGGGTACTTGCTGTCGGAGAGCTTCGGGTAGAACAGGCTCTCCGGCACCGTGAAGGAGTGGTAGCCGGCGCGCTCGGCCTCCACCGCCAGGGTGAAGAGCTGCTGGGGATCGCACATCGACTCGGCGAAGCTGAAGCGCATGCGCCGGAGCCTATCACGGGATGCCGGGCTAAGGCCCCGCGGGCGGACGGTCGAAGAGCCCCGGATGGCTCAGCAGGGGTCAGCGCCCGGCGCCGAGCGGCGCGTCTTCACGCGTCTGCCGTACCGCATTCCCTGCGAGTTCACGTACGAGGGCTTCAAGCTCGCCGGCATCGTGACGGACATCTCGGCGCGCGGTCTCTTCGTCGAGACCTCGAGCCGCATCCCGACCGGCACCGAGGTCCGGTTCGTGCTGCGCGATCCCCGCGGCTCCTTCGAGGTGGTGGGCCGCGTGATGCGCGAGCGGCGCTCGCACCGCGCCGCGCGGGTGGTGCGCTCCAACGGCCTCGGCATCCAGCTGGACGTGGTGCCGGAGCCGTTCTTCCGCCTGCTCGTGGAGCTGGGGCTCGGCTAGCAAGCGGCGCGTGTCGCGCCGCGCGCAGTGAGCCGAAGGCGAACGGAGTCACGACAGCTGCCCTCCGCGCCTCGAAACGCCTCCGCGTGACGCGCGCTGGAGCGCCCTCGTCGATGGCCTCACGAGGCCTTGCGTCGGACCACCATCACCTGGACCCGCCCCTTCGGCCCGACGTACCACGACGCCACCCAGGCAGTGAGCCCGACCACGATCGAGCCGATCAGCGCGGCGCCGAAGCTCGCGACGTGGAAGCCGGAGAGCAGCCGCGCGACCAGCCCGAACATCGCCGCGTTCACGACGAGCAGGAACAGCCCGAGCGTGAGCACGGTGAGGGGCAGCGTGAAGAAGACCGCGAGCGGGCGGACCACGGCGTTGACGATCCCGTACAGCAGCGCGGCCACCACCAGCGTGCCCGCGTCGTCGATCGTGATGCCGGTCAGGAGCTGGTCGGCGAGCCAGAGGCCGACCGCGACGATGGCGAGGCGGATCAAGAAGCCGATCACGACGCTTCCTCCCGGCGGTAGCATCGGGGACCGAGCCGGGAGGCGCCATGGATCTGGACGAGCTGACGAGCCGACACGAGATCGAGCAGGTGATCCTGCGTCTCGCCCGCGCCACCGATCGGCGCGACTCCGAGGCGATCCGCGCCTGCTACCACGCCGACGCGTTCGACGACCACGGCGCCTTCCAGGGCAGCCCCGCCGAGTTCTCGGAGTGGGTGCCGAAGGTGCTCGCGATGTTCGCCGCCACCCAGCACTTCCTCGCGCCGCCGCGCATCGAGCTGGACGGCGACGTCGCGCACTGCGAGACGTACTGCACCGCGCATCACGTGACGCCCGCGAGCGACCCGGAGGGCGAGCGCGACTCGGTGATGGGCCTGCGCTACGTGGACCGCTTCGAGCGGCGCGGCGGGGTGTGGCGCATCGCGCGCCGGACCTGCGTGTGGGACTACACGTACATCGTGCCGGCGGCGAACAAGTGGCCGTTCGGGCCCGCCTACCGCCTCGGCCGTCCGGACCGCGAGGACCCGAGCTACCTCCGCTGACGCAAGGCCGCGAGGATCTCGCGCGAGGTCGGGAAGCGGTCCGTCTCGTGCTTGGAGAAGATGCGCTCGCCGTCCACCACGACGTCGAAGATCCCGTCGCTGCCCCGCACGAGCTCGGACTCGACGCCGAGCTCCTTCTCGATCGCGGCCGCCAGACTGGTGGCCTGAGGTCCGTAGTTTCAGCGCCCGCAGTAGTGGATGGTGATCCGCATGCGCCCTCCATCGGCACCCGACTCGGATCAGCTTAGCCTCCGGCTGAGCATCGCCCGCTCGGCGCCCGCGAAGCCCTCGGAGCGGTAGAGCGCCTGGGCGGGCGCATTGTCCGCTTCCACCTCGAGGTGGACCGCACGCACGCCGAGCGCGCGCGCCTCGTCCAGCAGCGCGCGCAGCGCCGCGCGGCCGAGGCCGTGCCCGCGCTGCGGCGCCTCGAGGAAGATCTCGTCGATGAAGGCGTCGCGCCCGCCCCACTCGAGGCTCCAGCCGAAGGTCAGCGCCACGTAGCCGACGGTCGCGCCCGCGTGCACGATGCGGAAGACGCGTCCGAGCTCGGAGCGCGCGAGCAGCTCGCCGAGGGCGCCACGCGCGACGGCGGCGTCGAACGGCAGCTCCTGCGTCGCGCTGAAGCGCTCCAGCATCGGCAGCAGCTCGTCGAGGTCGGCCGGCCCGGCGGGGGCCAGCACGCGCGGCGCGGACATCTCAGCGGCCCGGCCGGTCCGCGAGCGCGAGCAGCGCGATGGCTGGCGTGACGAACGCGGCGAGCACGCCGGCGTAGAGCGCCTTCCAGCCGAGGAAGCGTGAAAAGGCGAGCGTCTCGACGCCGAAGGCGTAGAGGAGCGCGATCCCGAGGCTGCCGGCGATCACCACCGACACCAGGCCGAGCACGACGGCGCGCACGCCGAGCGAGCGCTGGAACGGGCTCAGCCAACCGGCGAGCGCGCCCGTGAACGCCGGCGCCGCGCCCTTCTTCACCTGACCGCGCACCAGCGGCGTCACGATCAGGCAGGTGATCGCCGGCAGGAAGAAGCTCGTGCCGAGCGTGTCGCCGCCGATGCTCGCCTCGCCCCACAGCGGAATGGTCGCGGCGCCGCGGAACATCGCCCAGCCGATCGCGCCGTTCAGCACCACGTTGATCGCGAACGGCACCAGCGTCTGGCCGATCCACAGGAAGCGACGCTGCTCGGGGCTGAGCGTCACGCCGACGCCATCCGGCGCGGCGCGAGCCGAGCCTCGAACTTCGCGGCGTCCACCACGAAGCGCTCGTGCGTGCCCTCGCAGATCTGTCCCGCCTCGTCGCGAGCGCTCACGCGGAAGCTGAGCCGCCGGCCGTCCACGGCGCTGAGCTCGACCTCGACCACGACGTCCTTGCCGGGAGGCGTCGGCGCGGAGTGGCTCACGTTCACGTGCGTGCCCACCGTCTGCTCGCGCGGCCAGTCGAGGTACGGATTCACCGCCTGGATACACGTCCACTCGACGAGCCCGATCAGGAAGCCGGTCGCGAACACGCGCGGCATCGCCTGGAACTCGCTCGCCTCGGGGTAGAGCGCGGGCACGAGCTTCGACTCCGGCACGCGATAGGTGAAGCGGTGGCGCAGCCCCGCGCGGAGCGTGTCACGCACGGCGCAGCAGCCAGACGCTGAGCGCGACCGTACCGAACTCGAACGCGAGCCCCTGCGCCGTCCACGCGCTCATGCCGCCGTCGAGCGCCACGCCGAGCAGGCGCGCGCCGCCGAGCCCCGCGCACACACTGCCGAGCAGCACGAGCGCCTGGCGCCGGAAGCCTTCGCGCAGCGCGCCGGCCAGCACGAGCGCGCCGATCGCCACCGTGAGCCCGCCGTAGGTGGCGCGCATGTCGGTGGAGCCCGTCGGCGTGGTGAAGCCCACCCCCGCGGCCTCGGCGAGGAAGCCCGGTACGAACAGGCAGTAGAGCCCGAAGGGGAGCCAGATCAGTGCTGACAGCCCGAGGAAGATGCGCGCCGCCACCGAGCCTCCTTCGCGCGGTGCGCGCAGCATATCACCGCGCGGGCGCGAGCCTCACCGGGATCGCATCGCGGCGCATCAGCAGCCCGTACCACCAGTCCACGAGCCCGTACTTCTCTCGGAACGCGGCGTCGAGGGCCGCCACCGTCTCCGGCGTGCTCTGCGGCTCGGCGGTGTAGCGCCGCGCCGTTCCCCCGCGCGCCAGCTCCACGCCGGGGTTCTCGAGCAGGCGGCGGTACCAGCCGCGCTCGGGGTTCGCGACGCGGATCCACGGGTCGCCCTCGTAGTCCACCGCCCAGAGCTTCGTCTCGTAGCCCAGCCCGTCCGCGTCGAAGGTGCGGAGCACGGCCACCTCCGTCTGCTCGCCGGCCCAGTAGGTGACGGAGCCGGCCACCAGCAGCGCGAGCAGGATCCAGAGCAGGAACCGCGGCAACCGCGCCTCAGCCCGGATTCTCGAAGAAGACGTAGGACGTCGAGAAGTCGCTGAACTCGAAGTAGACCTTCTTCTCGCCCGGGTCCTTCGCGCCGTTCAGGTTCGCGTCGAGCACGCCGTAGCCGAAGCGGTACGAGCGCGGGGCGCCGTCTTCGGTGCCGAGCGCCGTCGAGATCTTGTCGATCTCGAGGAAGCGCTTGACGACCGTGCCTCCGCCGAAGATCTCGAGCACGCCGTTCGTGCCCGTCCAGTTCTGCACCGCGCGCCCGAGCTGGTTCTGGGTCTCCTGGGTGCAGCCCGCCGCGAGGGCTGCGGCCGCGACCAGGGCGCTCACGAGGAAACGCTTTCTCATCGTCGTCCCTCCCGACTGGCGCCGAGCCTACCAGAGCTCACTCCGGCGGCTCGCGCAGGAAGTGACCGGTGCGCAGGAATGCCAGCGTCTGGTGCGCGGCCTCGGGCGAGCGCAGGATCAAGGTGTGCGACACCGGCAGCACGAGGAAGTCCCTCATGCCCTCGAGCCGCGCGCTCGCCACCGACACGGTGCCGTCGTCGTCGCCGGGGATCATGCGCGAGCCGATCGGGTTCCAGCTGTCGCTGCCGGCGATCACGCCGACCTCGAAGTGCGCCGGCGGCAGGCGGTTCGGCAGGCTCGCCTCGTCGGTGCCGAGCTCGCTCGCGGTCGGGCCCATCACCGCGAGCGCCACCTCGGAGCCGCGCAGCCAATCGGCGAGCTCGCTGCCGTGGTTGGGCGGCGCCAGCATCACCACGCGCCCGAGCCGCGCGGGCGCCTGCTCGGCGAGCAGGGCGCGCAGCAGGATGCTGCCGAGCGAGTGCGTGACGAAGTGGACGCGCTGCGCCGCCGCGCAGCACTCCGCGAGCGCGGCTTCGAGGTCCGCGACGAGCGCCTCGGGCGGCTTCTCCGTCGATTCGTAGCCGAGTGCGTGCACCGAGTAGCCCGCGGCCTCGAGGCGCTTCGCGAGCGGGCGCATGGCGCGCTCGCTGCGCCCGAGGCCGTGCACGAGCACGACCAGCTCGCGCGGCGGCGGCGACGGCGCCTCGCCCGCCTGCGCGGCGCCGGCGAGCAGCAACGCGAGGAGCAGCGCGATCACGCCTCGCCCTCGGCCTCGGCCTCGGGGAACTCGAGCCCGCACGCGGCGCATGCGCGCGCGCCCTCCGCGAGCGCCTCGCCGCAGGCCGGGCACGCGGCCAGCTCGGTGCCTGCCGCCGCCAACGCGTGGCCCGCCGCTTCGGGCAGGCTCTCCGCGACCTGCTGCGTGCGCACGCGCGCCGCCGCTTCGGCGTCGCCCGGGAGCACATACAGGCCGAAGGTCGTCGCGACGCCGGAGCCGCGCCGCGCCCCGAGGCGGATCGGCTCGTCGGGCGGGTACGCGTCGATGCGGCAGGAGATGCCCTCGGCCTGGAGGCGCGCCGCGATCTCGTACAGCCCGCGCGGGTCGCCGCGCTCGAGGCACGTCATCTCGCGCGGCGGCGGCAGCTCGCGGGGCGTCTGCGGCAAGGCGGCCCCGTCCGCGACCTGGAGCTCGGCGCCGCAGTCGGGGCAGCGCGACACCCAGTGCTGGAACTCGCCGCGACAATCCGGACAGAGCTTGAACATCGACCGCAGGAGTATGACGCTTCCCGCGCCCGATACCTCGGGCGAGCGCGCCGCCGACTAGCCGAGCGTCTTCGCGAGGAAGATCTGCGCGTGTCCGCGCGGGTAGCCCTCCGCGCGCCCGCACTCGGCGTAGCCGTGGCGCCGATAGAAGCCGGGCGCCTGGAAGCTGTGCGTCGAGAGCACGATGCGCGCGCAGCCCCGCGCGAGGGCCTCGGTCTCGGCGGCGTGGAGCAGCCGGCTGCCGAGCCCGCTGCGGCGCTCGCTCTCGCGCACCCAGAGGAGCTTCACCTCGGCGCAGCCGCCCCAGGTGTGGCCCGCCAGCCCCGCGCGCAGCGCGCCGTCCGCCGCGCGCAGGAACACCGCGAGCGAGCGCCCGTCGCGCAGCCCGGTCGTCGCGAAGTTGAACTCGTTGACGCACTCCTCCAGCTCGCTGAGGTCGCGCGTCTGCGGCGCATCGTCGAATCGGATCGGCTCGGCCACGTCCCGCCTCCTCTCCTCCGCGCCAGCACGCTCGCTAGGATCCGCGCGTCGCGACGGAGGAACGCGTGTCGGAGGCTACCCCCTGGCGCCGCTGCAGCGCCTGCAAGAAGCCCATCGGGCTCGACGTCATCTACTGGACCTGCAACGTCTCCACCTGCAACCAGAAGCGCACGGCCCTCAGCTTCTGCAGCGTGAGCTGCTGGGAGGTGCACCTGCCCGGCGCGAACCACCGCGAGGCGTGGGCCGTGGAGAAGCGGGCGCCGAAGACGCCCGACGGCACGGGGGAGCCCGCCCCCCCGGCGGGAGGCACCCGGCGCATCGTGCGAAGTGCGCCGTCTCGTGCGCCCGACCCGGCGCCGCGGGAGGTGCTGATCGTCGCGAGCCGCCTCAAGGAATACGTGCGCGCGCGCGTGGGCTACAACACCTCGGACCGCGTGCTCGAGCCGCTCTCGGACATCGTGCGCCGCATCATGGACGAGGCGATCGACAACGCGCGCCGCGACGGCCGCATGACGGTCCTGGATCGCGACATCCCCAGCTCGTGACGCCGCGGTTGACTGAGGGGACGGTCTTGATTGTTGCGCGGCAACATCGAGGACCGTCCCCCTCAGTCAACCGCCGCGATGCACTCGAGCTCGATGCGCGCGCCGAAGGCGAGGCCGGCGGTGGCGAAGGCGCTGCGGGCGGGGAGCGCGTTCGGGAAGTGGCGGCGGTAGACGGCGTTCATGCGCGGCCACTCGGCCATGTCGGCGAGGAACGCGGTGCACTTCACCACGCGCTCGAGGCCGGAGCCGTTGCGCTCGAGGATGGCCCGGATGTTGTCGAGCGCCTGCGCGGTCTCGGCCTCGATGCCGCCCGGCACCACCTCTCGCTCGCCCGGGCGCACGCCGAGCTGCCCCGACAGGAACAGCAGCTCGCCGGCCCGCACCGCATCCGAGAACGGCAGGTCCGCCGCCTGCGTCGCGGGCGAGCGGTCGAAGACGAGGCGGGGCGCGGCCGCGAGCCGCACCGCCACGGAGCGCGAGGTGTCCTGGAGCAGCGCCACCCAGCGGTCGCGGAGGCCGTACTTCGCGCGCAGCAGGGCGCGCACCCGGTCGTGCGCCTCCGACCCGTCGCGGCGCTCGACGCGGAAGCGCTCGCGCCGCCCGTCGCGCACGAGCTCCACCTCGCCTGCGGCGGTCGCCTCGGCGAGCCAATCGCGCTCGGGTGTCGCGGCCTCGAGCCAGAGCGCGCCCTCGTGCTCGGCCCACCAGACGTGCGTCTCGCGCGCCGCGCCGTCGGGCCGCACGGTGACGAGCGTCGCCACCTCGCTCGACTCGAGCGCCCAGAGCGTGAACGCGAGCGCCGCCACGGCGGCGGCGGCGAGTGCCGCGAGCGCGCGTCTCACGCAGGCAGCCTCCGCAGCGCGAGCCAGGCCGCCGCGAAGCCCAGCGCCTCCGCGACGTGGAGCGCGACGCCGAGCTCGCCGGGCGCGCCCGTCACCCCCCACGCGAGCCCGCGCGCGCCCGCGAGCCCGCCGTAGAGCAGGAGCTGGGCCCCGAGCGCGAAGCGCACGCGCTCGGGTCGCGCCGCGCCCCAGAGCAGGAGCCCCGCACAGCCGAGCTGCAGGCCCCCGTACACCGCGCGGACGTCGTGGTCGGCCGTGTGGCTCGAGAAGGCAACACCGACCAGTGACGCCATCAGGTGCGGCAGCAGCAGGAAGCCGAGCCCGATCGCCGCGAAGGGCAGCGCCGAGAGCGCGAGCACGAGCCGCGCGAGCCTCACGGCGGTCCTCCCAGCAGCCCGTGCGCCGCGAGGAAGCGGAGCACGGGCGGCCACGGCCGCGCGCAATCGTTGTGCCCGCACGGGAGCCAGTACAGCTCGGACGCGGGCGAGTTGTCGTGGAGCGCCTGCGCGTGCGACGGCGGAATGATCTCGTCGTGCTCCCCGTGCAGGAGCAGCACCGGGCCCGAGAAGCGCCGCAGCAGCGCGAGATTGTCGAAGCGGTCGCGCACCAGGAGGCGCGCGAGCGACGGTGGCAGCCCGAACAGCCGCGCCATCTGCACGGTGCTCGTGAACGTGGACTCGAGCACCAGCGCCGCGAGCGGCCGCTCGCGCGCGAGCGCGCAGATGGCGCCGCCGCCGAGCGAGCGGCCCCAGCCCACGACGCGGCTCGCGTCGAAGCCCCGCTCGCGCACCGCGAAGTCGAAGGCGGCCGTCATCGCCGCGCGGATCGACGTCTCCGACGGCGAGCCATCCGAGCGGCCGTAGCCCGGGTACTCGACGAGCAGCGCGGTGACCCCGCGCGCGCGCGCCGGCTCGAACGCCTCGACCCAGTGGTCGATCAGCTCTCCGTTGCCATGCGCGTAGACCACGAGCGGACCGCGCGCGCCGTCCAGCGCCGGCAGCAGCCACGCCTCCGTGCGGGCGCCGTCCGCATCGAGCCAGAGCCGCTCCCCGCCGACGTCCTCGGGTCCTACCGTGCCGAACGCGCGCGAGCCCGGGAACAGCAGGCTGCGCTGGCCGAAGAAGACGAGGGCCCAGCCGAGCGCGACCACGAGCAGCGCGAACGAGAGCGCGAGGAGCAGCGTCGCGCGGAGCCCGCTCATCGGCGGGCCTCCCACTTCGTGACGGCCCGCTTCGGTGCCGCGCCGCGCCACGCCAGCTCCGCGACGCGCGTCAGGTCGGACGCCCGGATCTTCGCGAGCCGCACCAGCACCCACGGATGGCCGGCATAGTGGTCCGTCACGTGGAACACGGCCGGGGCAGCCGCCAGCAGCGTCTCGCGCTCCTCGAAGCTCGCGCGCACCACCAGGTTCTCGCCGTCCTCGCGCAGCCGCGCCAGCAGCTTGTTGCCGACCCTGAAGGCGGGCGTGCCGTAGGAGGTGCCCTCGACCACGCCCGGGAGCGCGAGGAAGCAGCGGCGCACGGCGGGCCAGCCGAGCCGCCGCGTGCTCATGCGCGGCGTCGGGCGAGGAGCAGCCGCACGCAGACCCCCACGACGGCGACATCGATGGCCACGAACAGCGCCATGACCGGGTCCAAGCCCTCGCGCAGGAGCGCGCTGCCGCCGAGGCCGCCGACCGCAGGCACCACCGCCCCGAGCCAGAGCGGCCAGGCGCCCGGCCGGCGCAGCGCGAGGCCGAGCGCGAAGTAGATCAACCCGAACACCGCCATGCCGGCGCCGTCGGCGCCCGACTCGGCGAAGTACCGCACGAGATGGGCGACGCCGGTGAAGAGCAGCAGCCCACTCGCGATCGTGCGCGCCCGTTGCATCGGCCCTCCTGGTTCGACGGCTCGCAGGATGGCACGCCCGCCAGGCCCGTGCTCAGGACCCGGGCGCGAAGGGCGACGCCGCGACCACGCGCTGCCCGCCGGCGTCGAGCACGACGCGCCGCTCGCGCGGGCCCGCGCTGGCGGCGAGCGCCTCGCGCTCGGCCCGGGCGCGCGCGACGTCGCAGCTCCCGCGCGAGACGTTGCGGAAGTAGAGGGCCGCGTCCTCGGCACGCAGCGCCGCGAGCGAGAAGCTCGGCCCCTCGATCCGCTCGAGCCAGGCGCACGCGCCGCACACGGCGCAGCGCGCCACCGCGACGACCGGCGCGCCGTCCCACTCCAGGATCTCGGCAGGAGCCAGCGTGAAGGGCGCCGCGCCCGGCGCCACGGCCGCGAGGTGCGGACAGAGCGCGAGCTCGGCCCTCATCGCCGCGCCCGCCTCGGGCGGCGCTTCGGGCCGGTGGTGGGCCGTACCAGCGAGCGCGGGCTCGCGGACGCGGCGGGCGCGAGCGCGCGGCCCTGCGCGACGGCGGCCCGCAGCAGCGCGCGCAGCGCGGGCGTAGCGAGGTCCGCACGCGACGCGAGGCGCAGGTGCCGGATGCGCGCGCCCGTGCCCGCGAGGAGGCCGGCCGGGTCGTCGAGCTCCGCGCCGCGGTTGAAGCCGAGGTTCACGTGAGCCGGGTACGCGGCCACGTGACAGAACGCCTCCTGGAGCCGCTCCGTGTGCGAGAAGGCGATGCTCACCGCGTTGTACGCGTCGTAGACCAGCTCGTTCGCGTCGGGCGCGGCGGCGAGCACGAGCGCGCGCGCAGCGAGGAACAGGCGCCCGACGGCGGGGTCGAACGCCGCGAGGAAGCCCTTCAGCTCCGGCGGCGGCCGGCGCGTCATCGGGCGCGCCGGAGCAGGGACACGCTGCTGCTCGCGATCCACAGGAAGATGGCGGCCTCCGCGACCCGTTGGCTCGCGCCGCGCACCGGCTCGAGCGCCGGCGTCAGCATGGCAGCGAATCCCAGCGCGACCAACGCCGCCGCGACCGCGCACGCGCGCGAGCGGAGAGCCGCGCCGAGCAGCCACAGGCCGGCCGTCGCCCCCACGTACTCGAGCGCGCCGAAGCCGTTGTGGATCGACTGCGCGGTCGAGCCCACGCTCGGGCAGCCCGGGTCGCAGGGGAAGACGGCGCTCACCAGATAGGCGACGCCGACCGCGCCGAGGCAGGCGAGGCCCGCCGTCGCGCGGCGCGAGCGCGGCAGCACGCCCGCGGCGAGGGCGAGGAACGCGAGCACGAGCGCGCCGATCGGCGCGAAGCCGAGGCCCGAGACGAGGCGGCCGTGCGCGGCGCCCGTGGCGCCGAGCTCGCTGATGAACTGCGCGACGTGGGAGTAGGGCGCGCTCGCGCAGCCCCCAGCGACGGGCACGGCGAACGCCCACGCGGCGGCCGCGAGCCCGCACGCCGCCGCGGCGGCGCTGCGCGATCTCACGGCTTCGATTCGGGTAGACCTCGGGGGAGCTGGGGCAGCGCGTCCGTGATCTCGTGCCAGGGCGCGTTCTCGCTCACCCAGACGTGGAGCACGGGCCGCCGGTCCGGATCGCCGTCGAGGCTGCCGAGCCGGATGCGCCGCAGCTCCGGCTCGCTGTCGCGACGGCTGTAGATCGGCGAGCCGCAGCGGCGGCAGAACGCGCGAAACTTGCCCGGCGACGACTCGTACTCGGACACGAGCTCGGCGCCGGAGGTCAGCGAGAAGTACTGCGTCCGCGCGGGCGCGTTCGAAGCGAACGCGGAGCCCGACGCGCGCTGGCATTCCTTGCAGTGGCAGTAGCCAGCGGGTCCGAGCTTGCCGTCGATCCGGAAACGAACGCCGCCGCAGAGGCAGCCCCCTTCGAGCACCGGCATGGCAGCACTCTACCGCTCTGCGTCGGAGGCGAGCCACGCCTCCGCCTCGGCGCGGACGTCGAACACCCGGAAGCTGCGGCCGCGCCTCGCCTCGAGCAGGAACTCGCGGAATCGCTCACCGTACGCGCCGTCCGGCGGGAACACGCCGCCGACCCGCATGCGATAGTTCTGGAGCTTCTGCAGGAACTCGCCCGCGAAGCCGGAGCGCAGCTCGAAGAACGCCGGCGGCAGGTGGCGCGCCTCGACCAGCACGCGCGACGCGCTCCGCTCGACGCACGCCGAGACCAGCTCGAGCGCGTCGCCGGCGCGCGTGATCGCGCCCGCGCACGCCACGATGGGCACCCCGTCCCGTTCGATCAGCTCGACGTCCATCCGAGTCACCTCGACGCTAGAACTGGTGGCCGAGCAGATCGATGGTGCCCGGCGGCCAGCTCCGGGCGCCGAGCGGCTTCACGATCAGCTCGGCGAGCGGCTCGTCGCCGATGCCGATGCTCTCGTGCTCGTGGACCTTGAGCCAGCGCAGCGGATTCGCGGCCCGCTCGAAGCCGTGGCGCGCATACAGGCGCGGATCCCGAAGATGTTCGCCGGCCCCGTGGACGTGCCGACGACGCGGTGCTCGATTCCGACGTGCCCGACCAGCTCGCCGCCCTGCGTGGCGAGCAGGCGCCGCGCGGGGACCTGCTTGAGGTAGGTGCGCGTCGTCGTGAACGCGTCGTCCGGGAAGCACGCGTGCAGCAGGCGGCGGATCGCTGCCGCCCGGGCCGGGGAGAGGCGGAACTCGTCGACGAGCTCGATCACGGGCCGGTCCATGCGAAGCGCGTGACGGGACCCTCGCCGCCGCAGGCCGCGCCGGTCACGGCCATGCCCGCCGCTTCGAGCAAGGCCGCTACGTCGAGGGGCGGGACGCAGCGAGAGCGGCTCCCGTACGCGCCGACCACGAGGCGTCCCCCCGACTCCACGTAGTGGTCGAGCAGGTGGTGGAGGAAGGCGTGGACGTGGTCGGCGGGAACGCAGTCGGCGAGCGCGTACACGCACGCGAAGCGGCGCGGCGGACGCCACAACCACGCCTCGCCGACGAAGAAGTGGCTCCCGAAGCGGGGCAGCCTGCGTCGCGCGAGCGCGACGAGACCTGCGCTCCGGTCGACGCCGAAGGGCGTGATGCGCTGCCCGCGCTCCGCGGCCCACGCGACGAGCGACTCGAGCAGCAACCCGTTGGCACAGCCGACGTCGAGGAGCTCGGCGCTCGGCTCGGGGAGCGCCTCGAGGATGGGCTCGCGCTCCGCGCGCCAGCGCGCCGCCCCGCCGCCGAAGCCCGACTGCAGGTAGGGATCCGACGCCGCGAGGTACGACCTCGCGAGGGCATCGAGCTGCGCGATGAACGCCGCAGGTAGCTCGCTCCGCCGCATCGGGGGCGGAACGGTACCACCGGCGGCGTTCAGCCCGCGACGAGCAGGTAGACGGCCGGCGGAAGCGCCCCGAGGGCCGGCATCAAGGCGAGACAGACGAGCGCGAGCGTCAGCGTGCCGTTCGCCAGGGCGTGCGACACGACGAAGACGCCGAGGACGACCTCCATGCCATAGAAGTCGACGATGAACTGCTTCCCCCACGGGCTGAAGCGCCAGACGTGGAGGAAGTCCTGTGCGGCGAGGCCGCCGGGGCGCCCCCGGAGAGCCTGCACGGTGACGACGAGATAGGCGACGACGACGGCGATCGCGATGAGCTTCACGGGCGCACCTCCGAGGTGACGTGCGAGCAAGCCGCGTGCCAGGCCGCAGCGCCGCCCTGCCGCACGCGCCTCGCCCTGGCGTTGCGAAGCTGCAACGCAGCGTTGCGCGTCCGCGACGCGCCGCTCAGCCGGCTACTCGTCGGGCAGGATCTGGGTCGTGATCGTCTGGAAGGAGCAGTTCACGGAGGAGTTCACACAGAGGTCGAAGTCTCCCTGGAACACGCCCGGCTTCAGCGCCTGGGCGGTGAACTCGACGACGAAGTGCTCGCCCGGCGCCACCTGGCGCTCGAAGCCGTACGTGGTCATCCCCCAGACCTGGTAGAGCTCCGTGAACATCGGCGTGGTGCGATCGATGATGACGCCGTCGAGATAGGACTGACCGATGTCGAGCTCGCGCAGCACCACCGGCTTCTCCGACGCGTTGTTCACGTGCGCCCGGATGATGAACGCTTCGCCCACGCGAATGGAAGGCGGCGCCTCGACCCAGCTCGTGACGGAGTCCGGCACCGAGGCGCACGAGAGCAGGCTCGCAGCGAGGGCACAGACGTACCGGCGGGCGCCGTCCATGGAGTGCGCAGGCTAGCCGGCGAGCTGGCGGTAGTACACGGTGGTGCTGCACAGGCCGCCCCGCGGCTGTGATGCTGGACGGCCCGTCAAGGGTGGGCGTCTAGCGTGGGTCCAGCCTGACGAAGTACCTCGGCGGGAAGCCGGTCAGGATCCGGAAGCCCATGGGCAGGCGGTTCTGGTTGTCGACGCTGTCGTGCTCGGCGCCCGTGACGGGGACGGCGCTGTAGTCGCGCTTGTCGCCCTCGATCGTGGCCTGCACCTCCGGGTTCTCGAGCGCGCGGTGGTACCAAGCGCGGGGCCAGTGGTTGGCCGCCACATAGAGCTGGCCACCGCTCTCGAGGCGGGACACGACCCGGTCGTGCGGGCTCCCGCCCTCGTCGAAGGTGGTGATGACGAGGGTCGATCCGGCCTCCGGCTGCAGGACTCCGATCAACGACTCGAACGCAGTCACGATTCCGACATAGACCAGGGCGACGATCACGACGATCTTCAGAGCCTTCATCGAACGACTCCCTCGGGCAGGCGGGACGCGTGCCACGTTACCACGGGGGCGCCTCCCGCTAGGCGCGAAACGAAGCGACGTGCGCGAGGTACCAGGCGGGGAATCCGAGCTCGCGCGCCGGCTGGAGGATCCGCTCGACGTACGCCGGGTCGGCCGCCTGCTCGGCCATGTGCGGCGCGAGATAGCAGAGGGCCGGCCGCCATTCGCCGCGCGCGGTGTGAACCAGCACGGCCTCGGGCAGGTAGAGCTCGCCGAGCACGGCCTGCGCGTGCGCGTAGAGGCGCTCGAGCTCGCCGTGGGTGGCCGTGGCCAGCACCCCATACACGACCTGTCCGGCGGCTCGCACGAGATTCGCGCGCGGCGCGATGCGGATCTCGAACCCCGGCAGCGAGGCCGCCTCCCACGAGGCCGGCGCGACGCCGACCTCCGCGAGAACGGCTGGATTCATGTACGAGCCGTAGAAGAAGACGAAGACCCGTGCTTCCGTCATGCGACCGGCGGCGCTCCTACCCCGCCCGCCCGCATCGGTCCGGGGCTCCGAGGGGATAGCCGCGCGGCTGCGGTGGAAGCTCGGTGACGGGCAAGCGCTGCCCAGGGAGGAGAACGAATACGCACCCTGGGGCTTCGACCTGGAACCGGAAGAACTGCTGGCCGAACGGACGAGACTCGGCGAACTCCTCGCCGGGGTGCTGGAGCTCGACGAGCGCGTCCGACACCAGGACGTGCCAGGAGACCGCGGGCCCGAACTCTCCCCGGGCGCCCGGCGCGAGGCGCTCGGTGGTCGTGGACGAATCGTTGTATGCCTGGCGAACCACCAGCTCTTCCGGCGTGCGGTTGTAGATCTCGACGACCACGCCGGGCGCCCCACATGACGTGGCCACCAGCAGGACGAGAAGCAGGACTTTCATTCGTCGGCGACACCTCCGATGAAACGCCGGATGTCGTCGAGCGCTTCGGGAACATCACGGTAGGCCCCGTGGCCGCACTTCGGGTAGCGGCGATAGGTCAGCAGCTCGCGCGGCACGGCGCTCGCGATGTCGTCTGCGGCCTCGATCGGACAGATCGGGTCGAGCTCCCCCGCGAGCACGAGCGTCGGACAGCGCAACCCAGCCAGGTCGGAAAGCATGTCGAACGACCTCATCTCGCCATTGATGAAGTGTCGACCGAGGCCGATGTTGAACACGGTTCGCGCGAGCGCCTCGCGGTCGGTGAACAGGCTGGGAGACTGCGTGTAGACGGGGAACGCCTTCTGGTTCCACTGCGCCAGCAGCTCCGGCGACACGGGTCCACGAAGGAACTTCCGCGCGAGCTGGCCGACCTCGTCGCCGCCGAGGCGCGCGAACATCGCCACGCTGGCGTCGAAGTAGTTCGCCGAGCCGCGCGCCATCGTGCTCGAGAGGATCAGCTTGCCGGGGTGGCCGGGGTGCCTCGTCGCGTAGCTGATCGCCACCATGCCGCCGAACGAATTGCCGAGCACGATCGGATGTTCGATGTCGAGCGCGTCGCAGAACGCCCGGATGTCGTCGCCCCACTGTGGGAGCGTCCAACGCTCGCAGTCGCCACGATCGCTTCTCCCGTTGCCCCGGTGATCGATCATCACGACCTGCGCGATCTCCGCGAGGGCGTCGAATGCCGGGCGGTAGTTGCTGTGGTCGAAGCCGGGGCCACCGTGAAGGAGGATCAGAGTCGGCTTCTCGCGCATGCGCGACCCGTCGATGGCCAGCTTGCTGCCGATCACCTCGAAGAAGATTCGAACGTCGTCGATCTTCACGCGCACGGGAACGACTCTGGGGCTCGCAACTGGAGCGCCTTGGCTCTCGCGGTGACGGCAGAGATGAACTCCGACTTCGCCGCCGTGTAGGCGACGCGATCTCGCTCATGGCGTTCGGAGAGCCGCGTCTTCAACTCACCGTACTCTCGAGCGACCTCCGGATGCTGGATCAGGTAGTCCCGGAACAGGAGCCTATCCCAGTGCTCGAAGTGCGCCTCGACCATGTGGATGTGGTGGGTTCGCTGCCTGCTCTCGTTCCTCTTGATGAACCAAGCATAGAAGGGCGGAGTGTCGTCGCCCGAGGAGGGGCGCCAGAAGTAGTCGTAGCCCTGGGCCTCCAGCACGGGGGCGATTCGCTTCCTCGTCTCGTCGAGGTCTGCGACCTCGACGAGGATGTCCACGATCGGCTTGGCCGCGAGGCCAGGGACTGCGGTGCTACCGAAGTGTTCGATCCTCCTGACGAGGTCGCTCGGCAGGCACGCAAAGAGGTGGTCTCGCTCCGCCTCGAACATCCCCGGCCAGTCGGGATCGTATGGCACCACGGCCACGCGTTCCCGCACGACCCGCGCGATTCTGTCCTCGAGTGTTTCCACTCGCTCCCTTCGCGACGCCCGACTACGGCCGCTCTACCCTTCGGTGACCGAGGAGACTGGCCATGGCTTCCGACTACGCCGGCTACGTGGACGAACGGTACCAGGGGGAGGTCTACGGCGAAGCGCTGTTCCGAACGCTCGCCGAGCAGGCTCGGGACGAGACGCTGAGGGCGAAGCTCCGGGTGCTCGAGCAGCTGGAGCGGGAGACCAAGGACCTGTTGCGCGAGGAGGTCGCTGCACTGGGCCTCGACACCCGGGAGAATCCCGAGCGGTGGGCCGAAGGGGAAGCCCTGGCGAGGCGATTGAGCCAGGTGCCCTGGGCAGCCTTCATCAAGGGGTTTCTGACGGAGGTGCAGAAGCTCGTTGCTGAATTCGAGACGAGCGAGAGGCTTGCTCCTCCGGGAAAGGAGCAGCTGCTGAGGCACGTCACGTCGCATGAACGAGCGCTCGGCCGATTTGCGGAGCTCGAGCTCGGTGGCGCCGCCGCCTCGCTGGCGCCCGTGAAGGCGTTGTTGAGGGAAGCCCCGGCCGCCTGACGATCGCGGCTGAAGCCCGAATCAGGGTGTCTTGACTCTGCGCGCCAGGAACCGCCAGCCGGCCGGCAGCTTCACGAGCACATCGTCGTAGTGGCCGGTCCAGATCGTCGCGCCCGTACCGTTGCGAATCAGCCAGAGGTAGCACCGCAGGCGAGCTGAATCGCCGTTCCCGTCCAACAGCAGATTGTTCGTCCAGTGCCGGGTGCCGCCGAAGTCGCGCTGGAAGTTGCGGGCGAACTCGACCAGAGCCGCCTTCCCGGTGAAGCGCCCCGGCGGAACCTCGATCGAACCGTCGGGTGTGAACGTCTCCGCCCACGCTTCCGGCTCACCGAAGTCCAGCGCGTAGTTGTAGCGAGCAACGAGTTGCATGATCTCGAGGGCGTCGTCACGTCATCGTTTCCTCGACAGGGGAACTGCTCGCGCGCACAAGGGACACGAAGCGGGTGACCAGATGCGGTTCGGCAGCGCGGACAGAGCTTCGAGCCCGAGCTTCTCCGTGGCGGCGAAATCGTCGATCGCCTGGCCGAGAACGACGAGTGCCCCGACCGCAACCGGCTTCGCGTCGCAGGCTCGAAGTGCGGCGAGGGTGCCTCGAACCGCGGAGCCCGCGTTGATGACGTCGTCGACGATGGCGACCCGCTTGCCGCGGATCTCGGAGGCGAGGGCCGTCGGGATGCGGTAGGACACGGGAAACAAGCCGCTCCGCTCGGGCTGCGCCTCGGGCTCGGAGTATGAGAACGAAACTCCGAGGGATGTGGCGACGCCGAGGCCCACGAACGCGCCCTCGACGAGCGGTGCGCAGACTGCGTCGACCTCGTACTTGGCGAGGCGCTGCGCGAGAACGTCGAGATGCGGCTGGACTCGCTCGGGGTGGAGAAAGAGAAGCTCGAGATCCAGCCAGAGCTCGCCGTGGTGCCCAGACTCGAGAGCGAAGTGTCCCTCTCGCTTCGACACGAGGGTGGCGATTTCTTCGTGCATCGTCCCGCCGCCTGACGGATCGCGGCTCGGGCCGCGCATGTACCACCCTAGCAGCGACCGCAGCCACGCCCCATCGTCAGCCGCTCTTATGGTGCGTTCGTGCTGAAATGAGAGAGCCGACGGAAGGAGTAGTTCCGTCGGCTCCAAACTCAGAGCGGAAGACCGAAAGCCGCAGGGTCCCTCGTGAGACCGTTAACAAGCTCGGGTCACCGCTCCCTCACCGCAGCGAAGCTCGAACGATCGCTTGGGTCGC
>Ga0187892_10001518_pt1 | contig 52515 bp, 54 predicted proteins | sample MA1701073metaG_FD_139345 | JGI IMG/M metagenome (GOLD analysis project Ga0187892, IMG submission 139345) | Bio-ooze microbial communities from a basaltic lava cave in the Kipuka Kanohina Cave System on the Island of Hawaii, USA - MA170107-3 metaG ...
GCTGTTGGTCGAAGGCGTAGACCTTGGCGACGATGCCGTCGGCGTCGTAGGGCAGCTCGGCGCGACCAGACGCTATCTGAGTATGGTACTCGACAACCGCGTCGGCCCCGCGGCAGCGCTTGCTCTCCTGGTTGACCCGCAGACCCCAATCGCGCAGGTGCTCGAGAAACTCCCATTGGCTGGCGATCTCAATACCGACGATCTGGCCGGGCGCGTAGCAGAAGATGTCCAGCGGCCGAGAAGCGGTGATACGCGAGTCGAGTTGGCGCAGCGAACCAGCGGCAGCGTTACGTGGGTTGGCGAACAGCGGCTCGCCGCGGCGTTCGCGTTCGCGATTGAGCTCCTCGAACGCCGCTTTCGGGAAGATCACTTCACCGCGGACTTCGAGTCGCTTCGGGATCGCCTTCCCGCGCGCATTCCGCAGTCGCAGAGGGACGCTGCCGATCGTCCTCACATTGGCGGTTACGTTCTCGCCGTTGATGCCGTCGCCGCGTGTCGAGGCGACAGTCAGCGAACCGTCGTCGTAAACCAGTTCGACGCCGACACCGTCGAGCTTGGGCTCGACGACGTACTCGATGGCCTCTTGGGTATGCAGCCCGCGCCTGACACGTTGGTCGAACTCACGCAGGTCGTCGGCGTCCATCGCATTTCCCAGAGAGAGCATCGGCACCGTGTGCCGCACGATCTCGAATTTGGTGGCCGGGGGTGCTCCGACTTTCTGCGTCGGTGACGTCGGACTACGGACTTCGGGATGCTCGGCTTCGAGGTCCAGTAGACGTCGATAGAGGCGATCGTACTGCGCGTCGGAGATCGTCGGTGCGTCCAGCACGTGGTACTGGTAGTTGTATTGCTCGATCTCGTCGCGCAGCTTTTTGACCTCGCGCAAGATGTCTTTGCTGCTCACTGCCGTACTATTCACCGCACACGAGCGGCAGGCAATCGGCGCCCGGCCTGAATCTTCGTGGCAGGCTCGACAGAATCATTCTTGACTCCCCGGATGGTTCACGAAATCATCCGAGTACCCGCGACCCCTACATGCTCTTCCCCCGGAAACTCATCTTTCAGTTGCTCTGTGTCATCGGCATCGTCGCATTTGCCTTGCCGGCTGCTGCGCAGATCTGCCGCGGCGATGTAGATGACGACGACATCGTCGGTCCCAACGACCTCGAAGCGATGCCCATGGTCCTTTTCACCCCTGAGGACGAGGCAGTGGCGACGCTCATCCGAGCGAATGCCAACGGTGATGGCGCACTGACCGCTGCGGACCTGGTTGCGATCATCGACCTGCAGGGATTCGTTTGCCCCGTAGGTCCGACGCGTACGCGAACACCGACGCGCACTCCGACACAGACTGGCAGCCCGACGCGGACGGGCAGCGCCACGCAGACGGTGCCCCGGACAGGGACTGCGACTCCGACCCGAACCTCGCCGCCGACACCGACGCCGACGCAGGTCTGCTCCGTGCAGCAAGCCAACCTCGGTGTGACCAATGGAACGCTGACGGAATCGGACTGCCGGCGCACGTTCCGCGGTAGTGTGCGGCGCACGGACGCATTCAGCTTTACCGCGTCGTACGGTCAAATCATCAATATCGAGGTGGTTGCCACTGGCGGCGCCGGTGCTTACCCGCCTTACATTCGGGTCGTCGACGCCAACGGCTTTTTCGAAGAAGTGGAGGGCGCATCGCCTATTGAATTCACCGCCACTACAACGTTGCCATACTTCATCTACGTGACGAGTGAACCCACCCAGGCGCAGGAGACGGGCCCGTATCGCATGACGCTTGCGTCACGAACGTGCACGATTGAACCGGCTCGAACGCGGATCAGGACACTCGATCAGAACGCTTGCCCCGATCTCGGCACGCCGAGCGTCGGCGGTCGCAAGGATCTCTCCGATATCTACACCTTCGAAATCACGCAGGCGCTCACTGCCGTTGAGATAAGGATGCGGCAATCGATCGAAGAGTCGGACATCGACCCTGTGATTTCTGTCTACGGCCCGGATGGCTATGAGGTGTTTCCGTCGTTCCAAGGGGACGACGCATCGCCCGGCGGATTTGGGTTCGATTCGCAAGCGCGGTTCGTTGCAGTTCAAAGAGGAATCTACACGTTGGTTGCTTCCGGGGGTGGCTGTGACCCAGCCGAAGTCGATTCCAATTGCCGATACGCTCTGTCCTTCAGTACATCGCAGTGTCGCACCACCGCAGCGGGCGAGATCCCGGCGAACAGTCCGAAAGTGCTTGCGGGAACGCTCTATGGAGACACCCTCATCACCGGTTGCCCGGCGACCGTGAATATTCCGGGTTTCAATGAAGAGGGTGAACCCGAGGTCAACAGCGTCGCCGATGTGTACACGTTCGTTGCCGCAGCGGGTGATGTCCTGAGCGCCACCATGGATTCCGATGGCGACTCGCAGCTGACGCTGTTCGGGCCGGTGCAGAGCGGAAACCCGTTCATCACGCAGAACGATGTCGTCGACGCCGGTTTCATATCGCAGCTGGCGGCGACCCTGCCGCAAGACGGCACGTACACCCTCTTTGCGGCGAACCGCACCCTGTTGGAGCCGCCCGATCCCAACGATACCTCGGATACGGGTGACTTTGTCGACTATGAAGCGTTCTTACAGAAATGCCCGCTCAGCGGCGGTCTTGTGCCGTCGACCGGCAACACCGCCAACGGCCGGTTCCGCGTCACCGACTGCCTCGGGTTTGGCAGATATCCATTCCAGTCGTACGCCTTCAACGCCAACGCTGGCGAGGTGATTGCGACGACGATGAGCTCGAACGCTGTGAACTCGAGCCTGCAGGTATTGGGGGCCGGAGCCGGTCCCGCGGGGAATGACGACGACCCGTTCAACATGACCGAAAACGCCAGGGTCATCCGCACGATCCCGACAACCGGAATCTATCTTGCCGAGACTTCCACGTCACTCGATGACTTCGAGCCCAACCTCGGACCAGCGCCAGCATTCTCTGTCTCGGCACGGTCGTGCGCCGCCAAACCCGCGGTGATCGGCACCTCTGCCGAGAGCTTTGGCAGTGGTGATTGTGACCTTGGCGGCGGTCGCAGATATGACGTCTTCTCCTTCGACAATGTCGCCGGTTTGCCGGCGCGGCCGTTCGTCGCCAGTGTCCAGCCGCCGCCAAACGCCTGCGTGCTCGGCCTCCTTCCCGAAGGGTCCCAGATGCTTGTCGGTGCCTGCAGGAAGGAAGCGCTCGATATTCCCGTCGTTGGGGCGGGGACAGCGGCGTTTGTGATCGCTGCCGACAGCGCAGCCGTCAGTGGCGCGTATTCCGTCGAGGTCAAAGTTTGCGCCTTACCGACGATCGGCTTCGGCGTGACATTCAATGGATCGCTGATTCCTGCGGGATGCTCCGACACCAGCAACGTTCGCAGTGACTGGGTGCTGTTCCGGGGGCCCGCCGGCCTGGTGCGTTTCAACGATGGTGTCCTGCTGACGCTTACGGCTGGGTTTCCGAACGCCGCCGTCATTTCGGATGGAGTCCAGGTACTGCCGTTCTCCGGACGCCGCGGGCTCGATGCTTCCGATCTGCTGAATCTCGGGGCGAATCTTGGCGCGTTGATCAAGGTCCGAGGTGTGACTGCAAGTGATCGTGGCACGTACTCAGTCGAGGTCTCACCACCGGTACGCCGTCAGTGATGCGCTGATGATGTTGAGGTGCGGGCGCACGCGCCGAATTGCTTGACCTGCGCAGATGCCGTGGTGTATGCGACCTTCAGGGTGGTGGTGGTGAAGGTAGTGTCTCTAAGCGAACAAAGGATTGTTCGCACTCTCGTTCTAGGTCTCACTGCACTTTCTATCGCTGGCTGCGGCGGCGGCGGTTCCGGTGGGTCGAGCTCGACCGGTAGCCTGTCACTCCGTGCCGTTTGGGAGCACACCACTCGCGGCGGAGCGGCGGCGTTCGAGGGAACGAGCGAAATCCCTCGGAGCGTCACCACAGTCGAAGTACGGGTGACCGATTCCAGCAGCGAATCGTTTCGTCAGTTCGTCTTCAATCCCGGCCCGGGAAATCGCAGTGTCGTGATCGTTGGACTGCAACCCGGGGAAACGATGATCCAGGTACTCGCATACGATCTGTCGTTTACGTCGCCGGCGACACCCGGTACGACGCCGGAGGAAGCGCTTCAGGTCCTGAACGCGTTTCCGAGCTTCCCACCGGCGTACGCCAGCGGCGCCGTGACGGCCGACATCCGCCCCGATGAGATCACCGATGCAGGTACCGTCGAGATGCGCGCCGATGCCTACCCTACAGATTTCGATCCTGAGTTGTTGTCGACCGGCCAATCGCCGTTGTCGGTTATTCGTCTCGGTGTTCGTAGCGATGTTGGCCCGATCGTTGTCTCCAGCGTCAACCTGAGCGTCGGCGGAACGGTCGTCATCGCCGATGGAGTGCCGGCCGCTGGCGCGGAGCTGGAGAATTGCGATGTCATCGATTCCCTGGAGCTCTGTCTCACGTACACCCCCTCCGAGTCGCTGCCGGCCAATTCGACGATCGCAGTTACCGTGCGGGCAGCAGCCATGGCCGGGCCCGGGGATCTGAGGGCGTTTGGTGATTTCACTTACTCGTTCATGACGGGCGACCTGCCGACGCCAACCGCGACTGCTGTCGGCAGCGCTACGTTCACCCCGACCCCGACCGCTTCGCCAAGTCCGACACAGACAGGGACGGCAACGGCGACACCGACCGATTCACGCACGCCGACAAGGTCAAGTACGCCGTCAGCCTCGCCCACGGCGAGCCAATCGCCGACGCAAACCGAGACACCAACGGAGACGGCCACGCCTACGGCGAGCGAATCTCCGACCACGACAGAAACGCCGACCGAGACCGAAACGACCACCCATACGGATACGCCGACGGAGACCGTGACACCGACCCTGAGCGAAACACCCACGGCATCCGAAACGGCAACAGCGACGGCGACCAATACCCGCACGCCGACGCAAACCGAAACGCCGACGCGGACGCGAACGGCGACGAACACTCCACCGCCGAGTGAAACGCCGACCACGACGCCAACGAATACGCCGAGCCGAACTTCGACAGTGACGGCGACCGCGACGGTAACCCCAACGCCGACGAACACCGGAACGCCGACAGAAACGCCGACCGATACTGCCACGGAAACAGTGACGGAAACGCCGACCAGTACCGAGACTCCGACGGTGACAGAAACGGCAACGGACACTGCCACCGAGACCCCAGCGGACACGCCGACAGAGACGCCGACCGAGACGGAGACGCCGACGCCGACCGCGACCGCGACAGCAACTCCTAGCGCCAGCGCCACGCCGACAACCGGTCTGGTTGCCTACATCACCAACTCGCAGAGCAATCAGCTGGCGCGGATCGATGTGGCGACCGATCAGATCGCCCCGGCGCTCACCGTGCCGTCGGTGTCGTACGGCGTCGCCGTCGCCGCAGGCGGTGAGCAGATCTACGCCACCGACTTCGATCGCCGCGTCGTCGTTCTCGACGCGACCTCCGGGATGTCGAGCACCGTGCCGGTCGGCCGCCGGCCTGTGGGTGTCGTCGCAGTCGGCCGTCGATTGTATGTGACCAATCAGTTGGACAGCACGGTCTCGGTCGTCGACCTGGATGGCGCCGAGACTCAAACCCTGAGCGTCGGGTCGGTGCCTACCGGGATTGCCGTCGATGCCGCCGGCGCGCGCGTGTACGTCGCGAACCAAGTGGGCACGGGTGGCGGCAACGGCGGAAGTCTTTCCGTCATCGACACCTCCGACAACTCCGTCGCGACGATGACGATCGGCGGGGCGCCGTTCGGCATCGCCGTTGATCCGGCAGGCGAGGTCCTCTACGTATCGAGCGCCGAAGCCACCGGTCGTCTCTTCATCGTCGACATCGAGTCGGGAGAAACAGATGACATTGCCGTCGGCGCGCTGCCTTTCGGCGTCGCGGTGCATCCGAACGGCGGCCGAGTCTATGTGGCCAACGCCGGCAGCAACAATGTCTCAATCGTCGATACCATGACGCACGGCGTAACGTCGGTAACCGTCGGTCAGGCTCCGTTCGGGATCGATGTGGATCCGGCGGGTGAGAAGGTCTACGTCGCCAACCGCAACAGCGGTTCGGTGACGATCATCAGTGCTGTAACGAACGAGGTGCTCGCGACAGTGACGGTGGGCAATCGACCTGTGGCCTTTGGCAGATTCGTCGGGGCGGTGCAGTAGCGCATGAGCGGTGGTGGTGTGAGCTGGAGCAAGCCGAGGTTGGCGACGGCAGTTCTACTGGCGATCAGCTTGGTGATCGTCTGGTCGGTGCGAGTCGTACACGCTGTGTCGGGTGCGGGAGCCAGCTACGCGCGTGGTCTCATCGCCTTCGACGCGGGCTCGTGGGACGATGCCTACAATTCCTTCGACCGAGCCGTTGAGGCTGATCCGGAATTCGCCATGGCCAGGTACTACCGCGGGCTGACGCAAGCGCGTCGCGGTGAGCTCGAGGCGGCGATCGAAGATCTCGGAGCCGCGATCGAGATCGACCCCGGCTTGCGACCCGCCGTGCTCGATCTTGGCATTGCCCACTTCGATGACGGCAACTACGAGGAGGCCGTCACCTGGCTGGAGGGCGCCTACGGGGACGAAATGGAACGGAGGACAGCGGCGCTCTTCCTCGGACTTACCAAATATCGGCTGGGAGAATACGCGGAAGCTGTCCGCTACCTGGAAGAAGCCAAAGCCGATCCCAAGATGAGGCCGGTAGCGCACTATTATTCCGCTCTGGCGCTTGCCGATCTCGGGCGTGTCGAGCAGAGCCGTCTGGAGCTAGCCAGTGCCGCCAGCGCGGCTCCAAGTTCTCAGGTGGGGGCGATTGCATCGCGGTACGCGACCGGGTCGGAGACCTCGATCGCCGGTGCTTCGCCGTGGAGTGTCTTTGCAGACACCCAACTTGGATACGACAGTAACGTCGTCATCGGGCCATCCGACGGGACCGGCGATACCTCTGAAGATGGCGACGGAGCTTGGGTCATCGCGGTCGGTGGACAGTACCATTTCATCCAGAGTGACAGCGGCGTTCTCACCGGATCGATCGACCTCAGTCAAAGCGTCCACTTCGATCGTACTGATTTCGACCTCACCGGCACCCGGATGCGGTTGGATTGGCAAGCGGCGATCGATTGGTTCGAGTACGGGCTCAACGCCGGCTACGATTTCTACGGGCTCAACTATCAGACGTTCTACCAGGATGCGTTGATGACGCCATGGGTCGCTGCGCGCGAGGGCGATGTCGCTGCGACCCAGCTCTTCTACGGGTTTCGCTACCGCGATTTCTTTCGCGCGCCCTTCAGCCCGTATCGCGACGGCTTCAACAACTCGGTAGGCGCGCGCCAATATTTCCTGCTGCCTGACGGGGTGAGCGTCGTTCACGGCGGATATCGTTTCGAAGTCGAAGACCCCGAGCACGCCGACGATGATGACTTCTACGTTGGCCGTGGTGCGCGCGATTTCGAGTACGACGGCAATCAATTCGACGTTGGCGTCAGCACTGCCGCCGATCTCGCTGGCCTCGGCCCCTTGTCTGCCGAAGCCGGATACTCGTTCCGCTACGACGACTATGCGCATCGCAATAGCCGCACGCGCAGCGTTCAGCAGAACGGCACAGTAACCAACGGCCTGCACCGACATGATGCTGAACACGAGGTCGCGCTGTCGGTCGGTCGTGACCTGGCGCCGGACGTGGCCGTGCTACGGGCGTGGACAGACGGCAGCATGGTGACGGTGACCTTCATCGCTGTGGTCAATGACTCGAACATCGACGAGTTCCAATACGATCGTTTCCTGACGATGGTCGGATTCCAGGCGAGGTTCTGAGATGAAGCCGAGATACGCGCACATCCTCACCGCGGTCGCGTTCGTTCTATTGGGACTGCGGGCGGGAGCGTCAGCCGAAGAAGGCCCGGCCGAGGCGCAAGCCGGACAAGTCGCTGCGATTCTCGGCAGCATGAGTGTCGTGCGTTCCGGCAGCGACGTAGCCTTGCGGATTGGTGATGGCTTATACGTCGGCGACCACTTGCGTACGCAGAGTGGTGATCGTGCGAAGATCGTGCTGGCAGACGATGCCGTGGTCGATCTCGGATCGAGCACCGAGCTTGTCATCGACAGTCGGCGCACCGAAGCGGAAAGCGGCGATAGTGAGTCAGTGTTGATCCTGGTCGCGGGGAGAATACGAGCGATCGCTGCGCCGGCCAACGGCGGCGAGCGGCGCTTCGAAGTCGAGACGCCGGCGGCCGTCGCCTTTCGCGGAGGCGACTTTGTGATTTCGTATGACACTGCGGCCGAGACTTCGCAGGTGGTGGCGATCGACGGGAACGTCAGCGTTGCGGGCAAGCTCGGTGTCGTCGGTGGGGTCGTCGACGTCGAGCCAGGTTTTAGCGCCGAGGTTCGCAAAGGACGTCTTCCCGGCGCGCCCCAAGAGACCGAAGCGACCGACATGGCACGCCTGGTTGACTCGACTGCCATGCTCGGCACTGGACGCGAGGACGGACTCGAGGTTCTCCATCCGGCGCTCAACGGCCGGCTCCTGTCCTCGGCTGACATGCCCGGCTTGCGAACCGGCCGGTTGGCCGGAGGGTTGCGGCTTGGAGCACCGGATGAGTTCCTGGCGGAGCGGCTGTCGGCTGACGTGCGGACGAACACTCAACCATTGCTCGAATACAAACGGCGCGATCCGGGTCGGCCGAGCGCCACTGGGGTTCAAGTCGACTTCTGAGACGCATGCTCAGTATCCTTTACAGCGGACTTTACGAGCCAATCCCTGTTGCGGGCTGCGAAAGTTTGTGTAATGACACAGTGCGTAACGGGGATCTGTCCCCGAAAAAATTGGTGACTGAAGGAGGTGACAGGATGAGGTTCGGAGCGAAGGTGAAGATTGCCGTGGTATGCGCGGGACTGGCGATGGTTTCTCTCTCGGCGGCTGGTTGTACATCAGCCCACGCAGAGAGCGACATGCTAGTTGCTCGCGTTGAAGCGGCTGCCAGCAGGGCCGAAGAGGCCGCCAACAAGGCAGCGTCCGCGGCTCGCAGCGCCTCGGATGCGGCGACCCGCGCGGAACGCGCAGCCGACAAGGCTGACGCAGTTTTCCACAAAGGCCTGCGCAAGTAGCAGTTTCGACAGACCAATCGCGGAGGGCGGCGGTCGTCGCCCTCCAATGGTTCTTCCCGAACAGTTTGAGCTCGATCGACGTGGCGCAGGGCGCGGCGTCAGCTGAGCTCGACCAGTACCTTGATCGCGCTCTTGTCTTGGGCGGCGACTCGATAGGCTTCATCAGCACGCGCCAAGGGATAGCGGTGGGTCACGACTTGCCGCGCGGACACCACGCCATCGCTGATGTAACGCAACGCTGCTCGTGTCTCCGGCGGTCCGCACGAGTAGCTCGGAATCAGACGAATTTCGCGGAAGTAGATATCGTTCGTCGACAACCGTAAGAACGTCTCGGGTGGTGTCCCCATGAACTGCACCACCGTACCCCCTTTTGCGGCACACGCGAGCGCGAGATCGATGGCCTCGGTAGTCGCCGGTCCGGCGATGACGATTTCAGCTCCGTGTCCGTCGGTAGCGTCGGCGACGACCTGAGCCAGGTTGCCTTGTGACGCGTCGATGACGACATCCGCACCGAGCTCCGATGCCCGCCGGCATCGCTCGGCTACCAGATCCGCCGCGAGAATCCGTCGCGCCCCTAGATGACGCGCTAGCACGACGTGCAACTGACCCATGACGCCCAGACCGATGATCAGAATGGAAGCCCCGCGCACGTCTCCGGCGCGGCACAGGGACTTCACGACACACGCCGTCGGTTCGACGAGGGTGCCGTCGGCATCGCTGACATGATCCGGAAGCAGCAAGGTATCGCCGGATAGATTTACTTCCGGCACGCGAAAGTACTCGGCCATGCCTCCCGGGTCGATTTTTGAAGCGCGCCACATCGGACACTGTACGAATTCACCGCGCATACAGGCACGGCATGTAAGGCAAGGGGCGTGGTGATGTACGAAAACCCGCGCTCCGGTGCGAAACGATCGGACATCCGATCCGACCTCGACGATCTCGCCCACCGGTTCGTGTCCGAACACAAGTGGTGCTTTCTTGCGGATGTACCACGGCACCACGTCGCCGGAGCAGATGCCGCACGCTCGTGTCCGCACCAGGGCTTCGCGTGCACCGATTTCGGGCTGCGGATCCTCTTCGATGCGCACGTCGAGGTAGTCGTAGAGTCTCGCAACTTTCATGTGTTCAAGGTTCGATCGCGTACTTCACGCCGCGGCCAAGCTGGTGCAACTCGAGCGCTCGAGCCAGCTGAGTGAGCGGCAAGGTATCGCTGATCAGCGCCGAGCCATCGATAGCGCCAGTCGACAAGAGCTCGAACGAGCGGCGCACGGCCCGCGGCGTGAAATGGAACGGGCTGATGACCCGCAGCTGATCGTAGTGCAGCCTTTGCGTATCGAAACGCACTTGGGTCCCGGGCCGGCAGCCACCGAAGAGGACCACCTGTCCTCCGGGCCGGGTTAGTCCAGGTGCCGCTTCCCAGACTTCTACCTGCCCCGTGCATTCGATGACGGTGTCAGCGCCACGTCCGCCCGTATGTGCCAGCACGACATCGCGTGCGGCTTCGACACCGCCGCCGACGACCTCGTCGGCTCCGGCGCGTTTGACCGACAACGTCCGCGTTTCATTGCGGACGATGACGATGATGCGGCCGACGCCAGCATGCCGCAGCGCCAGCAAGTGCAGCAGGCTGATGGGTCCAGCTCCGACGATGACGACGGTGTCGTCGGGGCGAACGTGGACGAACTCCAAGCCGTGCAGCACGCAGGCGAGCGGTTCGAGCAGTGCCGCCGTGGCAAAGGAGATCGATGCCGGCTTGCGATAGACGTTCACGCCGACGATGCGCGCCGGTAGCTTGATGAAATCGGCGTAGGCACCGAGCACCATGGTGCTCATGACGCTTTCGCAGAGATTCTCTTGCAGACGTTCGCAGTAGTAGCAGTTGCCGCAAGGAGCGGTCGGCGCTGCCATGATCGCCTCACCTTCGTGAAACGAGGTCCCGGCGCCGGCCGCGGCGATTTCGCCCGAGAATTCATGACCGAAGGGCGTCGGCATCGGCCATTTGGGGTGTCCACGCAGGAAAGCTTTGACGTCGGTTCCACAGGTCAGAGCGGTACGAATGCGAACGACGATTTCGCCTGCACCCGGCGTCGGTCGCGGCACCTCACGCAACTCCAGTCTGCCCGGTTCCACGAGTACGTGCGTCCGCATGGTCGGATGCGACGTCGTTGCTGGCTCTTGGCGTGCCATGGTCAACGGGTATCTGCGCCCCTACAGCGTGTCAACACGGATGACTTGATGCCATGCTCGGGTTATAGGCGTTCGCCATGAGCGTGAGCGGCTCGACATCTGTGCGCAGCAAGGAAGCGATTGAGCTGATCGAGCAAGCGCGGCGAGGTGCGGCAAAGCCGGTCTATCTTCTGGTGGGGGAGTCATTCGAAACGCGCGTCGTCGCGCAGGCGCTGCTCGACATCCTGGTTCCCGAGTCGCGACGGTCGTTCAATCTCGAGATCTACGATGGTCGCACGACGTCGATCTCAGTCGTGCTCGACAGCCTGCGTACCCCCGGCTTCTTCAGTGGGACCAAGGTCATTTGGGTGCGCGAATCGATCTTGTTCCTGTCCAACGAAAAGCGGGGCGATCTCGTCGAGGCCCTGTTCCAGGATTGGGACGGCGGACGAGAGCCGCAAGCGGCGGAAAAGCTACTGACGCTGGTGGCGCTCGCAGGGTGGAATCAGGCGCAGCTGGAGGAGACAACCTTCGGTGCCCTGTCGGATGGAAAACTCCGCGAGGTCTTCGGTGAGGCTCTAGAGCAAGAACGGCGCACAGTGGTCGATGCGATCCGAGCGGCAGCGCTGGGGCGCGATCTGCGGGTGAGCGAGTATCGCGACGAAAGCGGAACGCTGCTGTCATTCCTTGAAGCCGGCATGCCCGCGGGTTCCATGCTCTTGTTTACCTCGTCCGCTGTCGACGGCCGCAAGAAACTGGTGAAGCGACTTCAGGAAATGGGCGGATTCGCGTCGCTCGCCGTGGAGCGCGAGCGCAGCGGAGCGCTTTCGCGACAGGCGATCGAGCAACTGGTGCGGCAAGCGGCCAGCGCCAGCGGCAAACGTATCGAGCCCTCGGCGATCGATCAGATTGCGCAGCGCGCCGGACCCGATGCGGCGTCGCTGGCCAGCGAGTTGGAGAAACTGTGTCTCTATGTCGGCGAACGCGACACGATTCGAGAGGACGATGTCCGTGCAGTGATCATCGACATGGCCGAGTCATGGATCTTCGATTTCACGGCAGCACTGGCGGCGCGGCGGCTGGCACCCGCGTTGAAGGTGTTGGTCGGTTTGCTCGATCAGGGTGAACCACCGCTGCGATTACTGGCGATGATCGCGCGCGAGGTTCGAATGTTGCTCATTGCTCGCGAGTGCCTCGAGACCAGCCTGCGCGGGCGCTGGCGGCGCAGTCTCAACTACAACACCTTTCAGGCGCAAGTCCTGCCGCACCTCGACGATGCGACGAAGCACGCGTTCGGCAACGCTCACCCTTTTGTGCTGTTTCGTCGGTTTCAGGATGCAGCTGGTGTTTCGACTGCGGTTCTGCGCGAGGCTCTGGTGCGATTGTCGGGCCTCGACGTGCGGCTCAAATCGTCCGTCGGTGATCCGGGCTTGCTGCTCGAGGCATTCGTGCTCGATTGGTGTCGCGGTTTCCAGGCTGCATTGGCTCACGGCGACGGCGATTGAGTCGCCGCTACGAAACGATCTTGTCGCGTCGCAGCGCAACTAGCATCTTCGCGTCGCATCCGAGCAACTCCGTCAGGATTGCGTCCGTGTGTTGTCCAACTGTTGGGGCCGACAGTGCTGCCACCGTCGGGTCGGCGCAAGGCCGCGGCGTGCCCTCGGCCTCGAAACACCCATCGCCGCCCGAGCGTAGAGTCGCCCGATATCCGCGCTGGCGGAGCTGCGGATCGCGCTCGCACAGATCTCTCGCGTCGGCGACGATACCGGCCGCGATGCCGGCGGCTTGAAGCTGCGACATGACCTGATCGGCGCGCAGCTGACGCGTCCATTGAGCTACGAATGTATCCAGTTCACGACGATGTAGCTGCCGGCCCGACCGCGTAGCGAACCGCGGGTCCGCTGTCCACGACGGTGAGTTGAGCGCCCGAGCGAAGCGTTGCCAATCGGATTCGTCGAAAACGGCGATTGCGCACCACCGATCGGTGGTGCCCTTGTCCTCGGACTCGTCGGCGCACGGATAGATCCCGTGCGGCGCTGCTTCGGCCTCCTGCGAGTCGTTGCCCGGTGACCGGAGATCGCCTGTTTGCATGGCGAGCAGGGCGGCGCCGCTGACCGCAGCAAGGGTTTCAAATTGAGAGAGATCAATTCTCTCTCCTCGACCAGTCTGCTGCCGCTGCCAAACCGCCATCAAGATTGCCAGTGCCCCCATATGGCCGGCGACCATATCGGAGTACGAGAAACCCCAGCCAACGGGGGAGTGACGCTGCTGCATCAGCAATGAGTGCCCAACGGCCGCTTGCAGTGTCGGGCCATAGCCGACGCGTTCCTGGAGGGGACCAGTTCCACCGAATCCGGACATGCCGATCGAGATCAGGCGCGGATGTTGATTGTGCAGAGCCTCCGCAGCCAAGCCCCAGTTGCGCATCACGCGTGGGCTGAAATTGTCGACCACCACATCGCAGACGCCGATCAGCTGGCGCGCCAGATCGACGCCACGGCTCTCGGTCATGTTGATCGCAATCGATCTCTTCCCGCGGTTCAAGCTCGTCGCCAGGTCGGGTGATTCGATGTCCCGCTGCGCCTGCGGGTGTTCGATCTTGATGACGTCCGCGCCGTGCTCGGCGAGAATCCGTGTTGTCAGCGGACCTGCAACTGCCCAAGTGAAATCGAGAACACGGAGACCTCGGAGGGCCGGATCGTGCGCCGCTGCAGGCATCCGAGATCCCGGGGTTGGCTCATGCTTGGGGATCGATGCGAAGACGATCGCGTTGTGCTCACCAAGACGAGGCGCGCGGCGTGGTGGGTGTCGCGGCCTGCTGCTGAAGACATAGGGAGCGGCTGGTTGCTGAACAGCGGGCTGGGAATCGCCGTGCTCTACGGGGAAAAAGTAGCTGCGTGCGCGCAGTTGTGGGTTCAAGAGGAGCGCTTCGAGAGGTTGCAGGGCGGCGTAGGGTAATCGACGCAGCTGACCGGCTTCGGCAATCGACTCGGCTGACCTGTTGGCTGTCCACCGATCCAACGTGGCAAAGAGTCGATCGCGGTTGTCTTGACGGTAAGCCGGGTCTGTCCACGCGGCCTCGGTGAGATCGCCCTCACCCAGGTCGGCAGAGATCCATTCCGACAGCGCAGTCCAGTCGCCCATCAAGCTGTGAACGACGTAGCCATCGCGACAGCGTCCGGTGCGGAACGAGTGTGTCCAATGAAGCGGACCACGGCGGCGAACGACGGTGCCGGCGGCGCGATACAAGGTTGTCGCGTGCTCGACGATGGCAGCCGTACACGCGTGGATGCTGATGTCGAGCCGCTGGCCGCGACCGGATTGCCTTCGCGAGAGGAGCGCGAGCAGCGAGGCGATGGCTGCCCAGATCCCCGCCGCATGGTACGCCGGCAAGCCGAATCCTTGGAGTGGCTCGGCATCCTCGAGCCCGTTGACGAAGGCCATTCCGCCGAGAGCTTGAGCGATCAGGTCGGAAGCTCGGAAGTCGCGATACGGTCCGCTCAGTCCGAACGGCGTGATCGACGCCAGCACGAGCCCGGGGTTGAGGGCGCTGAGGGTCTCGTATCCGAAATGGTGAGAGGGCAGCGCGTCGGCGGGAGCCGATTCGAGGATGACGTCGGCAGTTCTCACAAGCTCGAGCAATTTCTGTCGATCGGCTCGCAAGGCGAGGTCCAGTGTGATGCCGCGCTTGTTGGTATTGAAGTGCCAAAAGACGAGAGATGCTTCCGGTGCGGGTGTTGCATGCGGATGGAAGGGGCCGATTGTGCGCATGGACGAGCCGTCGGGTGGCTCGACAAGGATGACATCGGCACCCATTTCGGCGAGGAGCTTGCCACAGTAGGCGCCGCGCGCATCGCAAAGGTCGAGGACTGTAATGCCGTCCAACTGCAGCCGTTCGCCCATGTCGAGCCGATAGGAGAAGCCGGGGGCTGCTGTCAATTTGCGGGACGCCGTGCGTAGTCAAGTGGTGAAGAGGCTGATAGACAAAATCGATGCCGCGCGTTCGCGTTGGGGACATATCCATCAACTATGAGGAGGCTGGCGAAGGTACGCCCCTCGTCCTGATCCATGGCCTCGGCAGCGATCTGACGATTTGGGACAAGGACGCGGAAGTTTTCTCAAGGTACCATCGGTTGCTGCGCCCCGACGTGCGTGGCTTCGGGCGATCCGACAAGCCGCCGGGGCCCTACACGCCGCAGATGCTCGCGGCCGACATTGCAGGATTGCTGGTTGCAACCGGCGTGAAGCGTGCGCACGTGGCCGGGATCTCCATGGGGGGTGTCATCGCGCAACGGTTGGCGCTCGACTTCCCGGGACACGTCGCGTCGCTCATTCTGGTCAGCACTTCGAGCGAAGTCGGGGAGCGAGCGGTTGCTTCGTGGCACCGACTGGCGGACGTCATCGAAGAGCGCGGTTTTGACGAGCGTTCTGCCGATGCGTCGCGCGCATTCTCGGAAGGCTTCGCGGCCGACCATCCGGACCTCGTGCGCGAGATCGCGCGCCGCAACGCCGCGAACGACCCACGCGCGTATGCCGCCGCGGCGCGTGCTGTCGGTGACTATCGATGGACGGCTGATCTCGCTCGCGTCGATACGCCAGTACTGATTCTACAGGGACTCGAGGATCGTCTGACGCCGCCGGGAGGTTCAGTGAAGATGCAGAGAGCTTTGCCACGCGCGCGCCTTCTGATGATCGGTGGGGCGGGGCACAATCTGCCGCTCGAACAGCCGGAGACCTTCCGATCCGCTGTGCTCGCTTTTACGGCTGGTGTCGACCTGGTGCGGTGACGCCGCACGCCGCGTCCGACGAACCGAACCTACGGGGACGAATTGAACTTTCTCAAATGTTCGACCAAGGCGGCGATTTCATCGGCCGTGAGCTTATCCTTGAACGGCACCATCGCGGTCCCAGGTTTACCGTTGGCGATGACAAGCTTCAGGGTGTCGGGCTGCGCCGACTTCCAATATTCCGCGCTGGATAGGTCTTTGGGCGGAGGTTTGAGTGCGACTGCTGCAGGCCCGTCTCCCTTACCCGAGACGCCATGGCAGAAAGCGCATTGGTTGGCATAGATGGCTGCCGCGTCCGCAGCTGCGACAGATCCGCAGCAGAAGAACGAGGCCAGAACGAATCCGATGACGAAGATGCTAGCCACCATCGCCCGTATCCAAACATCAGCGATCAAGGGGGTCAAGGTTTCTTTCGACCGTGTCCAGGAGAGCCCCGCATGAAGCGAAGGCGATTGGTTCAACTCTCACAGGCGGAGCAACGCGACTTTCTGCAGCAAGAGAAAACGATCATTCTGTCGACCATCGATCGAACCGGGTATCCTCACTCCGTTGCGATGTGGTACGTCGTCGACGATGAGGGCTGTGTCCTCATGACAACCTACTCGAAATCGCAAAAGGCGGTGAATGTTCGTCGAAACTCTAAGGTCTCCCTGCTTGTCGAGAGCGGCGAGAGATACGACATTCTAAAGGGCATTCTCATTCGCGGCGATGCCGAGGTCATCGACGACTTCGACACACGACTGGCGGTGCTTGCGCGCGTGCATCGGAAGATGACCGGCGCTTTTCCTGCGGGGGTCGAGGCGGCGCTGCGGCAGCAGGCAAGTAAGCGGGTTGTGATCAAAGTTGTACCGAAACGTACGAGCTGCTGGGATCACTCGAAGCTGGGTGGACGCTACTGAGGCCCGCGCTCATGCGGATTCTGTATTGCAAATCGACAACGGCAAACCTAGAAAAACTTCAACTCGAGTATGCGTCCCCACCGAATCAGCTGCCTGACACTTGTTCCCTTGAGGCGAATTGCAGCGTGGTTCGCGGTTCTCGCGTTTGCCTGGATGCCGTCGACAACGTTCGCCGGCGGCTTCGTCGAGGGCGATGCCAATTGCGACACTGAAGTGAACGCCTTGGATCTCGACGCGGTCGTCGCCGCGATTTTCGAGCAAACAGGGTGCGGCGGCGCCGATGTGAATGATGACGGCGTCGTCAGCGCAGCCGATGTCGCAGCCCTCGTCGTGCTGCTGGCCTCCATCGACCCTTCGCCTACAGCCACTCCTTCTGACAGTCCCACACCGGAACACACTCCGGATTTCACCGAGACGCCGACAGATGTCGAGACTCCCGCACCGACGGCGACACCCTCGGAGAGCGAAACGCCTGAGGTCACATCCACCTCAGTTGTAGGTACTGCGACGCTTTCGCCATTTCCAACACGGACTGCGACTCGAACGCTGCCGCCGACCTTTACCGAAACGCCCGTACCGCTCGAGACGCCGACGAACACACCACTTCCGAGCACAACACCGACTCCCAGCCGAACGTCATTCGCAACACGCACCGCGACGCGGACCTTTCCGCCGACGAACACGCCAACCGGAGGACCAGTAACGCAGACAGCCAGCCGCACGCCGTCGGCGACGCCGACCGTGAGCGTCGTCGCCGGCAGCCCGACTCCGACTCCAAGCCTTGAAACCCCGGCTTCGGGAAGCCCGACAACGACGTTTACGGTGACGCGCACTGCGACACGAACCCGAACCGCAACGCGGACCGGGAGCCCAACCGCTACTATGGCGGCGACGCGCACGCCGACGATTACGCTGACGGTATTCCCGACGCGCACCGCGACGCGCACCTTGCCTGCAACGCCGACGGGTACCGCGAGTCCAACCTTGACCCGGACGTTGACCAGAACCGGCACACGTACCCAGACCGGGACGCTCACGATTACGGCGACGGTGACACGGACGCCGACTGCGACGGGGACGCCGACGCGGACGGGAACGGCGACGCGATCTTCAACGGCGACCCCGAAGCCGACCGGTACAGCGACCCCTTCGGCGACCGCGACGCTCCCCGATCGAGGGCCGGTGGTGGTCGCGTTCAGGAGCCTCACTCGCGTCGACGGGTGTGTCTTCTGTTGCGAACCGTCTTGCATCGGCATGCCTACTCCCGTGCCCGTCTTTGATCCTCAGGGAAGGCGGGTGTTCGAGAGCAAGACCGGTCAAGTTCTACTCGTTGTCGAGGGTGCTCCAGGGCTGAGCGGCTTGCAGCCAGGCGCGGCCCTCATCCCGCAGCCGCCGAGCAATCGATCCGACCTACACATCCAGAATACGATTGCGATGGGCGACGGCAGTCCGGCGGTGTGCGATACGGGTCCAGCGTCAGCCGGGGGCGGAGGCATTCCGGGGATCAATCCGCCAAACTTCGACCCATTCAATCAGACGGTAAGCGACACGTTGAACGACTTTGCCTGCCGGTTCGAGGTTCACGCACCAACCAATGCGTGTACTCAGGTCGACGCCACCGGTGACAGCAGGACGATAAGCCCTCTCGCCGCCGTGCAGTTCTGCAATATCCTGGCGTCGACAGAGTTGCTGCGCCCCGGTCAGAATATCATTAGCGCCAAACTGCGTGACACGGCTGGCAACCTCGGGCCAACCGCGCAGATCGTCGTACGAGTGGCGACTCCAACGCCACATCCATGAACAAAGGACGGACACTTGCCGGCTCGATCCTTCGCGCGAGTGTCGCATGCTTGATCGTCGTTGCTGCGACTGCCGGAGGGGCGACCGCGCAGGTTGCGGGTGATGCGAACTGCGACGGATCGATCGAGATTTCCGATCTGGCGGCCGCGGTAGGCGAGATTTTCTCGCCGACGGGTTGTGCTGGCGCCGATGCCAATCAGGATGGCCGTATCTCAGCTCCCGATGTCGCCGGGGTCATTCTCAGCTTGGCGATGGGCATTGGTCCGACGCCGACGCGGACCGGGATAGTCACCGAGCCAACGCCGACGCCAACTCCATCGGGGCCTCAGCCCGCTGGGCCGCAAGTGACGTTCTTTGGTCTGGTGAACGCTGACGGCTGCGCTGCCTGTGCTGTTCCCAATTGTTTGTGTTTCGGCACGCCAACCCGCACTCCCGAGGTTGATGCCCAAGGACGGCAGGTCTTCGAAGCCAACTTTGGCAGCGGGTTCTTGGTCGTCGCCGAAGGCAAACCCGGGCGCAGCGGACTGCCAGTTGGGACTTTTCTGCCCCCGCCGATTCCCAATTCGCCGTTCCGCCCAGATCTCCAAGTGGTCGTAGATCACGATCTCGGGGATGGCGATGCGACGATCTGTGGCGATGACGATAGCGGCGTTCCCGGAATCAACCCGCTTTCCTTCGAGGACCGTGCCGACATTACAGACGCGATGATCGATCTTGCTTGCCGATTCGAACCGTTGCTGCCGAGTATGCCGTGCACTTTGAATCGGTCCGGCAGCCCTTCGGTGGTGACGCCGGGCGGCTTACCACCTGGAAGTCACCAATTCTGCCTCATCGTCTCCACGTCCGTTGCTTTTCCCGTCGGCACGGAAACCACGGCGGCGGTGCGCCTCGTGGACACGGACGGGAACGTCGGAGCCGCTCGCGAGATCGTCGTGCGCGTGCGGGAACCCTGATCAGCGTGGCGCGCACCTCTCGCAAATCAGGGAATTGAAAAACAGCTCGATGGATTGCATACACTAGTCGATCGCATGCTCGAAGGACGTGGCCAGCTCTTCTGTTTCGCCCTCGGCGTGCTCCTTCTTCTATCGCCCTGCCCCCGGGGATGGGCTCAAGACACTTTCGGAGACGCCAATTGTGACGGAAGTATCGACTTCGAAGACGTCGCCGCCGTTACGGCCGTCGTATTCGGTCAGTTGGTTTGCGCCACTGCAGACGGCAATCGCGATACGGCCTTCACTGCTGCTGACATAGCGGCCGTCGTCCGTCTGGTTACGACGCTCCCGAGCCCCACGCCGAGTCAGACCGAATCCGTAACGCCGACGATCGCCGTCGCTACGCCAACTGAAACTGGATCGCCAACATCGACCCCTGCGGTTACGCCGCCCTCATCACCATCAGTGAGCTCGACGACTAGTCCCACTCCGGAAGTGACACTCGCGCCGTCGCCCTCGTTCACGACGGCGCCCGGCGATACACCGACCACTGCAATCCCACCGAGTGAAACGATGACGCTCACAGTCACCGAGACCCCGACGCCGAGTCCTACGGGAACGTCCGCCAACACCCCGACTCCGGCGCCCTCAGGATTCGCAACTCGGACTCCAAGCGCCACGTTTCCGTCGACGCGCACTCCCACGCCGACCAGCTCCGCGACATCATCTCGCATTCCCACCGCGACCCGGACGTTTACCGTCACGCGGACTCCCTTTCCGACGGTCACGTTTACGAGGACGGTGCCTCAGAGCCCGACCCGCACTCCGCTGCCACCGACGGTGACATCAACGCCATCGCGCACCGCCACAGCGACTTCGACCCTCACTCCGAGCGCATCGCCGACGGCAACACCTACGGACATCTTCAGCCGCACGCCCACAGACACATCAACACCAACCTCGACGCCAACGCTCACTCAGTCTCCTACGGAAACAACGACGGCAACGCACACTCCTACCATCACGTTGACTCCGACCGTCAGCCCGACCCCGACGACCTCATCGACGCCGACCGTTACACGAACTCCAACCGATACGGGCACGCCGACGTTGACGCCGACGCTGACAGCCACACCGACGGCGACATCAACGGATACCGCGACGGGGACTCAGACGATGACCCCGACCTCGACAGCGACAATGACGTCGACAGCAACACCGAGTGCGACTCCTTCGGCGACGCCGAGCTCGAGCCCAACTCAGTCGCCCACTTTGACCCGAACGTTCACGCGGACGAGCACTCCGACCCGGACTCCGACGTACACGCCGACATCGACAGTCACTCACACGCCGACGCACACTCCGACCGTTACACGCACGTTGACCCCGACGTTGACAGGCACGCCCACGCGTAGCGCGACTCCCTCGCGCACGCCCACTCGGACGCCAACTCCGACCTTCACCGCGACGTCTACCGGGACGCCGACGCCAACCGGATTAGGGCCCGAAATCGTCTCCTTCGTCGTCGTGACCCAGGTGGACGGTTGCGTATTCTGCTGCTCGTCCAACTGCACCCACGTGCCGACGCCGACACCACACATCGACCCGTTCGGTCGTCGTGTCTTCACCACCAAAAGCGGCCAGTTCATCCTCGTGCTCGAAGGTAAGCCCGGGCTCAGTGGCAACCAAGTAGGGGTGCAGACGGCGGTCTTGAACTCGACCGACCTTCCCGCGGTTCAGGTGCAGAACACACGACCGCTCGGCAATGGCAGCATCGCCGTCTGCGATACCGGCGCCCCGAGCACCGGTGGTGGCGGTGTCCCTGCAATTACTCCCCCCTCGTTTGACGTAAGCATCCCGTTCACCCACGCAGCGATCCGCGACTTCGGGTGTCGCTTCCAGGCGTTTTCGCCAACATCGGCCTGTACGATTGTCGATATCACCCGTGAGCCAAGAACGGTGAGTCCGGAAGCAACGCAGCAGTTTTGTGACATCGTCGCGGCGACGGCGACCTTTTCACCTGGTGAAAACGTGGTGACGGCGAGGCTAGCGGACGTATTCGGGCGGACTGGACCGACGAAGCAGATCGTCATTCGCGTCACCACCCCGACACCGACGCCGTGATCCGAATGATTGCGATCTCTATTTCACTTTGGGGAGTTGCAAACCGATCCGGAGCAAGGCACGTCTGGTGGGGTGGGCTCGCGCTGGAGTCGGTATGCATAGCTGCGGCAGGGTTCCCGAGCCCTCGTCCAAAATGTGGCGCCTGATCGTCGTCGCTTGTGCGGCGGTCCAGGTCGTTCTGGCCGCGACGGCGGTCAGCGCGCAGGTGCGCGGTGATGCCGACTGCAACGGTTTCGTAGACGCCTCCGACGTTGATGGGGCGATCATTGCGCTATTCGAGGGCACAGGTTGCCTCCAGGCTGACGTCAATTCTGACCAGACGCTGTCCGCGGCAGACCTGATCGGCGTCGCCATTGAGGTCGGGAACGGCGTCCCCGTAACGGCGACCTCGACACCGACGGACCCGGCCATCAGCTCGCCGACGTCATCGCCAACAGCGACGCCGACGCTCGAGGCGAGCACGACACCGGAGGTGAGCGCCACCCCGGGAACTCCGCCGACCAACACCGCAGGACCGACTGCGACCGATACACCCGGGACTCAAGGCCCCACCGCATTGTCGACCGGAACATCAACGACGACACCGACGCTGCGGGCATCTGCAACCGTGACCTTCACACCACCGACGATAGCAACGGACACCCCCCAACCGACGACGTCATTTGCGACGCGCTCGATGACGCCGACTTTCCCGGCGACCCGCACGTCGACGTCGACGGCCACCGTTACACGCACGAAGACTCAAACGGTGACGCCGACGAACACTGTCACCTTGACGTCGGGCCCGACGCGAACCGCAACGCGTACGTTTCCGGTGAGCGTGACGCCAACCAGCGTCGACACCGAGCTTCCGACGGCGACGCCGACGTCGTCGAGTTCTCCGGCCATTTCTGCGACAGCAACTCTCACCAGCACAGGGACTTTGCCGGCCACTGGGACCGCGACGCGTACCCCCACAGTGACGTTGACTGCAACGGTGACGATGACTGCAGGTGAGTCGCCATCGTCGACGCCAAGTACGGGCACCCCCGCGACGAGTTCGCCGACGGCAAACGCGACAAATCCGTCGCCGACAGTTACCAATACGTCGATTGGTACGAGCGCACCGACCGCATCAGCAACGATAACTCATACGCTTTCAGCGAGTGTGACGCACACATCCACACCGACGTCGTCGCCCAGCGCGACAGCGACAGACAGTCGCACGCAGACCCCTTCGGTTACAGGGACATTGCCGTCGACCGCTACCAGCAGCGCGACTCCGACGCGCACTCCGACGACGCCTGCAACCAGTACTCCGACCCGTACCCCCACCGTTACTGCGACGGGTACTTTCACGCGCACCTCGACCGTGCCTGCGACCGGTACTTCGACTCGCACGCCGACAGCGACACCGACTGAAACGCTTTCGCGCACGCCGACGCGCACTGGAACGAACACGCCGACCCAAACGCCGACGCGCACTGCGACGACGAGCCCGACGTCGACGGGAACTCCGACGCAGACGTTCACGCGAACACCCACGGCCACCCTTACGAGCACAAGAACGCCGACATCGACACCGACATTCATCAGCTCGGCGACGCAGACGCCGACGCGAACCGGAACGTTTACGAGAACACCGACGCGAACACCGACTGCTATATCGACCGGTACAATCACCGGCACGCCGACGATAACGCCGACGCGAACCAACACGCCGTCCGAGGCGGGTCCGGTTATCAGCTATTTCGGAATTGCAGCCCCCGATGGATGTGCTGCTTGTCCCGGCGTACCGAACTGCAATTGCGGCGCTTCGCCAACACCGACTCCGGAGTTCGACAGTCAGGGTCGCCAAGTATTTACGGTTGGCTTCGGATCGGGTTTCTTACTTGTGCTCGAGGCTAAACCGGGAGCTTCGGGAGCCAGCGTCGGCACCTTTGTTCCGGTTCCCGGCTCGGCTTCGCGACCTGACACGCAGGTCGAGTCGACCAACAGCCTGGGCAACGGCAGCGTTCAGATTTGCGACATTCAGTCGGCATCAGAGGGCGGCGGTGGTATTCCCGGAATCAATCCGCCGAATTTCGGCCCCGGTCAGACCATTACCAATGCCCTGCAGGACTTTGCTTGTCGCTTGAGTGCGTTCCAGCCTACAACGCCGTGCACGCTCAACCGTTTCGGTGCCTTTGCGGTGCTCACGCCGGGCGGAATAACTGGTGGCGGCCGTCAGTTTTGCCACATCGTTCGAACCATCGAAGAATTTCCGGTCAACACTACGATCCTGACTGCCCAGTCCACGGACACGTCCGGCGCAATCGGATCCACGAAACAGATTGTAGTTCGCCGATTGCCATAGTATAAGTGCGGCTTGATGGGCACTGGAATGGGGGGCTTTTCCACTTGACTAGTTGTTCAGAATACGGCATAGAAAGTCACGCGTTTTCACCGGGATCCAATAGGATCCTAGAGGTGGGTAGGCGCTTGGGTTATCGAAAGGAGGCTGCAATGCGTGGGTTAACGCGGAGTCACTGGCTACTGGGCCTTGGCGTACTGCTCGCAATCCCGGTGGTCATCGGGAGAACGGCGCGCGCCGACATCAACACAGACGAGCCTGGCTCCATCATCGTATTCCCGAAGGTGGTCGCGAATGGAGAGCGGGATACAGTCATCCATTTGACCAACACGTCCAACATGAATCTCGGTGTGCATTGCTTCTACACGAATGCATACTCGACCTGTGAGAACGACCCCAACACGGTTTGCACCTCCGATCTGGGATGTCAGGATCCCAACGATCCAAATGACGTCTGCATTCCGCGTTGGGAGGCGTTTGACTTCGACATCAATCTGACGCCGCAGCAGCCGACCTTCTGGCGCGTATCCACCGGGCGAGCGAGCGACGTGTTCGCGACTCCCTGCACGGGCAGCACGACCTGCAGCTGCACGGTTGGGGCCGGTGGCGGACTCTCCTGTCCGGGCTTCACCTCGACGCTGGGTGCGTTCACCCCGGCGCAAGGTGAACAGTTCATCGGCGAGCTTCGTTGCTACGAAGTCGATCCCTTGGATCCGGATTCGTTGCAGCCGATGGCGTTCAACAAGCTCAAGGGTGAAGCGTTCCTCGAGACCCTGGATAGCGGGGAGATCAGCGCCTACAACGCCATCACCGTTCAGGCGAATACGTCCCTCGAGGGCGGCCTGAACGACGATCTCGATCTGTTCCTGAACCGGGTCAACATGGGCAACGGCGAATACAATGCGTGCGCGGAAAGCATCTCCTTTACGAGTCACGGCTTGGATGACGACGCCGCCATCCTCAATACGGGGGGCGAGGTTGACACGGAGATGACTCTGGTTCCGTGCAGCTTCATTGAATCCGAGCCGGTGCCGGTGCAGGTCACCATACTTTCCTACGACCAAATCGAGGGACGTAATAGCCAAAGCCTGGATTTCCCGTGCTACTTCTCCGAGCGGATGAGCAATCCGAATCTCTCCTTCTTGTGGGACGCGGATAGCAATCCGGACGCCCAATTCACCAAGACCGAGTTCGTTGTCAACCAAGGCACTCTCTGCTGGACCGGGGAGTTCAAGGGTGAATCCTGTAACACGAACGCAGACTGCGAGGGGGCGATAGAGTTGCCTAACTCGAACTCCGGCCTCATATTGGGCTGTCTGCCCGCGCCTGGCGTCTTCGGTGTCCACGAGGAGTTCTACTCGCAGGGGGAACGACCTGAGGGCTCCGCGGCCGCCTCGATGTATAACCACGGCGCCAAGGACACCGATGATTTGATGATCGTGAATGACCTTGGCGGCGGCGGCGACTGACGCCGTAACGCATGTGAGAGTTCGGGACATCATGGAGATGCGGCGATGAAACATGAATTTGGGATTGCCCGCCTGCGGAACGAAAGGAGATGGGGAATGTCGAACAGAACTGAACTGCCCTGCGCCAAGGGTCTGCTTGGGCTGGCAATCGCTGGGCTAGCGGTCCTTGCAGTAGCGCCGGTAAGCGCTACTACCTCGGATGATCCAGCCGCCATCCTGGTGTATCCGAAGGTGGTGGTCGACACGAGTGGCGAATGGGGCCCCCCGAGCGATACGCTACTGACGATAACCAGCAATCCAACGCAGAGCGCTCCTAAGCAAGCGCACTGTTTCCACGTGAACTCAACCGGAAACTGCGCGAATAGCGCCAACGAGCCGTGTCGGACGTCTGCGGACTGTGACAATCCAGTTCCGTGCGTGCCGAATTGGGCCGAGACGGATTTCGACATCTTCATTACGCCCAACCAGCCACTGGCGTGGTACGCCAGCGAAGGCCTGTCGCGCGGCGAATTCCCAATCGAAGGCCCCGGCTTGTGCTACAACCCCGTGTCGCAAACGTACCTCGGGCCTTGCTTCAGCCAGTTCCAGTGCGGCCCTGGCTATGTGTGCCAGATCACAAAAGAGTCGGGCGGCCTGAATAATGTAGGGAGCTTGATCCCGCCGGTGGCCAACGACCCGTACATTGGTTCGCTAACCTGCGTTCAGTTCGATCCCGCCTCGAATCCGCCGGTGCCGGACACCTCCGCCACGCGGAATGCTCTGACCGGGGACGCGTCGATCATCGCGCTCGATTCCAACACGTCGAAGGCTGTCGATGTAGCGAAGTACAACGCGGTCGGTTTCCGTCGCCTGCCGGAAGGCGGGAACACCGATGGCGAGCTCTTCCTTGGTGGCCCGAACGCTGAGTACGAAGGCTGCGGCAACGTAGTGATTCTCGATCACTTCTTCGACAACGCCACCGATCCGATGTCGGTTGCTGGTGAAGGGAGCAACTCGAGCAACGGCGTGTTCACCACCGAGCTCACGCTCGTCCCGTGCGGCAACGACTTCACCGCGATCGAGCCGGGGGACGTGGTTGCCCAAATGCTCGTGTTCAACGAGTTCGAGCAACGGTTCTCGACGTCGGCTCGAGTTGACTGCCTGTACAACAAGAGAATCTCGAACATTGATACGCCAAACTCCAACCGCTCGATTTTCAGCGCTGGGGTTGCGGGCACGATCGCTGGACAGACGCGCATTCAAGGGGCGGGAGGCGCCGAGACGGGCAACGGCCTGACTGGGGTCGCCCAGCTGTTCGTGGCCACGGATATCGGCGGAACAGATCCGCGATGCATCGGCAACACGTTGTGTTCATCGGCGGCCTACAGCTTGAATCGCGTTGGCGGCGTTCCGGGTGGCGATACACTTACGATGCCGTAAGTTGAGCCCTCGGAGGTTCGCACTGACGTGACGAAAAGTGTGCTGGGTGATCGGTAAAAGGAGGAAACTCATGAGGGCGATCCAAAGCGCGCGCGCTATCGGCCTTGCCGGTGTTCTCGGGGCGTGCCTGTTTCTTGCGGGCGCGGCGCATGCGGCTAGCGATACGGAGCGTCAAGGCTCAATCTTGATCTTTGCGAAGGTGGTGAACAACTCGCAGCGCGACACCGTGATCCAGATCACGAACACCGGTAACATGGTAAACCATGCGCGGTGCTTCTATCTGAACGGCGCCAACTGCAGAATCACCGACTTCGACATTACACTTACCAAGCAGCAGCCGACCCAATGGCGCGTGAGCGAGGGGCGTCCGGTCAACCTGATCGACCCGTTCGGCAGCTCGGGGGCTGGTATCGATCCGGGCTTGGTGCCGGCTGTTCAGCGGGGATTCGCAGGCGCGTTGATCTGCGCCGAGGTGACCGAGGATGGCAACCCGCTGCCGCAGAACAAGCTCAAGGGTGAAGCGACTCTCCTCGATATCGCCGACAACGGCAGCAACAATACGAGCGAGTACAACGCGATAGCCTTCCCGGGTGACGGTAATCAGAACAACTCGGATGCCGATCTGCGGTTGAACGGAACCGAGTACGAGGCGTGCAGCAGCGCGCACCAGGTCAACTACTACAGTTTGCCGGACCAAGATGATCCGGTTCTGTTGGGGAACTCGTCGGTGGTTCACAACCTCACGATTCTGCCCTGTAACCTGGATCTGAGTCGGCGAGATCCGAATCCGTTCAGCGTGCACTTTGAATCGTAACGAGTTCGAGCTAGGTACCAGCGGCGACATCAACGGCACCTGCTGGGCCAATGTGTCGTTGAATAGCTTGAGCTTGGGACAGGTGCTGACGACCTTCGGCACGCTCGATCTGACGACCGACGGGACGCCGGTTATGATCGTCAGCGAAACCTTCCACACCGATCTCGACAGCGGGGAGACCGGATCCGCTGCCAGCAACGTACACCAGACAGGTCCTGATAATACGACCGGCGTGATCAGGATCCTGGTGCTGCCGTAGGGTAGAGGTGCTCACGATGCGTATCCAACAGGTTCAAGGTATCGGGCACTCACGCATGGAAAGGAGACGGGCGATGACGACGCAGCTATTCCGGGCAACTGCTCTCGGGGGCCTCGTCGGGGCTACGCTGCTCTTGGCGGGCGCTCGGAACGTAGACGCCCAAGGGATGGTGGCCTCGGATCGACCGGCCGGCTTTGTGGTTTTGCCGAAGCTGGTTTCGGATCCGTTGGACTCGTTCAACCGGGGACAGACTATCGATACGGTGATTCAGCTGACCAATACGGATCGTACGACTTTCCGTGTGGCTCACTGTTTCTACATAAACGCGACAGGAATCTGTCTGGGCGGCTCGAATCCGATCGGTGGTGTGGACTGCCGGACAAACGAGGACTGCACGAGCGGAGTGTGTAACACTGCAGTTTGGCAGGAATCCAATTTCACGCTGACATTGACGGCCCAACAACCCACCGGCTGGGTTGTCAGCCAAACCCGGACGCTGGACGGCAATTCGGCTGGCAGCGGCATCATCTCGCCGGTACCCACGGACTACTTCCAGGGCGAGTTGAAATGCGTCGAGGTGAATAACGCCACCGACGTTATTCCGATCAACCGCAACGATCTGAAGGCCGAGGCGACGACGTACTACGTCGGGCGCGACCCGAATGATCCGAACACCATCACGAGCGTCGACGTGCGGCGCTACAACGGCATCGGCTTTCCGGCGCTAGGTACTGCGAACGCAACTCAGAGTGACCGCACGCTGTGTCTTGGTGGCAACGGAATTGCCAACCATATTTGCCAAAATGCGGACTACGCAGGTTGTCCGGAAAGACTGATCGTCAACCATCTGTTTGAGGGAGCCGGCGAGGGCATCGAAGCGGACCCGAGTGTGACACTGGTTCCGTGCACGGAGTTTGCGGTGTTGGAGGGAGATCCAACTTCCGTTACGGTACAGATGTTGATCTTCAACGAGTTCGAGCAGCGCTTCTCGCTGAGCACGCGGGTTGATTGCTACCGTGACATTCGTCTACGCGATTTGAGTATCCTCTACGATGTGGGTACCCAGGGGACCGTCGCAGGTCAGACGGTCTTGCGCGGAGCCCCCAGCGGGGTGGGCGGTGGCTATGGAATCATCGGCATCGCCGAGCAGGATACGTTGGGAGGATCGACGGCGTACAACGTCGTGTACAGCGGCATGCTGCAGGACGCCGCGGACCAGGTGACGTACGTCGCCGAGACCGAGGATCCCAACGAGATCGACTAGACCGGAGTATCCTGCAACCGAGACAAGAGAACTGGAACCGCAGGCTTGGGGCCGACTATCGCAAGGTAGTCGGCCCTTAGTTTTTTAGGGGTACTGTCAGGTGAAGAAGAAGATCTTGGTCGTAGAGGACAACCTCGACAATAGACGGATCCTCGTCTATCGGCTGAAGCGGATGGGGGAGTTTGAGATCGTCGAGGCCAGCAACGGTGAAGAGGCCGTTGAAATGGTCGGGCGCGAGGTTCCGGACCTGATCTTCATGGATCTGAAGATGCCCGTGATGGATGGGTGGGAAGCAACGCGGCGTATACGGCTCCTGCCGGCAGGCGAACGAATCCCAATTATTGCTCTGACAGCACAGGCGATGGTAGGTGACGAGCAAAAGGCCTTGGCAGCAGGTTGCGACGACTACGTGGCAAAGCCGATCGTTGATCCCAACGTCGTGCGCGAGAAGGTCGAGCGGCTGCTGGCGCGGCGCGACACTGAGGCACGCAAGGTCTGACTCGGACCCAAGGGTAGTAACCCGGCTTGGATTTTGGGCGCGCGGACGCGTCCGGAATGTGCTAGAGATCCTCCCGTCGTGAAGAAATCGACGTTACGGCGAATCAGCGGCTTGGTCGGACTGGTGCTGATCTTGACGGTGGTCCCTCCGGCAAGTGCGTCGCCGCCTGACCGCGGGGTGGTCTTCGGACGGAATGGTTCTCTCACTGGTGGCCAGGGTGGCCTCTTCGGGAATGGTGGTATTTCGGCGGTCGCAGGGGCGACAGGGTCGCTTCAGCCCATCGAGAACCAGCTGAGCGCGGGTACCACGAATCTGCTGCGCACGATCCGAAAGCGGGTGCGGCTCGTAGCCCGAAGACTCCGGTACGGCGCCGCGAGCTGGAGCACCTGGCTTGGTGGCCTGGTGCTCTTCTTGGTCGTCGCGCTCATCATTCCGCTCCTCGGACGAGACAATCTTCGAACCTTTCGAGAGCAGGGGTTTCTCGCGTTTGCGCGCGAACTATCACTGGCCCTCGCCGTCTACGTGCGCCTGTTGATCGATAGTCGTACCCCGGTCATTGGTAAGGCGCTTCTGGCATTTGCGGTCGTGTATGGGGCGGCGCCGCGGGACCTGTTTCCAGATCGCTTTGCGTTCGTTTATTTCGTCGACGATCTTGTGTTGCTCGTCCTGGCGTCGCGCTGCTTCATGATGCTTTGTCCCCAGGAGATTGTGGAGGAACACGCCCTGGCAGCTGCGCATGCCAGGGAGGAAAACTTGCGCAAGAAGCTCAGTCGGCGCCGATCGGCCAAGGGGCCGGCGTCGTCGCCTACTGCGACTGAATCGAACCGTTGAAAGGCCCTGGCGTCAGCTGGCCTCAGAGATTCGCTTGGGCAGGGATGCGGCTTCGTTACCTTGCGGCCTGATGTCTTGAGTCTCCAGATTGACTCGCCAAAGGGCCACCCTCTTCTTGCTTTCTTCGGTCCACAGGAGAGTGACTTCGTATTCCGGCCCCTGCTTCTGTAGGGCGTCCCAGCTGAACTCGCCCACGTAGATGTTTTTGTCCTTCATGTCGAGCGAGTACTTGCGGATCATATCGTAGAGGGAAGTACTCGCTCCCGCCGGTTTCGAGCTCTTGACCATTTCGATCGCCTGGTCGTTCTTTTGTGCCCAGCGTTCGCCCATGATCAACGGTGCGCCGACGTACCATGCAAAGCAGACGGCGAAGAGGCCAAGGACGCCCCATCCGACAATCGCTCCAAGCGCGCTTTCCTTGTCTTCGTCGTACTGTGGCTCCGACATGCTTTCCTCCATCGCGCCGGTAGGCGCGTGTCCACACTTCCCATGCTGCTGGGAAACACGGTTGATCGTGGGAGCGAATTAGCCGACCTCGCGATTGAACGCAAGGACGACCACAGCGTAACGGCGGGAGATCGGTTCGTTAGGGCGTGGTTCCCGGTGCGCTGCGCCGTCGGCTGCGCAGGAGGGGAATCTCGGCGATCCGCTGTTCCGAGAGTAGTCCCCAGATGAGTCCGCTCGGCCGAGTGTAGACACTGGGTACGGCAACGACTTGCGCCGGCGTCACGATGAAGTCGACTGGAACGTCGTGTACCTGCATGGGAAGCTCGTCGTCGACGATCTGAAGCGGATGCACGGTAGTCAAAACCGGGGTGTACTCGCGGACTTTCCCCGCCGCTCGCAGCAGAGCGTAGGCGATATCCGAGTAACCCCCTCCAGGGCCGAGGCGTGCACCCTCGCGCGTTACGGCCACTGAACCGCAAATGACCAGATCGACCGGCTTGACCTCTTGTGGAGTTACGAACCGGCCGAGTTTCATTGCGCCGGCCAAACTGGCGACACGTAGGATGCGACGTCCGAGTCGTTCGGGATCCAGTTCGATGAAACAGCGCTCACCGCTCAACTTCGGCACAGTGAGGTAGATCACCTTGTTCTCCCGCAGGGCGGCGCGGCGTAGAGGCAGTTGCGGCGGGTCGCTATCGAACTTGATCACGCGGGCGCGCTTCCACAACGGCAGGTCGCGAAGAAGAACAGCCGCCTTGTCCGCACCTCGGAAATTGGGAGCGCGGTACGAGAGAATCGGAAAATTCGCCGCTCCTGCGCGTTTGATTCGAGCACGTACCTTCTGTCGCCAGTCGGTCTTCTTCATGATGCAGTGCCGAAGCGGAGCGACGGGTACTACATGCTTCTCAACGAGTCAACGAGCCCGAACGCATTTCGATTTGCGCATCACCTGGGTTGTTGTTTGTCGGCGTATCGGTTGCAACGAGCAGGCGGGCGACAACGATGAAACCAGTGTGCGCGACCATGCGATGCTCAGGCCGGACGCTCAAACCTTGAACGTGCCAAAAGCGCTGCAACGTTTCGAACGCTTCGATCGCTCCAAACCCGCCATGCTGGCGAAGTGCGTCAATGAATTGCTTGACCTGAACGATCGTTGGGACGTAGCCGACAATGAGGCCGCCCGGCCGCAACGCGACCGACGCTCGCGGAAGCAGGTGCCATGGCTCCGCGAGATCGACCGTCATGCGATCCACATTGGTTTCGTCGAACCCCTCGAACGCATCACGTATCTTCACGGTCCAGTTGGCCGCTTCGCCGTGGAACTGCTGAACGTTGCGTTGTGCCATCTCGGCGAAGTCCTCTCGGGCTTCGTACGAAATCAAACGTCCCTGAGATCCGACTGCTCGTAACAAGGCGATGCTCAGGGCCCCGGCTCCGGTGCCGACCTCTATGACCGTGGCGCCCGGATAGATGTCGCCCCACAGCAGGATCGGGCCTACGTCTTTGGGGTAGATCACCTGCGCCTGTCGCGGGAGATTTGGGATCAACTGGGAGTATGTCGGTCTCAAGACGACAAAAGGTTCGCCTGCGGTATTTTTCACGGTCGAACCTTCGTTGCGTCCAATGAGGTCGTCCGCTGCGAACGTGCCGGCACGCACGTGCAACCGCTGGCCCGGGCGCAAAACCCGAAGATATTGCCGATCCTTTCGGTCGACAAACAACACACTGTCACCGGCGCACAGCTGAGCTGATCCCATCGCTACGCATTCCATTCTCGCGGACGTCAGTCCGCTAGCTCGCGTCCATTGCGTTTGCTCTGCACTTCTCCCAGAAGGTTGCAGAAGGAACACCGTTCCCCGAAAGATGGCATGCCGCAACTTTGGCAGGTGGTCGGTGGAACAGGGTTCGGGGCAACAAATCTGGAATGCGCCGAACGCAGAAATTCCTGAACGAAGGTTAGCTTCGTACCCGGCATCGAGGCTTCGAGACGGTTGAGGAGCTCTTTGTACCTCAGTTGCGTCGCTCCAACACTGTTGGGGCACTCGTCCACGACGTAGTCAATCCGGCAGAGAAACGAGTAAGCTGCCGTTTCATATTCCGTCACTTTGAACAGCGGTTTCACCTTTCTCGCGAAGCGTTCATGGTTGGCTTCGAGGACAGGGTGTTGTTTGGCGAGATGGTCGACTCGCCAACGCAGCACGTTCCCCATCAGGCGTGCAGCTTCATCGTCCAGGTTGTGCCCTGTGGCCAGAACCCGAAACCCGTGCTCGAAGGCGATTCGATCGAGGTAGTGGCGTTTTGCGGTTCCGCAGGCCGCACACGCCGGTCGGTTCGTGAAGCGTGACACGCTGGGAATATCCGCATGCTCATCGGCCAGGCGAACGGTGATCAAGGGTAGATTCCGCTGCCGGGCGAACTCCTCAGTCTTCTGGGTCGAAAGGTTGGAGTACTCTCCGATGCCCAGGGCCAGGTGTGCGCCGGTGGTGTTGTAGCCGAGCTCGACGAGGGTGTCCCAAAGAGCAAGACTATCCTTGCCACCCGAAACGGCGACCAGGATTTTTTCCTGCGGAGTGAACATCAGCTCCTTCTCGATCGCCCGTCCCACCTGGCGTCGAAAGAAGAAGAGGAAGCAACTACGGCAGAACGCCGCATTGTGGTGGCGAATTTGGACCTCTGCCTTTTCGCGGCATCGCTTGCACTTGATCATACAGAGCCCGCTTTCTGATCGGGCGTGTGCCGGAGGTGTGCGTTATCCGCCCGAAATGACGTTCCGAATCTCGATCCGCTCGTCCGCTTCGACCATGTCCTGGTCCGTGACCAACTCGTCACGGCGAATCACCATGACGGTACCGGGGATCAAATCGAGTGCTTTCAGGATGTCGGCGACGCGCCGTCGGCCTTGGAGCTCGACCAGCTTGTGCTGCGGTAGCAGGGTAATTTGCATGCAAGTAGGGCGAAGATATGGAAAGGTCCCAAACGAGTCAACGCGGTTCACCGCTTTCCGAGTTCTCAGGCAAGCACGTCGAGAAACCGGTCCAGAATTCGATACGTCAGACCCCATATCGCGTGTCCCTCCACCACAAACGCATCGTGGTGGGTTTCGAAGCCATCGAGCATGTATCGGTACGTTCCCTTGGTATCAGGGTGGCGCAGGTTTACTAAGGGGATCCAGATTGCCTTCTGAACCTCGACGGGATTCAGGACCGGTGTGACTGGCGTGTTCAAGAGGTAGACGCACGGGCTGATCACCAGATCGAGTCGTCGGCGATTGCCGATAGCGCGTAGATCATCCAGGCAGCCGATCGATTCGCCAGTTCGCTCCAGGTCGATTCCAACTTCTTCTAACGTTTCGCGTATCGCGGTCGCATGGAGATCGCGATCGGCGGCATGTTGACGCCCGCCGGGGAATGCCATGTGACCTGACCAGGGATCGCCTTCGCGCTCGGACCGGTGGATTGCGAGGAACTCCGTGACTTGTGACTCCTGGCGAAGGATCAGTGCAACTGCAGCTCGTTGCACGGCCGCATCGTCGACCACTTGTCTCTGATATCGGGCTAGTCGCTCGCGAATGAAGTCGGCGTGCATCGCGCTCGACAATGCGGTCAGTCGAGGGCTTGAGGATCGGCCCGAGCGATTAGACTCCGCAAGCGTTCGCAGGTGCGGGCATCCTCTTCGCAGAGGCGACGCAGAAATTCCGCCACCGATGGATGGGAGGATGCGAATTCTATCGCAAAGTCGCGCAGACGTGCGCTCGAGGCTTGGTGTCTCTCCAGGTCCTGTACGAGCCGTTCCCAGTGACTCATCGACGCTCTGGGTGCTGCTGGCGAAGGCTGAGGGTCGAGGCCAATGTCGCGCTCGCGGAGGGCGGAACGCAGACGTTCGATCTGTTGCCGCGCTCCTTGCGCCAGGCTCTCGAGTGCCTGCCGGCTGTGCTCCTGGGGCGCCAGGTCGGCATGCTCCTGGAGCATATACATCCGCTCGTACGCGTCTTGATACGCTTCGCGGAGGATTGCGGCAGGATCCTCGATGGCGTTCCGTCCGCCCACGACGAAACGACCGAGTTTCTCCAGCATTCCCATGCCCCGCGGACCGTAGTGATCCGAGGTTGCCGAGTCAAGCTAGCCTCCGCGCAGCGAATAGCGACCGCTTGGGCCGACTTCCCCACGCCGTAGAATTGGGCTATTCTTCTCCACTGCATCAGGAGGTACCGGCGATGGCGCGCATTACAGTCGAAGATTGTCTGGAGAAGGTTCCAAATCGTTTTGAGCTTGTTCTCGTCGGCGCACGCCGCGCCAAACAACTGCTCAAGGGCGCTCGGCCCCTCGTTGAGAGCGACAACAAGGAGGTAGTGACGGCTCTCCGGGAAGTGGCGGCAGCCCAGGTGGGTCTTCGATATCCGCAAGACGAATAGGGACTCCAGGCACGCTGGGAGACCTTTGCTCCCGGCATGAATCCGGGTGGCCTCCCCACCCATGAGTGAGAAGGACCTGTACGGGATCCTCGGGGTCGCAAAGGACGCGGCCAACGACGAGATCAAAAGAGCCTATCGCAAGCTGGCGCGGCGCTACCATCCGGACGTCAATCCCGGCAATCGCGACGCCGAGGAGCGCTTCAAGAAGGTCTCCGAAGCTCACGATGTTTTGACCGACCCCGAAAAGCGCAAGATTTATGACGAGTTTGGCTACGAAGCACTGACGGCCGGATTCGATCCGGAGCGTGCTCGAGCGGCTCGCGATGCATACTCGCGCGCCTCCGCGGCCGGGAGCGACCACTTTTCAGAGGGCGGGGGGTTCTATCGCTTCGAAGATATCTTCGGCGACGCCTTTACGTCGGACGGTCAATCGGACGGTCGCGGCGGCGACCTTGAAACCTCACTCGAAATCGGACTGCTCGATGCAGTGCGCGGAACTTCAACCGAGTTCGACATCAACCATCCCGAGAACTGCTCCGCCTGTGACGGAAGCGGCCGCGACCGGGCGGCGGAGACCCAATGTCCTGAGTGTGGCGGCCGTGGCCGAGTTCGCATTGGTCAGGGACCGATTTCAATGGAGAAGCGTTGCCCGAACTGCGGCGGCGCAGGTCGGGTGTCCAGCAAGGCGTGTCCAACCTGTCACGGCAGTGGCCAGACGAGCCGACATGAGCGGCTGCGGGTCCACATTCCTGCGGGCGTGGATACGGGCTCGCGAGTCCGCGTTGCTGGTAAAGGTATGCCGGGCCGCGGCGGAGGACCCCCCGGAGATCTGTACATCGTCATTCGAGTGGTACCCCACCGGTTGCTCGAACGGCGCGACCGAGACCTCTACATGGATGTCCCGATTACCGTCGGCGAAGCGGTTCTCGGTGCGAGTATCGACATCCCAACCCCACATGGACAGGTTCGAGTCAAAGTTCCGCCGTCTAGCCAGAGCGGCAGGCTATTGCGCGTCCGTTCGCACGGGGTGCCCAACCCGAAAGGGGAAACGCGTGGAGACCTTTACTTGCGCCTTCTCGTGCAGGTTCCAAAAGAGGCTGGTGACGAAGTGCGCAACGCCGCAAAGGCGATCGACGCCGTCTACTCGGAAGATGTTCGCGGAGAGCTCCGGCTTTAGTCGATGGGTGAGTCGAGACCTCTGAAGGTGGTTCATGTGGCGGCCGAGGTCGGTGCGGACGCTGAGCTGGTCAACACGTTGGTTCAGGCCGAGGTTATCCATGTGGAGTACGATCCCGAAGGGGAGGCGCTCATCTCCCAACAGGACGCGGAGCGACTCCGTCTCGTCCAAGTCCTGACAAGAGAGTTGGACGTCAACCTGGCTGGGGTCGAAGTAATCCTGCACATGCGTGAAGACATGCTGGCGATGCAAAAGCAGTTTGACGACATCCTCGACGCGATTGCGAAGGAGTTTCAGCTTCGTCGCGGTCGCTAGCGACAAGGCGCTCGCAGACTTTGTTGCTGAGGGCGCGCAAAGGCGTTACCCTCGCTTCCAGATCGATGGCCAAACGCAGGTCGTTGAAAACAACCTCCAACGAAGCCGCCGCGAAGAACTCGGCAACCGAGGAGCACGGCACCCCTGCCGACGGCGTGGACGACGGAGTCACCGCGAAACCAGCCGAAGGCAAGGAAAATGGTGACGAGACGACAGCGCTCGTTCGCTACGATCCACTGCAGCGCTATCTCTCCGAGATCCGGCGTTATCCACTGCTCTCACGTGACGAAGAGCACAAGCTGGCTGTTCGCTATAAGGAAGAGGACGACCTTGACGCAGCGTACCGCTTGGTAACCGGTAACCTTCGCTTGGTCGTAATGGTTGCTCGAGAGTACCAGCGTGCCTTCCGCAATCTTCTCGACCTGGTTCAAGAGGGCAACATCGGTCTGATGGAGGCCGTCAAAAACTTCGACCCCTACCGTGGCGTGCGGTTCCCTTCATACGCCGTCTGGTGGATCCGTGCCTACATCATCCGTTTCATCATGAACAACTGGCGGTTGGTCAAGATCGGCACGACCCAGGCCCAACGGAAGCTTTTCTTCAATCTGCAGAAGGAGAAGGATCGTCTCGAAGCGGAAGGTTTCCGACCGGGTCCCAAGTTGTTGGCGCAGCGACTTGATGTCAAGGAATCCGAGGTTGTCGAGATGGAGCAACGGCTCTCGAGCCGTGATCTTTCAGTCGATGCTCCGGTGGAGCGGGGCGAGGACACGACCATGCTCGATTTCCTCCCGAGTCAGGAAGCGAACGCGGAAGACACGTTCGCGGCTGCAGAATCGCGTGATTTCATTTCGCAGAAGATCCGCGAGTTCGGCGGCACGTTGAGTGGCAAGGACCGCGTTATCTTCGATGAACGCCTGATGGCGGACGAACCGCTGACGCTCCAGGAGATCGGCGACCGCTACGGGATCAGTCGTGAACGAGTTCGACAGATCGAAGAACGGCTCAAGAAACGTCTGAAAGCCCATCTGCTCGCCGACAGCCCGGACCTTGAAGACGCTGTGATCGACATCATTCGTTGAGGTTGCCGTTGGCGGCAGCCAGTCTGGCGGTGCATCTGCCTTGCGACGCTGGGATACGGGTTATATAGTTCGCGCCAAACTCCCGGACGAGAGGTCGAATGGCGCAAGTTCACGGCGGACGATTGGTAGCAAAAGCCCTCAAGGCGGAGAACGTCCCGTTCATCTTTACCCTGTGCGGTGGCCACGTGATGCCCATCTACGATGGTTGCATCGATGAAGGCATCGGCGTGATCGATGTTCGTCATGAGCAAACCGCCGCCCATGCCGCCGACGGCTGGGCGCGTGTGACCGGTCAGCCAGGCGTTGCCGTTGTTACGGCCGGACCCGGATTGACCGACGCGGTCACCGGTGTGGCGAGTGCGCAGCGGGCAAACATCCCGATGCTCATCTTCGGTGGGCAGGGACCTCGTCCGTTCGCTGACATGGGTTCGTTGCAGGATATGAATCATGTCGAGCTGATGCGGCCGATCACGAAGTGGGCCGTGTCTGTTCCCGAGGGTAAGCGGCTGCCCGAGTATGTCAGCATGGCGTTCCGCATTGCGACCACCGGGCTGCCGGGCCCGGTCTATCTCGAAATGCCAATCGACCATCTCTTCAACGTCTATGAGGACGACCAGGTGCGCTATCCGACGCAGTATCGCTCTGATGCCGGCACCGCTGGGGATCCCCAGTACATCTCTCAGGCCTTCGAGCTATTGCGCAAAGCGCAACGGCCGGTCGCCCTTGTCGGCAGCCAGCTGCGCTGGTCGAAGCGACGTTCGGCGTACCCGGTCTTCGCCGAGACGTTCGGGATGCCGATCTATGTGAACGGGCTCGGACGCGGCTCGCTGCCGCCGAACAACCCGTACTTCTTCTCACAGACGCGCAAGGATGCGCTCAAGCAAGCGGACGTCGTACTGATCTTCGGCACGCCCTTGGACTTCCGGCTCGGATACGGCCGCGATTCGCACTTCAATCCGGCCGCAACGGTGATCCAGGTCGATCTCGACGGCGGCGAGATCGGGCGCAACCGCCCAATCGAAGTTGGAATCGTTGGTGACACCGGCATCGTCATGGAGCAGCTCACCCAACTCGCGCAGACCGACGGTTTCAGCGCATCGATGGTGAAACCATGGCTCGATGACATGCGTCGACGCGAGCAACAAAAGTGGGAGCAGATGCAGCCCGAGATCCAAGCGGACGCTGTCCCTCCGAATCCCTTGCGCGTGTGCAAGGAGATCGCCGATTCGTTCGGCCCGGACGCGATCTTCGTCGGCGACGGCGGAGATTTCGTGGCGACCGCCGCTTCCATTCTGAAGATTCACGCGCAGGGTCACTGGCTCGATCCAGGCCCGCTTGGGACGCTCGGAGTGGGACCCGGGTACGCGATGGCCGCCAAACTGGCCAAGCCCAAGAGTCCCGTGGTCATCATCTATGGCGACGGATCGTTCGGGCTTCACGGCCTCGAGTTCGAAGCCATGATCAGGCAGAAGATCAACGTGATCGGAATCATCGGAAACGATGCCGCTTGGCAGCAGATCCGCCGTGGTCAGGTACAGCTCTACGGAGAAGAACGGGCCGTTGCCACCGGGCTCAGCTTTACGCGTTACGAACGTGTCGTCGAGGCGCTCGGGGGACATGGCGAGTATGTCGAGAGGGCCCAGGACATTCGCCCGGCAATCGAGCGGACCCTAGCTGCGGGAAAGCCGGGTCTGATCAACATCAAGATCGGCGCCAGCGATTTCCGCAAGAACGCAGTCTCCATTTAGAGGAGGTGCTCGGCACGCGTGCCGAGGAGGGAATGCGCGACAAGACTGCAGCCATGATCGTGATCGGCAACGAAATCCTCTCCGGGAAGGTTGCCGACAGCAATGCTGTTTTCTTGGCGCGTGAGCTCCGCGGGCTTGGTGTGAGCTTGGAGCGGATTCTGGTGATCCCCGACGATCTTGATGCGATCGCCGATGCCGTCCGCGAGTACCAGCCGAAATATGACGTCGTCTTCACCTCTGGAGGCGTCGGTCCGACACACGACGACATCACCATCTCGGGCATCGCACGCGGCTTGGGACGCCGGGTGGTGCTGCATCCGGAGATCGAGTCGACGATTCGCCGCTTGGTGGGCGACTCGATCAACGCTGCGCACTTGAAGATGGCGGAAGTGCCGGAGGGCGCGAACGTCCTCTTTCAGTTGGACCAGAAGTTCCCGATCGTACAGGTCGACAACATTTTTATCCTACCGGGCATACCGGAAATCTTCCGAGAAAAGCTTCAAGCGCTGCGCTCGCGGCTGGCCGTCGACCCGTATTTTCTTCGCATCGTCTTTCTCAACGCTCACGAAAGCTCGATCGCGTGTTTTCTGGACGAGACGCTCGCAGCGTTCCCCCAGCTTCAACTCGGGTCGTATCCGAAGCTCGGCGACTCGGAGTATCGCGTTCGGATCACGCTCGAATCGAAGGATGAAGAGTACGTCAATCAGGCTCTGGAGCATTTGGTATCAAAGCTGCCGCAAGGCATGATCGTGCGGACTGAATGACAAGGTGGAGGTGGTGTATGGTACGCAGAATCGCACTTGCTGTCGTGGCGATGGTCCTGATGGCCCGCGTCGCGGTTGCGGAGAGTAATTACTTGGCAGATGCAGGCTGGGGGACGCTCGCGACCCTCACCAACATCGTGTACATGCCGACCAAGATTGTCTACGGCCTCGTCGGCGGCCTCGTGGGAGCGCTGGCGCTTGGCGTTACCGCCGGCGACCTCGACACGGCAAAAGGCGTATGGAGCCCAACGATGGGGGGGCACTACGTCGTGACCGCCAACATGCTGCGCAGCGAGGAGCCGCTGCTCTTCGTCGGTCCGAGCTACTATAAGTCCTGCGAGCCGGTTGCGGCTCAGTGGACTGATTCGACGACGAGCCAGTGAGCCCAGCTCGCCCTCGATCCGAGGGCGCTGGCGGGGGATTGCCAAATCGGTCCGCTCGCTTCCTTTTTGGAGCGGCGAGCATCGAACAACTGCCCGATTTGTCGTATCCCATCGTCGCCTTCGTCGGACGTTCCAACGTTGGCAAGTCCTCTCTTCTCAATTGTCTCGTTGGTCGGCAGAAACTCGCCCGAGTGAGCAAGCGGCCCGGGCGAACGCAACAAATCAATTTCTTTCTGGTCGACGAACGAATCGTCGTGGCCGACTTGCCGGGGTACGGCTTCGCCCGTGTTCCAAAGCCTGTTCAGGACCAGTGGAAGTGGCTGGTAGAGAGGTTCCTCAGCGGTGCCCACGATGTGCGACTCGTAGCCGTCCTCGTCGATGCGCGACGAGGTCTGCAAGCCGAGGATCGTCATCTGCTCGAGTATCTGGCGGCGGTGCGACGATCGCCGGTGTTGATTGCGACCAAGATCGACAAACTGACACGCTCGCAGAGGAAGCCTTTCGAGGCGCAGTTCGACCGCGACGCCAACCGAATTCGAACGATCGTGTCTTCCGCAGCTACAGGAGAAGGACTACCTGCTCTTTGGGCGATGATCGAGACGATGTGTCGCGACAGCCGCTAGCTTCGATAGGAGGCCGGCCGATAACTGGCCTGCCATTGGTCCGCGTGATAGGAGAGGCCGCGTCATGAGCCGCATTTGGGTGGGAACGTCTGGATACAACTACAAGGAATGGAAGGGGCCCTTCTATCCCTCCGACCTGGCCGAACCCGATATGCTCCGCTTCTACGGCGAGCGCTATTCGACCGTGGAGATCAACTACACCTTTTACCGCATGCCGACGGTGCGCAGCCTGCAGGCGTGGGCGAAGGAAACCGCGGAGGACTTTGTCTTTAGTCTCAAAGCGCCGCGGCGGATCACTCACGAGATGCGCCTCCGCGATGCAGCCGACCCGCTCACCTACTTCTGCGACACAGCCAAGGTTCTCAAGGCCAAGCTCGGGGCATTGCTCTTTCAACTGCCGCCGTTTCTGAAGAAGGACGTTCCGCGGCTGGAAGATTTTCTGCATCAGTTGTCCCCCGGCTTCCGCGTCGCCTTCGAGTTCCGCAATCAAAGCTGGTTTTCGGACGATGTTTTCGATTGTCTGAAAAGATTCGAAGTCGCCCTGTGTATCGCCGAGCACGAAGAACGGAGTGCGCCCTTCGAATGTACCGCGCCATTCGGCTACTTGCGCCTGCGTCGTGCGGACTACAGTGACGAAGAGCTAGCCGCATGGGCGCAGCGCCTTGCCTCGATGTCCGCCTGGCATCAGACGTTCGTCTATTTCAAACACGAGGCAGCAGGTCGGGGCCCTATGTTGGCTTCAAGGCTCCTGCATCACCTGCAACCTGCTGCGCCGATGGCGTCCGCCGACCCGATTTGATCGCCGTCTGATTTCCTACGTTCTACGTCTCGAGCGATTCTTCGCCCCTCGCGCTTGCCGCCTGTGCGCTTCAACCACGCGCTGAAAGACAGCGGCGAGCTCGGGATTGTCGATCTCAGGCAACGGAATGGAAGGCCCCGGAGCGGTGCTCTTGGGTGCTACACTCTCTGGCGTCGAGGAAGGGGTCTCGATTGGTCCGCAAACGAAATCAATGTCGCGGATCAACTCGCTCCCGAGGCGCGCGTTGAGTCGCTCGCAAAGCGGTCGCTTCATGAATTGCAACTCCTGCATCCACGCGTGCGCGGCGACGGTGATGAAGAGTACGCCGTTGCGATAGCCCGACGGCTGCGCGCGCCGCGCCAACGCCTCACCGACGATCTCATTCCAGAAGTTCCAAACTTCGAAGACGCGGAGATGTTTGTCCGGATCAATGCGCGTGAGCACATCGCGCAAGACGGCTCCTACGCCCGCCGATCGATCCCCGCCTTTTGCCATCCTCTTCTCCCGCTCCAGTTCGCCGTTCCACGGACGCCAGCGAAAGTCCGCAGAATAAGGTTGACAGGAAGGCAGTGAATTGTGTAGTACCACACTACATTTGGTGGGGCTGGAAGCTAGGGCACACAATATACGGTAAGGCTTCAGGGAGGGTACATGAGCGAGCCAGCACGGAGGCGGACGGAGGAGGGGCAGCGAGCGCGGCACGCAACGGGGTACAGTCCGGACACTCCCGGGTTACGCCTGGAGCGGTACTTCACCACGCCGGGGATCGACCCGTTCGACGAGGTCGAATGGGAGAAGCGCAGCGCCGTGATCACCGGCGAGCATGGCGAGGTAGTCTTCGAGCAGCGCGACGTCGAAATTCCCAAGAAGTGGTCGCAACTCGCGACGAGCGTCGTCGTTTCCAAGTACTTCCGCGGAGCGTTACAGAGCGCCGAGCGCGAACGCAGCGTCCGACAAATGATCGGACGCGTTGTCAACACCATTCGCGTGTGGGGCGAGACCCAAGAGTATTTCGCGACGCCGGCGGTGGCGGAGACTTTCGCTGCCGAGCTGACGCACCTCCTGGTCGAACAGAAACTCTCGTTCAACAGCCCCGTGTGGTTCAATGTGGGTATCGAACCTCATCCGCAGTGTTCTGCATGCTTCATTCTTTCGGTCGAGGACACGATGACATCGATCCTCGACTGGTACAGAAACGAAGGAATCATTTTCAAGGGTGGCTCCGGAGCTGGCGTGAACCTGTCACGTATTCGGTCCTCGAAAGAAAAGCTAGGCGGTGGCGGAACGGCGTCAGGGCCGGTGTCCTTCATGCGCGCCGCAGACGCATCTGCTGGCGTGATCAAATCGGGAGGCAAGACGCGCCGCGCCGCCAAGATGGTCGTGCTCAACGCCGACCATCCGGACATCGTCGACTTCGTCCGTTGCAAGGAGGAAGAGGAAAAGAAGGCCTGGGCGTTGATTGACGCCGGCTATGACGGCTCGCTCGACGGGCCCGCCTACGGCTCGGTTTTCTTCCAGAACGCCAACAACTCGGTGCGAGCGACGGACGACTTCATGCGCGCTGTCGAGGCCGACGGCGGGTGGCAGACGCACGATGTTCTCGACGCCAGGGTGAGCGAGAAGTACCGCGCCCGCGACTTGTTACGCATGATCGCTCAGGCGACGCATGTGTGCGGTGATCCCGGTATGCAGTTTGATACGACCATCAACGCCTGGCACACCTGCCCCAATACCGGGCGGATCAACGCATCGAACCCGTGTTCCGAATACATGCATCTCGACAACTCGGCGTGCAACTTGGCATCGCTCAACTTGCTGAAGTTTGCCGCCGACAACGGTGATTTCGATACCGAGGCGTTCAAGCACGCCGTCGATATCGCGATCACCGCGCAAGACATCATCGTCGACAACTCCAGTTACCCGACGCCCGAGATCACCGCCAACGCGCGCGCCTATCGCGAGCTCGGTTTGGGCTACGCCAACCTGGGTGCCCTGCTCATGTCGCTCGGCTTGCCGTATGACTCCGAAGCCGGCCGCGAGTATGCCGCTGCGATTACCGCCCTCATGTGTGGCGAGGCGTACGCTCAATCAGCGCGGATTTCGCAGCACATGGGCCCGTTCGCGGGCTACGACATCAATCAGGAGCCGATGCTCGATGTGCTGGGTAAACACCGTGGCTACGCGTACAAGCTCGATTCGAAGTACGTCCCACTCGAACTGCTGACGGCGGCGCGTACGGCGTGGGACGACGCATGCGCTCTCGGCAAGGAGCACGGGGTCCGCAACTCGCAGGCCACCGTACTTGCGCCGACCGGGACGATCGCGTTCATGATGGACTGCGACACAACCGGCGTCGAGCCCGACATCGCTCTGGTGAAGTACAAGAAGCTCGTCGGCGGCGGGATACTGAAGATCGTCAACAACACGGTGCCGCGCGCTCTGAAGCGTCTTGGGTACGAATCAAAGGACGTTCAGGCCATCGTCGAGCACATCGACGAGACCGATACGATCGAAGGAGCGCCCAGTTTGCTCTCCGAGCATCTGGCGATCTTCGATTGTGCGTTCAAGGCAGCCCAGGGAACCCGCGCCATCCACCACCTCGGTCATCTGCGCATGATGGGTGCCGTCCAGCCGTTCATCTCGGGTGCGATCTCCAAGACGATCAACATGCCCAATGCGGCCACCGTAGACGACATCATGGAAGCATATCTCGAGGCCTGGCGTCTCGGGGTCAAGGCGGTGGCGATCTATCGTGACGGTTGCAAGCGTACGCAGCCGCTCAACACCGCCAAGCAAGCCGTCAAAGCCGTAGAGGTCGCCGTGCCCGATCGGCACCTCGTCCGGCGTCGGCTGCCGCAAGACTGTCGGTCTATCCGGCACAAGTTCGATATTGCCGGGCACGAGGGCTACATCCACGTCGGACTCTACGACGATGCGTCGCCCGGTGAGATTTTCATCAAGATCGCAAAGGAAGGCAGCACGATCTCGGGGTTGATGGACACCATCGGCATCTTGACGTCGATGGCGTTGCAGTACGGAGTGCCCCTCGAGGTCCTGGTCAACAAGTTCAGTCACGTGCGCTTCGAGCCCTCCGGCTTTACGAAGAATCCGGAGATCCCGATCGCGAAATCCTTGATCGATTATATCTTCCGATTTCTCGGAACCCGGTTCCTCAGCTCGGAGCAACGTAGTAGCATCGGGCTGGGTGCGGCGGAGGAAGCGGAAAGCGCGTCTGCGAGCGGTTCCGTCGCGATCGGTAGCGATACCAGCGAAGGCCGCGCCAGCTCGGTGGCGGCCCTCGGATTCAGCCCGCAAGCCGATGCGCCGAGTTGTCCGGATTGTGGGGCGATCATGGTGCGTAACGGCAGCTGCTACAAGTGTTTGAATTGCGGAGCGACCAGCGGTTGCTCGTAGTTTCTTCTGAACTCGTGATGAGGTGGTGTTGAACTGTGGGCAGGGGAGGAGCATCGGCGGTGTGGTTGGGTGGTGTGGGTCCTTCCCTCAGGTTGGGGGCCGGCGGCCGAGGTTGACTCGGGCGGGGCGCCTTCGGGCGCCCCGCGAGGTTGGTTCGTTCCGATAGTTCCGACTCATCCCGTATTGAAAGTGGGAGCGGGCGCATCCAGACTGAGCGCCGATGACACGCGGCTTCGTATCGTCCGTCGGCTCGCTGCGCCTCGGTGCAATGAGCGTGGCGGCAGCAGCGATCACTCTATTGCTGCAAAGCCCTGAACAACCCGCGGCAGAAGTAGCCGGCGCGGCCGTCAACCAGCCTGCCGGCGGGCCTGTCTGGTCCGTTCGGACGGATGGATGGGTCCTTCGAATCGACAGCGCCGACGTAGCGCTGCCCACCGTTGCCGATCATGTAAGGGATCTGCCCCAGGTGGTTCTGCGTGCGGTCAAGCTCTCGCCGTTCGATCACGTCATCAAACGCCACGCCGCCGACGAGGGTTTTGACTGGCAGTTGGTGGCTGCGGTGATCTTCGAGGAATCAAGGTTCAAGCCTGGTAGCCGAAGTCCCAAAGGCGCCTTCGGCCTGATGCAGGTCCGTCAAGTCGCGGCGGATGCTGTCGGCGAGTATCGCTTCAAACTTCCCGAGGACAATATTCGCACCGGGGTTCGCTACCTGCGTCACTTGGATGACCTATATGCCGACCTTCCCGATCGAGAGCGGCGACGCTTCGTGCTTGCGGCCTACAATGGTGGCCTCGGACATTTGAACGACGCTCGCGTCCTGGCGGATCGGTACGGTTTCGATCGGAACCGTTGGGAAGGTGGGATCCGTGAAACCCTGCCGTTGCTCGAGGAGTCACGCTACTACGATACGGTTCCACTCGGATACGCCCAGGGTCGAGCAATCGTTCGGTATGTCGAGCGTGTCCTCGACCGTCATCGATACTACGAGCAACTGACGGCGACCGCGACGCTCGAGCGGATCACCGCAACCCGGAGCGCTGAATAGGGCTCCGAAAAGGGTTGAGGTCGGCTCTCAGTCGAGGATGCGGAAGAACGTCTGCCGCGAGGGATCGGGCATCCCATTGGCGAAGTTCACGCCCAGATTCTGCATGATCGGGGCGCAATCGCTGTCATCGGGCGTCGACATGCATCCCGGTGGCGTGTCCACCTGATTGACCTGCAGGTCAGAGTCGGCGAGCAGCGCCTTCATATCGACGGCGATGATGTCGGTTGCGGGATCAAACTTCGGTAAGAAGATCTCTCCGACATTTGGGCGTTCGCAGTGACTCACACTCGTCGGACTGAGAGCGACGCAACCGGTGCTGCCGAGGTGAACACGGACAGTGTCGAGCGCTTCGTCGATGCGGAGGAACTTGAATCCCCCCTGCCAGCTCCAGAACATCGCCGAGAGCGTCAATGGTGGCGATGGTGGGCTCGAGGCAGGAGCGTGGTTGAGTCGAAAGGGTACGCCGAGCGAGAACCGAATGCCCTTGTAGTTGCCCGGGGGCACTTTGCCGTGAACCGTCGAGTTCGTCTGGACGGTGCCGAGGTTGCAGGGCGTTTGTTTGTTTTCGAAATCGAGCAGGACGAGGTCTTCCAGCTGCCAGGCGCCGTCCTGAGTGAGGCCGACGAGCACCTCGCGCCCCTGGTCGTCGATCAGGCGGATATTGTGAAGGTACAGCCGGAAATCCGCCGGAAAGATCGTGTCGTTCGACAACCCCAGGTTCTCGTACTGGCTGCCGCAAACAAATGTCTGATCACCGACCATTCCCTGGAACTCAATGGTCACATCCTCGAAGAGACAGCCGTTGAGCGCGTTGTCCACGGTGCCGACGACTTCATCGACGGTGACGTGTGAATCGCCATCTCGATCGCCCAAACATTGGGATCCGGAGGTGGTTTCCGCACCCAGTGGCATCGAGGTCCACATCAGAAAAATCGTCGCAACCGCGGGAATTGTTCGTCGCCGCACTTGAGCCAAGCTCCTCATCTTCGCGCACTCGATTTCTTCAGGGTCCGACTCCCGCCATCCAACCTAGCTGGAGCGCGACCGGAGGCAAGGTGTCATTTCGTCGCACCCGCCCGGCCGTACCAATTCCTAGTCTTTGGGAGGGTATTTCTGCAGCTTTCGCTGCAAGGACCGCCGATGAATACCAAGACGACGCGCGGCTTCCGAGATGTTGCCGCCGCAGTCCGTCAGCACGCGATTGATGTGCTCCCATTCGGCGCGTGCCAGTGACGGCGCCGCATAGTCCAGATCCGTCGCCGACAAGGGTGGAGCGTCGCCGCGCGCAAACGCTGCAAGCAAGTCGTCGACGTCGGCGGGTTTGGCGACGTAGTTCGTCGCGCCCAGACGCACAGCTTCGACGGCGGTAGCGATGCTGCCATAGCCGGTCAGGACAACGATCTTCGTCTGTGGGTCGAGCTCGTGCAGCGCGCGGACGAGCTCGAGCCCGGAGTGCCCGGGCATGCGCAGGTCGACCACCGCCATTTCCGGAGACTCCGCCGCCGCGACGGTCATCGCATCGTCGAAACAACCGGCGGTGCTGATCTCGAAGCCGCGCTCGCGCAGGGCACGAGCAAGACGTTCCCGTAGGACGCGATCATCGTCGACGATCAGCAGCGATGGACTACTCGACGCGTCGTTCATCGATCAGGCGGCCCTGCTGACGCTGACATCGCCGGGTTCTGTAGCCGGGTTCGCCGGTAAGAAGAGACGAACGACTGTTCCGCGTCCGAGCTCAGAGCTCAGATCGAGCCGCCCGCCGAGTCGGTGGACGACGGCCCGACTCAGGAAGAGGCCCAATCCCATTCCTCGACCCGGTTCCTTGGTGGTGAAAAAAGGTTCGCCGGCTCGACCGAGAGTCTCCGCCGACATGCCTTTGCCGCTGTCTTTGACTTCAATGCAACATTCGTCCGCCGCGGCGTTCACGCGGACACCGACAGGCGCGGCCTCACGCGAGGCTTCCTGTGCATTCTTAAGAACATTTCGGATTGCGTGCACGACTTGGTTGCGCGGAACGTTCACCAGGCACGTCGCTGCTCCTTGCGTCATCTGTAGACGAACTTGTCCGGGATTGCCGAGGCCATCGATCGCTTCATGCAGCAATCGATCGAGCGACACTCTCTCGCTCGCTTCGCCCATGCTCTCACCTGCATCAACGGTCATCTGCAGCAGAATGTCACGACAGCGCGCGACCTGCTCGCGAATCAAACGGGCATCGGCGACGGCATCCGGCTCTCCTGCACGCAGCAGCTGGTGCTCGAGCTCCTTGGCGACTACCGCGATCGTCGACAATGGTGTCGACAACTCATGTGCAGCGCCGGCAGCGAGTGTTGCAAGCGATGCGAGCTTCTCGTTGCGGGCCGTCAACTCTCGCGCTTCGACGAGTTGCCTCTCGCCCTCCGCCAGGGCCAACGTCACGCGCTGAACGAAATACACGATAAATCCGGCTGCCACCGCGAACGCCACCCACATGCCTTGGAGATGCATGTGCATGTGCATGTGATCGCCGTCCAAGTTCCCATCCGCACTCGCCGGCCACGGTGGCATCAAGAAGAGAGAGCCGAAGCAGATCAAAGATAGGCCGACGAGAGCCCAAGTCCAGACCGGGGAGAGCACCACCGCGGCCAGAGCCAAGTGCACGAGGTAGAGAAAACTGAACGGGTTGAAGGCGCCACCGCTGAGGTAGAGCAGGGCGGTTAAGAGCACAAGGTCGCCCGCCATCACGCCGCCGACGAGCTGCGATCCGATCGGCAGGCCGCGCGCCGCCCAAAGCGCGAACAAGGCGTTGCTCAAGATTTCGATGCCGATGACGGCAAACAAAGGAGACAACGGAAGAGAAATTTGCAGAACGAACTGGACGCCGATGATGGTCACGATCTGCCCGACGATCGCTCCCCAGCGCAGCCGCAGCAGCCACAGGAAGTTGATCCGCGCCGCCTCATCCATCGCGTCTACAGTAACTGGAAGGGCGGCGCCGTTGCCAGACCTCGGCAACTGCGACAATTGGTCGCATTTCGGTGAGTTCGGGCAGCCAGTAGTAGACTCCCTGATGTTCCCCACGATTGCCGCCCGCAGGCGAAGCATCGCTGCCGGGGGGGCGGTGATGTTGCTGCTGATCGCGGGGGCATCGTCCGCCGTTATGGCGTGCGACATCTGCGCTATCTATCCGGCGACGGAAATGCAGGAGACCCGCACCGGTCTGCGGCTGGGACTCGCGCAGCAATACAGCCATTTCACCACGCTCCAGAAAGACGGTGACGAAATCGCAAATCCCGACGATGAGCGACTGGACAGCGTCATCACCCAATTCCTCCTCGGCTACCAGGTGCACCCGCGCGTTCGTCTGCAGATGAACGTTCCGGTCATCTTTCGTGATTTTCGCCGGGTGACCGCCACCGGCGTCAACGACGCCGACGAGAACGGACTCGGCGACCTGTCGATCACGGGCAACGTTCTGGTTTGGAGCAACGTGTCGGAGCAGAGCGTTGTACGACTGTCCGTGCTGGGCGGATTGAAATTTCCGACCGGCAACGCCGATCGGCTCAAGGAGGAGGTGCCGCCAGACCCGAACGACGTGCTGAACGGACAGCACTTTGGTCCGGCTTCGGATTACGGCGGGGGCGCGCATTCGGGAGTCCAAAGCGGCATTCACGGACACGACCTGGCGCTAGGTACCGGATCGTTCGATCCGGTCTTCGGTGGCCATCTGCTGGTGACGTGGGAACACTTCTACTGGGCGACTGACATTCAATACGTCGTGCGCACTCGTGGCGACTTCGACTACGAATATGCAGACGAGCTCACGGCGGAAACCGTTCCGGGTGCTTATCTCTTGACCGATCCCGAGTATACCCTGGGTCTCGGTGCTGCGCTGACGACGGAAACGAAGGGCAAAGACAACATCGATGGAACCGACCTCGACGATACTGGAATCACGTCGTTGTACGCCGGGCCCGTCATTCAATTCACCTGGGGCAGCTCGCTCAGTGCCGAGCTGATCGCCGATCTGCCGGCGATACAAAACAACACTGCGGTGCAACTCGTTCCGGATTTCCGGATCCGCGGAGGCCTCGTTTGGCGTTTCTGAACTGCAGTGGCGGTAGCGCCTCACTTCGCTTGGCCGGGCACACATCGATCGTTCAACCCCCCTCTCCATCTCTCCCCCCGTTGCTGGAGTTGGCAACACGGGAGGGTCAGAGAGGGGCTCGAATCAAACTGATGCAGTCCCCAGTGTCGTTGTCGGTTGAGCTCGGTGACTGCCTCTGTTAGGCCTGTGAGCAGTGTTTACCGCAGGCACATTGTCCAACAAAAGACACCCCGGCAGCTCTTTGAGGTTGGTGACGCTGCTGTGGACCTTGTTGATCGCAATTGTTCCCGCCGCCGGTCCGGTCCTCCATTTCTACACCGACACCGCGCACGAAATCGTCGCACCGCATGTCAGTGCGCCGTCGGACGACCTGGTCGATGGCACAGGCGGGCTGCACGATCGAGGTTGCCCCCACGCCCCGTCGCCGTCGCACCACGATAGCGCTAGCTGCCTGACCTGCAGAACCCTGCAGCACGGCAAGTGGTCCGCTCCCACTCAGGCAACGTCGCCTGGCGTCGCCGCGGAAGTAAGATTCTTCCGGGCCGACGGCGAAAGGCCCGTTCCCGCCTGGGCAAACCTGTCCGAAACAGACCCGAGAGCCCCGCCGGTTTTCTCCTGAGGTCTCACGCTCCGGCTTTGCCGGCGTGATCGTAGGCGACACGGCGCGTTTCAGCGCTTGATGTCGCCGTCGCTGTTGACCCTTGTTCAGGAGGAATTCTTGATGAAATCCCGTGATTCCGTTCGTGTCAGTTCGCGCGGTCCATACGGCTTCGGCGACGGCATGCATACAACGCCGCGACGGAAGCTGGCGAGAGGCATTGCGCAACATGGCCGGATGCCCGGCGTGGCGCGGCTCGCTCTCATCATCATGGGCCTTTGCGTCCGACCCTCACAAGCTCAAACAGTCGAACAGCTCCAGCGCCAGCAGCAAGATATGAAACGAGAGATGCAGCAGCTGCAGAAGCAGCTGCAAACGCAGCAGGAACAGATCAATGAGTTAACCAAACCTGAGCCGGCGCCTGCGTCCGATACATCTCCTGCCAGCTCGCCTCCGCCACCTGTGCCCGCGGCGCCGCCCACAGAGCCGTGGTCGCCCACTGCACCGATACGCCTGTTCGGAGTCGGTAGTGCCTATATGAACATTTCCTTCGATGTGCTCACCGACGCGGGCTGGTCAACACGGAAAGACGTCGGTGATATCGAAGGCGGAGATCACGATCCCCTGCAGCGTGGGTTCACGGTTCCGAATGCGGAGGTGGTCTTCGACGGCGCCGTGGATCCGTATTTCAGGGGCGTCGGCGACGTCGTTTTCAAGCTCGATCAGGACGGTGAGACGAGCGTCGAGCTCGAGGAAGCCTATCTGTTCACGACATCGCTTCCTTGGAACCTGCAGGTGAAGGTTGGCCAAGAGTTCGTGGAGTTCGGCCGCTTCAACCCACAGCACCCGCATCAATGGGAGTTCGTCGACCAGAACCTGATCA
>Ga0187892_10001519_pt1 | contig 52509 bp, 40 predicted proteins | sample MA1701073metaG_FD_139345 | JGI IMG/M metagenome (GOLD analysis project Ga0187892, IMG submission 139345) | Bio-ooze microbial communities from a basaltic lava cave in the Kipuka Kanohina Cave System on the Island of Hawaii, USA - MA170107-3 metaG ...
CCGCGCCGGCTGGACCTGGAACCACACGCGCACGGACCGGACCGACCTCGCCGACGCGCGGATATTCGCTTGGAGCGGCGTCGATGGGTCCAGTCAGCGGACTTCGTGAATAATCCGGGCTAGCGTCGCGTGCGGCCGACGTACACGTTGCCCGGCATGCGGCTCGACGGGATGACCTGGCGGACGAGTTCGTACAGCCGCGGGTCGTTGTCGAGCACCCAGTCGGGCCCGCGGCCGCTGCCGAAGACGTAGGCCTCGATGCCGGTCGCCCAGTACTCGTTGAAGTTGTTGCCGGGGTAGCCTTGCGCCGTGACGAGATTCTTGGCCTTGGCCGACGCGTACGCGTCCTCAACGGCCTTGCGGTACTCCGGATCGACCGTGTAGATGGCGCCCCGCATGATGCCGTGCGAGAACTCGTGGACGCAGATGGACTGGCCGAAATACCGCGTGCCCGGGTAGCCCAGCAGGTTCTCTTCGGCGCAGGACGTGGTGTTCTCGCCGTTGGGCTCGCCGCCGAAGCCGCGCCCACGCTGGTTCCAGTACTCCTCGCCGGTCATCGTGCCGACGCCGCCGGGCTTGTAGTAGTTCTCGCGCTGCTGCGGCGTCAGGCGCTCGTCGTCAATGGCCGGCAGCGGCCGGAACTTGCGGTGCTCGGGAATGTCGTAGGTGACTTCGGTCTCGGCCATGATGGCGAGCTTCCACGTCTTCCGGATCAGCTCCTTCCTGAGGTCGGGCCGGTCCGCCAGCATGAACTGCACGATGTCGCGCGCCATGAGGAGCGCGGCGTCTGGCACCTTGTCCGACGACACGACGGGGATGCCGTGCGCGTCCGCGTGCTTCCTGTAGAACGGATCGAGGCCGAGCGACGCGGGAGGCGCCGTGACGCTGAATCGGGGGTAGTCCTGGAGCAGGGCGGCCGGCCGCTGGGCCGGTTCGCCGGCGCCGCGGCCCTGGCTTTCCGGTGTTGCCAATGCAAGGACGAGCCCGGTCAGCAGCGCTGCCGCGGCGACGAAGGGGTTGCCCATCACGATCCTCCTCAGGCGGTCGTGCGCGCCATCATAAGCCGGTGGCGCCGCCTCAGCGGCTGGCCGCTGACCCAGGCAGGCGCGCGCGGCCCGGCCGCCCAATCGTCACGTCGAGCCGCCGGCTGAAGTGGAGGAGCACCGGTGCCGCCGCCGGAACGCCCTGCGCCGACGCGACCTCGTTCAGCTCGATCTCCGCCGCCGCCGGCTGGAGCGGCCACCGCGGGTGGGCGATCTCGAGTGTGAAGAGACCGCCCATCGAGTCGACGGCGAACAGCCGGTAGCGTTCCGTCAGGAAGTAGGCCGTGGAACCAGGCTTCGCTGCCGCCGGCGCGCCGGTTGGCCAGTAGGTCCCGGCGAATCGGACCGGAGTCCGCGTGCCATGCCGGTCGGATCGATACCGCACGCCGCCGCCGCGGGTGTCGACATGCATGGCCGCGTGGAAGTACGGCAGGTGGTAGAAGCGGCGCGCCGCCCAGACCGCGAGGCGGCTTCCCGCATCGAGGCTGAAGAACCACACGCCGGGTTGTCCCTCGCACACGACGTAGGTCCGCAGGTTCATTTCCGGAAAGGACGACACGCCTGGCAGGGCTGGCAGGCCAAGAAACCTGACGCCGGTCATCCGGAACGGAATCAGCCCGACCCAGCCCGTGCCGTCATGCTCGTCAATGATGAGAGGCGCCGGGACGAGCGGCTGCAGCGCGGCGGCCGGGACGGGCCAGTGCGCAAACAGGAGGTCGTGCCACGTCTGGACCTGTCTCATGCGGACCGGGCCGCGGGCCTCGTCACGCCGCGACGCGCCGCATCGGCTGCCGCCGCCGGTAGGTGAGCGAGCGCCACAGCCACTCGGCCGGTCCGAAGCGGAAACGCTCGAGCCAGGAGGGACTGACCGCGAGCTGGAAGATCCAGATCGCCGCGACAACCCCGAGCTGCGCGGCGTAGTCGAACCGTCCGGCCAGGCCGAAGCCCCACCCGAGGAAGAGGATCGACGTGATGACGCTCTGGAGGAGGTAGTTGGAGAAGGCCATCCGGCCGACGGCCGCGAGCCTCCGACGAAGAGCCGCAAGCACGCCACGCTTCACGATCAGGATGAGCACGGCCGCGTAACCGACGGAGGCCAGGACCGAGCCCGCGTAGTTCCAGAGGTCGGCCACCGTCCGCTCGGGCATCGCAAACCGGATGCGCTCGAGCTCGGCTGCGCCGTACCAGGCAAGGGCCAACCCCGCGGGCACGCACACGGCCGCCACCGTCGCGTAGGTGCGCTCGGCCTTGCGACCGTCGAGAAAGCCCATCTTGAGCAGGGCCATGCCGAGAAGCATCATCCCGCCGCACCGCCAGAGGAAGAACACCGCGAAGTAGAACGTCTGCGCCATCACCACGAACGGCGCGCGGTGGGCGACGACGGCCGGATAGCTGCCGAGCAGGCCCGCGAGCTGCGCCTCGGCCTGCGCCCGGGTCGGCGTCCACATCGCGAGTTCCTGCGCGCGATCGGCGTCCGACATCCGATCCCAGGCCAGGCCGTGGCCGACCGAGAGCGCCGCCCCAATCGACAGCATGAGCACGGCGCCCGTTACGAGGGCCCACGCGGGGAGGCGGCGCACCCACCAGAGCACGAGGATCCCGCAGAGCGCGTAGGGCACGAGGATGTCGCCATCCCAGATGAGGTACGCGTGCACGAGGCCGATCGCCACGAGCCAGCCCATGCGCCGGAACCAGAGCCCGGTGGGCGGCTGGGCCGTCTCGGTCGGCTTCGCCGCGTAGAGGAGCGCCCCCGCGCCGAAAAGCATCGAGAACAGCCCCATCATCTTGAGATCGAAGACCACGGCCGTGAACGTGTAGGCCGCGCGGCTCGCGCCCGTGTAATCGAAGAGCGCGTACGGGTACATGTAGGCGCTGAACGGCGCGGCCATGGCCCGGATGTTCATGGCCAGGATGCCGAGGAGCGCAAAGCCGCGCAGGACGTCGAGGGTCTCGATCCGGTCGTTGGCGGAAACCGGCGTCAGCATGGACATGGCGGGAGTGTATCTCGGCGGCAGTATGCGAGCGCGCAGGTCGACCCAGTGGTTGACTCCGCCCGTCGCTCCGCGTAGGCTCCGCGGTCGAGCGCGACCGAACGACGTTCTGGCACGAACGGGGCTCGCTGGGATCATCGGTGCTGCCCCTCGGATTCGACAGCCGCAGCTTGGACTGCGGCCGTCCAGGTGGGGGGCCATGGTGAATCTCCGAGTACTCGCGGCAACCGGCGTGGCAGGGGCCTTGGCGCTCGCCTGGCCGCTCGGCACACGGGCCGTCCAGTTCGTGCAGTCGCAGGCCGCCGGGTCCTCCTCTGAGGCCCAGCCGGCCAAGACCGCGTCGCTCCCGAGCCCGTATCAGCCGGATCCGATCGTGGTGAAGCCGGTGGGTTTCGCCATCTCGCCGCGTGTGGCCGACCTGCCGGCGGCGCGGCCGCAGCCCGAGGACGCGGCGAGGTTTGGCGGCGAGTTCGAGCGCGAGAATCGCCAGGTGCGATCGCTGCGACCGGACGTGTCGCCGTTCGACGGGGCGCTGCAGCTGTTCGTCCCGCCGCGGCTCATTCCGTCGCCCATCGTCAGCTTCGACGGGTTGAGCAGCGCCGACAACTTCATCGCCTTCGGCTTCAGGGTGTATCCGTCCGATACGAACGGGGACGTCGGACCCAACCACTACGTGCAGATGACCAACCTGCTGGTGCGCGTCTTCGACAAGACCGGCACGCCACTCACGGCGCCCTTCAAGCTCAGCAGTCTGTTCTCGGGGCTGGGCGGCCAATGTGCGGCGCCCGACGCCGGCGATCCAATCGTGCTCTACGATCCGCTGGCCGATCGATGGCTCCTCTCCCAGTTCGCGTTTGCGGCGATCAATGCGCCCCCGTACCACGAGTGCGTCGCGCTCTCGCAGACGGGCGATCCAACCGGGGCGTACTCGGTATGGGATTTCGTCACGCCGGGGAATGAATTCCCCGACTACCCGAAGCTCGGCGTGTGGCCGGACGCCTACTACATGTCCACCGTGCAGTTCCTGAACGGCGGCGCCTACGACGGCGTCGGCGCGTTCGCGTTCAATCGGGCCAAGATGCTCGCGGGCGATCCGACGGCAGAGATCATCTACTTCAACCGGAGCGTCGCCGTGGATCCGGCCGCCGCGCCGTTCCTGCCGGCCGACTTCGACGGCCTGACGCCGCCGCCCGCCGGCGCCCCGAACACCTTTGCCGCGTTCGCCGCGGATGACTTCGGCGACCCGTTCGACGGGCTGCGGTTGTGGGATTTCAGCCCCAACTTTGTGACGCCCGCCAGCTCGACGTTCACGCTGCGACCCGAGAGCACGCTGGCCGTGGCGCCGTTCGGACTGGCCGTCCCGCCCGGCCGGCGGAACATTCGCCAGCCGCCCTCGCCGCCCGCCCCGGCGCCGGGCGCGAACGACACGATGGCGCTCGACGCGATTGCCGACCGCTTGCTGCACCCGCTCCAGTACCGGCGGGCCGGCAGCGTGGAGTCGCTCGTCGTGTCTCACACGGTCGGCGCGCCGGCCTCCACGACGCTCGGCACGTACCGAGCCGGGGTCCGGTGGTACAACCTCACGCGCCCCGTGGGCGGCAACTACGCCGTGCTCGATCAGGGCACGTTCGCACCCGCCGACACCGTCAACCGCTGGATGTCCAGTGCGGCCGTGGACTGGATGGGCAACCTGGCCATCGGTTTCTCGGTGTCGGACGGCATTGCGACGATGCCCGGCATCGAATACGCCGGTCGGCTGGCCACCGATCCGCCCGGCACGCTGGCCCAGGGATCCGCCACGCTCATCGCGGGGACCGGCGTGCAGCGCGGAACGGCCAGCCGCTGGGGCGACTACAGCGCGCTTGCGGTGGACCCGCTCGATGACTGCACGTTCTGGTTCACGACCGAGTACTACTCAGCGGCCAGCCAGGCGACGAGCACGATCGGGTGGCTGACCCGAATCGGGTCGTTCAAGTTCAACGAGTGCACCCCGGTTCCGAAAGGCACGCTCCAGGGAACGATCACGAATGCGAACACGATGGCGACGTTGGCAGGAGCCAACATCCAGGTCTCGAACGGGTTCGGTGCACTGAGCGGCGGGGCGGGCACCTACACCCGGACGTTGGCGCCGGGCACGTACTCCGTGACCATCTCCAAGTTCGGCTTTGCCCCGCAGACCTTCCCGTCGGTGACGATCACGAACGGCGGCACCACGGTGCTGAACGCCGCGCTCGTGCCCGTCGCCGTCATGGCGCCCGACCTCGCGACGCTCACGGCCGAGAGCTTCCCGCCGCCCAACGGCGTCGTGGATCCCGGCGAGATCGTCACCTTCGACTTCCGCCTGATCAACAACGGCACCGTGGGCAGTACGAGCCTCGTCGCGACACTGCTGCCCGGCGGCGGCGTGTTGTCGCCGAGCGGCCCACAGAACTACGGCGCCATCGCGCCGGCCGGGACCGCCACGCGATCGTTCAGCTTCCGGGCGTCGCCCGCGCTCCTCTGCGGGGACAAGATCAACGCGACGCTCCAGCTCCAGGACGGTCCGTACGATCTGGGAACGGTCGTCTTCCAGATCAACACGGGGGTGGTGACGAGCATCTTCGCCCAGAACTTCGACGGCGTCGTCGCGCCGGCCCTGCCGGCCGGGTGGACGGCGGCCAACGCGTCGGGCCCGGCCCCGCTCTGGGTGACAACGACTTCAACGCCTGATGCCGGGCCGAACGCCGCCTTTATCGACGACCCGGCCGTCGTGAGCGACAAGCGGCTCGATTCGCCCGCCATCGCCATCGCCGGTTCCTCGGCGACGCTCACGTTCCGCAACAACTACAACCTGGAGGCCACGTACGACGGCGGCGTGCTGGAGATCAGCATCAACGGCGGCCCGTTCGTCGACATCATCACGGCCGGCGGATCCTTTGTCACCGGTGGGTACACATCCACCATCTCCACGGGGTTCTCGAATCCCATCGGCGGACGGATGGCCTGGAGCGGCAACTCCGGCGGGTACATCACGACGACCGTACGGCTTCCAGCCGCTGCGGCCGGCGGCATGGTCGTCCTCCGCTGGCGGATGGGCAGCGACAACTCCGTTGCGGCCACGGGATGGCGCGTCGACACGATCTCGATCACCGAAACGTCATGCGACGCCGCGTCCGGGGAGTTCGTGAGGAATGGCACGTTCACGCAGGGCGCGGACGGATCGGACTTCTGGCTGAAGTTCGCCTTGCCCGACCCGAGCGGCATCACGTGGAACGTGACCGGCGGCGTCATGCAGTTCTACCGCACGGGCACGCAGGCGACCGTGTACCAGGAAACCGGCGTGCCGGTGAGCGGAGCCGTCGAGGGCGTGTTCGACCTCGGCAACAGCAGCTCGGTCCGCAAGCGCGTGAGCGTGCTGATCCTCGACTCGGACTTCAGCGATCTGTTCGTCTGCACGTTCTGGCTGCCGCCCGGTCAGCCCCTCATGACGTACCGGATGCGCACGCACACGACCAAGCCGTGGGCCAACACCGCGATCTACTTCTACGCGGCGACCGTCGGCTCGAACGGCGGGTTCTACCGGATCGACAACGTGTCGCTCAAGGTGAAACCAGCGCAGTCGACGAAGCAGACCGAGTGCGTCGACCCGAACGTGCCCGCCCCGCCAGGCGGTGCGCCCGGGCCGGAGCTCCTGGTGAACGGGAGTTTCAGCAGCGGCCTGCCGCCGTGGTTCGTCTTCGGCACGAAGACGTGGCAAATCGCCAGCGGCGTGTTCGAGTTCATCCGGCCGAACGCCACGCCGCCGGCGGGCGTCGTCGCCCAGCAGACGGGACAGGCCATGACGGCCAATCAGCTCATGACGGCGACCTTCCAGCTCGGCAACAGCAGCGGCGTGCGCAAGCGCGTGACCGTGATCCTCGGCGACTTCAACTTCACCGATCTCACGGCCTGCACGTTCTGGCTGGCGCCCGGACAGCCGCTCGGCACCTACACCATGCGCGGCTACGCCACCCAGGCCTGGACGGATGCGTTGGTGTCGTTCTACGCGTCGACCATCGGCCCCGAACAATGGTCGCGCCTGGACAACGCGTCGTTCATGCGCACGCCGGCCTCGGGGACCGTCGGCACGACCTGCATCGAGCCGGGCGGGCCGTAGGCGCGCGCGGCCGACGGCCTCAGCGCACGATGAGCGCCGCGGTCGCGGCCGCATCGCCATCGTGCGGGCCGGGCGTGAGGCCAAGCAGCGCGCACAGGAACGCGTACAGGTGAACGTTCGCGAGGGGCGGCCGGACTACGCCCCTCGCCACGCGGGGTCCCGCCGCGACGAACAGCCCGTGCATGTCGCGATGGCGCGGGTCGTACCCGTGCGCGCCGCGGCCCGACGCCCACCCGGCCGCCGTCTCCCTCGCCGCCGACTGCCGCCACGTGGCCGTCCAGCCCGGCTCGACGAGCCCCACGATCGCGGGCACGCGCGGGTGGCGTCCGTACCCCAGCGCGGCAGGCAGCGCCGCCTTCCGATACACCGACAGCGTCGGGTGCTTGCCGGCCAGCTTGTCGTACAACGCGTCGATCGTCGTGGCCGGGCCGGGATTGAGCGCCACGAAGGCGCCGACATCCAGCACGTCCACGTCGTCGCGCGCGATGTAGTCGTCCAGGAGCACCACGCGATCCGGGTGCGTCCGGACGAGGCCATGGTCGGACACGACGACGACCGTCGTCCGATCCTGGAGCCCCGCCCGCGTGATGCCGGCGAGGAGCTGGCCGACCATCTCGTCGAGCCGGGCGGCGGCGTCGAAGGTGTCGGCGCTGTCAGGCCCGGTGTCATGGGCGGCCGTGTCGACGTCGCTGAAATACAGCGTGATGAATGACGGACGGTCCGCGTCGGGCAGGGCCAGCCACGCGAGCACCTGACGGACGCGATCGGCGTTCGACACCGCCTCGTCGTAGGGCCGCCAGTAAGTGGGATGGATTGCTTCGGATCCCGGCCAGAACATGGACGCGCTCTTCTGCCCGTTCCTGATCGCCAGCGTCCAGATGGGTTCGCCGCCCCACCAGCGGGCGTCCCTGGCGGTGTCCGACGACATCGTGAACCGCACGAGCGCGATCGAGCGGTCGATCATGGTGTTCGACACGATGCCGTGGTGGTCCGGCCTGAGCCCCGTGACGATGGTGTAGTGATTGGGAAAGGTGACGGTGGGGAAGGCGGGAATCAGGCCTTCCGATCGAACGCCACGGGCGGCGAGGCTCCGGAGGTGCGGCGCGTCGGCACGGGCGAGGTAGTCCCAGCGCCAGCCGTCGAGCGAGACCAGGATGAGGATCGGGCCGGGCTGTGCCGGCGCGGCCGCGGTGGCTGCCGCGAGCCCAATCGCGAGCGCGACGAGGCGCGTCAGCAGCCGGGCGGTCACCGGTCGGCCAGCCGGCCCAGACTGCTGTCGAGCGCGCGTTGCATGCGTCCGGACGCGCCATCGACGGCCTGCTCCACCGTGGGCGCGTGGTGGGTGACGGCCATCGGGCGCCGGCCGGCCAGCCGTACCTCCAGCGTGCAGCGCTTGTCGGCAGGGCCGGACTTGCCCTTGCTGTTCTCATCGCGGAGGTGGAGCTCCACGCGGGTGATCTGCGCGCTGAAGCGATCCAGCGCGGCTCTCACGACCTCCTCGATCCGTCCGGCGAGCGACCGGTCTCGCTCGATCTGGCCACCTACCTTGATTTGTACCTGCAACGGCCTTCCCCCCTCTTTCAGCCTAATAGATCGCGAGCCTCATCGCTGGCCGAGCCCCATCGAGGCCAGGAGGATGTCGAATCGTGCGTCGCGACGGAGCGGCTCGAGCAGGGGATCCACGCGCGCGTAGACCACCATGCCGGACCGATCGTTGGCCGCGCGGGTGAGCGCGGCGAAGGCTTCGTCGACCTGGCCCAGACCGATGTGCACCAGTGCCAGGTCGTACGCATCGACGTACCGGCGCCGGGCGACCGCCTCGAGCTGGCGGAGCGTCGCGCGCGCCTCGGTCGTCCGTCCGGCGCGCGCGAGCGCGTGGCCGAGGGCGCCGTTCGCGCCCGAGAGGCCCGGCGTCGCCGTCGCGCGGCTGAGCACGTCGATGGCGAGGTCGTACCGGCCCTGGCGGTCGTACACCCAGCCGAGGCGCAGCAGCCCTTCGCCGAAGTGGGGATCGAGATCCAGCGCCTTGCGGTGGCTCTCGATCGCCTGGTCGTGCTGCCCGGCGTAGTAGTACATGCGGCCCAGATTCGTGTTGATGATGAGCGACAGGGGATCGAGGCGCCGGGCCTCGGTGGCGGAGCGGATGGCGGCGTCCAAGTCCCCCCGGATCGCGAGAAACAGGCCGTACCAGTGGTGCGCGGTGGCGTACGTCGGGTCGAGCTCGATGGCGCGCTTGAATTCCCGCTCGGCCGTCGCCCAGTCGCGATCGTAGTTGGTCGCGACGTAGGCGAGCGAGTTGTGGACCTCGGCGACCGTGTCGTCCAGCTCGAGCGCCTTCAGGGCCGCGGCGCGCGCGAGCGGGAATCCCTCGCGCGGCGCGACGAACTGGTAGCGCGCCAGCAGGCTGTAGCAGTCCGCCGTCCCGGCGTAGGCTTTGGCGTAGGTCGGATCGCGATCGATCGCCTGCGTGAAGCTCTCGAGCGCGCGGCGGAAGCCATCCTCGGTCCGCTTGTTCCAGTGGTGGCGGCCCTTGAGATACAGCTGGAAGGCCTCGTTGTCCGTGGTCTCGCGGCCGGCCGCGCGCCGATCCTCGGGGCGCGTCGGCGCGGGCCGCAGGCGCTGGACGATCGCGTCGGTCACCTGGCCCTGCAGCGCTAGGACGTCCGACACGCGCTCGTACTGCTGGCCCCAGAGCTGCGAGAGACTGGCCGCTTCGATGAGCTCGGCCTGCACCGTGAGCGTGCCGGCCCGCGCCGTGACGCGGCCGGTCACGAGCGCCTTCACGTTGAGCTCCCGAGCCACGGCGCGGGGGTCGGCCTCGCGGCCCTTGTAGCGGAACGCCACGCCGCGTGGCACCACGCGGAGATCGGGAACGCGCGAGAGGTTGTTGATGAGGGTTTCGGTCAGTCCGTCGGCCAGGTACTCGATGTCCTGATCGGCCGACGCGAACGCAAACGGCAGGACGGCCACCGCGTCGAACCCGGTGCCCCCCGTCCAGCGGCTCCAGCCCAGCCAGGCGAGCGCCAGGGCGCCGGCCAGCCCCGCCGCGACGAGTACGGCGAGCCGGCGACGCGGTCTCGCCGGGCCCACGCCCACCGGTCGTCCGTCGGCGCTGTCGCGCGAGAGATTGCGCAGGTCGACCAAGAGCTCGCGGGCCGACTGGTATCGGCGGTCCGGGTCCTTCTCCAGACACTTCCGGATGATGTGTTCGAGGCCGGGCGGCACGCCGTAGTTGAACCGCGAGACCGCCTCGGGCTGGGCGTGCACGATCCGCTCGATCGTCTCGGTCGTCGTGAGGCCGGCAAACGGCAACCGGCCCGTCGCCATCTCGTACAGGACAACGCCGAGACTGAACAGATCGCTGCGAGCGTCGACCGAACGGCCGAGCGCCTGCTCGGGAGACATGTACTGAACCGTGCCCAGAATCAACCCCGGCTCGCTGCCAGCGACCGTGACGTCCGTGGCTGCGGCGGTCGGCTCGAGGCGCGCGAGACCGAAGTCGAGCACCTTGACCTGTCCCCGCGGCGAGACGATCACGTTGGCCGGCTTGATGTCGCGATGGATGATGCCCTTGGCGTGCGCCGCGTCGAGCGCGTCGGCGACGGCGATCCCGATGTCCACCGCCGTCTCGAGCGGAAGCGGCCGGCCCCCGATCTTCCGGTCGAGGCGCTCGCCCTCGACGAACTCCATCGCGATGAACCACCGGCCGCTCGCATCGCCCATCTCGTAGACATGGGCAACGGCCGGATGCCCGAGCGCCGAGGCGGCGCGCGCCTCGCGCTCGAACCTCGCCCGGGCTTCCTGCCGGGCCGCCACCTCGGGGTTGAGGACCTTGACGGCGACCGTGCGTCCGAGCCGCTCGTCCCGGGCCCGGTACACCTCGCCCATACCGCCGGCGCCCAGGAGCGATTCGATTGTGTAGCGGCCGAGCCGCGAGCCGGCAGGAAGGGGCACAGGCGCGCCATTATAGGGCGGGGCGCGGGCCGGCCGATTCGCGTTTCGCCTCTTGATCGCCCCGTACTCCGGCGCTAGGATGCCGGGGATGATCACGCTGCCCGCCCTCCAGCCGGACAAGGATCGGTCTCTGCAGGCCGCGCTCTCGCGGTGGCTCGCCGAGTACGACGCGAGCGTCGCGAGATCGGAGGAGACCGACGCGGACCTCGACCCGCACGTCACCGCCGTCAAGCGCCTGCCGGCGGCGCCGGCGAGGTGCGCCGCATTGCCGGGGTCGATCGACGCCCGGCTGAGCGCGGCGCTCCGCGCGCGCGGCATCACCGAGCTGTACACGCATCAGGCTGAGGCGATCGACCACGTCGGTGCCGGGCGCCATGTCGTCGTCGTGACGCCCACCGCGTCCGGGAAAACGCTCTGCTACAACGTCCCCGTGCTCGACGCCATCCTCAAGGATCCGTCGTCGCGCGCGCTGTACCTCTTTCCGACGAAGGCGCTCGCGCAGGATCAGCTCGCCGAGCTCCACCAGATGGCCGACCTCGTGGGCGCCGAGAGCGGCGGGGGAGAGATCGGCGTTTTCACCTACGACGGCGATACGCCGCAGGACGCGCGGCGCGCGGTGCGCGCGCGCGCGCACGTCGTCCTGTCCAACCCCGACATGCTGCATTCGGGCATCCTGCCGCATCATCCGCGGTGGGCCAAGCTCTTCGAGAATCTGAAGTTCGTGGTCGTCGACGAGCTGCACGCCTACCGCGGCGTGTTCGGCAGCCACCTGGCCAACGTCCTGCGCCGGCTCGCGCGCATCGCGCGGCACTACGGGTCGTCGCCCACCTTTGTCTGCTCGTCGGCGACGATCGCCAATCCGCGCGAACTGGCCGAGCGGCTCGTCGGCGCGCCGTTTGCGCTGGTCGACGAGAGCGGCGCGCCGCGCGGCGAAAAGTTCTTCCTGTTCGTGAATCCGCCCGTCGTGAATGCCCAGCTCGGCATCCGGCGGTCGTACATGGACGAAACGCGCCGCGTGGCGCTGGAGTTCCTGAAGCGGGGGCTGCAGGTCATCGTGTTCGCCCAGAGTCGGCTGTCGACCGAGATTCTCACGACGTATCTCAAGGACGGCGTGGAGGGCCCGCCGGGCACACCCGAGGTCGTCCGTGGCTATCGCGGCGGGTACCTGCCCGGGCGGCGGCGCGAAATCGAGCGAGGGCTGCGGAGAGGCGACGTGCGGTGCGTCGTGTCCACGAACGCGCTGGAGCTGGGCATCGACATCGGCGCGCTGGATGTCGCGGTCATGGCGGGCTACCCCGGCAGCATCGCGGCGACGTGGCAGCGGGCCGGACGGGCCGGACGCCGGCAGGGCCGGTCGGCCGCCGTGCTGGTCGCGTCGAGCGCGCCGATCGACCAGTTCGTCGCGCGCCATCCGGAGTACTTCTTCGGTGCGTCGCCGGAACACGCGCTCGTCAATCCGGACAACCTCCACATCCTGCTGGACCACGTGAAGTGCGCGGCGTTCGAGCTGCCGTTCAAGGTGGCCGACACCTTCGGCGGGCTGAACGTGCAGGAGATGCTCGCCATCCTCGCTGAAGAGGGATTCGTCCATCTCGTGGACGATGAGTGGCAGTGGACCGAGGACTCCTATCCGGCCGACGCCGTCAGCCTGCGGTCGGTCACCTCTGACAACTTCGTCGTGGTTGACACCACGGACCACGAGCGCGTCATCGGCGAGACGGACTTCACGAGCGGGCCGTCCACGCTTCACGAAAAGGCCATCTACATCGTCGAGGGACGGCTCTTCCAGGTGGACCGCTTCGATTTCGAGGGGCGCAAGGCCTTCGTCAGCCGCGTCGAGTGCGACTACTACACGACGGCCATCACCTACACGAAGGTGACGATCCTCGACACGTTCGGCGGCGACGCGGAGGACCGTCGGACCCAGGACCCAGGACCCAGGACCGGCCCGCCGAGCACGGTCAGTCCTCGCCACGGCGAAGTCCACGTCGTCTCGCGCGTGGTGGGCTTCAAGAAGGTCAAGTTCTACACGCACGAGAACGTCGGGTCGGGGGAGCTGGAGCTGCCCGAACAGGAAATGCACACGACGTCCTACTGGCTGACGATAGCGGCGGAAACGATGGCGGGGCTGCCGGTCGGGACGGCGGACCGGCGGGACGGGGTCGTCGGGCTGGCGCATGCCATGCGAAACGTCGCGCCGCTTCTCCTCATGTGCGACCCGCACGATCTCGGGTTGTCGATTGACGGCACCGCCATCGATGGCGCCGCCCGGCTGGGCGGCGCGGCGCGCCAGGCCGTGCGCCCGGAGCTCTCCCAGGCGCCGACGATCTTCATCTACGACAACTACCCGGGCGGGATCGGCTTCAGCGAGCCGCTCTTCGCGATGCATGATCAGCTCCTGGCACGGACGCGAGAGCTCATCGAAGAGTGCCCGTGCCAGTCGGGCTGCCCGTCGTGTGTCGGACCGGAAGGTGCCACGGGGCCGCGGGCGAAGGCCGTGGCGCTCCTTCTCCTCCGCGTGGTGACGGCCGCCGAGGCGGCGGCCTGATCGCGATGCGCGACCTGGCCGCCCGGCTCCGGATGATCGTTCGCCAGGACCGCGAGGCGCGCGTGCGGGCAGGACGCGGGCTGACCTTCGTCGCCGAGGATGTCGTGCCCGACGAGGACGGGCGATCGGCCGACCGCATGGCCGCCGCGTTTGGCGGCGTCGTCCATCGCGTCGACGACAGCGCTTGCGCCCGGATCGACCGAGCCTGGCAGTCTCACGACTGGCACGGCCGGCGGCAGCTGTCGGACTACCGCATCGAGGCCGAGTCGCCGCTTGCCCTGTTCGACGCCCGCGCCGCAGCGATTCCCGATTGGGCGCGGCGCGTCGTCTTCTTCGACGTGGAGACGACGGGCCTCAGTGGGGGCGCCGGCACGCTCGCCTTCCTGGCCGGCTGCGGCTGGTTCGAGGACGGCGGGTTTCGTATCCGGCAGTTCCTGCTCGGCGCCGCGGCGGGGGAGCGGGCGCTGCTCGACGCGCTCGGGTCGGTGTTGGCCGAGGCGTCGCTCATCGTGACGTTCAACGGCCGGACATTTGACGTGCCGCTCATGGAAACACGATGGGCGTTCCACCGGACGGCCAGCCCGACCGACGGCCTGCCCCATTTCGACATGCTCCCCACGGCCCGGCGACTGTGGGGGGTCGTACCTCGGTCGAGGTACGACCCCGTCCCGGCGGTCTCATGCTCGCTCACGGCGCTGGAGCGGGCGGTATTGGGGTTTCACCGGCTCGGCGACGTGCCGGGGATGGAGATTCCGGCACGCTACTTTCAGTTCCTGCGAACCGGCGACACGACGCTCCTGGAGCGCGTGCTCGAGCACAACGCCTGGGACCTGATCTCGCTCGCGGCCGTGATGGCGCACGCGCTGTGGCTCGCGCGGGAGGGGCCCGAGGCGTGCCGCCACGCGAACGAGCAGATCGCGCTCGGCCGCCTGTACGAGCGCGCCGGTGACGGAGAGCGGGCCGCCCGGGCGTTCGACCTGGCGACGCGGGCCGCGGACGCGGGCCACGACCTCCGGCGCCTCGCGCTCGCCCGCCTGGCCGCCCTCCACAGGCGCGAGGCGCGGTTCGACGAGTCGGCCGAGGCCTGGCACCGGGTGCTCGCCCTGTCGGCCGGCGGCCGCGCGTCGCCGGACGCGCTGGACCGGCGGGCCGCCGAGGCGCTGGCCATCCACCTGGAGCATCGCGCGCGGGACCTGCCGTCCGCCCGACGCTACGCCGAAGCGCTCCGCACCGCGACGTCCGGCCGTGCCCGTGCTGAGGCCGACCACCGACTGGGACGACTGGATCGGAAACTGCGCCGGCTGGAACCCGAGCCAGGAGCCGTCCCGCTCGATTGGGGAGGGGGACCGGGTGGCTCCTGATTCGCGGGCGTCGCGGCGCTACGCGTGTGCGCGGGTCTTCTTGGTCTTGGCCGCTTTGGCCGTCTTGGCGGCCTTGGTGGCCGCCTTGCGGGCGGTGGCCGTCTGCGTGCCGAAGCGTTTGGTGAACCGCTCCACGCGGCCCTCGGTGTCGATCAGCTTCTGACGCCCCGTGAAGAACGGGTGGCACTGGTTGCAGATCTCCAGGTGCAGCTCGGGCTTGGTCGAGCGCGTCTTGAACGTATTGCCGCAGGCGCACCGGGCCTCGACGTCGAAGTACTTGGGATGAATTCCGGTCTTCACGGTCTGCTCCTGACGAGGTCGGGCAAAACACGAGTATAGCGCACGGCGCCTCGACTGGCCCGGCGGTCGCCGGGACCGAGCGTGACGGCGATCGAACCGCACAGGGCCGGCTTGACATTACTTCGCGGGACGTAGTATTACGTACAGCGATATATGCGCAAGCGCGACGAGTCGCTCGCCGACCTGGGCCGGTTTTCCGAGCCGGCGCTCCTCATCCTGATTTCGCTGGCCGACGGCCCCAAGCACGGCTACGCGATGACCCAGGACATTGCCGCCGTGTCCGGCCAGCGGCTGGGTCCGGGCACGCTGTACGGCGCGATCGCGCGGCTCGAAAGCCGCAAGTGGATCGAGCCCCTGCCGGCCGACGACCGCCGCCGCCCGTACCGGCTGACGTCGGCGGGGCAGCGCGTCCTCAAGCACCGGCTCGACGGCCTGCGCGCGGTGACTCGCGCCGCGCAGGCGAGGCTCGCCAATGTCTGACCCGCGCGCGGCGGTCGGCCCGGCGGAGCGCCCGGCGCCATGACGGCGCGTCGGCTGCTCAGGCTCTACCCGCGCGCGTGGCGCGACCGGTACGGCGAGGAGTTTCTGGCGCTCGTTGGCCCGGGCCGGCTCGGCTTCGCCCAGGTCGTCAACATCGTGTCTGGCGCGATCGACGCCCGTGTCTCTGCTGAAGTGCGGGCCTCGACCGTCGCCAAGCAGGGGGCCTCGACGCCCCAGGAAGGACTGGCTGTGAACACGTACCTCAAGCGTCTCTGTGTGCTTGACTCGACGGCGGCCGTGACGAAGCGGGACGCCTGGATAGGCGCCGCCGTCATGCTCGGGGTGACGATTCTCCTCGCGTTCGGCGGCGCGTTCGTCCAGCGACGGGGCCTGCCGCTCGTCGGCGAGTTTCTCCGGAACATCGCGTTCCCTACGGCCATCATCGCGTCGATGCCGTTCACGTACTTCAAGGGCCACTCGGCCGTCTCGCAAGCCGTCCTGCTCGGCGGCACGTTCGCGATTATCGCGATCATCGGCTGGCTCACGATCGGCGTCTGACCGGGCTCGCCGTCGCACCGCACGTCCCCTCACCAGGATGGTCCGGCCACAGAGCGACAGGGCCGCAGGACCATAGGACCGTCGGACCACAGGACCGCAGGACGGACCGTGGGACGCAGGACCCAGGACGGAGGACTGAAGGAGGTATTATCCTCCCCATGAAGCGTCCAACGATCCTCGCACTGCTTGCGCTCACCACAGCGCTCGTCGCGCAAACCGGCGAGCCGGTTGACGCGGCCGCCATCGCGAAGATTCGCGACGAAGGCCTGACACGCTCGCACGTCATGGAGACGATGTTCTGGCTGACGGATCGGTACGGGCCCCGGCTCACCGGCTCAGCCGAGTTCGAGGAGGCGGGCGACTGGGCTGTGCGGCAGCTCGAGGCCTGGGGCGTGGCCAACGTCCGGAAGGAACGGTTCGCGTTCGGCCGCGGGTGGTCGCTCGTCAAGTTCCACGCGTCGATGATCGAGCCGCGCGCGATGCCGATCATCGGCATGCCGAAAGCCTGGACGCCCGGCACGAGCGGCGCGCGCGTGGCCGACGTAGTGCGGCCCGAGATTACCGGCGAGGCGGATGCGGCCCGGTACCGCGGCCAGCTTCGCGGCAAGATCGTCCTGACGCAGCCCGCGCGCGACGTCCGCATGCTCGACGGCGACATTGTCCTTCGCTACGCGGACAACCCGAAATGGCTGGAGGAGGCGCTGTCGATGCCCCCGCCGCGCGCTGGCGGGGCTGGCGCAGCCGGCCGCGGGGCGCCGGCGGCGGGACGCGGCGCGCCCGGCCGGGGAGCCGCCGCCCCGTTCAACCTGAACGAGTTCTACCGCCGCGAGGGCGTCGTCGCGCTCTTCGACCGCGGGTCCAACAGCGACATGGCCGCCGGCGGCAGCGACCTGTCGTGGCAGACCCAGCGCGTCGACGGCGGGACGGTGTTCGTCCAGTCGGGCGGCTCGCCCACGGGCGATCCGGCGCTCGCGCTCCCGCAGGTGACGCTGGCCGTCGAGCACTACAACCGCATGGTCAGGCTGCTCGATCACAACACGCCTGTCCGTGTCGAACTCAACGTCGAGGTGCAGTTCCGCGAGGAGACGCCGGACCGGCCCGGCGGCTTCAACATCGTCGGCGAGATTCCCGGCACCGACAAGGCGGACGAGATCGTGCTCGTCGGCGCGCACTTCGACTCGTGGCATGGCGGAACCGGCGCGACCGACAACGCCGCCGGTTCGGCCGCCATGATGGAGGTCCTGCGCATCATCAAGGCCACGGGCCTGCGCCCCAGGCGCACGATCCGCATCGGACTCTGGGGCGCCGAAGAAAACGGGCTCGTCGGATCGCAGGCCTACGTGCGCGAGCACCTTGGCACGCCCGCCGAGCCCAAGTCCGAGCTCGCCAGGACGTCGGCCTACTTCAACATCGACAACGGCACGGGCCGCATCCGCGGCATCTGGCTGCAGAGCCACACCGCGGTCAGGCCCATCTTCGAGGCGTGGATCCGCCCGCTCAAGGACCTGGGTGTCGACCTCCTGGGGCCGCGGTCGGTCGGATCGACCGATCACGCGCGGTTCGACGCCGTCGGCGTGCCGGCGTTCCAGTTCGTCCAGGAGCGCTACGAGTACAACTCGCGGACGCATCACTCGAACATGGACGTCTACGACCGCGTCCAGCCCGAGGACATGAAGCAGATGTCCACTGTGGCGGCCATCTTCGCCTGGCACGCCGCCGCGCGCGAAGGGCTGCTGCCGCGCAAGTAGGGAGGGGTCGTACCTCGATCAGGAGACGAGGGTCGTACCTCGACCTGTGGAAAACTCAGGGGCGGACACCCGAGTCCCCTGAGTTTTCCACGGGTCGAGGTACGACCCTCGTCCGGGCCAGCTCGCGCACGCGGCGCAGGTCCACCTTGCCGGTGCCCAGGGTCGGGATGGCGTCGATCGGAAACAGGCTGTCCTTCTTCGGCAGCCACAGCCGGGGCAGCGATGTCCCGGCCAGGCGGCCCCAGAGGGCCTCCGGCGTCACGTCGGCCCGCGTGTAGAAGGCGACGAGGCGCTCGCCTCGCGATGCGTCGGGCACCGCGGTGACGACCGAGGCCGCGTCGCCGAGGATCGCGTTGATGGCCTGCTCGATCCGGACGTGCGGCACCATCTCGCCGCCGATCTTGCTGAACCGTGACAGCCGATCCGTGATGAAGATGAACCCGTCCTCGTCCATCATCGCGATATCGCCAGTGACGTACCAGCCGTCACGCATGACTTCGGCCGTCCGCTCGGGCTGGTTCAGGTAGCCCGCCATCAGATTGGGTCCCTTGACGAGCAGCAGGCCCTCCTGCCCGACCAGTGGGCCCTCACCGGTTTCGCGATCGACCACCTTGGCCGACACGCCCGGAATCGCGTGCCCGACGGACCCCGGCTTCGATCCCACCTGCGTGGTGCCCGGATGGCGGATGTCCGGACGGTTCACGGCGACGACAGGGGACATCTCCGTGCAGCCGTACCCCTCGAGAAGCGCCACGCCGAACTGCGCCTCGAAGGCGCGCGCCGTGGCCTCCGGCAGCTTCTCGGCGCCGACGATCGCGTACTTCAGCCTCGAGAATTGCGCCTTCGTGCAGCGGCGGCTGTAGGACGTCGCGAAGGTCGGCGTCGTGATGAGCATGCTGCCCCGGTACGCGGCCGCCAGCTCGCCAATCGTCTTGGCGTCGGTCGGGTTGGGGTGATACGCGACTGACGCGCCCTGGAGGAGAGGAAACCAGAGCGTGCCGGTGAGACCGAACGAATGGAAGAACGGCAGGACGCCGATGAAGCAGTCGGACGCGTCCATCGGGAAGATCTGCGCGATCGCGTCGACGTTGGCCAGGATGGAGGCGTGAGTGAGCAGCACACCCTTCGGCTGGCCCGTGCTGCCGCTCGAGAAGATGACGGCGGCAACCGCCTCACGCGTCCGCCCGTGCCGCCATCGGCGCGCGAGCAGGGCCGCCGGGACGAGCCATGCGGCGACGAGCGCCCGCGCCCTCGTCCAGCGGCTGAAGCCGCGCGAGAGATCCTCGAGGAACACCATGGACGACAGCCGAGCGAGGCCTGCCTTGTCGAGAAACCGGGCCGACGTCACGATCGTGCGAATGCCGGCTTCCCCGACGGCAGCCGCCATGGCCTCCGGTCCGATCGTGAAGTTCAGGTTGACGGGCGTCCGTCCGGCGGCGAGCACGGCGATGTTGGCGAGCGCACCGCCGACCGAGGCCGGAAGCAGAATGCCGACCATGTCCTCGTCGTCGGTGGCTCGCCTGAGGCGGGACCCCAGGAGCATCGCCGCGGCGAGCGCGCGTCCGTAGGTCAGCCGCTGGCCCGTGCTGTCGGCCAGGGCGAGGCGCGTGAACCGGCGTTTGGCCGACCGCAGGAACGCCGTGTGCAGAAGGTCGGACGCCGGCCGCCGGTGCCGCATCGTCTCGCTGCCCAGTTCCATGACGGCCTGCCGTACTTCGAGCGCCGTGACCGTGGACGGAAGCGGCCGGCCGAATGCGATCGTGACGGGATAGGGCAGCCGCTCGGGCAGTTTCCAGAAGAACCGGCCGCGTTTGAAGCTGAAGATGCTGCCCCACACGCGATCGAGATAGACGGGGATCACCGGCACGTCGAGGCCGGCCACGACCCGCTCGAAGCCGCGCCGGAACGGCAGCAGGTTGCCGGTCCGGCTCACCGCCCCTTCCGCGAAGATGCACGCGACATGGCCGGCGGCCAGCTCGTCGTGGGCGCGCTGAATGGCGGCGGCGACGTCCGCCTTGTTGCCGGGCGTGACGGGAATGCCGTGAAGCCGGCGCATCAGCCAGTGCACCACGGGCCGGCGGTAGTGCGGGCCGTAGATCATGAACCGCACGAACCGCTGCACGCACGCGCCGACGAGGGCGCCGTCGATCATCGACACGTGATTGGCGATGAGGAGGGCCGGCCCCCGGTTCGGAATATTCGGCTGGCCCACGATCGCGATCCGATAGACCGTGTGCGTGAGCAGCCAGAGGCTGAACCTGAGGAAGAAGCCCGGCACCTTGGCCAGGACGACGAGACTGCCGCCGAGCGTGGCGAGGCCGAGCCACACGAGCAGCGGCCGGACCGGCGGGTCGCTCCCGACGATCCAGGCGGCCACGCCGGCGCCGGCGAGCGCGCCCCCTGCAGCCGCGACGGCCGTTGCGGCCGCGACGGCATCGGCAGCTCCGCGGGGCCGTTGCACGAGGAGCGCGTGGAGCGGCAGCGCGAAAAAAGCGCCTGAGAAGCCCAAGACGACGAGCGCCGATGATGCGAGCCACGTCGAGCTGGTGACCGCCAGCCACAGCATCGAACCGCCCAGGCCGAGGGCCCCGAGCGGCGCCAGGCCCAGCTCGATCCGCCCGCCTGAGAGTCGTCCGGCCATGAGACCTCCGAGCGTCAGGCCGGCGAGAACGACGCCGAACAGACGCGCCGAGGCCGTGCCGGACAGACCGGGCGCGCTGTTCGCCACGAGAGGCAGCAGGCCGTCAACGAGCGCCAGCAGGCACCAGAAGACCACGACGCCGACGAACGTCGTGGCCAGGGTCGCATCCGTCCAGATGCGCCGGGCGCCGCGGATCCCGCCGAGCCAGCCACGCGGGGAACGGGAGATGTCGGTCCAGGCGGCGGCGAGCGGCAGGATCGCGGCGGCGGCCAGCACCCGCCCGGCTCCGCGCCAGCCGGACACTTCTCCAGCGAGGGCCAGGCCCGCCATGACAAACGCGAACGGCAGCGCGGTCAGAGTGGCCGTATTGTAGACGCCATGTCTGGACTGCCTGCGCGCGCCCCGTTTGTCCTGCTGGCGATGCTGCTCGCTGCGGCCGGGCTGACGGCCCGGCCGGGGGTCGGACAGGCGTCGACCCCGACCGGTCTGGCGGGCGACTGGCCGGTCTACGCGGGCGACCAGGCGGCCAGCCACTACTCGCCGCTCGCGCTCATCACGCGCGCCAACGTCGCCGACCTGCGCGTCATCTGGGAGTGGCGGCCCGGCGAGGACGCGCTCGCCGAGTTCGGGACGCGGCCGGGCAATTTCCAGAACACGCCGCTCATGATTGACGGCGTGCTGTACGTCAGCACGCCCTACAACCGCGTGGCCGCGCTCGACGCCGAAACGGGCAAGGAGCTCTGGACGTTCGATCCGAGAGCGTACGAGGACGGTCAGCCGCCGAACGGGACGGGATTCGTGCACCGAGGCCTCGCCGCCTGGCGCGACGGCAGCCGGCTGCGGATCTTTCTCAACAGCCGGTGGCGGCTCATTGCGCTGGATGCCCGGACGGGCGAACCCGTGTCGTCGTTCGGGCGAAACGGCATCGTCGATCTCACGACGGGACTCCGGCGGCCCGTCAATCCCAGGCACTATACGAACACGTCACCGCCCGTCGTCTACCGCAACCTGGTGATCCTCGGCAACGGCGTCGGCGATCGGCTGGTGTACAAGGGCGATCCGCCCGGCGACGTCCGGGCGTTCGACGCGCGGACGGGCCGTCAGGTGTGGCGGTTCAACACTGTGCCCGGCCCCGGCGAGTTCGGCCACGACACGTGGGGCGACGACTCGTGGAAGACGACGGGGCATACGAATGTATGGGCGCCGATGGCTCTCGACGAAGCGCGCGGGCTGCTGTACCTGCCCGTCAGCACGCCGAGCAACGACTTCTATGGTGGCAACCGGCCCGGCGCCAATCTGTTTGGCGAGTCGATCGTGTGTCTCGACGCGGCCACGGGGCGCCGGCGCTGGCACTTCCAGATCGTGCATCACGGTTTGTGGGACTACGATCCGGCGTCGGCGCCGAATCTGGCCACCATCACGGTCGCCGGCCGCCGCCTCGACGCCGTCGTCCAGCTCACGAAGCAGGGGTTCGCGTTCGTGTTCGATCGCCTGACGGGCCGGCCCGTCTGGCCGATCGAGGAGCGCCCCGTGCCGGCCTCCGACGTCGCCGGCGAGGTCGCGTGGCCGACGCAGCCGTTTCCGACGAAACCGGTACCGCTGGCGGCGCAGGGCGTGACGGACGAGGACGTTCTGGACTTCACGCCTGAGCTCGCGGCGGCGGCGCGGGCGGCGCTGGCCAGGTACCGCAGTGGTCCGATCTACACGCCGCCGTCGGTCGCGGGCACGATCATGCGGCCCGGCATCATCGGCGGCGCGAACTGGGGCGGGGCGGCCGTCGATCCGGCGACCGGGATCCTGTACGCGAAGATCAGCCACCAGGCGGCGATCGCGCGAATCGTGACGCCCGACCGATCACCGTCGAACCCGCGCGCGGGCGAGGTGGACGCGGACCTCGTTGGCGACGTGGGCGGCGGGGCGACGTTCGCGCCGCCGGTGCCGGCCGGCCTGCCGGCGGACGCGCGTCTGCCGTCGCTACCGCTCCTCAAGCCGCCGTACGGCGAGCTGGTGGCGCTGAATCTCCATACGGGCGAGATCGTCTGGCGGGCGCCGGTGGGCGACTCGCCGGCGATCCGCAATCACCCCGCGCTGAAGGGCGTCACGCTGCCGGAGCGGCTCGGTGTGGCCGGGGCGCCGGGTGCCATCGTCACGAAGGGCGGCCTGGTGTTCATCGGCGGCGCGGACACGGGCCTGAACGCGTTTGACGCGCGGACCGGGGAGCTGGTGTCCCGCGTCGATCTCGGGCGGCGGACCTCGGCGACGCCGATGACCTACCTGGCCGCATCGGGCCGGCAGATCGTCGTCATGGCCACGGGCGCCGGGCGCGACGCGACACTCGTCGCCCTGGCCGTCAGATAGAGAGAAACGACCTCGGAGGTCGTTTTACGTAATACGTAAAACGACCTCCGAGGTCGTTTCCTGTGGCACGGATCGTGGTTGTCGGAGCGCCATGCCCCAGCCCAGCCGGATCCACACGGCCGGTCTCATCCTCCACGTTCTCAACCGGGCCGCCCGACGTACCCCTCTCTTCGAGTCTGATCCTGAGTACTCGGCTTTCCTGCGAACGCTTCGAGAGGCGCAACGCCGGATCCCGCTCAGAATCCTGGCCTACTGCGTCATGCCGAACCACTTCCATCTGGTGGTTTGGCCGAACGCAGACGGAGAGCTCTCTCGCTTCATGCAGTGGTTCACCGCGACTCACAGCAAGCGTTGGCATCTCGATCGGGGTAGTTCCGGGAATGGGTGCGTCTACCAGGGCCGGTTTCGGGCGTTCCCCGTTCAGTCGGACGAACACTTCCTGACCGTCTGCCGCTACGTCGAGCGCAACGCCGTACGCGCCGGCGTGGTCGGCCGTGCGGAGGACTGGCGCTGGAGCAGCTTCGCGGACCGTTGGGAGAACGGACGTCGAGTCGCCCTGACGCCCTGGCCGGTCATGCAGCCCGCCGACTGGGCCGAGTGGGTCAACACCGTGGAACCGACGATTGACATCCGGCGTCTACGACAGGCGGTTGCGCGCGGGGCGCCCTACGGCGATCCCGCCTGGGTGGCCAACGTCTCGGGAATGCTCGGTTGCGAGGGGGCCTTGCGCCCCATTGGACGCCCACGCAAAGCGACCCTGGCGGTCGCCTTACGCAATACGTAAAACGACCTCCGAGGTCGTTTCAGTGGCGGGTGCCGAGCGACTGGTCCCCGAGGTCCGGTTCGGAGGGCGGCGGCAGCGCCGCCGGCAGGGGACCGGCCAGCGCCTGGCGTAGCACTTCGTCCATCGTCTCGACCAGGTGCACGCTCATCGTGTCGAGCACGTTCTTGGGGATGTCGGCCAGGTCCTTCTCGTTGTCCTTGGGCAGGACGATGTTGGTGAGCCCGGCGCGGTGGGCGGCGAGGACCTTCTCTTTGACGCCGCCGATCGGCAGCACCTTGCCGCGCAGCGTGATCTCGCCCGTCATGGCCACGTCGCGGCGCGTGGCCACGCGGGTGAGCGCCGAGACGAGCGCCGTGGCCAGCGTGATACCCGCCGACGGCCCGTCCTTCGGAATCGCGCCCTCCGGGATGTGCACGTGGACGTCGGTCCGGCGGTTGAAGTCGCGCGGAATGCCGAGATCCGCCGACTTCGACCGCACCCAGCTCATGGCCGCCTGCGCCGACTCCTGCATGACGTCGCCGAGCTTGCCCGTGAGCGTCAGGCGGCCCCGGCCGGGCATCAGGGTGGCCTCGGTCACGAGGAGCTCACCGCCGACCTCGGTCCATGCCAGGCCCGTCGCGATGCCCACCTCGTTCTTTTCCTCCGCCACCGACGGCCGGAAGCGCGGCACGCCCAGATACTCCGTGACGCGCGCCGCCGTGATCTCCTCCGAGAACTCCTTGCCTTCGACGACGACCTTGCGGGCGACCTTGCGGCAGATGGACGAGATCTCGCGTTCGAGGTTGCGGACGCCCGCCTCGCGCGTGTAGCGCTGGATGATCTGCCGGAACGCCTCGTCGGCAAACGTCAGGTTGTCCGCGGTCAGCCCGGCGCCCTCGATGGCCTTCGGGGCCAGGAAGCGCCTGGCGATCTCGATCTTCTCCTGCTCGGTGTAGCCGGCCAGCTGCAGGACCTCCATGCGGTCGCGCAGCGCCTGCGGGATGGTGTGCAGCACGTTGGCCGTGCAGATGAACATCACGCTCGACAGGTCGTACTCGACGTCCAGGTAGTGGTCGAGGAACGTGTGGTTCTGTTCCGGGTCGAGCACCTCCAGGAGCGCCGCCGACGGGTCGCCGCGGAAGTCCATCGACATCTTGTCGACTTCGTCGAGCAGGAACACCGGGTTCATCGTCCCGGCCTTCTTCATCATCTGGACGATCTGGCCCGGGAACGCGCCGATGTAGGTGCGCCGGTGGCCGCGGATCTCGGCCTCGTCCCGCACGCCGCCGAGTGACAGCCGCACGAACTTGCGGTTCATCGCCCGCGCGATCGACTTGGCGAGCGACGTCTTGCCGACGCCCGGAGGGCCCGCAAACGTCAGGATCGTGGCCTTCGGCTTCTTCACCAGCGCGCGGACGGCGAGAAATTCCGAGATGCGCTCCTTGATCTTCTCGAGGCCGAAGTGATCTTCGTTCAGAATCTGCTCGGCGCGCTTGAGGTTCCGGCTTTCCTTGGTTTTCTTGAACCAGGGCACGGCGATCAGCCAGTCGAGGTAGTTGCGCGAGACCGTGGCCTCGGCCGACATGGGCGGCATGGCCTCGAGGCGCTTCAGCTCGTCGATGGCCTTCCGCTCGACCTCCTTCGGCATGCGCGCCGATTCGATCTTCTTCTTGAGCTCGTCCGTCTCGTTGCCCTTCTCGTCCTTGCGGCCCAGCTCGCGCTGGATCGCCTTCATCTTCTCGTTGAGGTAGTACTCCTTCTGCGCCTTCTCCATCTGCTTCTTGACGCGCGACTGGATGCGGCGGTCGACCTGCAGCTTGTCCACCTCGGCTTCGAGCACCGCGACGATGCGCGACAGGCGCTCGACGGCGGAGACGATCTCGAGCAGATTCTGTTTCTCCTCGACCCCGACCTGCAGGTGGGCGGCGATGGTGTCGGCCAGCCGCGACGGGTCGTCCACGCGCACGGCGGCGACCATGGCGTCGTACTGCAGGTTGTTGGAGAGCTTGATGTACTGCTCGAAGAGGGCCACGACGCGGCCCATGACTTCCTCGGCCTCGGCGGCCGTTTCCGTCTTGCGCGGGATCAGCTTGACCGTGACCCGGTAGAAGCCCTTGTCTTCCTTCCAGTCCACGGCCCGGGCGCGCTCGATGCCCTCGACGAGCACCTTGATGTTGCCGTCGGGCAGCTTCAGCGACTGCACGATGCTCGCCACGCAGCCCATCGTGTAGATGTCGGCCGGCTGCGGGTCGTCGATCGACGCGTCGTGCTGGGCGGCCAGGAAAATCTTCTTGTCGGTGGCGAGGGCGTGTTCGAGGGCGCGGGTCGATGACGGCCGTCCGATGACGAACGGCATCATCATGTGCGGGAAGACAACGACGTCCCGGAGCGGCACGACGGGGAGCGTTTCGTACTGATCCATGGAGTCGACTCAGCCCGCCTTCTCAATCACCGTAATCGGCTTCTCCTTGGACTCTACCACCTCGCGCGTGATCACGCACTCCCGGATCTTCTTCTGCCCGGGCAGGGTGTACATGAGGTCCAGCATGATGTCCTCGATGATCATGCGGAGGCCGCGGGCGCCGATCTTCCGGCGGAGGGCGGCCTCGGCGATGGCCTCGAGGGCGTCGTCCGTAAAGCGGAGCTTGACGTTCTCGTACTCGAACAGGCGCTGGTACTGCCGGGTGATGGCGTTCCGGGGTTGCGTGAGGATCTGGATGAGCGCCGCCTTGTCAAGTTCGTGCAGCATGCCGACCACCGGCAGCCGCCCGACGAACTCCGGAATGAGCCCGTACTTGATCAGATCCTCCGGCTCGACCTGCTCGACCAGGCCCGCCTCGTCCCGCACCGGCGCCTTCACCTCGGCCTTGAAGCCCATCGTCTTCTTGCCGAGCCGGCGGGCGATCTGCTTGTCGAGCCCGACGAAGGCCCCGCCGCAGATGAACAGGATGTTGGTCGTGTCGACCTGGAAGAACTCCTGGTGCGGGTGCTTCCGGCCGCCCTGCGGCGGCACGTTGGCGACCGTGCCTTCGAGGATCTTCAGCAGGGCCTGCTGGACGCCCTCGCCGGACACGTCGCGCGTGATCGACGGGTTCTCGTCCTTGCGGCAGATCTTGTCGACTTCGTCGATATAGATGATGCCCTGCTGGGCCTTCTCGATGTCCCCGCCGGCCGCCTGCAGGAGCTTCAGGATGATGTTCTCGACGTCCTCGCCGACGTAGCCCGCCTCCGTCAAGGTCGTCGCGTCGACGATGGTGAAGGGCACCGAGAGGAGCCGGGCGAGCGTCTGGGCGAGCAGCGTCTTGCCCGTGCCCGTCGGCCCGATCAGCAGGATGTTGGACTTGGTGAGCTCGACGTCGTGCCGCCCGCGCGACTGCTTCTGGATCTCGAGGCGCTTGTAGTGGTTGTAGACGGCGACGGCGAGCTTCTTCTTGGTCTGCTCCTGGCCGATGACGTACTCGTCCAGAAACTTCTTGATCTCGACGGGCATCGGGAGCGCGGACCGCGTGCCGCGATCGAACTTGTTGTCGTCGGCGATGATGTCGTTGCAGACCTCGACGCACTCGTCGCAGATGAACACGGTGGGTCCCGCGATGAGCTTGCGGACGTCGTTCTGATCCTTGTTGCAGAACGAGCAGCGCAGAATCTCGTTGTCGCCCGTCTTTTTCGTCGTCACGCCACCTTCTCGCCCTAACTATCGGCTGACCGGGACCCCGCGTTAGCGCGCCGCGGCCGGCTCAGGCGCGCCGGATCAGCACGTCGTCGATGATACCGTATTCCTTCGCCTGTCCCGGGTTCATGATGTAGTCCCGGTCTGTATCTTCGCGGATACGCGCGAGCGCCTGACCCGTGTGCTGCGACAGGATTTCATTCAATCGCTCGCGCATGCGCAGGATTTCCTTGGCGTGAATGTCGATGTCGCTGGCCTGCCCGGCCAGGCCGGAGAGCCAGGGCTGGTGAATGAGGATGCGCGAGTTGGGCAGCGAAAAGCGCTTGCCCTTGGTGCCCGCCGTGAGGAGCACGGCGGCGATCGACGCCGCTTGGCCGATGCAGTAGGTCTGCACGGCCGGCTTGATGAACTGCATCGTGTCGTAAATGGCGAGCCCCGACGTGATGACGCCCCCAGGGCTGTTGATGTAGAGCAGGATGTCGCGCTCGGGATCCTCCGCCTCGAGAAAGAGCATCTGCGCGATCACCAGATTGGCCACCGCATCGTCGATGGCCGTGCCGATGAAGATGATGCTGTCCTTCAGCAGGCGCGAGAAGATGTCGTAGGCACGTTCGCCGCGGTTCGTCTGCTCGACGACCATCGGCACGAGTTGAGCGCGGGGGGAGGACATGGGGAGATTCTAAGTTAATGAGGCAATGGGGCAACGAGGCAATGGGGCAATGAAGGGGGCAATGGGGCAAATGGGGAAAGGCCCCCTGACGGCTCCCTACTCGCTGATCGTCGCGCGTTCGAGGAGCCAGATCATGGTCTTTTCCCGCCGGACCCCGGCACGGATGCGGCCGAGGGCGCCCTCTTTCTCGAGCCGCGCGCGGACGGCCGTGGGCGTTCGTCCGGACCGCTCGGCGAACCGCTCGATCTCCCGCGCCACGTCCTCGTCGGTGGCCTCCAGTCCCTCGCGGCGCGCGATGTCGTCGATGACGAGCGTGCTGCGCACCGTTTCGGCGGCGGCGCCGCGCTGCCGCGCCCGGAAGTCCTCCCAGTCGATGTTGGCTTTCATCGGGTCGATGCCCTGATCCACGAGTCGCCGCAGGAACTCCTCGAGGCGCCTTTCCACTTCCTGCTCGATCAGCACCTCGGGCGTGGCCTTGACCCGGCCGGCGAGCGTCGCGAGCAGATCGTGCCGCAGCCGGTGCTCGGCCTCGTGTTCGGCGCCCTTCTGCAAGTCCTCGCGCAGCCGGTCGCGCAGCGCGGCCAGCGTGTCGACGTCGCTCACTTCCTTGGCGAAGTCGTCGTCGAGCGGCAGAAGCTCCTTGCGACGGATGCCCTTGACCGTGACGTCGTAGTCGATCGTGGCGCCGGCGAGTTCGGGGACGCCGGAGTCGACCGGGTACGTGACGGGAAACGATCTGACGTCGCCGACCGTGGCACCCGCCAGCTGTTCGTCGAACCCGGGCGGGTTGGCCGTCGCCCCGATCTCGAGCGAGACGTGCGGCAGGTGCTCCGGCTTGTCGTCGGCGCCGCCCCTGGCCGGCCGGCCCTCGCCGGGAATCTCGATCAGGCTCGTGCGGCGCGTGCGGACGAGGTCCACGAGCAGCGTGTCGCCGCCGGCGGCGCCCCGGCCCTCCACGGGATGCCAGCGGGCCGCGCGCTCGCGCAGCTCCTCGAGCGCGCGATCGACTGCACCGACCTCGAGCACCGCTGGCTGCCGGCGCAGCGAGAGGCCGGTGTATTCACCCGGATTGATGGGCGGCAGTGTCTCGAAGTCCGCCACGAACCGGAGCGGCTGGCCCTCTTCCAGCACGACGTCCTTGATGTCCGGCGCGGCGACCGGCTCGAGGCCCCGCTCCTTGAGCGCAGTGCCGACGAGCTTCGGGATGAGGTCGTGCGCCACGTCGTAGAGGATCTGCTCCTTGTAGCGCTGGCGTACCACGCGGGCGGGCACCTTCCCGGGGCGGAACCCCGGCACGCGCGCGGACTTCGAGTAGCCCGTGGCCACGCGCGCGATCTCGGCCTCCACCACGTCCGACGGGATCTCGAACGACAGGTGCTTGCGGGTTTCGGAGACGTCCGTAAAGTCGGTCTTCATCGATGGAGTGAGTGAGGGATCCGGTTATCGGGTTATTGCGACGATCCCATGGTAGTGCGAAAGGAGGGATTCGAACCCCCAAGGCCTTTCGGCCACCGGATCCTAAGTCCGGCGCGTCTGCCAGTTCCGCCACTTTCGCCGATGCCTATTGACCATAGCCTTTTCGAGCTCGGACCTCATAGGGTCCGCCCTTCACGCGAACCGTGATGTCGTGCCAGCCTGACCGGTCGACCCCGGCGGGCACGTACCGCAGCACGTAGCTCGTGCGGAACTCGTCGAGCGCTTGCGCGAACGCGCCGGCGAGGGGCGCGTCGAGGTCCGTCCAGAAGAGCTGTCCGCCCGTCCGTCCGACGAGCGTCCCGAGCGGCGCGGCGTCGGCTATCGCCGACCGCCGGACGCCGCCGCTCCCCGAGATCGGCACGACCACATGAACCACGGCGTCGGCCAGCGCGGCGATGGCCTCGGCCGTCTCGAGCCGGAGTGCGCTGATGGTATCGACGCCGGTGGTGAACGCGACGACGAGGTGGCGGCGATCGGCTTCCGAGGAGCGCATCATCGCCGCCGCCAGGCCGTCGATGAGTGAGGTGCCGCCGAGCGCCGTTACCTCCTCGAGCGCGGGCCGGCCGCGGCCCGTCTGGAACCCAGCAAGCTCCCGCAGCGCGTGCTGCACGGCAATGAGTCGCAGCCGATCGCCGGGGCGCAGCCGTCCGGCCGTCTCGACGACGCTCGACTTGAGCCACTCCAGCCGGTGTCCCGCGATGCTCCGCGACACATGAAGCAGGAGCGTGACGTCGATGGGCAGGGCCTCGATCGAGAAGGCGCGAATGTCCTGCGCGACGCCGTTGTCGAATAGCTCGAAATCGGCGGATGTCAAGCCGGCAACAGGCGTGTTGCCCTTCCGCACCGACACGGCAACGCTGACGGCAGCAACGCTCGCGCGAAACACGGGCTGTTGCGGCGACTGGGCCGTCAGGGCCACCGGCAGCGCGACGGCCAGCGCGGGCAGCAGGCGGCCGATCATCGAAGGGCTCCGCGCATGGCCTGCATCAGGACGCCGGCCCGGCGGTAGTCAGCTGGCCAGTAGGTCCACCAGGGATCCGGAGCTGGCGGCGTCCGGCTGAGGAGCGCAGCGACAGCCTGTTCGGCCTCCAACCGTTCGCCGGCCCGGAACATCAGGGCCGCCAGTGACATGGTGGCCGCATGCGCGCCCGGCGCGATCCGGAGCGCCGCGTGGTACGCCTGTCGCGCGGGCTCCATCTGGCCGAGACGCTCGAGGACCTGCCCCCGGAAGAGCAGCGCCAGGTACCGGACGGCCGGATCGGCGGCCCGTCCCGCCTCGTCCAGGGCGGCCAGCGCCTCGGCTTCCCGGCCGAGCTGCCCCTCGACGCGGCCCAGCCGCAGCCAGGCCTCGACCTGCACGTCGGCGTCCGGGACGCCGGTGGCCTCCCGGTAGCGCCGGGCCGCCTCCTCGTAGCGCTCCCGCACCTGGGACGCCGACACGCGCCCGAGCGTGAAGAAATCGGCCGCTGACAGCTCCGACGCCACGGCCCGCTCGAACAAAAGCCGCGGCTCACCCGGAAACTGGAACTTCACGTGCGTGACGTGGGCCTGCAGCGCGTCCGGATCGACGGCGCCGCCGAGCACAGCAAACGCGGCGAGATGCCAGCGATGCTCGAAGTCGCCCGGTTTGGCGATCCGGCGAATGTGCCGGCAGCCCCACTCCACCAGGCGGCCGGCGGCGGTCCCCTGGTCGACGCGGGCCAGCGCGGCCTCGAGCGCAAAGGCGGCCAGCTCGCGGCGCCGAGCGTCGACCGGTTCGGTCTTGAGCCAGTTCTTCGCGAGGGATTCGAGATCGCCTTCGAGCTGACGCACGCTCGCCACGGTCTCCAGCCGGCGTGCCACGTCGTCGTGCCGGCCGGCCGCGTAGTCCTTCAACCACTCGATGACCCACGCGCGCTGGGCGTAGACGGGCGCGGCCGCCGCGATCGCGAGCGACACGATCGCAGCCGCCATGCGGGGTCGTCCCTCGGCCAGTGGCACCCTCAGCGAGCCACCCCTTTCAGGAGGTCTCCTGAGTTTACCCGGGGTCGTACCTCGGTCGAGGTACGACCCCGTCTTCTCTCGGGGTCGTACCTCGACCGAGGTACGACCCCTAATAATCGAACCAGCGACTGATCTTGACGAGGAAGACGTTTGTGGCCGGCGTGTCGAACACGCCGGTGAAGTCCCGGCCGAACTGGAAGTCGCCCCACGGCAGGAAGCCATCACGTCCCTGCTGCCAGACGAGGAAGAGCGCCGACCCCGGCCGGTATTCCCACCGGAGTACGTTCGTCGTCCGGAACGACCGGATGTTGAAGTCGGGATTCGCCTGGTACGGATAGGGCGCGTAGCGGTCCTCGTAGCGCGCCGCGCGACCGTCGGCAAGCGCCTTGAAGTCGGAGTAATCGCCGGCAGAGACGAACGGCTGTGCGTAGAGCTGAATCGAGAGCGTGGGCGTGATCGTGTAGTTCACCCGCGCCGACAGCCGCACGGTGGTCTGGTGGAGCCGCCCGAAGAGGTACCGGGTCTCGCCGTCGGCCGTGAGATTCTGAATCCACTGCGCGTCGGCGATGTTGCGGCCGAAGCCGAGCCCGAGGCCCACGGAGAGCGCCGTCTGCGGGCGCCAGGTGACGTTCGGCGAAAAGTCCCACGCCGAAGAGCCGTGGCGATCCCGATGCCCGAACATGTTCAGGTTCAGCGACACAGCCCTCCGATTGTCGGAGTTGAGATAACCCCAGCCGCTCAACGCTGCCGGATCGACGACGAGCGGCCCGCCGCGGGTGGCGCGGTCGGCCAGGCCGGCCGCGTTGACGTTGACGCCGAATCCCGTCTGCCAGTTGCTGACGAACGTCCAGTGGCTGTTGATGTTGGCGCCCAGGAACCGACGGTCGCCGCCGAAGTTCCAGCCCGCCCACTGGTTGACGTTGACCGACCGGTTGCGGACGATACGACCCGGCGTGTCGTTGCGCACCTGGAACCAGTTGCTCTGCATGATCTCGTCGGCGCGCCGCTGGAACCCGAGGTCGTTGATGTCGAAGCCGGGCGTCTTGTAGCTCGCGTTGCTGCTGAAGCGGACGCGCTGGCCGCTGATCTTGCCGACGCTCGCGGCCCCGGCGTGCCCCGAGAGCGACGTGCGCAGGGGGTCGTACGTCAGATGATCCGCATCCGGTCGCTGGAAGCTGTGCACGTTCGAGCGCTGCAGGCGGTCGATGGCGGCGGCGCTCCCGCGCACGGTGCTGCCCGCCCAGTAGCCGGTCACGTTGTAACGGCCGCCCGGCAGCCGCCAGTCGCCGTCCACGCCACTCGTGACGGCCGCACCCGGCAGGAACCGCAGTTCGTCCGTCAGCGCGCGATTGGTGCTCGTCAGGAGGAAGGACAGACGCGAGTTGTTGCTGAACTCCCGGCTGAGCCGGCCGACCGTGTAGCTCGTGGCCGGCTCGACCGGCGTCGTCGATCGCTCAAGACCGGGACCGGCCGCCAGGTCGGCCTGCTCGCGGGTCGTCACCGCGTTCAGGACGCCCACGCTGAACCGGCCGACACGGCCGGTGAGCTTGGCCGCGCCCAGGATGGTGGAATTCGACGGTTGCGCCGCGTAGCCGTCCGTGGGCGCGCCGGCCACGCGTTGCGGCGCCCGGCCGATGCGGCGCGAGTAGAACAGCCCCGTGCAACGGTCGTCTTCGCAGTCGATGTTGAACGAGAAGTTGCCCGATCCTTCGACGAAGAACGGACGCCGCTCGGCAAAGAACGTCTCGAACGCGCTCAGGTTGACCACGGCCGGGTCGGCCTCGACCTGGCCGAAGTCGGGGTTCACCGTGCCGGTCAGCGTCAGGCCGGGCGCGACCTTGTACTTGAGGTCGAGTCCGACGGTCGCCTGCGGGTCCGGCGACGACACCAGCGGGTTGCCGGACGCCACGGGCGACGTCGTGACCTGGCCGAGGGCGTACGGCATCACCTCGAGGCGCTTTTCCTTGCCGAACGCCAGGCCGGTCAGGCTGCCGAACGACGACACGTAGCCGCTCGCGCTGCGCGCGAGCAGCGGCCACGTGGCGGTCTCATTGACGTGTGCCACCGTGCGCGACACCGCGAACCCGAACGTGTCGCCGGATCCCGGATCGAATCGGAGCTGCGAAAAGGGAATCCGGAACTCCGCACTCCACCCGGCCGGCGAGCGCGCCACCGCGACGTCCCACACGGCATCCCAGCTCGGATCGTTCCGCGTGTCGCCAAACCAGTACTTGTCCTGCTTGACGCCGGCGGCGTTCACGGCGAACTCGTAGGCCGTCCGCCGGTCGCGATAGGAATCGATGGCCACCCGCACCCAGTCAGACGGCGACTGATCGTCGCGGCGCGTCAGGATGCCGACGATCTGGTCGGGTTCGGGGTCGTCGGCCTGGACGGCGACATAGAGCGCGCGGTCGTCATACGCCACGCGCACCGACGTGGCGTGCGTCGCCGGTTCGCCTTCGCGGGGATCGCGCTGCAGGAACTCGGTGACGGCGGTCGCGCGCGCCCAGGTTTCTTCGCCAGTCTGTCCGTCGATGACTATGCTCGTCCCGGGCGCGATGGCGACCGCGGCGATGCTGGCGGTTCTGTTCGCCAGCGGACGCTCGCCGGCGGCAAACGGGATGATGAGGACGCCCAGCACGAATCCGCACACTCGTCGCATCAAAACCGGACACTCCTCTCAGAGTCGAAGTCGGTCTTGGGCTTAGACGGAGGAACAGCGGCCGAAGTTGACGCCCGAAACGTCCGGAGCGCCCGGGGTCGTACCTCGATCTGTGGAGTCCTCCAGGGGCCGTGCCTTAGGACGCGTCCCTGGAGTTTTCCACAGATCGAGGTACGACCCCGTACGCGGCGCGCCCGCGCTCGAACTCGTCGAGAATCACGGCGGCGAGCGCCGGCGGCCGCACGACCCGCACGCTCGCGCCAAAGCCGAGAATCCAGCTCCGCAGCGCCCAGTCGTTCGAGACCTCCAGCGTCAGCCGCAGGCTCCCGTCGGGACGTTCCTCGAGCTGCTGCGACTGATGCCAGACGCGTCCGCGAACGTAGGGCGCCACCTGCCGATCGAATTCGAGCTCCACCCGCTCCGGGGGCGCCGTGAACACGCCCATCGAACCGCCGAACAGGTCGGCCGGAAGCTCGCGCGTGCGCCGGAACGTGACGTCCGAGATCGACAACCGTTCGATGCGCTCCACGGCAAACGTCCGGAACTCGTCGTAGGCCGGCACCCAGGCCACGAGGTACACGCCGCCCTGAGCCAGGGCGAGCCGGTAGGGCTGCACGCGATACGTCTTGGCGCGGGCGCTCTTGGCCGAGAAATACCGCATCTCGATCTCGCGTCGCTCCCGCGTGGCCTCGAGCAGCCGTCGCGTCACGTCGACCACGGCGCGCGACCGCTCGCCGCGGCCCGGCCCCGCCTTCGTCGAAATCACCTGGGGCAGCGTCGCCAGAAACTCCCGCATCCGCGGGTTGAGGCTCTTCTCAATTTTGCCGAACGCCGCCCGCAGCTCGTCCGACAAGGGCCAGCCGGTCAGGCCGTCGACGAGCGAGCGGCTGAGGTACAGGGCGGCGACGTCGGAGACGGACAGACCGGCCTCGACGGATCGAAACGGCTGCGCCTCGAGCCGCCACCGCTTCGTCTCGTGCTCGCCGCCCTCGTCGTACAACGCAAAGCCCGACTCCTGCAGGGCCTGCAGGTCACGCCGGATCGTGCGCGTCGTCACCTTCACGAGGCGCGCGAGTTCGTGGATGGTCACGCCCGTGCGCCGCGCTTCGATGTCGCGGAGGATCTGCCACTGCCGGATCACCTCGGCGTTACGCATGGGGCTCGGCGGCCGGCGCCGCCTCCTGCCGTGCCCGGTCCGCCGCGCGGTGGACCTCTCGATGGCGCACCATGCGCCAGATTCTACCGGGGGCGCGGCCGGTCCCCCGGGTTTCCGCCCGCCGCGACTCTGACCTCCGTTGTCACACCTCTTGCATACGCTGGGGGGCGGAGGGACGGACCATGCGTCGCTTCGACGGAACCGCCGCACGCCAGCTCGATCTCATCGACGACGGCTGGGCGCCCGCGCCGCCGCGGGCCACAGTCAGCCGGCCGCCAGCCGCGATCCGCGTCCTCAGACGCGACGTCTACTCGGAACTGGCGCGCCGGCGCCGCCGCGCGCAGATTGCGGCCCGGCACGAGGTGGAGAAGAACTCGTGAAACTGGAGAACTGGACAACTGGAGAACTGGTGAACTGGTGAACTGGTGAACTGGCGAACTGGCGAACCTCACGGGCGACTCTCGCCCCGCTCCTTCCGAATCGCCGCGAGCATGGTCTGGACCTGACCTCGCAGCCGGTCGGTGCCTTCCGCGTACTGGCCCGGTTCCATCCGCAGCGGCGCACCGAACACCACGGTGACCGGCGCCGCGCGCCAGGGGAGCAGGCCCCGCCAGTTCGACGGCCGGCCTCGCGGCCAGAGGTTGAAGAGCCCCTCGATCGCGACCGGTACGACCGGCGCATCGAGGTGGGCTGAGAGGATCGCGGCGCCCTTCCGGAACTTCTTGATGTCGCCGTCAATGGTCCGCTCGCCCTCGGGAAAGAGCATCAGGACCTTGCGGAGTCTCAGCCCCGTCGCACCCGCCTGCATCGCCGTGACCAGGTTGGCGTCGGGGTCGATCGGCACGATGTTGAACGCGCGCGCCACCTGGCGCATGACGGGCGTCTGAAAGTACTCCGCGGCGGCGACGACGAAGAGCAGGCGCACGACCCGGTGCGGCAGGGCGGCCGCCAGGAACAATCCGTCCCACCGCGTCTGGTGATTCGGGCAAAGAAGGAATGGGCCAGCCGCCGGCAGGTGCTCGGTTCCGCGATACCTGAACCGGACAAGGACGCGGGAGAGAAGGCCGAGGGCCTTGAAGCCAAGGAACAATACGAACGCCGTGATCCGCCTGGGGTGCGCGAGATCCCGCGCGAGGCCGGCGTCGGCATCCTCCGAGAGCAGCGATGCCCAGGGCAGGTCGGTCGATCCGCCGGCCTCCTCGCCGGGCGCGGCAGCCGGCGCGGCCAGCACCGCGTCGACGAGCTGTCGCACGGTGAAGATGGTCGCCCGCACCTCCGGCGACACGCGCGCGACCCGACGCTCTTCGAGCACGGTCAGCAGTTCGACGCGCTCCATGGAATCCAGCGCGAGGTCGAGTTCGAGGTTGTCGTTCGGCCGGACGCGCTCGCGACCGAGCCGCTCGGCCACGACGCCCACCAGGTCTGCGTGCGGCGCCGCTTTCAGCCACGCGCGCTCGTCGTCTGTGATCTCCCGCTCGTCGGAGCGGCCGGCGGCGGCCGCGCGCTCCATCACCTGCCGCTCGACCTCCCGCCGCTTGATCTTGCCCGTTGTCGTGCGGGGCAGCGGCTCGAGCGACACGTCGTAGCTCAGGATCCGCTTATAGGCCGGGAGCTGCACGGACAGGCTCTCGATCTCGAAGCGAACAAGCTCGCGGACGTTGACGATGCCGCGCTCGCGCAACGCCTGCTCGTCCGGGACGACGACGGCGTGCAGCCGCTCGGCCGAGGGCTGATTCGGCTGCGTGAGGCCGAGCACGCAGAGTTCCTTGAAGAACGCGCACTGCCGGTAGTGGGCCTCAATCTCTTCGGGGTACAGGTTCTTGCCTGAGGCGAGAACGATGATCTCCTTCTTGCGGCCCGTGATGTAGAGCCGGCCGCGCTCGTCGAGCCGCCCGAGGTCGCCCGTATGGAGCCAGCCGTCCTTCAGCGTCTCGGCCGTGGCATCCGGTCGATTGAAATACCCGCGCATCACAATGGGGCCGCGGATCAGGACTTCGTCCTCCACGACCTTGACCTCCACGCCGCCGAACGGCTGACCGACCGAGGTGGTGAATCGATCGCCCGGGCGCTGAATGGTCGCGCCGCCCGACGTTTCCGTGAGGCCGTAGGCATTGAGGATGGTGAACCCCATGCCGTAGAGATCGCGACCGATGGCGGCATCAAACTTGGATCCGCCGGTGATGAGCACACGCATCGCAGGGCCGACCCGCCGGTGCACGCGGCCAAAGACGATGCGGGCTGGATTCCAGCCGACATGGTCGCGCAGCCAGGCGTTGGCGTTCACGATGAGGCGGACGAGGCCGCGCGCCAGACGGCCCTTCTTGGCCGTCTCGGTCATGACGCGCTGATGGATGAGGTAGAAGAACTGCGGCACGCAGGCGAACACGGTGATGCCGCGCGCGCCGAGGGCGCCGACGAGCGACGTCGTATTGACCGTTTCGAGAAACACGACGCGCGCGCCGCTCGCGAGCGGCAGGAGGAGGTTGGCCATCTGCGCGAGGGCGTGGAAGAGCGGCAGCACGCCCAGAATGGTGTCGCCCCGGCCGACGGGGATGATGGCGAGAGCCGCGGCGCGTTCCGCCTCCAGGTTGGCGTGCGTGAGCACGACGCCCTTCGGGTCGGCCGTGGTGCCAGACGTGTACAGGATCACCGCCGGCGCGGCGTCGCCTACATCGGCGACCGGCGGCGCCGGACGACCCGCGTCAAGCGTACGGAGGTCGGCCAGGCCAGGCGATTCCCCACGAGTCAGCACGATCGCAGGCGCACGACCCATGCCGTCGACAGCCCGCCGGGCCGTGTCGAGGTAGCGATCGGTGGTGAAGAGCACGCGCGCGCCGGCGTCCCCGACGACGGTGCGGACCTGGGGCGCCTTGTAGGCGGTGTCGAGCGGCACCGCCACGGCCCCGAGCCGCAGCACGCCCAGGTAGGCCGCAATCCAGGTGGCGTCGTTATCGGCCAGGATGGCGGCCCGCTCGCCGCGCGTGAGGCCCTGGTGTTCGAGCCACGCGGCGACCTGTCCCGCGAGCGCGTCGAGCCTGGCGTAGCTCGTCTGCCGGAGGCCGTCGGCCGCGACGAGCTCCACGGCCACGAGGTCCGGCGAGGCGGTCGCCACGGCCGAGATGCGGGCGGAGAAGTTGGCCACCTGCCGCGGATTATAGGGGCGCGGGCGGGATAGAATGTCGGCCCAGGAGATGGCCCCGATGCTGAGGTTGCTACTGTCCGCGATTGTGTCCGTCGCGGCCGCGGCAGCCGGCCTGCAGACCCAGGTGGAGTTGAAGGACGGCGATCGCGCGCCCGATTTCGCGCTCCCGGGGTCCGACGGCAAGACCCACCGGCTGGCGGATGCCAAGGGTCGAACCGTCGTGCTGGCCTGGTTCCCGATGGCCTTTACCGGTGGTTGAACGGCCGAATGCAAGTCGCTCCGTGCGAGCGGCGAGGCGATTCGGAAGTTCGACGTGGCGTACTACATGGTCAGCGTCGATGACGCCGACACCAACAAGCGGTTCGCGACTGAACACGACGCGGACTTTCCGATCCTGTCCGACCCCGAGAAGGGCGTGGCCACGGCCTACGGCGTGCTCAGCCCGGCAGGGCGCGCCCGCCGCTGGACGTTCTACATCGGCGGCGACGGCCGAATCCTCTTCATCGACAAGGCCGTGCGCACGGCGAGCGCCGGCGACGACCTTGCGGCGAAGCTCGCCGAGCTGGCAGACAAGGGGCTCGTCAAGCGGAAGTAGGTCCGGCACGCGTCGTGAGTGATCCGATCGCTCGATATCAGGAATGGTTCAGCGAGGCGGCCGCGGGCGCCGATCGGGAGCCCAAGGCCGCCTGCCTGACCACGGTTGACGTCGCGGGACGGCCGTCGGGTCGCATGGTGCTCATCCAGTACGCGGACGCGCGTGGGTTCGCGTTCTTCACCAATCTCGAGAGTCCGAAGGCGCGCCACCTCACGGCGCGACCCGCCGCGTCGCTCTGCGTGTACTGGCCCGTGCTCGGCCGGCAGGTGCGCATTGACGGCGTCGCCGAGCCGCTGTCCCCCGCCGAGGCGGACATGTACTGGCGGTCGCGGCCGCGCGAGAGTCAGATTGGCGCGTGGGCCTCGCGGCAGAGCGCGGTGCTCGCCTCGCGCGCGGCGCTGGACGCGCAGGTGGCCGAGGTGACGGTGCGCTTTGCGGACCGGGAGGTGCCGCGGCCGCCGTTCTGGTCCGGCTATCGGCTCGTGCCCGACCGCATCGAGTTCTGGCGCCAGCGTCCCGGCCGGCTGCACGATCGCGAGCTCTACGAGCGGCACGCGGGCGGCTGGCGCGTGAGCCTGCTTTCTCCATGACGCGGCCGGTCGACACACCGCCGGCGCCACCCGCCGAGCCGCGCGCTCCGGCATCGGAATCCGTCGAGTACTCCGTGCCGGCGGGCGTGCCCCGCGCGCCGGGCCAGCCGGGCTCCGGCCACGACGACCGGGTCTTTCTCGAAGGCCCGCACTCGCGGCTGCGCGAGGTGCTGCTCCTCTGGCGGGCGGCACGCGACTTCATTCGCGGCTTCCGCACGCTGCATTTCGCCGGGCCCTGCGTGACGATCTTCGGATCGGCGCGCTTCAAGGACACGCATCCGTACTACGAAGTCGCGCGCGAGGTCGGGCGGCGCGTGAGCGGGCTCGGCTTCACAGTGATGACCGGCGGCGGCCCCGGCCTGATGGAGGCCGCCAATCGGGGCGCCAAGGAAGCCGGCGGATTGTCGGTCGGCTGCAACATCGAGCTGCCGTTCGAGCAGCTGCCGAATGCCTACCTCGACCGGTGGATCACCTGCCACTACTTCTTCGTCCGCAAGGTTCTGCTCTTCAAGTACTCGTACGCCTTCATCGCGCTCCCGGGCGGGCTCGGCACGCTCGACGAGCTGTCCGAAGCGCTGACGCTCATCCAGACGGGCAAGATCGACGACTTTCCGGTCGTCCTCATCGGGACGGCGTACTGGCAGCCGTTCATGACGCTCCTCCGGGAGATGACGCTCCGCGGCGCGATCAGCGCGAGCGACCTCGACCTCCTGAAGGTGACCGACGACCTCGACGAAGCCATGGAGCACATCGAAGCGCACGCCGTCGGTGGCTTCGGCCTGCAGAAGGCGGTGCGGCGGCGGTGGTGGCTGGGCGAGCGCCGCGTCCGGGGAGTTTCCCGCAGAGCGGGTCCGTGAGACTACTGTTTCGGCACGATCAGCACCGGCACGCGCGTTTCGGCCATGATCCGCATGGCCGTGGCGCCGGGGCGGTGACCCGCCAGGCCGCCCAACCCGAGGACGATCAGCGGCTCGCCGCCTGAAGCGGCTTCGCGACCGAGCACCTCGTCGGCCTCGCCGAGACCGACGAGGACGGCTGGCACGGGCGTGCCCAGCCTGGCGGCGAGCGCGAGCAGGGTCCGTCGAGCCTGGCTGCCGCGCTCGGCGTCCGTCGGGCTGACCATCACGTCCCACATGGACGGCAGCGTGACCCGCCCGACGGCGTGCACGAGGGTGACGGGCGCGCCGAGAACCCGGCCGAATACCACGCCCGCTCTGGCCGCCGCTCGGGACGGCTCGCTGAAGTCGATGCCGCAGAGAATCCGCTCGATGCGGTCCGCGCCTGGTGGCGCGCTGTCGCCTGGCGGCGGCACCGCAAGCACCGGCCATCTGGTGCGACGCAGCACGCCAAGCGTCGTGGAACCGAAGAGGAAGCGCCGCGCCCGGCCCAGCCCCTCCGTGCCGATCACGATCAGGCCTGCCCTGACGGCACCGGCTGCGGCGACGAGCTCCTTCGCGACCGGACCCGTCGGGGTCCGAACGGACACCTTGCGGCCGCCCCGGCGCGGTCCGAGTGTCGTCCGGATGAAGACGTCCAGGTCCTGGCGGACGCGTGCGAGGAACGACGCCGATCCCATCCGCGTGCCAGCCGCCTCCGCGATCAGCGGATCGATGACGGACACGACGGTGAGCGGTCGTCGTAGCGTGTCCGCGAGCGCGGACGCGCGCGTCAGCGCGCGGCACGACGCGTCCGACAGGTCGACACCACAGACCACGGGACCGCGAAAAAAGCGCGTCACGGAACGGCCTACATGGTATGACACCTGAGCCCCGGCGCGGTTCTTGGCTTCGAGGAACGACTCATGGCGGTGACCCGCGTGCTCGTCGTCGGCGATGAAAAGCGGACTCGGTGGTCGCTTCGCGGCCACCTGGCGGCCGGCGGACACGAAGTCGCCGAGGCTCGCACGGCTGCCGAAGCGATCGATCTGGTCAGCGGCGGCGCGGACCTCGTCCTGCTCGACCAGGCGCTGCCCGACGCGGACGTCGCCGGCGCGCTGCAGCGGCTGCATGCCGTGGATCCGGACGTGCCGGCGATCGTCCTGACGTCGCCGAACGACGACCGATCGGCTGGTGACGCACGCGGAGCCGGCGCGTTTGACCACCTGGCAACGTCTGCCGACCAGGCGGAGGTCAGCCTGTGCGTGAATCGCGCACTGGAGGTGGGGCGCTTGCGGCGGGCGCACCGCGTGCTTCGTGACGCCGCGGCGCGGCCTTACACGCCGGCGGCGATGATCGGCGAGTCCGACATCATGGCCCGGCTGAGACAGCTTGTGCGGAAGATCGCTTCGAGCCCAGACGCCACAGTGCTCGTGGCCGGCGAGCCGGGTACGGGCAAGACGCTGGCGGCCGGCGTCATTCACTACCTCAGCGCCCGCGCTCCAAGGCCGTTCCTGGCCGTGTCCTGCGCGTCAGCGCACGAGCGCCTCGAACGGGAGCTGTTCGGCCGCGGCCCTGGGGAGGTCGGCGAGGGCTCGCGCCGTGAGCGTGGGCTGCTCGAGGAAGCGGACGGCGGAACGCTTCTGCTCGCCGACATCGGAGAGCTGTCGCCGAGCCTGCAGGCTCGACTCCTGAGTGTGCTCGAGGACAAAGCCTTTCATCGAGCGGGCAGCGTCGGCGCGGTCTCGGCTGACGTGCGCATCCTCGCGGCGACGAGCCGAGGCTTGGAGGCCGAGGTCCGCGACGGACGATTCCGCGACGATCTGTTCTACCGGCTCAACGTCCTGCGCGTCGAGCTGCCTCCACTTCGCGCGCGCGGCGACGACGTCGTGCTCCTGGCCCGGCATTTTGCTGACACGCTCGGGGCGGAGTTCAATCGACCCGCGCGGGCCATCAGCCCGGCGACCGAACCCCTCCTGCGGGCGCAGCGGTGGCCCGGCAACGTGCGCGAGCTGCGAAACCTGGTCGAACGGGCCACTCTGCTGTCCCGGCACGAAGTCCTGGAGCCTCACGACTTCGAGGTGCTGCACGCCGACCGTCCCTCGTCTGCCGGCACGCTCCGCGGGTTCGAGCTCCCGCCCGAAGGCGTCAACCTCAACGAGGTCGAGAAGAGCCTGGTCCGGCAGGCGCTGGCAAGGTCCGGGGGCGTCCAGACCCGCGCGGCCGCCCTGCTCGGCCTCCATCGAGATCAAATCAGGTACCGCATCGAGAAGTTTGGTCTGAAACGCACCGACGGGGATTAATCCAGCTAACGAAACCGCATCTCACCGCCAAATCCACGCCGCGCGACCGGACCTGGATCGCGCGGCGTGCGTCACTTCTGGCCGATTTCAAGGATGGTAGTTCCGGTACGACGTTTGCCCTGTGTGACGTCGGCCATGCCCAAGCCCTTCCAGCTCGACCACGCCTGGCTCTGTCACTGGAGCCATATCGACGGGCCGCCGCGCAAGGGCCAGCCCACGCGGAGGCCGGTGTGGGTCTGCGAGCATCCGTACCGCACGCTCCGGCCATCGGGGCCGGGGCCCGAGTGCGAGGGCTGCCCGAACCGCGTCCGCGCCGGCGACGGCCCGCCCCGCGATCCCGCGCCCGATCCGTTCGCCCGGCTCGCCAGCAAGCTCGTGCACTGACGACCCGACGACCGAATCCCGGTTTGCCTTTGAACTGACCCATGTCTTGCCCTTCCATCGCTCGACCGCCCGCCCGGTCGTGAGCGTCGGGGCGGCGCCTCCGGGGACGTGACCCTCGACCTCGCGCCTCCATCCGCGCGGGGTTCATATCTCTCAGTCGCGCGAGTCCCAGTCGGCCCGCCCCGACGCTCACGACCGGGCGGGCTGACCTACGACCCGCCGCCACACGACGCCAGCTCAACTGCAAACTGGGATTAGTCACGCGGTCGTTCGATCCGCATCACGCTCCCGATCGGCGGCAGGGTCTCCCGCTCGTCGTACAGCACGCACTCGAGAAACAACCCCGAAGACGGCGCGGTCAGCCGCGCCGGCAGATCCGATCGTGCGGTGAGAAGCCGCGCAACCTCGTCCGCGCTCAGCCGTCCGGCGCCGGCCTCGACCAGGACGCCCACGAGGCGCCGCACCATCTTCCAGAGAAAGTGCGATCCGACGACGCGGACGAGCAGGAGCGCGCCGTCCTCGACAATCGCCACGTCCTCGAGCAGCACCTTCGTCGACTTCTCCTCGGGCTCGTCGTCCGTGAAGGCGCGGAAGTCGCGCAGACCGAGGAACGCCCCGGCTGCCTCCCGCATCCGATCGAGGTTGAGTGGATCGCGGACCCACCACACCAGGGGCTTGGCGAACGCCGTCCGGCGCCGCGCGATCTGATAAAGGTAGCTCCGCCGGACGACCGAGTGCCGCGCGTGAAACCTCGGGCTCACGCGCCCGGCCGCGAGCACGTTGATGTCGGCCGGCAGCGCGTCGTTGACGCGCAGGACGAGCGTGGCCGGCGGCGGCAGCGTCGCCGCGTCGAGGTGCGCCACCTGACCGAGCGCGTGCACGCCCGCGTCGGTGCGGCCCGAGCCGTACGTGTCGAAGCGGTCCGTGCCGAGCACGGTCTTCAGCGCGCGATGGAGCTCGCCCTGAACGGTCTTCGCGTTGGCCTGGATCTGCCAGCCGCTGTAGCGCGTGCCGGCGTATTCGAGCGTCAGCCTGTATCGGGGCACGTCAGGAGGTCCGGGTCGGGCCGGATTAGAATACTTCGATGTTCGTGCGGCGGTTCTTCGAGCCCGGCCTGGCCCAGGCAAGTTACCTCATCGGCTGCCAGTCGGCCCGGGAAGCCCTGGTCATCGACGCCAATCGCGACCTTGCCCAGTACGTCGAGGCGGCTGCCGCCGAAGGCCTGCGCATCGCGCACGTCACCGAGACCCACATCCACGCCGACTATCTCTCCGGCAGCCGGGAGCTGGCCGCGCAGACGGGCGCGACGGTCTATCTGTCGGGCGAGGGCGGTCCGGACTGGACGTACGGGTTCGCCCGCGACGCCGGCGCCACGGTCGTCGGGAGCGGCGACCGGATCACGGTGGGCCGCATCCAGATCGACGTTCAACACACGCCGGGCCACACGCCTGAGCACCTGACATTTCTTGTGACCGACGCGGCCGCCGCCACCGAGCCGATTGCGGCCGTCACCGGCGACTTCATCTTCGTGGGCGACGTCGGGCGCCCCGACCTCCTCGAGCGCGCCGCAAAGGTGAGCGGGACGATGGAGGCGAGCGCGCGGACGCTCTTCCAGAGCCTCCGCCAGTTCCTGTCCCGGCCGGACTGGCTGCAGATCTGGCCCGGGCACGGCGCCGGCTCGGCCTGCGGCAAGGGCATCAGCGCCATTCCGCAGAGCACGCTCGGCTACGAGCGCCGCTTCAACTGGGCGTTCCAGATCGACCGCGAGGACGAGTTCGTGGCGGCCGTGCTGGCGGGCCAGCCGGAGCCGCCGAAGTACTTCGCGGTGATGAAGCGGATAAACCGCGACGGCCCGGCCATCCTGAACGGCTTCGGCCGGCCCGAGCGTCGCGACGCGGCGGGGCTCGCGGCGGCTCTGGCCTCCGGGGCGATCGTGATCGATCTCCGGCCCGCGCGCGAGTTCGCCGTCGCTCACGTGCCGGGCACCCTCAGCATCCCGCTCGATGGCGGCTTCGCGAATTGGGCGGGCTGGCTCGTGCCGTACACCACGGATATCTACCTCGTGGCCGACGCCGGCGGGCCGCGGACGATTGACGCCGCCGTCCGAGAGCTTGCCCTGATCGGCCTCGACCGCGTAGCCGGCTGGTTCGAGGCGGGTGCCATCGACGACTGGGCGGCCGCCGGCCGCGGCCTGGGATCGGTGCCGCAGGTCACGGCCGCCGACCTGAAAGAGGCGCTCGCGCACGACGCCGTCACGCTCGTCGACGTGCGCAACCGGAACGAGTGGACGGACGGACACATTCCCGGCGCGCGCCACATCCCGCTCGGCTACCTCGCCGATCGGCTCGGCGAGATTCCGCGCGCGCGGCCCATTGTCGTCCAGTGCGCCTCGGGCGTGCGGTCGGCGATCGGCGCCAGCCTGCTCAGGGCGCGAGGCGTGGATCGCGTCGCCAACCTGACGGGCGGCATCACGGCGTGGCGCAAGGCGGGCCTGCCGACGGAGGTCAGTGCCTAAGGAACGCACGACGCCCGAAGCCGCCGCCCAGGCGTACGGCGTCGGCCGGATCGTCCGGCACATGTTCGTGTGCACGGGACCCGACTGCACGACGCCCGAGGCCGGCGCGGTCACGTGGGACTACGTCAAGCGCCGGATGAAGGAACTGAACATCGCCGGCCCGGACGGCCCGGCGTACCGGACGCGGTGCGCCTGCTTCCGGATCTGCACCGGCGGCCCGATTTCCGTCGTGTACCCGGAAGGGGCGTGGTACCGGAATGTGACGCCGGAGAACGCCGAGCGCATCATTCAGGAACACGTGATCGGCGGCCGGATTGTCGAGGACCTCTGCTTTGCCCGAAACGCGCTGTTTCTTCCCGTGGTGGAACCAGATAAGGTCTAATCCCAGGAGTCTATGAACAAGTCGCACGTCGTCAAAGCCTGGGGCCTGATCCTCCAGGGCTACCGGCCGAACCTGTCGATTGAAATCACACGCGAGTGCCCGCTTCGGTGTCCCGGCTGCTACGCCTACGGCGACACCCACCTCGGCGGCGACGTCGTCCTGCGCGAGCTGGCGGATTACAAGGGTCAGGAACTCATCAATGGCGTGCTCGATCTGGTGCGGCGGCACCGGCCCGTGCATCTCTCGATCGTGGGGGGCGAGCCGCTCGTGCGGTTTCGCGAGCTGGAGGTGCTCCTGCCCGAGCTCACCGGCATGGGCATCTACACGCAGGTCGTCACGAGCGCCGTGCGTCCGATTCCGGAGAGCTGGGCGACGTTGGACAAGCTGCAGGTCTGCGTGTCGGTCGACGGCCTCCAGCCCGAGCACGACGTGCGCCGGACGCCGGCGACCTACGATCGGATTCTGAAGCACATCCGCGGCCAGCGCGTCACGATCCACTGCACGATCACGCGGCAGCAGACGCGCGCGGGCTACCTCACGGAATTCACGGAGTTCTGGGCGAAGCTGCCTGACGTCAGGCGCATCTGGTTCAGTCTGTACACGCCGCAGAAGGGCGAGCGGTCGGCCGAGATGCTCGGGCCGGAGGATCGCGCGCGCGTGGTGGCGGAGATGACGGGGCTGGCCCGACGCGAGCCCAAGCTTGGCGACATGCGCCCGGAGATCATCGAGGGGTACCTGCGGCCGCCGCAGACGCCCGACGAGTGCATCTTTGCGAAGACGACGGCCTGCGTGTCGTCTGATTTGAAGCGGGCGATCACGCCCTGCCAGTTCGGCGGGGATCCGGACTGCACGCAGTGCGGCTGCATCGCGTCGGTGGCGCTCGACGCGCTGGGCCGCCGGCGGCTGGGCGGGGCCGTGCCGCTCAAGGCCATCTTCGCGACGTCGCTCCGCGTGGGCGACGGCGTCCGGTACCTGCGGCGGAACGGGCACGCGGACGAGACCTCGGAGGTCCTTTCCGGATCGGCGCGCTAGCCGCTCGCGGGGCGGGGGCGGGCCGGAGCGGTCGTGATACCCTCAGGAGCTTGCGCGCCCGTAGCTCAGTTGGATAGAGCGCCGGGCTTCGAACCCGTAGGTCGGGGGTTCAAGTCCCTCCGGGCGCGCCAAAGATTATTCGGGGGGCTTTGCCCCGCCGAACCCCCCTACTGGCTCGCTCGCGGGGGCCCTTCGCCCCGCTCCGCTCGCCAGGCGCGCTCGCTGACGCTCGCGCGGTCCGGGGACGAGGGCTTTGGAATTGATCGGTGTGCGCCCGTAGCTCAATTGGATAGAGCGTTGGCCTCCGGAGCCAAAGGTTACAGGTTCGAGTCCTGTCGGGCGCGCTTACCTCCAGCCGCTGGTGCGACTGGCGGGACCGTTGGCCAGTCGGTTCTCGTGGCTTGAAGTTCTGAGTTCGAAGTTCTAAGTTTGAAGTTCCGGCCGGGCTCCGCCTGGCCATTCGTGGGCCCGTAGCTCAACTGGCAGAGCAGCAGACTCTTAATCTGTTGGTTCTCGGTTCGACTCCGAGCGGGCTCACCAGTCCAACGACAATTAATTCAACGACTTGGCGGGAGAGCGTTCTTCCGGCGTGTCAGAGGGACGCGAGGTTTGTGCTAATGGTGTGCTAATCGCGTCTTCCATGCGCGCCAGCGCGCGCTCGAGGCGGACCGGCGTGCTGGCGAGGTACCGGCTGGTTGTCGTGATGTTCGCGTGGCCGAGGAAGTCCCGCACGTCGTGCTGCTCGGCTCCGGACTCGAGCAAGCGGCAGGCGAATTCGCGGCGAAGATCGTGAAACCGCAGCCCGTCGATGCCTGCGCGTCGGCACGTCGCATTCCACGCTGTCTTGGCTGAGTCGATCCGTTCGCCTACTTCGTTACCAAACACGTACGCTGTTCCGGGAAGATCCTTGCCATCTGGCGCATGCTGCCGCATCGCCAGCTCGGCGCGCAGCCTCGGACCGACAGGAATCATCCGCGATTGGTTCGTCTTGGTCTTCGCCGCGGGCAACGCGATCCACCGTGGCTGATCGTTCTCGTCGCGTCGAACCTGTGACCACTGCAGCGACAGCAGCTCTCCACGCCGGCAGCCGGTTGAGAGCGCCGCGACGATCAGCGCTCGCAAGTGGGGGCCGGCATGCGTGAGCAAAGCTGCCTCCTCACCAGGCAACAACCGCCGTTGCCGCGGGATTTCGGCGCGCGTCTCGAGCTTGACGACCGACACGCCGCCACGCTGGAACGGAGTGTGCTCGATGAAGCCTTGAGCGATGGCCCAGTTGAAGAAATGGCGCAGGCGTGCCAGCAGCCGATTGCAGCCGATCGTCCCGTGCGGTCGGCGTGCTTCTCGAATGGCTTCGACGTCGGCTCTCGTGATCGCGTCGATTGGTTTGGCTTCGCACTTGACGGTGGCGCCGTTCGCGGCGGGCACCTCGGTTCGCCGAAGGGTGTTCAGGTGATACTCAGCCTGCACTGCGGATGCCGGTCGCAAGTACCTGCCGTTCCACCGGACCGTTCCCGTCTTGTCCACGGCCTTGCCGACATAAACGACCAGGTAGCGGTCTGCTACGTCGCCGAATGTGAAGTGAACACCGGTAGCCGGTGCGACCGAGCCCGGAGTCCTGAATGTTCCGGCCCTCAGCTCGGTTCGCAACCGATCACGCCACTGGGTAGCCTCGAGCCTGGTTCTCGGCGGCGGTTCACCTCGGTCTCGCGCGATGACGTCGAGCGAGTATCGATATTGATGTCCATCCCGGTGGTAACTGAAATGCCAGGGATGCTTGCATTTCAGCCATCGTCGCCGACCGCATGCGCATCGCTTGCGAATGCCGTCGTCAGTCCGTCTTGGCATTGACTGTCCCTTCTCCGGGGACTGAGGTGCTACTCGCGGCGCGACGCATCCCCGTTCGGCGTCGAGCTCGCTTCCAGCCAGGCGTCAACCCATTCGAGCCTGAATCTCAAGCATCGTCTGCCGCCAACGCGCGCCGCGCGAATACGACCGCGTCGGGCTTCTCGTTTGATCGTCGCTTCCGATACCGCGGCTCGTGCTGCGGCACGTCGAACAGTCAACCAGACGTGTTCAGTATGCATAGCATCGTCCTCAGGCAGTTGGGTACATGAATCTGCGCATGTGCGAGGCGCGACTGCCGTCAGCCGCATCAAGCAGATTCCCCGGCCATCGCGCAAGTGGCCGAAACACGGGCAGCGTCGAGGCCGCGGTCAAGGCCGAAGCCGCGGCAGCGGGCGGAGCGAAGCGACGAGCCTTGACGGCGGCCGAGCGCAGCCCGAGAATCGACCGCGCGATGGCCGGCAGTTGAGCACGCAGCCGGTCGGAATGGAGTCGCGACCCTAGCGCGGTCCGTGGCACGCCTGGGCACAGGGGAGAGCGACCCCCCGGCCTGGCGCAGCCGGGCGCCTGGGGGTCGCTCTCCCCTCGGCCTAGGTTCTCGACGCGGCGACGGGCGGCACAATGCGCCGCCCAGCCAGTCCGTCGGGCCCGCGGTTTCGTTCGGCATCTGCGTCACCAGAGATGTCTGCCTGGGCCATCGGACGGGCGCCGGCAGCGCCGTACCCCTAGCCACCGTGCCCGCCACCGTGATCGGACGGTGGCGCGTCAGCTCACACCCGCGCGCGTGCCAAAGCGGTCGTACGAGAACGGCAAGTGTTCGGTCAGCAGCGCGCCGCGCCCCTCGCGAATCGCGTCCAGAAAGCCAGCCGAGCCGCGGTCCGGCAGCACGCCGTCACCATGCCGCTTCCAACGGAGGAACAGGACCTCGAACTGATGGCCCTCGAACTGCTCGCGGGTCTTCCGGAAGGCTCGCAGGTCGTCGACGGTAAGGTCACGGAGGTCGCTCCGCTCGATCTGGTCGCGCCGCGCGAAGTACGCCCGAAGCGCGTGGCACTCGCCCGCCGGCCGGAGCCGTCCAACGGCCGCGACGACCCGCTCGAGCGCCGGGCCGCAGGCCGGCAGACCGGGGATGTGGCGGGGCGCGACGGCGACCAGGCGCCAATGCGGCAGGTGGCTCAACAGCCGGACATGATCGTGGACGAACTGCTCGAAGGCGTCGCCCGACACGTCGGTCACGAGCCAGACGAATGACACCACTGGTGGGTCCTCCTGGACGACGATCGGGAGCTTGTTGAGGAAGTACCGGGTCGTCGCGGGCGTCCCGCATCCCGGGTCGACGTAGATACGCTGGGGCAGGTCGAGCGGCGGTACGCCGAAGCGGGCCGTGAACAAGGCGACCTTGTCCTCCTCGGTGGCGAGCCAGTCACGGTCCTGGCGGGCGAGCACGTAGTCGAGAACCATGAGCTTGCGCGCGATGAGCGCGGCGCTGGCGGTCCGTCGGTTGCGGTTGTCCGGTTGCGCGATGGCGTCGTAGATGGCCGAGGCGTGCAGGTGGTAGACGTGGCCCCGGTCGCGGCGGAAGTCCAACCGACTGGCCAGCTTCCGCGCCACGAGGCGGTCGAGGAAGTCGCGGACTCCGGCGCCGTACCTGAGGCCGGCGAAGGCCATGTACTGCCGGCGCAGACAGAAGCCTCCGTGGAGCGCGACGGTCACCAGGAACCGCGTCTGACGCTCGCTGAACCCGAGCAAGGCGAGGGCGCGGACGCGGTCGTCGAGGGTCATGACAGTCGCGTCAGATGGCGCGGGTCGAGTGGCGTCCCGCCCGTCCGTGCCTGGGATCCGCCCGCCCGATAGCAGGCGAAGCCTGCCCGGGCTTTGCCGCTGATCTGGCCGCGTGAGTAGTGCTCCGTGACGATCTCGACGTCGCGATGGTCGGCGCGCCCATCTGCGGATTCGTATTCGATGCGGAGGTCGGGCAGCTCGAGATGCCCGCGCACGATGTGCAGGTCATGGGCTTCGGCGAACGCGCGCCGATCGGACTCGAGCGTCGCGTCATCGGGACGGTCGTCGCGATTCAGGAACCGCTGGTACTCGCGTTTCAGCTCGTAGTCGAGGACCACCCGCGTCACCCGACCGCCCTCGGCTTCGATGCGCGCTTCTTCCTCTTGGAAGGCTCGATACACCCGGGCGTCGTGCGCGAGCTCGCGCGGCTTCACCACGCCGGCGTAGAAGGCCTGGTCGGGGCCGTCGCGATCGGGAGTCCGGCTGGCCTCCAGCACCGACTTGCCTTCGGCCGTCAACGCCGCGATCCGTTCGGACCCGCTGATGTCGGTCAGGGTCTCGCAGGTGACCAACCCGTCGTCCAAGAGTCGGCGCAGGCCGGCGGGCTCGTCGAGGTCTTCGACCGGCACGACTCTGAACGCGCCGATGGTGACCAGGTTGCGCATGTCGGATTCGTCCAGCAGGTGCGCGCGCTCGCGTCCCTCGATGCGTTCACGCGTTTCGCCGCGCGGCAGGCTCAAGTGTCGGCCGAACACGTCGTTGTCTGGAACGTGGCTGAGAGGCTGGTCTCGCACCCGACGCTCGGGCTCGCGGTCGAGGTGCTGGTCTCGTGCGTCGTCGCGCAGGCCTCTGGACACTTCAAGGCGCCCCAACCCCGGGACGATATCGAGGCCGGTCCCGCGGCGTCGGTCACCTATGTGACAGTGTCACCGCACTGGCATTGGGAAGGCGATGCGGCCTCGCGCGATGGCGCCCTTTTCGGGCGGAAGGTCAGCGGTGGTGGGCCAGGCGTTCCTTGAGAAGCTGAATCGCCTTGGAGGTTCCCGGGATGAACCGCTGGCGTTCGAGGAACGCAGCCATCGAAGGTGGCTCCGCGCCGCCTGTCCGGCCAGCCGCAGTAAGCAAAGGGCCCAGCGTGCGGTGGTCGCCGACGGCGAAAGAATCCTCGAGCCGCGCACCACACTCGCGCGCGATCCTGATCGCGCGAAGGACGCGGACCAGACGACACGTCTGTCTCGCGCTGATGCGAAGCTGGTGGCAGACGTCCTTGAACACGCCAAGGCTGACGTGGCCACAGCGCGCCAAGTCCGTTCGGGTCCGCGGGTCGGTCCCTGAGCCCAGTCCGGCTTCAACCAGAGTTACCCAGCGTTCGGCTGCGTTCATTGGTGCAGGCGTGGGTAGCGGAGGCCGAGACAGAGACACGGCTCTGACGGCATCCTGCAGCTGCCTAGGAGCTTGCTGAAAAACGCCGTGTAACGAGGGATCGACACAGAGTCGATCCCGTACTACCATCCACGCCATGCGTGGAGATGACCGCCAACCCGACTCGATGTTCAGTTACGTGTCGCCC
>Ga0187892_10001520_pt1 | contig 52506 bp, 49 predicted proteins | sample MA1701073metaG_FD_139345 | JGI IMG/M metagenome (GOLD analysis project Ga0187892, IMG submission 139345) | Bio-ooze microbial communities from a basaltic lava cave in the Kipuka Kanohina Cave System on the Island of Hawaii, USA - MA170107-3 metaG ...
ATGCTGGAAAATCCACTCACGGGTGAGCCTCCTGTGTGCGGTGGTGTCGAACCTTGCTCGGTCTCGACCCTACCCTACGCCAGGGGGCTCATCCGCTCTCAACTCCAATTTGGACAAGAGTGATGGCGGTATTATACACGCCGTGAACGAGGGGGTTTGGCCCGAGGGCCGCCCGGCGGGCTTCTGGATCCGCGCCGTCGCGTTGCTGCTCGACTTCATCCTCTTCGCGCTCGTGCAGCTCTCCCTCACCTTCATCGGCGAGCGGTTGGGGGGCGAGGGCGTGGAGCGGGCGTCGGCCTTCCACACCATGGTCGGCCTGTTCACCGGCGCCTTCACCGCCCTCTACACGACCGTGCTGCACGCTCTCGGCGGCCAGACGCTCGGCAAGATGCTGCTCGGCGTGCGCGTGGTCGGGGCCGACGGCGCGCCGCTGACGGTGGGGGCTGCGCTGCTCCGTTGGCTCGCCTATTTCGCGTCGGCCCTGCCCGTGGGCCTGGGCTTCGTGATGGCTGGGCTCCGTCGTGACAAGCGCGCGCTTCACGATCTCGTGGCGGGCAGCCGCGTCGAGCGCGGGCCTGCCCGCGTGCCGCGGGTGGACGGCGCGTTCGGCCCGTCCACGCCGTGAGGCTTGGCGTGATTCCCACCCTGCCGCTGCGGGCGCGCAACCGCCTGGCCGAGACCATCCTGAGCGCGCTGGCCGACGCCGAGGCGCGGGGCACCCTGGAGGCCCTGGCCAGCGGCGCCGCGCCCGGCGACTGGGCCGAACCCGCGGATGGCGCCGACGCCTCGCTGCTCCGGCTCCGCGCCCGTCGCGCCGCCGAGGCGCTCCGGGACCGACCGGTGATCGCGGCCTCGACACGCGCGGCCGTGCTGGAAGCGGCGGCGCTCCTCTTCGACGCCGGGCTCGGCTTCGAGGTCCACGAGCTGCTCGAGCCTCACTGGGCGCGGGCCGACGGCGACGAGCGCGAGACGCTGCAGGGGTTGATCCAGATCGCGGTCGGCTACCAACACCTGGCCAATGGCAACACGCGCGGAGCACGGGCGCTGCTCGACGAGGGGAGCGCGCGACTGGCCGGCCGGCGCCTCGACGACCTCGACCTCGAGCCCTTCCGGACCGCCGTCGTCGCATCTGCGGCGCGGCTGCCCGATCTTCCACCGGAGGCGATTCCGTGCTTCCCCCGCCGCGGCGGCGGGCCCAACGGGGCGTCCTCGGGCGGGCACGAGGCGGCCTGATGGATCTCGGCCTGGCCGGCAAAGCGGTGCTGGTCACCGGAGCCAGTCGCGGCATCGGCCGCGCCGTCGCGCTGGCCCTGGCCGAGGAGGGCGCGCGCGTGGCCATCTGCGCCCGGAGCGCGGAGACTCTGGCGGGAGCCGCCGCCGAGATCCGGCGGCGGACGAATCGCGAGGTGGCGACGATCGCCGTCGATCTCTCGGAGCTCGATGGCGTCACCCGGGCGGTGGACGCGGCGCTGGGCCGGCTGGGCGCCATCGACGTCCTGGTCAACAACGCGGGAGCGATCCGCGGCGGCGACTTTCTCAAGATCCCGGACGAGCAGTGGATCACCGACTGGAGCCTCAAGCTCCTGGGCTACGTCCGTATGTGCCGCGCCGCGTTCCCGGTGATGCAATCGCAGGGCGGTGGGCGGATCTGCAACATCGTGGGCGCCGCTGCGCGCAACCCCACGGCGACATATCTCGTCGGCGGAGCGGCCAACGCCGCTCTCGTGAACTTCACGAAGGGCCTAGCCGACCTCGGCGCGGCGTCCAACATCCTGGTGACCGCGGTGTCCCCGGCGGCCACGCGAACGGAGCGCTGGGAGAGCCTGATGGCGCAGCAAGCGGCGGCCGCCAGCCGGCCCGTCGAGGACTTCCGCCGCGACGTCGAGAAGAACTATCCGTTGGGAAGGATCGCCAGTCCCGAGGACGTGGCCAACCTCGTCTGCTTCCTGGTGTCGGAGCGCGCCGGGTTCCTCACCGGCATCTGCGTGACCGTGGACGGCGGGGCCAGCCGCGGAGTGTACCTCTGAGCGCGCGCGGTCGGTTGGCTAGTTTCTACACACGGGGCGGCGTAGCAGCGACCTTGACAGGCGTTCCCTCCTGTCACTACTCTGAAGCCACGTGTCGGGGGAGGGTGTGAACGTCCCATTGGGCGCCGCTTCGTCGAGGGCAGGAGGTTCGCGCGATGCCCGCAAAGCTCTTCGTCGGTAACCTCTCGTTCCAGGCCACGGAGGAGGACCTCCGCGAGCTGTTCGCGCAGGCCGGTACGGTGGAAACGGTCCGGATCATCACGGATCAATTCACCGGCCGTCCCCGCGGCTTCGGCTTCGTGGAGATGGCAACGAAGGAGGAGGCCACCAAGGCGATCGAGATGCTGAACGGCCGGCTCTTCCGCGACCGCAACCTCGTTGTCGATGAGGCGCGCCCGCAGCCCCAGCGCGGGCCCGGCGGCGGCGACCGAGGCGGGCGGGGACCCCGTCCGGGCGGCGGTCCCGGAGGCGGGGGAGGTTCGTGGCGTCGCTGACCTTGTCGGCTGCGTGAGCGGCTGAAGACCCGGGGAAGCAGATCGTTCCCCGGGTTTCTTCGGCCACTGGAGGCTCAACACATGACGAGAGCATCCCGGCCCATCATTAGGAAGGGCGTGCCGGCGCCGGCCATGGCCGGCCGTCTGGGCCCGAGCATCGACCAGCGGCGCGGAGTGGACTACCGCGACTTGCAGGCAGCAGACCTCGTGAACCGCTGCGCCAATCCCGCGCTGCCGTTCGGCTGGACCCTCAACCCGTATCGCGGCTGTGAGATGGGCTGCCACTACTGCTTCGCGCGCTACACCCACGAGTTCCTGGGGTTCACTGATCCCCTCAGCTTCGAGAGGACGATCTACGTCAAGCGCACGGATTCCGGGACGCTGCTGGCCGGCCTCCGCCGGGCGCGGCGGAGCGGGATGCTGGTGGCGATGGGAACGGCGACCGACCCCTATCAGCCGGCGGAGGTGACGTACCGCATCGCCCGCGCGGTGCTGGAGGCGGCGCGCCAGGTGCCGGGTCTGAGGCTCGGAATCACGACCAAGTCGGCGCTGGTCGCGCGCGACGTGGACCTGCTGAGCGAGATCGCCGGGCGTTCCGAGGTGACGGTGAACTTCTCGGTCACCACGTTGGATGCGACCCTGGCCCGGCGACTCGAGCCTCGCGCGCCACGGCCCGACCGGCGGCTTGACGCGCTCCGCACGCTGGCCGCGGCCGGCGTCGTGACCCGGCTGTTCATCATGCCGATCCTGCCCATGATCACCGACGGTGCCGACAACCTCCGTGGGGTGCTGGCCGCGGCCCGGGAGGCCGGCGCCGCCGGTGCCGAGTCCAACGTCCTCTTCCTGAAGTTAGGGACGCGAGAGACGTTCTTCGGGTTCCTCCGTGGCGAGTTTCCCCGCCTGGTCGGAGCCTACGAGCGTCTCTACGCAGGGTCCGCCTACGCGTCCCGCGGCTATGTGGAAAGGCTCGAGGCCCGGGTGGCGGCGTTGGCCGGCGAGGTCGGCCTGCCCTGGCGCCGTCGCGCCGACCGCCCGAGCGGCCGACGGACCCAGCAGCTGAGCTTGGCGTGGTGAGAGAACCGCGCGGGAGACCAACATGCTGAGCAGCTTCGATGCGGTCTTCTACACGCTCGCATTCATCGTGCCGGGCTTCTTGTGTGACTCCGTGCTCAACGTCATGGTCCGCCGGAAGACACTAGCCTATGAAAGGTCGCTGCTTCGGTTCCTGGCCTTGAGCTGCGTCAACTACGCCATCTGGTCATGGTTGATCATTCTCATCGTCAAGAGCTCCTTCTTCGTAGGCCGCCCTCTTCTGGAGGCCCTGGGTTGGGGCCTCATAATTCTGGTGTCGCCGGTCGTGCTCGGTGTCGTCCTTGGCGCGCTGAGCCAGCGCAATACCATACGGACTCTGCTCGAGCGGTACGGCGTTTACACTGTTCACCCGATTCCCACGGCGTGGGACTACTTCTTCAGTACGACTGGGCCGGTGTGGGTGTTGGTCACGCTCAGAGAAGGCCACCGCGTAGCCGGCAGATTCGGCACACGTCCTTTGCGTCGTCCGAGCCCCAGGAGCGTGACCTATACATCGAAAGCGTGTTTCGAGTCCAGGAGCACGGACCTTGGACGGAAGCCCCGATGAATGCGGGCGTTTGGATTCCCGGCTCCGAGATCAAACACATCGAATTCTGGAGGTTCAGGTAAGATAGCGACGATGAGTGGGGAGGCGCGGATGGCAGAAGAAAGTACTGGTCGCGTCAGGGAAGGCTACCAGCCACGTGCTGCCGGCGGCAGAGTCACGGAAAGGGGATATCAGCCGGCCGGGCCGACGCAGGGATCAGAAACCGCTACGCCGCCGTCTGGGGGTTCTAATGTTCAGCCCCCACCGGCCGACAGCAAGCCACCAAAGTAACCCCCCTTCGGTCCCAGTCAGAAGAGCGTGAGCTGCGGCGAAACGTCCGTCTCCTCGGCGGGCGGACGCAAGCCGTCGTGCTCGACAAACGGACGGAATCGCTCCCAGATTTCCTGCACCTTGGCCTGGTAGTAGTCCGTGTTCTCGTCCGGCCGCTCCGGATCCCAGGCGCTCAGCAGGCGGGCGCACTCGTTGACCACCACCGCCGCCCCGCGGCCGGCGACGTAGTAAGAGATCTGGTCCCCGGGCTGCCAGGCCCGCCCGGCCGCCGCGGCCAGCTCGTAGGCGGCCGACGCATTTCGGAATCCGGTCTGGACCTTCTCGCGATAGGCCGGGAGCGTCTCGCCCAACGTCTCCGTGCGCGCGAAGAGTCGGGGCGCCACGCGGCGGGCGGCAAAGTCGCCCATCCAGCGGCCCACGACCGCCTTGACGTCCGCTCCCCGGCCGGTCACGAGCAGGCGGACGATCTCTTCGATGAGCAAACGCTGAAAGGGCTCCAGACCCCGCGAGCGAAAGGCCGAGCCCTTGAGGCGGACCCGCCCGCGTTCGTCCAGCAGCGCATACGTCTTGAGCTTGTAGCTCAGCATCGCGGGGTAGCGACCATCCAGCTCGAGCTGGATCTCCGGCGGAGTTCCCGCGGCGATCCGCTCGAGCAAGGCGTCGTCGTCGTCGGCGGCGTGCCCCGGGGGCGGCACGAAGTACACGCCGTCGGTGTCGGCCTCGAGCGGGATCGCGCCCATCGCCTGCAGTCGCTCGATGATCGCGCCCACGACGCTCCGTCCCTCGGCGGTGACGCGGTCGGCCGCGGCAAAGTCGTTCCAGTGCCCGGCCGTGAAGGCCAGGTAGCCGTAGAAGGCATTGATGAGGATCTTGAACGACTGCTGCAGCGCGCCCAGGTGGGCGCGCGCCGTGGGGGGCGCCTCCCGGGCCAGCCGCTTGGCGCCGACGCGGAAGTCACGCAGGTGGCGGAGCAGGTCGAGGAAGATGCCCAGCTCGTCGGTGGCCGGGGCGATGCCCCGAGCCAGCATCAGAGAGGGATAGAGCGACGTGACGTCCACGTGGAGGACCGGCCGGGCCACGCCTTGCTGGAAGATCGCCACCAGGCCGCCGCCCACGCCGGCCCCCGGCCGTGGCTGCGGCACCGCGCGGCGGCGGTGCAGGTATTCGCGGAGCAGCAGAGCGTCGATCTTGGCGGCGGCGCCGCGCAACGTCGTCGACTGGTAGTCGAGGGGCACCACCTGGGCCTGGACGAAGTAAGGGGGCGACAGCGTGGCCGATACGCCGAGCGTCTCGACGACGTCGTCGAGCGCGTAGGCCATGAGCCGATCCGGCGCCTCGTGGAATTGCTGCGTGATGCTTGCCGGGTCCACGTAGGTGCGCTCGGGCGCGGCCACGCCGAGGTGGCGCGCGACTTCTTTGAGGCCGAAAGACGGCAGGTCACGGGCGCCGACGTCGTGGAGCTGGGCCAGCATCCAGGTGTCCACGATGTGACGGCCGGCCACGTCGTAGCGCCGGTAGCCGATGGTGCGTTCGGCGACCGTCAGGCGCGCGGGCCGACCGGCGAGCGCGCTACCGTCCCGTCCCCAGGCCAGCGTAACGCCGTGGCGTCGCGCGCGGGCCTCCAGGTACTCGAGGTCGAACCGGAAGATGTTGTGGCCCTCGATCACGTCGGGGTCTCGCTCCCTCACGAGTCGGACACACTCGAGCAGGAGGTCGCGCTCGTCGAAACGGTCGCCGCGAAGTACGTTTCGGAAGCCCGTGGAGTCGGCCAGGGCGATGGCCACGATGCGGTCCTCGGCTCGGCCGGCGCTGGGGAACTCGAAGCCGTCTCCGGTGACGACTTCGATATCCAGCGCGAGCCGCCGCAGGTCGGCGAAATCGAGGTCGCCGAACGAGGTCCGCCCGCTGAGCAGCAGATACTGGTGCACGGGATCCGGCAAGAAGCGGTAGGGAGCCTCCGGCGCCGTCGGGTGGTGACCTGACTGGTCCCGGCACCGATCGCGTGCGGTCAGGGCGTGGGCCCACGAGCCGAAGCGCGCAAGCCACTGGAGCTCGCCCGCGCCGTCCAGACGGTCGAGCGTGACCAGCCCCGGAGCTCCGGCCACGAGGTCGGCGTCGCCGACGAGGAGGAAGGGCGAGAAGGCGACGGCCTCGACGCGCGTGGCCCCGTCGACTCGGCGCCACAAACGGATGGCCTCGCCGCCCTCGACGAGCCGGTAGGCCACGATGCCAGCGGTGGGGTCGCGCCCGAAGACGAGCGGCGCCCGCTCCAGGGTCAGCAGCGGGTGGCTTCCTCGACCGCGGCGCGGTACTGGGCGAAGTCGACCAAACCCACCAGGACGCGCCCGGTGTCCGGGAAGATGACGGTCGGGATGCCCTGGACACCGTCGTCCATGGCGGCCTTGTAGTCGGCGAGGACCTCGTCACGGCCGAGACCGGCCCGATAATCGGCCACGAACCGCTCGATGTCGACGCCGGCCTCGGTGACGATCTGCACGACCTCCCGGGGGTCGGCGATGTTCAGACTCCGCGTGAAGAACGCCTCGTAAAGGCGCAGGTGGACACGCTCGAACGCCTCCGGGCCCTGGCGCGCCACGCACGTAGCGCCTTCCAGGGCGGGCAGGCTCCAGTGCGGGTAATGGTCGGTATGGGGCCAGGGCGTGAACACGATGCCGTCCTCCGCCGACATGCGAGCGCACCGCCGCCAGCCTTCCTCGCGATATGTTCCCCGGAAGGTCACCGTCGGCTCGGGGACCGGGCGGAGGGGAAAGGTGCGGTGCTCGAGCGCGAGGCCGGTGCCCAGCTCATCGGCGAGCTTGCGGAGGCGGACCGCCGCCGGGTAGCACCAGGGTCAGAGGTAGTCGGAGTAGACGATCGCCCGAACGGGAGTGCCCACGGCCTCGGATTCTACCTGCGCACGGAGGTATGCTCAAAGCCATGCTGCGCGCCGTCGTGTCCGCCCTGGCCGTTTCGCTGCTCGTCACCGGTTGCGCCCGCTCGGTCGTCCGCTTCCCCAACGCCACGCCGGAGACTCCCCGGACCGTGCCCGGCCGGCTCGCGCGCCCGGCCGGCGCCGGTCCGTTTCCGGCGGTGGTGCTGCTGCTCCACGGCTGCCATGGCGTGTCGGCCTCGACCCACGACTGGGCCCGCTGGTTCCGTGATCAGGGGTACGTGGCGCTGGTCGTGGACTCCTGGGCTGCGCGCGGCATCGCCGAGAGTTGCTCGCCCCAGTCGGTCGAGCCGCCCAACACCGAGCGGTTCGACGACACCGTCGGCGCGCTCCGGTTCCTGCACACGCTGCCGTACGTGGACCGACAGCGCGTGGGGGTGATCGGCTGGTCCAACGGCGGGGTGTTCGCGATGGCGGTGGTCAACGGGCCCAGTCACGAGCGGGCCCGGCGGCGCGGCGTGACGCTGCCGGAGCCGGGTTTCCGGGCCGCCGTCGGCGTCTACCCCGGTGGTTGTCACTCGCTGGTGGGGGAACGCGCAGTACAACCGCTGCTCCTGCTGATGGGCGACGCCGACGATTGGACCTCCCCCGGGCCGTGCCGCGAGATGGTCGAGGCGATGCGCGGCCGCGGCGCGGACGTCACGATCGTGCTCTACCCGGGCGCGTTCCACTACTTCGACGTGGAGGGCCAGCCCAGGACGTACCTGGCCGATGTCGCGAACCGGAACAAGCCGGGCGAATGCTGCGGCGCGACGGTCGCTTACGATGACCGCGCCGCCGCCGATGCCCGGCGCCGCGTGGCCGAGTTCTTCGGCTATCATCTCAGCGCCCGCTGACAAATCGGAGGGGGCCTCGACGGCCCCCTCCGAGACCTCCCCCAGGACGGGATTGCGCCGGCAAAGCCGGCGCTCGATCCGGCGGTCACACATACGGCGCCGGCGGGGCACGGGCCGGGCGCGAGCTCGAAGGCCGTGCCGGATGCAAAGGGGCCACGATGGATTTGGGACTCAAGGGCAGGGTGGCGCTGGTGACGGCGGCCAGCAAGGGGATGGGACGGGCCTGCGCACTCGGTCTGGCCGCCGAGGGCGCGCGCGTCATGATGTGCGCCCGCACTCAAACGGATCTTCGCGCCGCGGCCGACGAGATCCGGACGCACACGGGCGCCGAGGTCGAGGCCATGGTCGCCGACGTCACCAAGGCCGAGAGCGTCACGGCCCTGGTGGCCCGGACCCGCGAGGCCTTCGGCGGCGTCGACATCCTGGTGGCCAACTGCGGCGGTCCCCCGCGGGGCGGCCTGTGGGAGTTGCGCGACGAGCAATGGTATGGCGCCTTCGAGGTGTCGGTGCTCTCGGTCGTGCGGCTCATCCGCGAGGTGGTGCCGTCGATGCGGGAGCGGAAGTGGGGCCGCGTCCTGACCATTCAGTCGGTGTCGGTCAAGCAGCCGGTGGATGGCCTCCTGCTGTCCAACGCGGTCCGGCCCGGCGTGGCCGGGCTGGTCAAGACGCTGGCGCCCGAGCTGGGCCAGGACAACATCACCATCAACGTCGTGTGCCCCGGGCGGATCATGACCGACCGCTTCCTGGGCGGCGCCCGGCAGGCGGGACTTCCGACCGAACAGTACGTGGCCCGGAGCAGCGCCGAGATCCCGCTGCGCCGCATCGGCACGCCGGAGGAGTTCGCCAACGTCATCGTGTTCCTGGCGTCGGAGCGGGCCTCCTACGTGACGGGCGTCGCCCTCCAGGTTGACGGCGGGCTGGTGCGCGGCATCCTCTAGCGGGCTGCCGGTGTTCGTCGGGTTGCGCGGCGCCCTCTCCCGCTTTTACGCCAACGACGGGTTCTTTCTCGCCGCGGGACTGGCCTTCGTCTTTCTCATCTGCGTGATCCCGGCCGCCCTGTTGGGCGTCTCCGTGCTGGGCTTCGTGCTCTCTACCGAGCAGGCGGCCGAGGAAGTGGTGGGCCAGCTTGCCCGGAATTTCCCCGTCTACCGGCTGGAGATCTCGCTGGGCATGCTGAGGATCGTCAATACGCGCAACGTGTCGGGCCTGGTGGGCACCGCCGTCCTGCTGTTCTTCTCCACGTCGCTCTTCGGGGCCACCCGGCTCGTGATGCACCGGATGCTCGGCATCCGCGGAACGCACAACCCGTTCCGCAACCTGATGGTCGACGCCGCCATGGCCCTGCTGCTGGGCCCGCTGCTCCTCGTCGCGGCCGCGGTCACCTGGAGCGTCCGGTGGGTCGAGCAGCTCGTGCGGGCGCCGGGCGGCTGGATCGACAACGTCAGCCTGGGCCTCAGCCTGGGACTCTCGGTGGCCATGTTCTTCCTGGGCTACCGTTATGTCGCGGCCCGGCGGGTGCGAACGGGTGCGGCCCTGACCGGGGCCGTTCTGGCCAGCCTGCTCTGGGAAGGCGCCAAGCAATTGTTCCGGCTCTACGTCCGCCGGTTCGGACTTTACGACCAGATCTATGGGCCCCTCAGCGTGCTCGTGGTGTTCGTCATGTTCGTCTACTACTCGGCGGTGGTCTTCGTCTTCGGCGCCGCCTACGTCGCCGCACTGGACGCGCGCCGCCGCTAAGAACTCGGAGGGGGCCAGTCGCGAGCGTTTAGCGCCGGCTCTCCCGCGGCGACGGTGGTCGCACCCCGCGCGAAAGGGGAGGTTTGGAGGGGACTGTGGTCGCACCCCGCGCGAAAGGGGAGGTTTGAAGGGGACTGTGGTCGCACCCCGCGCGAAAGGGGAGGTTTGGAGGGGGCGGCCGCTGCCCCCTCCAACTTCATGGTATTGTCTCGGGCGTTTCCGAACTCGATGGCCCGGGGGGCGGGCATGGTCCTCAAGGACAAGGTGGCGGTGGTGACCGGAGCCGGCCGCGGGATCGGCCGAGAGATCGCGGTGCTCATGGCGCGGCTGGGCGCACTCGTCGTCGTCAACGACTACGGGGGCTCCGAGGTCGGCCAGGGGACCTCCCAGGTACCGGCCGACGAGGTCGTGGGGGAGATCAAGTCGGCCGGCGGACGGGCGGTGGCTAACTACGATTCGGTGGCCACGATGGCCGGCGCCCAGCGTATCGTGAAGACGGCCATCGACGCTTTCCGCCACGTCGACATCGTCGTCAACAACGCCGGCATCCTCCGCGACCGCATGATCTTCAACATGACCGAGGAGGAATGGGACGCCGTCATCGACACACACCTCAAGGGCACGTTCGCCGTCACCCGGGCGGCCGCCCCGTACATGAAGGAGCAGCGCTCCGGGCGGTTCATCAACATGACGTCGACCTCGGGCTTGGTCGGCAACATCGGTCAGGCCAACTACGCCGCCGCCAAGCTGGGAATCGTGGGGCTGACCAAGGTCGTTGCCCTCGACATGGCCCGCTACAACGTGACCGCCAACTGCATCTCGCCGTTCGCCTGGACCCGTATGATCGGAACCATCCCCACGGAGACCGAGGCCCAGCAGGCCCGGGTGGAGAAGATCAAGCGGCTCTCGCCGGCGCACATCGCGCCGCTGGCGGCGTTCCTGGCCTCTGATCTCGCCAAGGAGATCACCGGCCAGGTCTTCGGCGTCCGCGGCAAGGAGATCATGCTCTTCGGCCACATGCGGCCGGTGATGCGCGTGCACCACGCCGAGGGCTGGACGGTGGAGCGGCTGGCCGAGATGTTCCCCGGCACGCTTCAGCATCACGTGGTTCCCCTGGAGACCTCCGCCCAATACTTCAACTACGACCCGCTCGTCTAGGCCGTCTGTACTAGAAAGTGCCCGGCCCGCTGCCCGGAAGTTCACGGGCGGCCTGCGTTTGTACTTTTCACACCGCTCCCTGTGAAATTCTCTTCCACGTTCCCGGCAAGCCGTGACAGAATTCCTGAGACGACGTAGGAAAAGGATTTCATACGGGACACCTGCGGATCCTCGCCCTCGTCACGCTTGTCGTCGTCGCCGGATGCGGCAGTGGGCGCATCGTCGTGCCGGTGGCGATCGAGCCCGCTTCTCTGGTGCGGCCGGGCGACCCCCGCCAGCTCAGCACTCACGAGAAAGCCGTGCGGGGCATCGCCGCCATCCTCGTTCAGGATCTGGAGCTGCCGGTGCCCGAGCATGTCACCGTCTACGTCTACGGCTCCCGCCGGGTGTTCGAGCGCGGTCTCGTCCACGACGCCCACGTCTCTCCTGTCCGCGCGGCCGAGCTGAGCGATTTCGCCATCGGCGTGGGCAAGTGGCGCCAGCTGCTGCTCAATGCCGAAGGCGCCGAGCAGCACGATCGCGAGTGGCTCCGGCTCATCGCCCACGAGTTGGCCCACGTGTGCCAGATCGAGCTGGCCCAGGGCGAGGGCCGGGCCGACCAATGGCTGGCCGAAGGCATGGCGGAGTGGGTGGCCTTCACGGTGCTGGAGCGCCTTGCTCTCGACACCGTGGCCAGCCGACGGGTCGCCGCGCGGCTCGGCGTGCGCAGCCACGCAACGCTGCAGGCCGCGCGCCTGGACCTCGAATCGCTGGGCTCGCCGCGGGGCTTCACGCTCCGGCACCGACGCGAGGGGTCGCTGTCGACCTATCAGCTGGTCTTCCTGATGGCCGACTATCTGATCCAGCGCGAGGGGCTGCCCCGGGTAGTGGACTACTTCCGTGCGTTCGCCCAGAGTCAGGATCGGCGGCAGAACTTCTCTCGCGTCTTCGGGCAGACCCCCGAGGCGTTCGAGAACGAGATTCTCAGCCACCTGCGCTCCGTTGTCCGCTGACTCGCGCTCGGTTGTCCGCTGACTCCTCCCGCCGTTGATCCCGCGGGCCATCCTGCTCGTTCTGCTGCTCGCCTGTCTTCCGGCCGGGGCCGCCGACCGGCTCCTGGTCAGCGTTGGAGACGTGACCGCCACCGCGGCCGTGCTGTGGGCGCGGGGTGTCTCCGCCGGCGTGGTCGGGGTGGAGTATGGCCCCGCGGCGGACCGCCTGGCCGGCAACGTCACGCTGCGAGTGGCGTCGCGCGAGGACCTCACCGGCAAAGCGCACTTGACCGGCCTTCGGCCCGCGACGCGCTATGCGTACCGTGCGCGCAGCAGGGAGGCCGCAGCCACGGGCGAGTTCGTCACCGCGCCCGCTCCCGACGCGTCGGCCCCCGTGAGGCTCCTCTGGAGCGGCGATCTGGGGAGTGGGCGGTTCTGCCGCCCGGCTGATCGCGGCTATCGGATCTTCAGCGCGATGGCGCGCCGGCGACCCGATTTCTTCCTTTTCGTGGGCGATACCGTCTACGCGGATCACCGCTGCAGCGGCCCCGACGTGGTAGCCGGCGCGGACTTCGTGGCGACCACCCTGGCCGATTTTCGCCGCAAGCACCTCTACAACCGGCAGGACCCGGCGCTGCGCGCGTTCCTGGCCGGGACGTCCGTCTACGCCATCTGGGACGACCACGAGGTGCGCAACAATTTCGCGGGGCCGAGCGAGCCGCTCATGCCGGTGGGCCGCCAAGCGTTCCTCGAGTACTGGCCGATCCTGCCGCCGGGCGAGGAGCCGACGCGGCTCTACCGGGCCTTCCGCTGGGGCCGGCTCCTCGAGGTCTTCATCCTCGACACCCGCCAGTACCGCAGCGCGAACACCGAGCTCGACGGCCCCGCCAAGACGATGCTGGGACCGGCCCAGCGCCGCTGGCTCATCGAGGGCGTGACGGCCTCTACGGCCGTGTGGAAGCTCGTGGTGACCAGCGTTCCCCTGTCGGTGCCCACGGGCCGGACCAACCACGATTCGTGGTCCAACGCCAGCGTGTGGGGCATCCCCGAGGAAAAACCCACGGGCTTCACGGTCGAGCGCGATGCGATTCTCCACGCCTTCCGCGAGCGGGACGTTCGCAACCTCGTCTTCATCGCGGCGGACGTGCACCACGCCGAGGTCATTCGCCTGAGGCCCGCGCCCGGCTTTACGGTCCACGAGTTCATCGCCGGGCCGCTGTCGGCGACACACGGGCGGCCCCGCATCCTCGACATGGCGCTGAACCCCCAGTCCCTTTTCGCGCTCGCCGGCGTCAACAATTTCGGCGAGGTCATCGTGGAACCGGCGCACCTCACCGTACGGATCATCGACGAGGACGGCACCGAGCTGTTCACTCACAAGATCACCCCCCGCTGAGGGAGGCGGCCATGATCGAGCTGACGCTGGAAATGGCGGAGAAAGCGGCCCGGGCGGCCCAAACCACGGCCCGGGCGCTGGGCACACCGATGACGGTGACGATCGTGGACGAAGCGGGGCGCCTCGTGCTGAGCGCGCGGGGCGACGGCACGGGCTTCTTCACACCCGAGACCTCACGAGCCAAGGCGGTCGCGGCGGCGGCGTTCCGGCGGCCGACCGCAGAGCTGGCCGGTCAGGGAGCGAAGGGCTGGGGCTTCTGGCAGGCGATGCCCAGCGTGCTGGCGGGTCAGGCACTGCCGACGCCGGGGGGCTCCCCGCTCGTTCGGGCCGGACGGGTCATCGGCGGCATCGGCTGTGGCGGCGGCACCGGCGAGCAAGATCAGCAGTGCGCCGACGCTGGCGCCGCTGCCCTCAGCGGCTGAGCCGGCGGAGCGCGACAACCGCGCCGGCGAGCCCGAACGCCACCGCGGTGAAGCCGCTCACGACCGCGGCGGTGGTCTCGAGCGCGCCCGGCGCGTAGATCAGCTCGACCGGTCCTGAGCCGCCGTCGAGCTTCACCTCAAGATCCCAGGCCGGTCCTCGGCGCGTCTCGAGGCGCACGCCGTTCCGCTCGGCTCGCCAGAGCGGATAGTGGGTGACGCGAGCCGGCACCCAGGCTCCGTCGCGGCCCTCCAGGGCGATCCGCCACCGGCCCGGACCGACAGGGGAGGGGAGCGTCACCCCGTCGGCCCGCGTGTAGAGTCGGAAGGGACCCATGCGAATCGGCCCCGCGAACACCGGATTGCCCTCCAGAGCGCGCAGCCGCGGAAGATCCTCGTCGAGCGCGACCACCACGGCGACACCGAGCCGCTCGGCCCACCCGTTGAACACGCCGGGATCGAGGACTTCGAGCGCGCGGCCGAACAGCGCGCGGCCGTCGAGCTGCTCGACCAATTGCGTGATGGGTCCTGGCCCCGCCGAGCCGCTATAGACGAGGGCGGCGACCGGCGAGGGATGGGTGAAGGTGCCGTTCACGATCCCGCGTTCGGCGTGGAATGGCGTCAGCGCCGTCACGTGAGTGTGCGGGCGCCACCATTCCGGGCCGTAGACGAGCGGCACGGCCGAGCGCACGTAGAACACCCGCCCCGGCGGAGCCGAGCGCAGTGCCGCCCACAGGTCGCCGAGGCGCAGGCCGCGCTCGACCGTCGCCATCGACGGCCAGTCCCGGGCCGCTGGCCAAAGGGTCAGCGTGCGCCCGGGCACCGCGAGCGCGATCGTCACGGCCACCGCTGTGAGGCCGAGCACCGCCGGCGGCAGGCGGAGACGTTGCGCCAGGCGGCTGAGCAGCGTGGCGCCGGCGGCGCTACCGGCGAGCACGACGGCGAGCCAGCCGCTGTCGGCGAGGCGATTGGCCGGGAGCCAGCGCACGCCGTGCGGCTCGAGCGCCGTGGCGTCGAAGACGACGATCGCCGCCACGGCCCACGGCCAGAGCGCGACCATTCGGTCGGCCGGGGTCCGCGCGAGCGGCCACGCTGCGACGGCGAGGACGACCAGGACGGCCAGGAGGGGATGCGCGAGCGTCTCGAGCGGGGCCAGGCGCCCCCACGCCAGAGCGCGACTGTGCGGCAGGCGCGCGAGCAGCGGCACCGTCCAGAAGGCTGTCAAGGCGGCGGCCAGAAGCAGCGCCACGGCCACGCCGCGCAGTCTCTGGTCGCGGCCAGCCGCCAGGCAGGCCGCGGTCAGCAGCAGCGCGATTCCGGCGGGCGCATGGGCCGGATGAATCACCACGAGGCCGGCGACGATGGGCGCAGCCAGCCAGGGTACGGTGAGCCCGCGCGACGGCGCGGTGTCTTTCAGCCAATCCACGACCGACAGGACGAGGAGCGGCAGCAGGGCCCAGCCCAGACGGGCCGGCAGCATCCCGCGGTGGACGCCGCCCTCCAGGCCGCTGGTCACGCCGGCTGACAGGGTCAGCGCCACGAACGCCCCGGGTAGCGCAAGCCAGCCGTTGCCGGTGAAGCGGGCGAGCGCGGCAAACGTCGTCGCCCCGGGCGCCAGGTACGTGATCCACGCCAGGACCCGGTAGGAGGTGTCGGTGGCGAGTGTGCCGAGCGAGCCCCATGTGAGCAGCGCGCCCAGATAGAAGTAGCCGGGCGGATAGAACTGCAGCTCGGGGTAGCCCGCCCACCAGTCGGGGTTCCAGGCCCACGCTGCGGGCCCGCGCGTGACGAGATGGTGGAGCCGGAAGAGCTGACCCGGGTGGTCGTCGAAGGCTGGCAGTGACGTGCCGAGCGATGCCGCGCCGAACGCGACCCCGTAGGCGAAGAGCAGCAGGAACGGGGCCGAAGACAAGCGCGGCACCGTCCGGATGATACTGCAATTGACTTCGCCGGCGGTTCGTTGTTAAGTGTTCGAAATGTCTTGCTGTCGGTGCAGTACAACTCGGGGCTCAATTCCCCTACCGATGGAGACGCGTTCATGGAGAAGCTGAACGGCCTCAAGTGCCGCGAGTGTGGTCGCGGCTACCCCGCTGCCCCCGTGCACGTCTGCGAATTCTGCTTCGGTCCGCTGGAGGTGGACTACCGGTACGACGCGCTCAAAGGCGTCGTGACCCGGGAGTCCATCACCGCTGGTCCGCCGAGCATGTGGCGGTACCGCGATTTGCTTCCCGTGGAAGGGGAGGCGGCGGTCGGCCATCACGTCGGGTTCACGCCGCTGGTGCGCGCCGCCAACCTGGCCGACGAGCTGGGCTGCCGCGAGGTCTGGATCAAGAACGACTCGGTCTGCCACCCCACGTGGTCGTTCAAGGACCGCGTGGTGTCCGTCGCCGTCACCAAGGCCCGGGAGTTCGGCTTCGACACCGTGGCCTGCGCGTCGACGGGCAATCTCGCCAACTCCGTGGCGGCCCACGCCGCCGAGGCGCGGATGCGCTCCTACATCTTCATCCCCGCCGACCTCGAGCCGGGCAAGGTGATGGCCACCCTCGTGTACAGTCCAACGCTCGTCGCGGTGGAGGGCACCTACGACGAGGTCAACCGTCTCTGCTCGGAGATCGCCGACAAGTACCGCTGGGCCTTCGTGAACGTGAACTTCCGGCCCTTTTACTCCGAGGGTTCGAAGACCTACGGGTTCGAGATCGTCGAGCAGCTCGGCTGGCGCACTCCCGATCACATCGTCGTGCCCTGTGCCGGCGGCTCGCTCATCACCAAGATCTGGAAGGCCGTCAAGGAGATGAAGACGCTGAGGCTGGTCGACGGCCCGGTGCGGACCCGGATGCACGCCGCTCAGGCCCAGGGCTGCGGCCCGATCGTGACGATGATCAAGAACGACACCGACGTGCTGGTGCCGGTGCGACCCCAGACCATCGCCAAGTCGCTGGCCATCGGCAACCCCGCCGACGGCTACTACGCCTACCGCACGGTCAAGGAGTCCGGGGGGTGGGGCGAGCACGTCACCGACGAGGAGATCGTCGAGGGCATGCTGCTGCTGGCCCGGACGGAGGGTATCTTCACCGAAACCGCGGGCGGCGTCACCGTGGCCACGGCCAGGAAGCTCCTCGAGCAGGGCGTGATCCCTCGCGAGGAGTCGGTGGTCATCTGCATCACGGGCAACGGTCTCAAGACCCCCGACGCCCTGTACGACCGCCTGCAGACTCACGTGAAGATCAGGCCGACGCTCTCGGCGTTCGACCGGGCGCTGGCCGACCTCAAGTCGCAAACCGCCGAGGAGGGACGCTGATGCCGGTGACGGTGCGCATTCCGACCCCGCTTCGCTCGATCACCAAGGGCAACGCCGAGGTGAAAGCCGCGGGCGACACGGTGGCCGATCTGGTGGAGGACCTCGAGCGGCAGTTCCCCGGGCTGCGCGAGCGGCTGGTGGATGAGGGCGGGGAGCTCCGGCGCTTCGTCAACATCTATGTGAACGAGGAGGACATCCGGTTCCTCCAGGGCCGGAAGACCGCCCTGAAGGACGGCGACCAGGTCTCCATCGTCCCCGCCATCGCCGGAGGCCGCTGAGCGCGGTCGCCGCGATGGCCCGGATGCGCGCGCGCCTGACCTTTCCGCCCAACCTCATCCAGGAGCCGGTCCTCTACCGCCTGGTGAAAGACTTCGACATCCTCATCAATATCCGGCGAGCGGACGTGAAGGCCGACCACGGCTGGGTGGTCCTCGAGATGGAGGCCGCCGAGGAGACGCTGCAGCGCGGGGTGGCCTGGCTCAAGCAGCGCGGCGTCCAGGTCGACCCCATCGAGCGCGACGTCATCGTGCCTTGATCGGGCGATGAAAGATTCGAGGCGCTGGCCGGGGTGGGGGGCCCCTCGTCGACCACGCTGCCCGACAGTAGTCGCAGACGTGCTCCTCGGCCGTGTCCGACACAGAACCCAGAAGATACGGGTCTCCGAGGGGCCCCCCACCCCGGCCAGCGCCTCTCTCGTTCGGCGCTCGATCACAGCCGCCGGCATCCCACTCGAGCGGACCATCCGCAACCGCGTGCTGGAGACGGATCATACCGCGCTTGCGCGGGGCATCAGAAGATGAGTGGGTCGAGGATTTCGCGGAGGGTGCAGGGGTTTACGGAGTCGGTGATCCGTGAGATGACCCGCGTGTGCTTGCAGTATGGTGGCGTCAACCTCGCCCAGGGCATGCCGAACTTCCGGCCACCCGCGGAGCTCGTCGACGCCGCTCACCGGGCGCTCGACGGTGACTTTCACCAGTACGCCATCACCTGGGGCAGCCCGTCGCTGCGGCGAGCCGTCGCCGACAAGTACCGGAAGTTCTACGGCCTGGACGTGGACCCGGAGCGTAACCTCACCGTCGGCTGTGGATCGACGGAGACGATGCTCTCCACGCTGCTGGCCGTGCTGAACCCCGGCGACGAGGTCATCGTCTTCGAGCCGTTCTATGAGAACTACGGACCCGGTTGCATCATCTCGGGGGCGGAGCCGGTGTTCGTGCCGTTGGAGCCGCCGGACTTCTCCTTCGACCCCGACCGCCTCCGCCGGGCCGTCTCGCCCCGGACGAAGGCGATCATCTTCAACAGCCCCAATAACCCGACCGGCAAGGTCTTCTCGCGCCCGGAGCTCCAGGTCATCGCCGATCTCTGCCTCCGACACGACCTGCTCGCCATCACCGACGAGATTTACGAACACATCGTCTTCGATGGTCTGGAGCACACGCCGATCGCCACCCTGCCCGGCATGGCCGAGCGCACGATCACGATCTCGGGGATCTCGAAGTCGTACTCGGTAACCGGGTGGCGCATCGGCTACGCCGTCGCCCCACCCGAGATCAGCGAGGGGATCCGCCGGGCCCACGACTTCGTCACGGTGGGGGCGCCCCATCCGCTGCAGGAGGCGGCGGTGACGGCGCTGACGCTGCCCGACGGGTACTACGTCTGGCTGCGCCAGATGTACCAGGGCAAGCGCGACCTGCTCCTCGGTCATCTGGAGAAGGCGGGCTTCGTCGTCTACCGGCCGCGGGGCGCCTACTACATCCTCACCGATGTGGCGCACTTCCTCGCCGAGAACGGCATCGAGGACGACACGGCCTTCGCGATGTTCCTCGTCAAGCAGGCTGGCGTGGCCACGGTGCCGGGCTCGTCGTTCTACGCCCATCCCGAGCTCGGCAAGACGAAGATTCGCTTCTGCTTCCCGAAGACCGACGACCTGCTTCAGGAAGCGGGGGAAGGACTCCAGAAGCTCCGCCCGTGACGCCGCGGGAGGCGACCCGGGCCATCTGGGACGCCGCGCTCGCCGCCGCGAACGTCGAACCCCTCGTTCGGGACGCTCTCACTCTTGAGGGGTCCATGCTGACAGTGGAAGACCGCGCGTTCGACCTCCGCCGGCTCGACCGCCTGATCGTCCTCGGCTGCGGCAAGGCCGGCGCGGCCATGGCCGGGGCAGTGGAGGGTGCGCTCGGTGATCGCATCGCCCAGGGCCTGGTCGTCGTCAAGGATGGCTACACCGCTCCCACCCGCTGCGTCCGGCTGGCCGAGGCCGGTCATCCGGTGCCCGACGCCCGCGGTCAGGCGGCAGCGGCGGGACTGGTGAAGCTGGCCCGGAGCGCCGGTCAGAACGACCTCATCCTTTTTCTGATCTCCGGCGGTGGATCAGCCCTTACTCCTGCGCCAGCGCCACCCCTGACCCTGGAGGAAAAGCAGTCGGTGACGAGGCTCCTGCTGGCCGCCGGGGCGACGATCAACGAGCTGAACGCGGTGCGCAAGCATCTGTCGCTCTTCAAGGGAGGTCAGCTCGCCCGTGCGGCCTGGCCGGCCCCCGTGCTGGCCCTGATCCTCTCCGATGTCATCGGCGATCCTCTGGATGTGATCGCCTCGGGTCCCACCGCTCCCGATCCAACGACATTCGCCGACGCGCTGGCCGTGCTCGAAAGGCGGGCGGTGCGAGAGCGCACGCCCGCTGCCATCCTGGCGCGCCTGGATGCCGGAGCGCGCGGTGAGGTCGAGGAAACGCCGAAGCCCGGAGACCCCATCTTCGAGGGCGTGACGAACGTCATCGTCGGGAACAACGAGGACATCGTGTCGGCTGCCGCCGATGCTGCCGAGAACCTCGGCTACCAGCCGTACGTCCTGCCTCGGGCGCTGGAAGGTGAGGCCGGCGAGGCCGCCCGCTACGTGCTGAGCTATGCGCGAGGCCTGGTTCGTCCAGCCTGCCTGATCGCGGGCGGTGAGACGACCGTCACGGTGCGCGGCCGGGGCCGGGGCGGGCGCTGCCAGGAGTTCGCTCTCGCCGCCGCGCTCGCCCTCGACCTTGGCGACGATCGCGTCGTCCTCGCCGCCGGGACCGACGGCACCGACGGGCCGACCGATGCCGCGGGGGCTCTCGTGGACGCCGGCACGCTGGAGCGCGGCCGGGCAGCCGGGCTCGACCCACAGCGGGCGCTCGACGACAACGACGCCTACACCTTCCTGAGAGCGAGCGGCGACCTTCTGGTCACCGGCCCCACGAACACGAACCTGCTGGACCTCTATCTCATCGTGCGCGCTTGACGCCTGCCGGCGAGGCCCGGCCACCGGCCGGCCCGCCGGAGCAGCTCGAACACGCGGGCCGGTGTGAGGGGGAGCCGGTCGACCTCCACGCCGTAGTCGGCCAGCGCGTCCTCGACGGCGTTGGCGATGACGGCCCCGGGGGCGATGATGCCGCTCTCGCCGACGCCCTTGATCCCGAGCTCGTTGAGGGCGGACGGGAACTCGACGTGGGCGAAGTCGATCGGAGGAATGTCATCGGCACGGGGGATCGCGTAGTCCATGAGGGATCCGGTGAGGAGCTGGCCCTCAGCATCGTGGATCAGCTCCTCGGTGAGCGCGCTGCCGAGGCCCTGAACGATGCCCCCCAGGAGCTGGCCCTCGACGACCATCGGGTTGATAGGGCGCCCGCAGTCGTGGACGACGGCCACCGCCAGCACCCGGACCGCGCACGTCTCGAGATCGACCTCCACGACCGCGGCCTGGGCCCCAAAGGCCCAGGTGACGGTCTGCGGGTAGAAGAAGACGCAGGCGCCCAGGCCGGGGCCGCCGGCACTGGCCAGCGCGCGGCTGCGAACCGCGGCCCGCGCCACCTCACCGAGCGGCAGCCGCCGCGTCGGCGCGCCTCTCACGGAGACGTGAGCGTCGGCGACGACGACGTCCTCCGCGGCGCATTCGAACAGCTCGGCGGCGACCAGGCGGGCCTTACGGGCGACCTCGCGCGCCGAGCGGGCCACAGCGGGGCCGGCGACGGCGGCGACCCGGCTGGCGATCGTGCCCATACCGAAGCCCACGAGCTGGGTATCGCCGCCGCGGACGGTCACCTGCTCGATCGGGACGCCGAGCTGGTCGGCGCAGACCTGGGCCAGCGTCGTCTCGTGGGCCTGGCCCTGGGCGGACACGCCGATGTCGACGAACACGGTGCCGCCGGGATCCACCGTCACCTCAGCGCCCTCGTAGGGCCCGATCCCGGTGCCTTCGACGTACGCGCTGAGCCCGATCCCGACCGGGCATTGCGTGCCGAGACGTGCCGCCTGCTCCTTGCGCCAGGCCGCGTAGTCGAGCCGCCGCAGCGTCTCGTCGACGGCCGCCACGTAGTCGGCCGGGTCGTAGGCGATGGGCACGCCGTCGCGGTAGGTGAGGCCGGTGGCGAACGGCATTTCCTCCGGACGGATCAGGTTGCGCCGTCGGAGCTCGGCCGGATCCAGGCCGAGCTGGCGCGCCGCCCGATCGAGGAGGCGGTCCAGCACGAAGGCGGCTTCCGGCCGTCCCGCGCCGCGATAGGCGGCGGCGAAGGTCTTGTGGGTGACGACGTTCCGCCCCAGGGCGCGGTAGTTGGGGATGCGGTAGGGTCCCACGAGGTGATTGATGGTGTTGAGCGTGATCGCCTCGCCCAGCGTGGGGTAGGCGCCGTGGTCGCGGGTGAAGGTCGTTTCCAGCGCCACGATCGTGCCGTCGCGCTTGAGACCCATCCGCGCGTCGTGCACCTGGTCACGGTCGGCGGAGGCGGTGAGGAAGTGCTCTCGCCGGGTCTCGATCCACTTCACGGGCCGGCCCAGACGCCGCGCCACCGCCGGCACCAGCATGTCCTCCGGATAAACCTGCCCCTTTCCGCCGAAGCCCCCGCCGACATCGGGCGCGACCACGCGCACCGTGTCCTCGGGCAGCCCGAGGATGGCGGCCACCGCGCTCCGGACGTTGAACGGCACCTGGGTCGACGACCACACGGTGAGGCGACCGGTGAGCGGATCGGGCGCGGCCAGGACGCCGCGAGTCTCGATCGGCATCGCCGTGAGCCTCGGGTAGGTGAGGCGGGCCTCCACGACGGCGTCGGCTTCGGCGAATCCCCGCCCCGTATCGCCGACGCTGCTGGCGCTGGTCCCGGCGAGGTTGCCGGGCCATCCGTCGTGCACGACGGCGGGCGGGACGGCCGGCGGTGCCACGGGGACGGCAGCCACCGGCAGCGTCTCGTATTCGACGACGACCCGCTCCACGCCGTCGGCCAGGCGATAGGAATCGTCGGCCACCACGATGGCCACCGCCTCGCCAACATGGCGGACCCGGTCGCGGGCGAGCACGGGATGGTGATACGGACGAGAGCCCGCTTCCTTCATGAGCGCCGGCACCGGGCCGGCGAGCTCCGGCAGCTCGCGTGCCGTCAGCACCGCCAGCACACCGGGCAGCTTCCGGGCAGGCCCGCCGTCGACGCGGACGATCCGCGCGTGGGCGTGGGGACTGCGAACGAGTCCCAGGTGGACCATGCCGGGAACGACCAGATCGCCGATATACCGGCCGGCTCCGATCAGGAGGCGCCGGTCTCCCTTGCGCCTGACGGAGGTGCCGACGAGCGGAGCGCCGCTAGCCCCGGGCGCGGAGGTGGTCATCGCGACGGGCCTGCAGCCCGCTGTCCGCGTACTGCATGAGGTCCGGGCGGGCCTTTCCCAGCATGACTTGAAGATACGCCGGCTCCAGGCCGACGTTCTCGTAGCCGTGGATCACGTTGGCCGGACACGAGACACAATCCCACGGCCCGAGCACGGTCTCGACCCGGCCGCCGGCCTCGTCCTGGAAGAAGACCTTCACCGTGCCGCGCAGGATGAAGAAGACCTCTTCCACCTCGTGCGCGTGCGCGGCGTTGCCCTGTCCGGGCGGGACGAACATGACGCTGAGCGTGAAGTGCTCGGCCGGGATGTACCGGCCGTCGGCCTTGCCCGAGGCGCCGAAGCCGATGAATCGGTGCTGAGCGCGCCGGTAGCCGTCCACGCGCGCGTCGGCGAAGGCGTCCCAGTCGGGAATGCGGTCGACGAACCTCGCGACCTGCCGTTCGAGCAGCGCGGCCAGTGACTCGGTCATGTGAACCTCCCCGGCGGCGTGTCGGCCGCCGAATTCTACCAGAGCGCCCGGCACCGGTTCGGTCCATGGGCGCACCGGGTTCCTATCATCGACTGCCCGCTCGGTAGGCGAAGCGCTCCAAGTGGCTGAAAAGTGGCCGGGGCGGTCCACGGACCCACAGGGTTATCCACCAACCGCTCACACGGTCGGTGGAAAACCAGCTGCGCACCTCGTGATATTCTTCGGGCGATGTCCGGCGTGAACCTCATCGGCATGCTGCCGTCGGAGCTGGAAGACCTCGCGGTCGCGCTGGGCGCGTCCCGGTACCGCGGCCGTCAGCTCGCGACCTGGATCTACCGCAAGGGCGTGCTCTCGCTCGAGGCGATGAGCGACCTGCCCAAGGATTTTCGGACCGCGCTGGCCGAGCGGGCGGTCATCGCGCTCCCCGAGATGGAGCGCGTCACGCCGTCCGCTGACGGCAGTCGCAAGCTCGTCTTCCGACTGGACGACGGCCGGCGGGTGAGCGCCGTGGTGATGCCGGACGACGACCGGATTACCCTGTGCCTGTCGACCCAGGTGGGGTGCGGGTACGCCTGCGCCTTTTGCCTGACCGGAACGATGGGACTCGATCGCAACCTCACCACCGCCGAGATCGTCGGCCAACTCCTCGCCGCCAACGCGCTGCTCGGAGAGGGGCCGCGAGCCACCCACCTGGTCTTCATGGGGATGGGGGAGCCGCTGGCCAATCTGCGCGCGCTCGTGCCTGGGATCCGCATCATGACCGATGCCCGATTCGGCCTGGGGTACTCGCCGCGACGCATCACGGTCTCCACCGTGGGGCTCGTCTCGGGAATCGAGCGGCTCGGCCGGGAGAACCTCAAGGTCAACCTCGCCATCTCGCTCCACGCGGCCTCCGACGAGGTGCGCTCGCGGCTGATGCCGGTCAACCGGTCCTGGAACCTCGCTGCGCTGATGGAGGCCCTGCGCCGATATCCGCTGGCGCCACGCCAGCGGATGTTCTTCGAGTACGTGCTGCTGGACGGGGTCAACGACGCCCGCGAGGACGCCGAGCGGCTGGTCCGGCTGCTGCGCGGCGTGCGGGCCAAGGTCAACCTCATCCCGTTCAACGACTGGGAAGGATCAGGTTTCCGCCGTCCGCCGCTGCCCCGCATCCTGGCGTTCCAGTCGATCCTGCTGGACGCCGGGGTCACGACTACGGTGCGGTGGAGCAAGGGCGAGGACATCGGCGCGGCCTGCGGCCAGCTCCGGGAGTCCGCCGCCATCGCCGTCCCGTGATGGCCGCACCCACCGTCGCGTTCGCCACGCTGGGATGCCGTCTGAACCAGGTGGACTCTCAGGAGCTGCAGGCGGCCCTGGAGGCGCGCGGATTTCGCGCCGTCCCCTTCGACGAGCCGGCCGACGTGGTCGTGGTCAATACTTGCACTGTCACGGCGCGCGCCGAAGTCTCCGACCGGCAGGCGATCCACCGAGCGGTCCGCCGCCATCCGGGCACGCGCGTCGTAGTCACCGGGTGCTGGGCCCAGACCGATCCCGACGCAGCGGCCCGCCTCGGGGGTGTCGACCTCGTGGTCGGCAACGCCGACAAGCCCCGCCTCCCCGAGCTGCTGGAGGGACTGCTGACTGGAGAGCGCGACGAGCGCGGCGCGCGGCGCCACGTCTCCGACGTCGGTGCCGTCCGGACGCTGCCGCCGGCGCCGCTGGCTCGCGTGGGTGGACGGTCGCGCGCGTTCGTCAAGATCCAGGACGGTTGCCAGCATCGCTGCGCGTTCTGCATCGTGCCGGCCGCCCGGGGCCCCAGTCGCAGCCGTGCGCAGGCGGCGGTCCTTGACCAGGTACTCGGGCTTGTGGCCGCCGGCCACCCCGAGGTCACGCTGACCGGCGTGGACCTGGGCCACTGGGGCCACGACCTCGTGCCCCGCACGACGCTGGCCGCGCTGCTGGGTGAGATGATCGCGGTCCCCGGGCTGCGCTGGGTAAGGCTGAGCTCGGTGCTGCCCGCGTACTTCACACCCGAGCTGGTCGAGGTCGTTACCGGATCGCCGCGAATCGCCCCCCACCTGCACGTGCCGCTGCAGAGCGGGAGCGACCCGGTGCTGCGTCGCATGCGCCGGCCCTACACGGCGGCGATGTACCGGCGACTGGTGGAACGGCTGGCCGCCGCCATCCCGGGCCTCGGCCTGGGCACCGACGTCATCGTCGGGTTCCCGGGCGAGAGCGACGCTGACTTCGCCCACACGCGCACCCTCATCGACGAGTTGCCGTTCACGTACCTGCACGTTTTCGCCTATTCCGACCGGAAGGGCACGGAGGCCGCGGGCCTGCCTGGCCGCGTCGAGCCGCACGTCGTCACCGCGCGCAGCCGAGAGTTGCGGGCCCTGGCCCAGGCCAAGAATCTCGCTTTCCGGCGGAGCCTGGCCGGCACCCGCCAGGAGGTATTCGTCCTGCAGACCCGAGACCAGCAGAGCAGCGACCTCGTAGGATTGACCGGCAACTACGTGGAAATCGTCGTCGCCGGCCCCGACGATCTCATGCGCCAGGTGGTGACTGTGCGCATCGCCGGGGTGGAAGGCGACCGCACGCTCGGAGTACTGGAATGACCATACGGAACGGGCGAGTTCGAGCGCGGGCTGTGCCCGCGCAATCCGGCCCTGGGGGAGGCCTCGGAGGGGGCCGTCGAGGCCCCCTCCGAAGCAAAAAGCCCCCCTCCGAGGTAATCGGCGTGATCGGGGGCAGCGGCCTCTACGAGATGGATGGCCTCGCCGGCGTTCGGTGGCGCCGGGTGCGCACGCCGTTCGGCGACCCCTCGGACGAGTATTGTTGCGGCTCGCTCGATGGCCGGCCGGTGATCTTCCTCGCCCGCCACGGGCGGGGCCACCGCCTGATGCCGACTGAGCTGAACTTCCGCGCCAACATCTGGGGGTTCAAGGCCCTCGGGGCCGAGTGGGTCATCTCGGTGTCCGCGGTCGGGAGCATGAGGGAAGAGATCCGACCACTGGATCTGGTGATTCCGGATCAGTTCTTCGACACGACTCGCCGGCGTGTTTCGTCGTTCTTCGGCGAGGGCATCGTGGCTCATGTCGGCATGGCCGAACCCGTGTGCGGTCATCTGGCCGGCACTCTAGAATCGGCGGCGCGCGCCAGCGGGGCCACCGTGCACCGGGGCGGGACCTACATCCGCATCGAAGGGCCCCAGTTCTCCACCAAGGCCGAGTCGCGGATCTACCGCGGCTGGGGCGTCGACATCATCGGCATGACGAACATGCCGGAGGCGAAGCTGGCGCGGGAGGCCGAGCTCTGCTACGCGACGCTGGCCCTGGTGACGGACTACGACGTCTGGCACGAGGTCCATGACGTGGTGAGCGTCGAGGCCGTGATCCAGAACCTGCTCAAGAACGTGGCCACCGCCCGTGAGGTCCTCCGCCGCGCCATTCCGATGATCGCCGCGCCCCGCACCTGCGAATGTCCCCGATTGCTCAGTCAGGCGATCATCACCGGCCCCAACGCCTTGCCCCCATCGGTCCGGCGTCGTGTCGATCTGCTGATCGGCAAGTACTTCCCGGCGACCCGGGCCGCCCGGGCCAGCCGCAGGCGGCGCCGTGGCTGACCTGCTCGTCGTCGGCTCGGTGGCGCTCGACAGCGTGGAGACGCCCTTCGGCAAGGTGGAGGAGGCGCTGGGAGGCTCGGCGACGTACTTCTCCTACGCGGCGAGCTTCTTCACCCGGGTGCGCCTGCTGGCGACGGTGGGCGAGGATTTTCCGGCCCACTACGTGCGCCTGCTCGAAGCCCGCGGAGTGGATGTCCGGGAGCTGACCGTGGCGCCGGGCCGCACCTTCCGCTGGGCCGGCCGCTACGGCTACGACCTGAACGAGCGCACCACGCTCGACACCCAGCTCAACGTGTTCGCCGACTTTCATCCGACGCTGTCCGCCGATCTCAGACGCGTCCCGTTTCTCTTCCTGGCCAACATCGATCCCGCGCTGCAGCTCGACGTCCTCGGGCAGATGGCGGAGCGGCCGCGCCTGGTGGCGCTCGACACGATGAACTTCTGGATCGACGGCAAGCGGCCGGCGGTGCAGCGGGTGCTGGCCGAGGTCGACGTGGCCACCCTCAACGACTCCGAGGTGCGCCAGCTGGCCCAGGAGCCGAACCTCATCAAGGCGGCGCGGGCCATCGCCGCGATGGGTCCCAAGACCGTGGCGGTGAAGCGGGGGGAGAATGGGGCCCTCATGATCTCCGACGGGGCCTTCTTCATGGTGCCGGCGTTCCCGCTGGAGTCAGTCTCCGATCCGACGGGGGCGGGGGACGCGTTCGCCGGGGGCTTCATGGGCTCCCTGGCTTCCCAGAACCGAACCGACGCGACCGCGCTGCGGCGGGCACTTATCTATGGATCGGTCATGGCCTCCTTTACCGTCGAGGACTTCTCGCTCAACCGCCTCACCCTGCTCCGGCCCGCCGAGATCGAGGAGCGCTTCGCGGCATTCCGGGACCTCATTCGGCTGGAGGTGTGAGCCCCCGATGAGCCGAGCCAAGTACGACCGGCTGTTGGAGGTGCTGCGCGGAATGGAGAGCGTCCTGGTGGCGTTCTCCGGCGGCGTGGACTCCACGCTGCTGGCCCGCGCCGCCGGGGACGCGCTGGGCGACCGCGCCCTGCTGGCCACCGCCGACTCGGAGACCTACCCGGCGACCGAGCTGGAGGAGGCGCGGCAGCTCGCCGCGGTGCTGGGCCTGCGCCATCTCGTCGTCCGCACCCGCGAGCTGGACAACCCGGACTACGCCCGCAACCCGGCCAACCGCTGCTTCTTCTGCAAGGAGGAGCTGTTCACGACGCTTGGGCCCATCGCCGAGCGCGAGGGCTGCCGGCACCTCGTCTATGGCGCCAACCTGGACGATCTCGGCGACCACCGGCCCGGCATGCAGTCGGCCCGGCAACGCGGCGTGCGCGCCCCACTGATCGAGGCGGAGCTCTCCAAGACCGAGATCCGCGAGCTGTCGCGCCACCTGGGCTTGCCCACGTGGGACAAACCCTCGTTCGCCTGCCTGTCGTCGCGGTTCCAGTACGGCGATGCCATCACCGCCGACAAGCTGCGCCAGGTGGACGCGGCCGAGAGCTTCGTGCGCTCGCTGGGCTTTCGTCAGTTCCGCGTCCGCCACCACGACCGGCTGGCCCGCCTGGAGATCCCGCTCGACGAGATCCCGCGTCTCTGGGAGGACGGCCGCCACCAGGCGATCGTCGCTCGGTTCCGCGAGTTGGGTTATCTCTACGTTGCGGTCGACCTCGGGGGCTTCCAGTCGGGCAGCGCCAATCTTTTGCTTTCCCTCAAGAGGGGCCGGCGCGATGGATAGGGAAGCGTTGCGGGCGCTGCTGGAGGACGTGAGCGCGGGACGGCTCGGCATCGAGCAGGCGCTCGAGCGCCTCCGCCGCCTGCCGTTCGAGGACCTGGGCTTTGCCAAGATCGACCAGCATCGGGCGCTGCGCGCCGGAGGCCCTGAGGCCATTTTCTGCCCGGGCAAGTCGCACGAGCAGATCGTCGCCATCGCGCGGGTGCTGAGCGAAACCCACGTCAACATCCTGGCCACGCGCGCCGACGCCTCGGTCGCCGCCGCTATCGCCGAGACCGGGCTGCCGCACGTCTATCACGCCGAGGCGCGGCTGATCATCGTCCGGCCAGCGCCCACCGAAGGTGTCGGGCTCATCGTGGTGGCGGCGGCGGGAACGGCGGACCTGCCGGTAGCCCAGGAGGCGGCGCTGGTGGCCGAGGCCCTGGGTAACCGCGTCGAGCGCGTCCACGACTGCGGTGTGGCCGGCCTGCACCGGCTGCTGGCCTACTACGACACGCTGGCCGCGGCCAACGTGGTCGTCGCCGTGGCCGGCATGGAGGGGGCGCTGCCGAGCGTGGTCGGCGGGCTCGTCGACCGGCCCGTCATCGCCGTACCGACCAGCGTCGGCTACGGCGCCTCCCTCGGTGGCCTCGCCGCGCTGCTGGCGATGCTGAATTCGTGCGCGCCGGGCGTGTCGGTGGTGAACATCGACAACGGTTACGGGGCCGCCGTGCAGGCGTCCCGCATCAACCGCCTGGCGGCCAAAGCCTAGTGCCGCGCGTCGCCTATTTCGACTGTCCGGCGGGGGCCGCCGGGGACATGATCATGGCGGCGCTCGTCGACGCTGGCGCTCCCTTCGAGTCACTGCGCGCCGAGCTGGGCAAGCTCGGCCTGCCCGGCTGGGACCTCGTCCGACGCGAGGTGCGCAAGGGCGCGTTCCGCGCACTGAAGATCGACGTTCAGATCGACCGCCAGTCTCGCCATCACCACCGCGCGCTGCGCGACGTCCTGGGGATCCTCGAGGCCAGCCCGCTCGGCGACGTCATCAAGGATCGGGCCCGTCGGATCTTCACGCGTCTGGCCGACGCCGAGGCGCGCGCTCACGGGACCACGCGCGACGAGGTGCGCTTCCACGAGGTCGGCGCGGTGGACGCGATCGTCGACGTCGCCGGTGGGGTCATCGCGCTCGCCCTGCTCGGCGTCGAGGAGATCCACGTCTCGGCGCTGCCGCTCGGCGGCGGCTTCGTGGACGGCGCCCACGGCAAGATTCCGGTGCCGGCGCCGGGCACCGCCGAGCTACTGCGTGGGTTCCCCGTGGTCGACACCGGTGTGCGAGTGGAACTGCTGACGCCGACGGGCGCGGCGATCCTGACCACGCTGGCCAGCGGCGCGGGAAGGATGCCGCCCATGACCGTCACCGGCGTCGGCTACGGCGCCGGCACGAAAGACTTGGAAGTCCCCAATGTGCTCCGGTGCTTCGTGGGCGAGTCGGCGGCCGGGGGCGGGGACGAGACGATCGCCCAGGTGGAGACCACCATCGACGACATGTCACCCCAACTCTACGAGCCCTTGATGGATCGGCTGTTCGAGGCCGGAGCCGTCGACGTGTTTCTCACCCCGGTGGTCATGAAGCGCAGCCGCCCCGGGGTGGTCGTGACGGCCCTGTGCCCGCCCGACCAGGTGGGCGCGCTCTCGCGCCTGCTCTTCGAAGAGTCGAGCACGATCGGCGTGCGCTGGTCGGAGTGGCGTCGCGCGCGGCTCGCGCGGGAGATGGTGACGCTGCCCACTGCTTACGGGGCGATCCCGTTCAAGGTGTCGCGGCTCGAGGGCCGCATTGTCACCGTCACGCCGGAGTTCTCCGAGGTGGCGCGCATCGCCCGGGAGAAGGCGCTGCCGGTGCGCGAGGTCCTGGAGCAGGCTCGCGCCGACGGCCGCCGCCACCTCCAGGGCTGACGGCGCTCGCAACGCATGCGTGTCGTCCTCCTCGGTACCGGAGCCCCACCTCCCAACCCTGAGCGGCGCGGCCCGGCCACGCTGCTGACCTCAGGCGAGGAGCGTTTCCTGGTCGACGTGGGTTCCGGCGCCGGCGTGCAGCTTGTCCGGGCGGGCGTGCGGGCCTACGACTGGCCGCGGGTGTTCATCACCCACCACCACTCCGACCACACGATCGACCTCGGCCACCTCCTGATCACCCGGTGGATCGTGGGGCTGAACGCGCCCCTGGAGGTCTACGGCCCAGCGGGGACGCGCCGCCAGATGGAGCGCCTGCTCGCCTATCTCGAGTGGGACATCGAGGTGCGCCGGGCCCACATGCTCGAGCGCCGGCCACCCCAGGTCCGCGTCACCGAGATCGAGGAGGGCAAGGTCCTGGAGGTTGGCGGCGTGACGGTCTCGGCCTTCCTCGTGGAGCACGACCCGGTCAAGCCAGCCTTTGGCTTCCGGTTCGACGGCGGCGGGCGCAGCGTGGTCCTCTCCGGCGACACGCGGCCGTGCGAGAACCTGATCCGCTGGAGCCGGGGCGTCGACTGCCTGATCCACGAATGCTGCGAGATGGCAAAGACCTCGTGGTTCCCGGGCTGCGGGTGGCCCACGCTGGAAGACAAGATCCGCGACCTCGCCTCCTACCACACCCAGCCCGAGCAGATCGGCCTGGTGGCCCGCGAAGCGCGGCCAAAGACGTTGGTGATCAACCACGTCATGCCGGGCTCGGTACCGGATGAGCTCACCGCCGCGGCCCGGCGGCACTGGGACGGCGCGGTCCGGGTGGGCGAGGATCTTCTCGAAGTCTGACCCCCCGTTGACAGGTCCGCCGGCAGAGGCTTACCCTCTGACGCGCCAGACGGGGCATCCACGCCAAACCGCCGAATCCCGGAGGACGAGTCGTGAAACTGCCAGTCAAGATGACCATCAACGGCCAGCAGTACAGCCACGAGGTCGAGCCCCGACTCCTGCTCGTCCATTACATCCGCGAGTCGGTCGGGCTCACCGGCACCCACGTGGGGTGCGACACCAGCCAGTGCGGTGCGTGCACGATCCTGATGAATGGTCAGGCGGTGAAGTCGTGCACGCTCTTCGCCGTCCAGGCCGACGGCGCCAGCATGACCACCATCGAGGGCCTAGCCAAGAACGGCGATCTGCACCCGATCCAGCAGGGCTTCTGGGAGAAGCACGGCCTGCAATGCGGCTTCTGCACGCCGGGCATGATCATGCAGGCCCACCAGCTCCTGGAGCGGTACCCCAAGCCAACGGAGGAGATCATCCGGCACCAGCTGGAGGGCAACCTCTGTCGCTGCACCGGGTACCACAACATCGTCAAGGCCATCCAGTGGGCGGCCGACCACATGGCCACTAAGTAAAGGCAGTGCGAGCCGCAGGCGCTCGGCGGGCTTGGCCCGCCCGCTCGAGGCGAGCCTGAGTAAGGAGCCCCCATGGCGACGGTGAGTCAGGAGCGGCTGTTCGGCAAGTCGATCAAGCGCCGCGAGGACCCCCGGTTCATCACCGGCCGCGGCCAGTACGTGGACGATGTGAAGCTGCCGGGCACGACCTATGCCGCGTTCGTCCGCAGCCCTCATGCCCACGCGAAGCTCAAGGCCGTGAATACGACCAAGGCCAAGGGCGTGCCTGGTGTCGTGGCCGTCTACACGGGACAGGACGTAAAGGTGGGCGCGCTGCCCTGCGGCTGGATGCTGCCCGACATCAAAGTGCCCCCGCGGCCCGTCTTGGCCCAGGGCAAGGTGCGCTACGTCGGTGAGCCGGTGGCCATCGTGATCGCCGACAGCGCGTATACGGCCAAGGATGGCGCCGAGGCGGTCCAGGTCGAGTACGAGCCGCTGCGGGGAGTGGCCAACCCCCAAAAGGCCTACGACAAGGGGGCGCCCCAGCTTTTTGACGACATCCCCCAGAACCGATCCTTTTACTGGACCATCGGCGACAAGGCCGCCGTCGAAACGGCGTTCCGGTCGGCGGCCAAGGTCGTGAGCCTGTCCTTCGTCAACCAGCGACTGATCCCCAACGCCATCGAGCCCCGCGCCTGCCTGGCCTCGGTCTCACCGGCCACCGGCGATCTCACGCTGTGGGTGACCTCCCAGAATCCCCACGTCCATCGTCTCCTGATGGCGGCGTTCGTCCTGGGCATTCCGGAGACGAAGATGCGGGTGATCGCCCCCGATGTGGGCGGCGGCTTCGGCTCCAAGATCTTCGTCTACAACGAGGAGGTCGCCGTCTCCTGGGCTGCCAAAGCGCTCGGCCGCCCGGTGAAGTGGACGGCCGAGCGGAGGGAGTCGTTCCTGAACGACGCCCACGGGCGCGACCACGTCACCGAGGCCGAGATGGCCTTTGACCGCGACGGCAAGATCCTCGGGTTGCGGGTCCGCACGCACGCCAACCTCGGCGCCTATCTCTCGACCTTCGCCCCGCTCATCCCGTCGTACCTCTACGGCCCGCTGCTGTCCGGCACGTACAAGATTCCGGCGATCTTCTGCGAGGTGTGGGGCATGTTGACCAACACCGCCCCGGTGGACGCGTATCGCGGCGCCGGGCGGCCGGAGGCCACGTATCTGCTCGAGCGCCTGGTCGACCGCTCCGCCCACGAACTGCGCGTCGATCCCGCCGAGCTTCGGCGCAAGAACCTCATTCCCGCCTTCACGGGCGGGCAGGTCTACCAGACGCCGGTGGCGTTCGCCTACGACAGCGGCAACTATGAGCCGACGCTCACGCGGGGGCTGGAGCTGGCCCGGTACACCGAGGTGCGCAAGGAGCAGGAGCAGGCGCGCCAGCAGGGGCGTTACATCGGGGTGGGTGTGAGCACGTACATCGAAGCATGCGGGCCCGCGCCTTCGGCGGTAGCCGGCTCGCTGGGCGCCGGGGCCGGGCTCTGGGAGTCTGGACAGGTCCGCGTCCATCCTACCGGGGCGGTGACGGTGTTCACCGGCTCGCACTCCCACGGTCAGGGCCACGAGACGACGTTCGCTCAGCTGGTGGCCGACGATCTGGGGATTCCCATGGAGCACGTGGAGATCGTCCACGGCGACACTGCGCTGATCCCCTTCGGCATGGGAACGTACGGCAGCCGCTCGGCCTGCGTGGGCGGCTCGGCGATCGTGAAGTGCCTGGAAAAGATCAAGGACAAAGGCCGCAAGATCGCCGCCCATCTGCTGGAGGCCGGCGAGCAGGACCTCCTGTTCGAAGCGGGCAAGTGGTCGGTGAAGGGCTCGCCGGACAAGGTCAAGGACTGGGGCGAGGTCGCCCTCATGGCTTATCTCGCGCACAACATCCCCCAGGGCATGGAACCCGGGCTCGAGGCCACGTCCTTCTTCGACCCCCCGAACTTCACGTTCCCGTTCGGCACCCACGTGGCGGTGGTGGAGGTCGACCCCGAAAGCGGGCAGGTGAAGCTGTTGCGCTACGTGGCGGTCGACGACGTGGGGCGGGTCATCAACCCGATGATCGTCGACGGCATGGTGCACGGCGGTATCGCCCAGGGCGTGGGCCAGGCACTATGGGAGCACGGCGTCTACTCGGACGACGGCCAGCTCCTGTCCGCCACCATGATGGACTACGCGCTGCCCAAGGCCGACCAGCTGCCGTCATATCAGACGGAGCGCACGGTGACGCCGAGCCCGGTGAACCCGCTGGGCGTCAAGGGCGCCGGCGAGACTGGCACCATCGCGGCGACGCCCACCGTGGCCAATGCCGTCATCGACGCCCTGGCGCCGTTCGGCGTGACGCACATCGACCTTCCCCTGACGGCCGAGGCGATCTGGAAGGCCGTGAAGGCCGCGAAGAAATAGGAGGCGCGCCCCATGTACCCTGCCGCATTCGAGTACCACGCTCCCACCAACGTGAAGGACGCGCTGGGACTGCTCGGCCGCTTCAAGGACGACGCCAAGCTGCTGGCCGGGGGCCACAGCCTCGTGCCCATGATGAAGCTGCGGCTGGCCCAGCCCAAGCACCTGATCGATCTCCGCAAGGTGCCCGGGCTGTCCGGAATCAAGGAAGAAGGTGGCGCCATCGTCATCGGCGCCATGACGACCCACTGGCAGATGGAGTCGTCGGTCCTGCTCAAGTCCAAGTGCCCCGTCCTGGCCGACACGGCGTCGATCATCGGCGACCCTCAGGTGCGCAACCTGGGAACCCTCGGCGGCTCGCTGGCCCATGCCGATCCCGCCGCCGATCAGCCGGCGACAATGATCGCGCTGGGCGTCGAGCTGGTGTGCGAAGGGCCGAAGGGACGCCGCACGGTCAAGGTGGACGACTGGTTCCAGGGGCTCATGGCCACGGCGCTCCGGGAGGATGAAATTCTCGTCGAGATCCGCGTGCCGGCACTGCCGAGTGGGACTGGCGCCGCCTACATGAAGTTTCCCCATCCGGCTTCGCGCTTCGCCGTGGTGGGCGTGGCGGCGGCGGTGACCCTGGATCGTGAAGGCAAATGCACGAAGGCCGCCGTGGGCGTCACCGGCGCCGGCACCAAGGCGGTGCGGGCCAAGGGCGTGGAGGCCGCGCTGGCCGGCAAGAAGCTCGACGCCGCCACCATCGAGGCCGCCGCGCAGAAGGCCGCGGAAGGGGTGGACGTGCAGGCCGACCTTCAGGGCTCGGTCGAGTACAAGGCGCACCTCTGCCGGGTCTTTGCCAAGCGCGCGATCACGGAAGCGGTCAAGCGCGCTCGCGGATAGCCTCGGCTGGGCAGGGGATGAGGGGCTGACTCCGGCGACCACGCGGTCGGGCGCCGAGTCACCGGTCGCGTGGTCCATACTTTGCGTCGCGCGTGGCTTCGGTCGGCGCGAACGGGTCGGCGGAGTCAGCCCCTCATCCCCTGCCCAGCCGTGCACCCCGCAGCTGTCTGGCCGCTTCCGAGCCGGCCGCTCGGCGAACTCCCTCAGCAGCCCGCTCTTTCTCATCGCATCCCGTCGGCCGTGACATCCACACCTCCACGATGATCGCGGGGGTGCTGCTGGCGGCGGGGTTTGCGAGGCGGATGGGCCGGCCGAAGCTGCTGCTGGAGTTCCGGGGCAAGCCCATCGTCCGCTGGGCGGCGGAAGGCTTGTTGCCTCACGTCGAGGATCTCGTCATTGTCACCGGCCAGGAAGACGCCGGCGTCCGCGAGGCGCTCGCCGATCTTGCGGCGCGCTTCGTCCGCAACCCGCGGGCCCATGAGGGACAGGGCTCATCCATCGCCGTCGGTGTGGGTGGGCTCAAGCCGTGGACCCGGGCGGTCCTGCTCGCGCTGGGCGACCAGCCGCGCGTCCCTGATGAGGTGGTTCCCGCGCTGCGGGCGGCCTGGGAGCAGAGCGGCAAGGCCATCGTGGCTCCCGTGTACCGCGGCACCCAGGGCACGCCGGTGCTCTTCGCGGCCGGCGTGTTCGCCGAGCTCGCCGCCCTGAGCGGAGACGCGGGGGCGCGATCGGTGGTGCAGTCGCGACGCGAGCGAGTCGAGCTGGTGGCGATCGACGCTCCCATGCCGGCCGACGTCGACACGCCGGAGGACTACGCGAGGCTTCATGTACAATAGGCGACCGTGCGTCCAGAGATAAAGAAGATCCAGGAGCTGATGGAAGCGGCCGAGTACGTCACGGACGCTCCCGTCGCCACGTCGGTCCACCTCGCGCTCGCCCTCAAGAAGCCGCTCCTCATCGAAGGCCACGCCGGTGTCGGCAAAACGGAAGTGGCCAAGGTGATGGCGAGGATGCTGGGCACGAACCTGATCCGCCTTCAGTGCTACGAGGGTCTGGACGCCTCGACCGCGCTCTACGAGTGGAACTACCAGAAGCAGCTGCTCCACATCAAGCTCACCGAGCAGTCGAACGATCGCTCCCCAGCCCAGAAGGAACACGAGATCTTCTCCGAGCCCTTTCTCCTCCGGAGGCCCCTGCTCCAGGCGATCAGTCAGACAGATCGTGCCCCGGTCCTGCTCGTTGACGAAGTGGACCGGTGTATTGCAGGGGACACACTGGTCCAGACGCCGACCGCCATCAAACGGGCAGCACAGATCAAGCCGGGTGACGAACTCGTGAGCTTCGATCCCGACGGGTTTCGTGCTGTCTGCGCGACGGTTACAAGGGTGATTCCGCGAGAGGCCACCACGCTCGTACGAATAATCGTCGGAGGCCGGTTGCTCGAAGTAACGCCCGAGCATCAGTTCGTGCGCTACACGGACGGCGGTCACGCCGTTGTCCGCGCTGACCAGCTCCAACTCGGAGACCGGTTGCCGCTGCACAAGGCGAGGTCCGCCGTTGAGTGGTCTGAGCCGCGGTTCGAAATGCCCGACAGCATTCTCAAGATCACTCGGACAGGTCGGCAGCTGCTTCACCGGGCGTATCGTGCCTCCGGGAAGACCTACGAAGAGGTGGCGGGGAGGGTCGGCATCTCGCGGAATCACCTGCGCAACGTGCTTCAACCTCGGCCTTTTCGCCACTCACTGCGTGCGGGCACGCTAACGCGGCTCGCGTCGGAGATCGGCGCTGCGGATGACCTTGCTGGTTCTGAGTGTTCGCATGGTTTGAGGATTTCCCAGTCGGTCGCCTTCTACGAACTACTTGGGTACATGGTGGCCGATGGCTGCTTCACCAGCGATCGCCTGTGTATCGCCGATAAGGACCGCGCAAACCTCGAGATTTATGCCGACAAGTTCGAGGAGGCGTTCGGTGTCCGCCCCCGGATACGAAAGGGACCTCATCACAACTACGAGCTGACGTGGCACTCGCTTCCGCTCGGGCGATTCCTCGGCCGGGTGCTTGGCTCTGGCTTTGGACGCAGCCGAACCCGACAGGTTCCCGAGTTTGTCTTCGCATTGCCCGATTCAAAACGCGCCGGATTTGTTCGTGGGTTCTTCGACGGTGAGGGATGGGTGAGCGATCACCAGGTCGCGGTGGCGTCCTCATCCGCGTACCTGCTCGTCGGGGTCCAACACCTCTTAAGCTCATTGGGTGTAGACGGCCACCTTTCCAAGATCCGCACACAGCCTCAGACTTTTGGCAAAGGTGAATACTTCGCGCTGACGGTTTCGGACGTCGCCACGTTCGCAAGGGCTGTGGGTTTCTGCTCTCCAGCCAAGCGGTCCCTCATCACCGGTGCTTCCGCGCATGCATTCACCCGGACCGAGGCCTTACCCAAGGCACTGGTGGTAGGCGCCCTCGACTCCATACGGCAGCGCTTCACCCTCAACGGACGACCGGCTCATCAGACGGTGTACGACATTCTCTCTGGTCGGATTCGTCCCAACGTATCGTCGCTGCGCAAGATCGCCGATGCCTTCGAGTCCACGGAGTTGCGCCAACTTCTCGATCGCAACATCGTGCTGGGAAGCGTGACATCGCTTGAAGCGGTGGAAGCTCGTCAAACGGTGTACGACTTCGTGCTCGAAAGAGATCCCTACTTCGTGGCTAATGAAGTGATCACCCATAATTGCGACGAAGAGTTCGAAGCCTTCATGCTCGAGGTGTTCTCCGAGTGGCAAGTGACCATCCCCGAGATCGGCACGCTCAAGGCGACGCATCCGCCCCACGTGATCCTCACCTCCAATCGCACCCGCGAGCTCAGCGATGCGCTCCGGCGCCGCTGCCTCTACCTCTGGATCGACTACCCGAGCTTCGAGAAGGAGGTCCGGATCGTCGAGCGCAAGGTGCCGGGCATCAACGCCCGGCTGGCCCGCGAGATCGCTCACTTCATGGAGACGCTGCGCCGGGTGCGGATGAGCAAGGTGCCGGGCGTGGCCGAGACGCTGGACTGGGCGCAGGCCCTGGTCTCGCTTCACGCCGACCACCTCGACGAGGGGCTCGTCACCGAGACTCTCGGCACGCTCCTCAAGGACGCCGAGGACATCAAGCGCTTCCGCGCCGAGGTGGCCAAGGCGGGCCTCACGCCCTTTCTGCCCGTTCAGAGTTGATGCGCGCTCCCCGCGACCTGGCGAGCGCCATGGTCCGGTTCGGCGCGGTCCTGCGGGAGCACGGCCTGCCGGTCACCCTCGTCCAGGTCGCCGACGCCGTCCGTGCGCTGGAGCACGTGGATCTGGCCGACCGCGAGGAGATGCGCCTGGCCCTCCACACGCTCCTGGTGGGACGGCCGGAGGAGCTGCCGGTGTTCGACCGCTGCTTCGACGGATTCTGGCGCGCCCACGTCGAGATCGATGCCGGACTCAGAGGGCTGATCACGAGGCCAGCCGCCGACGAAGGTCTGCCGGCGACTCTCAAGACGAGCGGCCAGAAGCGGGACTCGCTCGCCCTGGATACCTGGGGTGAGGAGCAGGACGAACGTGAGACCGGCGAGCCGCTCGGCGTCCCGGGCGTCTCCGACCGGGAGACGCTCGCCGGCCAGGACTTCTCCACGTTCAGCGCGGACCAGCTGGAGGAGGTCTATCGGCTGACGGTGCAGATCGCCCGCCGGCTGGCCCGTCGGCTCAGCCGCCGCCGGCGTCCGGCCAGCCGGCGCGGTCCCGTGGATCTTCGCCGGACCCTGCGCGCCAACCTGAGCCGGGGCGACCTCATCGAGCTGCGCCGGCGCCGCCGCAAGCGGCGGAAGGTGCGGCTCATCCTCATCTGCGACGTGTCCGGCTCGATGGATCTCTACAGCCGCTTCCTCCTCCAGTTTCTCTTCGCGATGCAGAACGTGTTTGGTCGCGTCGACACGTTCACGTTCTCGACCCGGCTCACGCGCGTCACCGAGCACCTGCGGGGACGGTCCTACCGCCAGATCCTGCGCCGGCTCACCGACGTTCGCGACTGGTCAGGCGGCACCCGCATCGGGGAGTCCCTCGCCCAGTTCAACCGCGAATGGTCGCATCTCGTCGACCGCCGAACGATCGTCGTGATCCTCTCCGATGGCTGGGACACCGGCGAGCCCGAGTTGCTGGCCGGCGAGTTGCTGCGGATCAAACGCCGGGCCGGGCGGATGATCTGGCTCAACCCGCTGCTCGGCAATACGTCCTACGAGCCGCTCACCCGGGGGATGGCCGCCGCGCTCCCGCTCCTCGACGTGTTCGCCCCGGCCCACAACCTGGCCGCGCTCCGCGACCTGGCCACGCGCCTGGCCCTCTGATCGGGCCCCGCAGGGCCCGACATAGAGCGTTCGGACCGCTTGCGCGACTTGTGCAGCCGTTTGCAGGTCGAGCCGGCTGCGGCGTCGAAAATCCGGTCCTGTGAAGCTGGCCCTTGGCTTGCACTTGTCCGAGGTACAAGCGGCCGAGGTGAGGGCCGCCAGAGGAGGGAACGAGCCGCGATGCGGGGCCTTCTAGCTCCCGTGATGGTTTTGCTGCTTGCGCTGCTTCACGCGCCAGGCCAAGCCCAGGCCCTCCTCTTCGACTTCCTGCCCGCCGACTGGCTTCAGCTCGGCTCGAGCGAGCCCGTCACGCTCATCCTGACGGGTATCGCCCTGGTGAGCCTGGGCCGTGTGAGCCTCATTAGCGCCCGCGGACCGGTCCGTCACGGCGCCCCCGCGCGGCGGCTGCGCCGTGCCGAGCCCGAGATCAGTGCCGAGACCGTTCCCGTCGTGACCAAGCGCGCTGCCTGAGCGGCGGCGCCCACCCAGCCTCCGCCGGTAGCAGTCTCGTCCGCCCGGTACCGCGTTTTCGTTTTGTCCGTCGTGAGCGTATGATTGACACGCCATGGCCGAACTCTTCGATCACATTGATCAATTGCGGCGAGCCCCAGGGCGGGTGGCCGTAGCCACGCTCGTCAACACTCGGGGAACGACCCCTCGCAAAGAAGGCGCCAAGATGCTCGTCGGGGAAGGCGGCGCCGTGCTCGGCTCGGTCACGATCGGTGGCTGCGTCGATGCGCAGGTCATCGAGGAGTCGGCGCGGGTGCTCGGGGACATGCGCCCGCGGCTCCTCGAGCTGAACCTCGGGGATGAAGAGGCCTGGGAGATCGGGCTCACCTGCGGTGGGACCATCGAGGTCTTCGTGGAACCCCTCGCACTCGATCTCTACGAGCGGGTGCGCGGGCACGCCGCCCGTGGCGGTCACGGCGCCCTCGTCACGCGGTTGGACGAGGGCGAGGGGGCCAAGCTCCTCGTGCTCGACGACGGGACCGTCGAGGGCAGCCTGGGCGACCGCTTCCTCGACGAGCGCTTCGCCGCCGAGGCGCGGGAGACGCTCGAGCGCGGCGCCTCGCGGACGGTCTTCCTTGAAGGCGTTCGGGGCTTCATCGAGGTGTTCGCCCCAGCGGCGTTGCTGCTGGTCGTGGGAGCCGGCCACGTGGCGATGCCACTGACGGCGCTGGCCCGGGTGCTGGGTTACCGCACGGTGGTCCTGGATGGCCGTCCGCGGTTCGCCACCCGCGAGCGCTTTCCCGAGGTGGACGAGCTGAAGGTCGGCATTCCGTCGGAGCTGATCAAGCAGTACCCGCTGACCTCCACCGCGGCCCTCGTCCTGGTGGCCCATGACTACAAGTACGACCTGCCCGTGCTGCGCCACGCGCTCGGCACCACCATCGGCTACATCGGCATGCTGGGGTCCGCTCGCCGCGGCGCCACGATCCTGAAATACCTCAGCGAGGAAGGCATCGAGGAGGACCAGTTGCGGCGAGTGCGCGTGCCCATCGGGCTGGACCTGGGCGCCCGGAGCGCGCCCGAGATCGCCCTGGCCATCCTCGCCGAGATCCTGGCTGCGCGGGGCGGCGGCAGCGGTCAGCCGCTCAGCGCGCGAAGCCGGCGATGAAGGCCATCGCCCAGCGGCGAGAGACGGCCACCGTGGAATTGCTCACGGGCCTGGTGCTCTGCCACGACGTGCGCGACGGCGCGGGGAAGATCGTGGGGCCCAAGGGGGCCCGCCTGGATGCGGGCGGATCGGCCGCCGTCCTGGCTGCGCCCTGGGAAGAGATCCATCTGCTTCACGTCGACCCCGGTGACCTCCACGAGGAGGAGGCCGGAGGGCGCCTGGCCCGCGCCGTCGTCGCGGACGGAGTGGAGGTCAAGGGCTACACCGGCGGGCAGTGGACCCTGGCGGCGACGCGGCGGGGATTGCTCTCCATCGCGCGCACCGCGCTCGCCGACGTCAATGCCCAGGAAGGCATCTCCGTTTTCACGCTGTTCGACGGCCAGCCCGTGGAGCCCGGCGAAATCGTGGCCAAGGCCAAGGTAACGCCGCTGGTGATTCCCGAGCAGACGCTGGCGGCGGTGGAGAAGACGGCGCGCGCCGCCGGCGGCGGCCTGATCACGGTGAAGCGATTCCAGCCGTCCCAGGTGGGCGCCGTGGCCCGCGAGAACCTCGAGCCCAAGCAGCGGGCCCGCTTCGAGGCGGCGCTCAAGCAGAAGGTCGACTGGTTCGGCAGCGTCCTGCTGCCCATCAGCTACGCCGGACCCACTCCCGAGGCGGTGGCCGAGGAGCTGTCGGGGCTCCGGCGTCGGGGCGCGGAGCTCCTGATCGTCGCCGGCGCGAGCGCGCTGGACCCCCTCGATCCGGTCTTCGGCGGACTCGAGCGGCTGGGCGCACGCCTCGAGCGGCACGGCGCCCCCGCGCATCCGGGGAGCCTCTTGTGGATCGCCCGGTGGGACGCGGTGCCGGTGATCGGCATGCCGACGTGCGGAATGTTCTCGCAGGCGACCACCTTCGACCTCGTGCTGCCCCGGCTCCTGACCGGCGAGCCGATCGGCAACCGCGAGATGGCCGAGCTCGGTCACGGCGGATTGCTCTCGCGGGACATGGCCTACCGCTTTCCGCCCTACCGCGCGTCTGCCGCTCGCGGCGAACTGGAATGACCGCCGTACCGGGCGCTGGTGCCGCTGGTTCGAGCGGCGGCTTTGCCGCCGCAACCGATCCTGGGGGGAGGTATCGGAAGGGGGGCGAAGCCCCCCTCCGAGGAATCCCCCTCCCGTACAGCGACATCATCCGGCAGCGCTGGCGGCAGCCGCGCTTCCGGGGAGAGCTGCCCGGGGCCACCGCCGTCGCCGAGGACGTCAACCCGCTGTGCGGCGACCGGGTGCGGCTGATGCTGCGGATCGAGAACGGCACGATCGCCGCCGCGCGCTTCCTGGGAGACTCCTGCGCAATCTGTACGGCCTCGGCCGACGTCCTCGCCGAGCTGATCGAGGGCCGGGCCCGCGCCGCCCCCGGCGTGGGCAAGTCCGACCTGCTCGAGAGGCTTCAGAGCGACATCCGTCCCACGCGGATGCGCTGTGTGACCCTGCCGCTGACCGTTCTCGCCACGGCGCTGGACAAGCCGATTGGGGATCCCGATGCGGCTCGATGAGCTGACGCGCCCCGACTTCCCGATCCTCGGGCGCATCGTCAATGGGCGGCCGCTCATCTATCTCGACTCCGCCGCGTCGAGCCAGAAGCCCCGCACGGTGATCGAAGCGATGAGCCGATACTACGAGCGGACCCACGCCAACGTCCATCGCTCGATCCACACGCTGGGGGAGGAAGCCACGGAGCTGTACGAGGCGGCGCGGGACCGGGTGCAGCGGTTCATCGGCGCCGCTCATCGGGAAGAGGTCATCTTCACCCGCGGCACCACCGACGGCATCAGCCTCCTGGCCGAGACGATAGGGCGGACGCTGCGCGCTGGGGATGAGGTGCTGATCACCGAGCTCGAGCACCACTCGAACATCATCCCCTGGCAACTCGCGGTGCGCGACCGGGGTGCTGTCCTCACGGCCGTTCCCCTCCGCGACGGGGAGGCGCTGGACCTGGAAGCGTTTGCCCGGCTGGTCACCCCGCGGACCCGAGTGGTCGCCTTCGCGCACGTCTCCAATGTGTTGGGCACAGTAAACCCCGTCGGTGAGATGTGCGCGCGCGCCCGGTCAGCCGGCGCGCTCACCGTGGTCGATGGGGCTCAGGCTGCGCCTCACCTGCCTCTTGATATGTCCACGCTGGGCTGTGATTTTTACGTCTTTTCCGCTCACAAAATGCTTGGCCCCACCGGCATCGGAGTGCTCTACGGCCGCCGAGAGGTGCTGGAGCGCTTGGAGCCCGGCCGCGGCGGGAGCGAGATGATCAAGGAAGTCTGGATCGATCGCGCCCAGTGGAACGACCTGCCGTGGCGCTTCGAGCCGGGCACACCCCCGATCGCCGAAGCCGTGGGCCTCACCGCCGCCATCGAATATCTCGAGAAGCTCGGCATGGAGCGCGTGGCCGAGCACGAGGGCGCGCTGTCCCGGCAGGCGGTGGAGGCGCTGGCGGCGATCCCCGGCGTGACTGTCTATGGTCCACCTTCGAGCCGCGAGCGCGGAGCCGTCGTGTCGTTCGCCGTGACCGAGTTCCATCCTCACGACGTCGCGGCGCTGCTGGATGCCGAGGGGATCGCGGTGAGAGCGGGCCATCACTGCGCGATGCCCCTCATGCGGCGGCTGGCGGTGGTCGGCACCACCCGCGCGAGCTTCTCGGTCTTCAACTCGCCCGATGACGTGGCCGCGCTCACCACCGCCGTGGCCGGCCTTCCCGGCGCACTCTAGGCCCGCCATGGACCCGCGCGAGCCTCGCGACCCCTTCGTCTCGCCGCGCTTCGGCCAGATCGCCACCTTCATGCGGCTGCCCGTCGCGCCCTCGGTGGCCGGCCTCGACGTGGCGCTGCTGGGGATCCCGTACGACGGCGGCGTCTCCTATCGGGCGGGCGCCCGATTCGGGCCGCGGGCCGTGCGCGAGCAGTCGTCGCTGATCCGCCCCTGGAACCCCGTCCTCAAGGTGCATCCCTTCCAGCGGCTGCGCATCGCCGACTGCGGTGACATCGACGTGGTGCCGATCTCGATCGAGCGGACCTACGAAAAGATCGAGCGAGCGGTGGACGCCGTGGTCCAGGCCAGAGCGATGCCACTGACGGTAGGCGGCGACCACTCGGTCACGTTGCCGATCCTCCGGTCACTGGCTCGGCGCCACGGCCAACTCGGTCTCGTGCACTTCGACGCCCATCCGGATACCTGGGACGAATACTTTGGCAGCCGGTTCTTTCACGGCACGCCGTTCCGCCGCGCCCTCGAGGAGGGCCTCGTCGACCCTCGGCGGATGATCCAGGTGGGCATCCGGGGCCCGCTCTACGGCCCGGAGGACTTCGCCCTGCACGACCAGCACGGGATCGAAGTGATCCGGATCGAGGCGGTGAAGGAGCATGGGATCGCCTGGGTGGCCGGCCGGTTCGGCCGGCTGCGCGGCGCTCCCGTCTATTGCTCGTTCGACATCGACGCCGTGGATCCGGCCTATGCGCCGGCCACCGGCACGCCGGAGGTCGGCGGGCTGACGTCCTACGAGGCGGTGTCGCTCGTCCGGGCGTTGGCCGGCTTGAGCCTCGTCGGCGCCGACGTCGTCGAGGTCTCGCCGCCCTACGACGGGCCCGGGCAGGTGACGGCCCTGCTGGCCGCCAACCTCATGTTCGAGCTCGTGAGCGTCATGGCGCTGGACAAATGAAGCTTTGGGCGCCTAGAGCAGCCCACCCACGGTTTGAGCCGGGCCCGCGGTCCCCGCTACAAATGAAGCTTTGGGCGCCTAGAGCAGCCCACCCACGGTTTGAGCCGGGCCCGCGGTCCCCGCTACAAATGAAGCTTTGGGCGCCTAGAGCAGCCCACCCACGGTTTGAGCCGGGCACGCGGTCCCCGCTACAAATGACGCGTCTGGCCGTCACCCTGGCCGGCCTGCTCTCGCTCCTGGCCGTCGCGGTCCCCGTGGCGGCGGCGCCCGTGTCATCGATCAAAATCGAAGGTGTCATCAGCCCGATCACGCTCCGCCTGATCGGCACCGCCATCGACCGGGCCCAGGCCGAGGGCAGCCAGGCGCTGATCATCGAGCTCGACACGCCGGGCGGGCTCGAGCGCTCGATGCGCGCCATCGTGCAGCGCATGTTGAACTCGCCGGTGCCGGTGATCGTCTACGTCGCGCCCACCGGCGCCCGCGCCGCCTCGGCCGGCGTCTTTATCACCATGGCCGCCCACGTGGCGGCCATGGCCCCGGCCACGAACATCGGCGCCGCCCACCCCGTGGCGCTGGGCGGCGGCGCCGACAAGGAGAGCCTGAAGAAGATCGAGAACGATGCCGCCGCCTTCATCCGGACGGTGGCCCTCGAGCGGGGGCGCAACGCCGACTGGGCGGAGAAGGCCGTGCGGCAGTCGGTCTCGGTCACCGAGCGGGAGGCCGTACGCCTCAAGGTCGTCGACCTCGTCGCCGACTCCGTGCCCGACCTGCTCGGCAAGATCGACGGCCGGGTGGTGAAGACCGCGCGGGGGCCGATGATTCTGGCCACCCGCGGCGCGACCATCAAGGCGATCGAGGTCGGCTTCCGCGACCGCATTCTCAGTGTCATCACCGATCCCAACGTGGCCTACGTCCTCATGATGCTGGGCATGATCGGCCTGCTGGCCGAGCTCTACAACCCGGGAGCCATCTTTCCCGGCGTCATCGGCGCCATCTCCCTCATCCTGGCCTTCTTCGCCTTTCAGAGCCTGCCGATCAACTACGCCGGGCTCCTGCTCATCCTCCTGGGCATCGGGCTGCTGGTCGCCGAGATCAAGATCGTGAGCCACGGCATCCTCGGCATCGGCGGCGTGGTGGCGATGGGGCTGGGCTCGCTCATGCTGTTCGAGGCGCCCGAGCTGGGGTTTCGCATCTCCTGGTGGGTGCTCATCGCCACCGTGGGCACCACCGCAGGGCTGTTCCTGTTCGTGGTGACGGCCGGCGTGCAGGCCCTGGGCCGCCGGCCCCTCCTGGGCAGCTCGGGCCTCATCGGCCAGACCGGCAAGGCGCGGGGACCGCTGGCGCCCGAGGGTCAGATCTCCGTTCAGGGGGAGATCTGGCGGGCCATTGCCGAGGGCGAGCCGGTTGACGACGGCGCGCTGGTGCGCGTCGTCGGGATCGACGGGCTCACGTTGAAAGTCATCAAGGCCGGCAATTCCGGAGGCGCACCATGATCAGCATGGATCTGTTGGTAGTGATCGTCGTCCTCGGCGCGGCGCTCCTCTTCGTGGCCTCGTTCGTCAAGATCCTGCGCGAGTACGAGCGGGCCGTGATCTTCCGTCTGGGTCGGGCGGCCAAGTCGATCCTCAACCCCGGGGGCACCGGCAACGGCCCGGGGCTGGTGCTGCTGGTGCCGGTGATCGACAAGATGGTCAAGGTGAGCCTGCGCACCGTCGCCATGGACGTGCCCCCGCAGGACGTCATCACCCGCGACAACGTCTCCATCAAGGTGAACGCGGTCATCTACTTCCGGGTGGTCGAGGCTGAGCGCGCGATCATCTCGGTGGAGGACTATCTCTACGCCACCTCCCAGATCGCCCAGACCACCCTCCGCTCGGTGCTGGGCCAGGTGGAGCTCGACGATCTGCTGTCGTCCCGCGACAAGATCAACCAGCAGCTGCAGCGCATCATCGACGAGCACACCGATCCCTGGGGCATCAAGGTGACGACGGTGGAGGTGAAGCACATCGACCTCCCTCAGGACATGCAGCGGGCCATGGCCAAGCAGGCCGAGGCCGAGCGCGAGCGGCGAGCCAAGGTCATCAACGCCGACGGCGAGTTCCAGGCGGCGGCCAAGCTGTCCGAGGCCGCCGAGGTGCTGACCCGCTACCCGGTGGCCGTCCAGCTCCGCTATCTGCAGACCATGCGGGAGATCGCCTCGGAGCGGAACACGACGACATTCTTCCCGCTGCCCATGGACCTGCTGGGTCCGCTCTTCGCCAACTTCGGCAAGGAAGGCGCCCGCGCCGACCGCTGATTGGCGGCGCCGGAGGCGGCGTGTAGAATATGGGCGTTTGAGCTTCGGGGGGTTAGCTCAGTTGGGAGAGCGCGGCGTTCGCAACGCCGAGGTCGAGGGTTCGAATCCCTTACCCTCCACCAACGTCGCTTAGCGGCTCCAGGTACGCGCAGAACGGAAGGGCCGGGAAAAGTGTCCCGGCCCTTCGTCGTTATCGTGGACGGCTAGAAGTGCAGGGCGAGGCCGGCGTTGAAATGGTGCCCGGTGAAGCCGCCGCGCAGCGTAGTGGTCTCAGTGGCGGGCGTCCCCAGCACCGTGCCCGAGGCCTTGAGCTTGAACTCGAACTCTGCGGTGTGGATGTATTTGTACTCGCCGAAGAGGGCGACGTTTCTGGACAAGAAGAACTTCAGGCCGGCGAGACCCTGGAGACCGGGCCGGACGTCGGTATCGTCGACGTCCGTGTTCTGGTCGAGGTTCGAGGATTGCGTCTTGAACTCCGCGAAGAACACGCCGCCGCCCACGCCGACGTACGGTTGGACCTGGCCTCTCGGGAATCGCCGACTTCGGGCCAAGGGAATGCGATAGAGGAGATTGAGCCCGGCGGTGAAGACCGAGATATCCGCCTCACCGAGAGCGAAGGTGCCGGTCGTCGGTGACCCCAGGACTGTTCCCGAGAAGTCGATCGTTTGACCATTGATGTCCGGACGGAAGTGATAGACCTCGTACTCGAACCCCAGGTTTCCTCCGAAGACTCTCCGATTGAAAAAGTACCCCGCCTTGCCGCCGAAGACTGTTGACCTGTCGAACTCGACGCCCTTCAGAGTTCCCTCGAGTTCGGCGCCGGCGACGTCTTGCACGATCTCCATGTCCCTGTCCCGCGTGAGGGACAGCCCGGCGAAGCCGGCGATGTAGGGTTCCGCGGCCACCAGGCCTGGGAAAGCGAGAAGCAGACAACCAAGAGTGAGTAGTGCCGCCCCAGCAGGCTTCATAAATGCCCCTCCTCCATCAGAATCGTCTGCGGGCTGTCGGCACTTCCAGTATAAGGGTGAGGCGCACGGGCCCGGGCACGGTTTCTGACGTGTCCGGCGGCACAGGACGCCGCTGGCCAGCGCGTGTCGAGAGCTTGTCGGGACTGTTGCCGAGAAGATTCGTTACGTGAGGCTGGGCTGCGGTAACGTATCGGCTATGGCGACGCTGCTCCTGATCATCTCGCGTAATCATCCGGAGCGGTACGCGTTCCTCAAGCAGGCGTTCGCGCAGAACCCGCAAGTGGAGGTCGTTCTCGATCGTAGGACACGTCGGGCCAAATCGAAGGGCAAGGAGCGGAGGGAGCGCAACGACAGCCAGCTCCGCACCCACGGTTGGGTTCTCGTGCGGCGGCTACCGGCGGCGGCTGCGCCGCCCACGGCGGTCGCGCCGCGCGCAGGCCGGCGCACCGCCCCGCGGCGGCGCCGGCGGCGAGGGTAAGCCTAAGCCTTCCGGACGGTCGGCGACTTCGCCGTCGCCGGGCGCGACGGGCAGGCCTTGTGGTACCAGGTGACGCCTAGCTTGATGTGGTTGGCATTGCGCCGGATGCGCTGCTTGCACTTCGGACACGTTCCCATCGGGCCTCTCCTTCCCGCGAGCTGCCGACGGCGTATTATACAGGCCCCATGCCCCAGCCCTCGGCCGACTGCCTTTTCTGCCGCATCGCGACTCGCGCCAGTCCGGCCGACATCGAGTACGAAGACGACGCCGTGCTGGCCTTCAAGGACATTTACCCCAAGGCTCCGGTGCACCTGCTGGTCATCCCCAAGCGCCACATCGCCTCCATCATGGCCATGGAACCTGGCGATAGCGAGGTCATCGGCCGCTGTCTGCTGGCGGCGCGGAAGATCGGCGAGGCCAAGGGCTTCGCCGAGCGGGGTTACCGGGTGAGCGTCCATTGCGGCCCCGAGGGAGGGCAGCACGTGTACCACGTCCACTTCCACTTCCTGGCCGGGCGGCCACCGCGTGCCTAGCCACGTCATCGACTTCATACTGTTCGGCGACCAGTTCGCGACGCCAGAGATGCGCGCCGTCTTCGACGAACGGGCGATGATCCAACGTTGGCTCGACGTGGAGTCGGCGCTGGCCCTGGCCCAGGCCGAGTTGGGCATCGTGCCGGCCCCCGCCGGGCCGGCCATCGCCGCCGCGGCCCAAGTGGAGCGGCTCGACCTGGACGCCGTCAAGCGGGGTCTCGTCCTGACCGCGCACCCCATCGTGCCGGTCGTCCGGGAGCTCGAGCGCGCGGCCGGCGAGCACGGTCGGTGGGTGCACTGGGGCGCCACCACTCAGGACATCATGGACACTGGGATGGTGCTGCAGCTCAAAGCGGCTCACGCCATCGTGCGCCGGGACCTGGTGGCGCTGGTGCGCGCGCTGAGCGATCTGGCCGCGGCCCACCGCGACACGATCATGGCCGGACGAACCCACGGCCAGCAGGCCCTGCCCATCACCTTCGGCTTCAAGGTCGCGGTCTGGATCGCCGAGGCGCTGCGCCAGGTGGCCCGTCTGGACGAGACGGCGCCGCGCCTGCTGGTGGGCGAGCTGGCGGGCGCAGTCGGCACGCTGGCCGGATTCGGGCCCCGTGGCGAGGAGCTTCAGCGCCGGGTCATGGTCCGGCTCGGCCTGGGCGTGCCGCCCATCGCCTGGCACGCGTCGCGCGACAGCGTGACGGAGTTCGTGGCGCTGCTGGCCCTCGTCGGAGGAACGATGGGCCGCATCGCCAACGAGGTGATCGAGCTCCAGCGCTCGGAGGTGGCCGAGCTGGAGGAGCCGTTCACCCACGGCAAAGTGGGATCCTCGACGATGCCGCACAAGCGGAATCCGGCGCACGCCGAGCGCGTCGTCGCCATCGCCCGGCTGCTCCGGGGCCTGGCCGGCACCGCGCTGGAGACGATGGTGGCGGCGCACGAGCGCGACATGAGCGTGGGCCGCGCCGAATGGGCGCTGGTGCCGGAGGCGTGCTGTCTGGCCGCGGCGGCCGAGCACTGGACCCTGCACATCGTGCGGGGGCTTCGCGTCGACACCGAGCGGATGCGCACGAACCTCGATCGTCTGGGCGGGCTCCTGCTCTCGGAGGCGGTGATGCTGCGACTGGGGACGAGCCTCGGGCGTAACGCGGCCCACGACGTCGTGTACGAGACTGCGATGGCGGCGTACGAAGGCCAGGGGAGGTTCCGCGATCTGCTGCTCGCCGACCCGCGCGTGGCCCCGGCCCTGGGCGCCGCCGAACTCGATCGGCTCCTCGACCCGGCCGGTTACACCGGGCTGGCCGGTGCCTTCGTGGACCGCGTGCTGGCGGACGCGCGCAAGGTGGCGGGCTAGGCCTTCCCCTCCAGCGGCAGTCCCGCGTTCGCCCAACTGCCCAGCCCGCCCTTGAGGATCCTGACGTCCCGGTATCCCAACCGTCTCAGCATGTGCGCCACCCGGGCGCTGGTCGCCTCGTCAGGTCAGGTGCAGTAGGCGACGACGGTGCGATCGGTCTCGACGTCGAGCTTGCCAGCCCCGGACTCTAGCGCCTGGGGCGTGATGTGCCGCGAGTGCGGGATGCGGACCGGACTTCTGGCATACGTCGCCGCGTCACGGACGTCGAGGATCAGCGGCGGGTCCGCCGAGTCTTCGAGGAGCTTGAGCACGTCCGACGGCTTGATCCGGAACCGGTTGCGCCGCAAGCGCAGGACCAGCAGCCCGGCGTAGGCCGCGAGGCTCATGGTGGTCACGCCGGCGGCGATCGCCGCCCAGGGCAGAGGGCGAGGCGGCGGGTTCTTGATCCGCTCGAGATTTTCCTGACTGAGGCGGCTGACGTCCGGCAGTTCGGGCATTAACCGGTTGGCCTCGGCGAAGGATGCTTCGGCGCGTCGGTGCTCCCCGGCGAAGAAGCTGCTCAGACCCGCGTGCCAGGCCCGGTTGAACCGGCTCGGCTCGGCCAGCGGGACCGCGGTGCCCTCCAGGAAGTCCCGCACCGCCTGCGAGGGGATGACGAAGTTGAAGCCCTGGGCGATCACGTCCCCGGCGCCGGCGAGCGTCACGACTCCGATCACTTCGCCCCGGTGGTTGATCGCCGGCCCACCGCTGTTGCCCCAGGCGGCGGGGGCGTCCGTCTGGATGACCGTCTGGCCGGCCCGGTCTTGCTTCAAGCCGGAGACGGCGCCATTCGTCACCGACGCCTCCGCCTTCGCCGACGCGTTGAGCAGCTCATGAGAGAGCACGACGCCTGGGAACCCCAGGATATGAAGCGGGTCGCCGATCCTCACCGTACTCGAGTCCCCCAGCCAGAGCGACGGCAGGTCGGCCGCCTCCAGGCGCAGAAGCGCGAGGTCCCGCCCCGACATCATTTCGCCGGCGACCGGGGGACTGTACTTGACCACGGTGGCGGGGAGGCGAAAGCCGTTCGACAGGATGACCGACAGCGATGGATCGAGCGTCACGCCGGTGGCCCGGCAGCCGGGGCGCGCGGCCTTTTGTGCCTGCTGCGCCTTGAGGGCCTCGCTGGGGCGGTGCACGGCAGACACCACATGGGCGTTGGTGATGGCCCAACCGCTCGGGCCGATGAACCAGGCGGTGCCCGTCTCGCGGAACGAAGGCGGCCTGACCGTCGTTTCGCTGCCTCCCGCACACCGCAGCGTCACCTCCGACGTGACCTCGGCAACCACCAGCGCAACCGCCGGCTTGGCCCGCAGCAGCACCTCCTGGACGGAGGGCCCAGCGGCGGAGGCGACGACGGGAGCCAGCGCGAGCAGGAGCGCAATCGAGCTGCGGAGCATCGCCCGCATTCTATACAGAGGCTGGGGGGAACGCGACATCGCGAAGAGAAAGAGGAGGGCCCCGGGAGAGCCCGGGGCCCTCGGACGCCGCCGTTACTGCAGAGCGGCGATCGCGGCTACGGCCTTCGACTTGGCGGTCGTCATGTCGCCCGCCTTGCACGCGGCCTCAGCCTCCTTAATCAACGTGGAGGCCTTGGTGATGCTGCTGCCCGACGGCGTTGCACCGGCACTTGACGGCTTGGCGCCAGTGGCCGAGCGGGGAGCTTGGACGTCCTGACCGCGCGGGGCTTGAACATCCTGGCCACGCGGCGCTTGCACATCCTGACCGCGCGGAGCCTGCACATCCTGACCGCGCGGAGCCTGCACATCCTGACCGCGCGGAGCCTGCACATCCTGACCGCGCGGTGCCTGCACGTCCTGACCGCGCGGAGCCTGCACGTCCTGACCGCGCGGAGCCTGCACGTCCTGACCGCGCGGAGCCTGCACGTCCTGACCGCGCGGAGCCTG